>Ga0272442_10008055_pt1 | contig 13472 bp, 10 predicted proteins | sample SSMForm2O_FD_200262 | JGI IMG/M metagenome (GOLD analysis project Ga0272442, IMG submission 200262) | Marine sediment archaeal communities from Little Sippewissett salt marsh, Falmouth, MA, United States - SSM-Form-2O | ecosystem: Environmental > Aquatic > Marine > Wetlands > Sediment ...
TCAACCTGAAGGTCAAGCGGGTCAAGGTGGTCAAGGAGGACAAGAGCGCCGCCCACATCCTGATGCAGTACTTCCTGCTGGTCCGGCCCGAGGGCGACCAGATCACGGTGCAACTGGACGGGCGGGCCTTCGAGAACCGCTCCGGCAAGCTCCTGGCCGAGGACTCGGTGACCAGCGAGGCCTTCGCCGACGACGAGAAGGGCCGGATGAACGCGGCCGCACAGGCGGGAAAGCTTCTGGCCGAGGGGCTCTCCGGCAAGCTGCACGACGCCCTGTGGGCCAAGGGCAAGGGGCGCCGGATCATGCTCCAGATCACCCTGGAGGAAAGCGCCGCCTCCTGCCGCGAGGGGGTCATCCAGCGGCTGAAGACCGGGCTGAAGGACATGTCGCCCAGGTTGAAGGGCAGCACGCCCAGGAACCTGGTGGCGGTTTTCGTCTCCGACGAGAAAGAGAAGGACCTGGTCGAGATGGTGGAGAAGACCCTGGTCGGAAAGGATCCCCTCAAGGCCGTCTGGGTGGTCCAGTCGCCCAACACGCTGATCCTCCGCTTGAGCGGGAAGACGCCTTGAAAAACCGGATTTTATGGGTATTGCTGGCGGGGGTGATCGCCGGAGCCGTCGTGGGAGTCGTTTTCCACTTCACCGGAGCCGAAAGTACGCCTCCTGAAACTCCTCCGGTCGCCAAGCAGCCCGACGGAAATACCATCAACCAGGCGACCGGGACCGCCCTGAAGACGCTTTCCGAGTGCATGCAAGACAGCCCGCTGCCCCAATGCAAACAAAAGCCGATGGTCACGTTCATCTTCTCCGCCCGCGACGGGGGCGGGAGGATCATGGATCTGACCCTGGTAAAGGGCTGGCTGGACCCGGATCTGTTCAAATGCTGGAAGGAGAAGCTGAAGAAGATCCTGGTTCCCGCGGCGGGTCAGACCGGCAAGGTCAACGTGCAGTACCCGCTGGCCTGCGACGAGAAAGGCAAGATCCACATCCGCCCCCCCGCCTGGGGCGGCTCCATCTCGAAGAAAAATCTTCCCCGGCCCTAGCGGTCGATTCCAAGCAAACGGTAGGGATCGGCGGCCTCGGGAGTGCCGCTGTCGCGTAAGGTTTCGAAGAAGTGGATCCACTGGGTCTGGGCGGTGGTGTCGGCGTAGATGTCGGTGTGGCCGGCCGGATCGCCGTTGGCCAGTTGATCGAACTGGAAAAACACGGCGGTGACCCCCCGGGGATGATTGGCCGCCGCGGGCTCTGCCATTGGCTCGAGCCCGTAGACCTCCCGCACCACCGGCTGAAGATGATCCTGGCCCAGGGCGCGGCCCAGGGTCTCGTTGGACCGGTTGGGAACGAAGCCGTCGTCGATGACTTCCTGGTACAAGACGTGCTTGGGGGCGCTGCCGGAGATGGCCGCGGGGGGCTCGGCGACCACCAGGCGGGCCAGGTTGACCGGGTCGCCTTTTTCGATGACCAGCTGCAGCAGCGGCATGAAACGGCGGATATCGGTGGTGGTGGTGCCCTCGGGCTTGAGAGCGTCGATGAACAAGGCGAAGACCTCAGAGCGCATGAACAGGTTGGTGGTCAGCCGTCCGCCGCCGGCGCAAAGGTTGCCCGCCGGAATGCGCGGAGAAAGCGCCAGAGCGCCGGCCGAGATCACCGCTCCCAGGCTGTGTCCGGACAGGTACACCGGGTCGGCCTGCAACTCCAGGACGCCGTCGGGATTGCCGTCGGGCAGCAGGTCCACTTCGGCCAGAACCGGGACCAGCTCGGCCAGGGAGACGATGTCTACAAAGGCCTGGCGGAAGTTGTCACGCAGCACCGGCATGTCGAAGTTGCCTTCGGCGCTGATGGTGAAAAACCTGAACAGGTTGCCCATGCCGTCTTCGGGATTCCCCCGGCTTCCGTGCTCCACCGCGTCTATGGCCAGCGAGGCGAAGCCCGCCCTGGCCTGGGCCCGCTTGGCGCCCTTGTCCTCCTCTTTCTTCCCGGTCAGCCCGTGCTGGTAGATGACCACCGGAAACGGGGGATGGTTCTCGGCGGTTTCCTCGGGGATCAGCAGTTCGAATTCCAACTCCGCGGTTTCCTGCGGCACCGGTTTGCCGTCCTGGATTACGAAGGTTCCGTCGGTACTGCGGTACTGGATGGCGGTGAACCTTCCAACGATTTTCGCGGCTATGCCGTCGCTTTCCGGAGTAACCTGCAGGCTGTTGGCCACGATGACCGGCGGGTCTTGGAGTATTTCGTTGGCCGCCGCCAGGATTTCCTCTTCGATGCTCTGGGTGGTGAAGACGGTGATCCCGGAAACCTCGGACTTGTCCCCGATGAATCCGGCTTCGGTCAGGACGTCCAGCGCCAGGGGGACCTGCTCGCCGAGCAGGCCGAACTCCTGCGGGTGCTTGCCGGACAGCAGGCGCCGGGTGGGTTGTGAGGGGGCCAGGCAGTGGCCCGAGCGGTCGGTCAGCCGGGTGGTCAGGGCCAGGGCGTAGGTGGTCTTGGGCCGCAGCGGGAAGGCGGTCTCGATGATCAGGGTGTGCTGGCTGCGGCCCTCGGCCCGCTCGGACAAGTACTCCAGGATCAGGGGAACCGGCTTCTGGTAGTCGGGAGAGTCCGCGTCGATGCAGACCAGCACCGCCGGGGAGCCGGCCTCCACGGTTCCGTCCGGGGAGATCTGCAGGCTGTCGGGCGGGGTGACCACCACCTCGCCGCCGATCACCTCGCGTGAGCCGATTTCGGAGGAGAATCCGAAGAGGATCTCCGCCGAGGTTCCGAAACCGTCCAGGGCGTTCAGATCGTCCTGCATGAAGGCATAGGCCTCGAACATGGTTTCGCCCGGGGGCACGTTGTCTTCGGTGATGTTCACCCGGAAGCCGGTGGCAGTCGCGGCGTCTTCGGTGAGGAAATAGTTGGAAGGAAACGGCAGCATGACGTCGCCGGCGGGATCGAAGATAACCTCGACGGTGCTCTGGCAGAACCCGTCTCCGGAGTCTTCCGAACAGCCGCAAACAGCCAGCACCAGGACAAGCAGACAGGATATGCGCTTCATGTCCCCAGACTACCAGCGATTCCATTCGGGGCCAAGTGTGGTATTTAACATTGTCATGGGTGTCACCGGACTTCTCACCGCCGCCTACGCCGTCCTGGCCGGCGGCACCGCGCTGATGCGAAAGACCGTCTGCCGGCTGTGCCGGCCGGACGACGCCTGCGAAACCCCCGCGGTCTGCCTGCAGGACGGCCGGGACTTCGTCCCCGCGCGACCGACGGTGCTCTTCGGGCACCACTTCATGTCCATCGCCGGCACCTCGCCGATCATCGCCTCGATCGTGGGCCTGGTGTGGGGCTGGGTCCCCGCGGTCCTGTGGATGGTGCTGGGGGTGCTGCTGATCGGCGGGGTGCACGACTACAGCGCCCTGATGATCTCGGTGCGCCACGAGGGCCGCTCGATGGGCGATGTGGCCGGCCGGGTGCTGGGCCGGGTTACCGGCAAGATGACCAGCGTGGTCTTGGCCTTCGGCGGCATTCTGGTCTACGCCATCTTCCTGTCGATCCTGGCGGGCACCCTGGCGGAGTCCCCCGCCGCGGCCTTTCCCACCCTGGCGCTGATCCCCATCGCGGTGCTGTGCGGTCTGCTCAACCGCTGGGGGTTGTCGCTGATCCTTTCCACCCTGATCGGAGTGGCCCTGACGGTGCTGTCGGTCTGGCTGGGGGTGGAGCACCTGCCGATCCACCTCAACGTCTTCGAGTGGGAGCTGATCTTCGTCGGCTACACGTTCCTGGCCATCTACACCCCGGTTTGGATCCTGCTTCAGCCGCGCGACTACCTCAACTCGGCGGTTCTTTTCGCCGGCCTGCTCCTGGGCCTTTTGGGCCTGGTGGTGGGCATGCCGGAGATGAAGATGCCCGCCTTTGTCGGGTTCGATTCGGTGAAGGGTCCGCTGTGGCCGGTGCTGTTCGTCACCATCTCTTGCGGGGCGGCCTCCGGCTGGCACTCGCTGATCGCCGCGGGGACCACCTCCAAGCAATTGGCCCGGGAGGGCCACGGCTTCGGGATCGCCTACTGCGGGATGGTGGGCGAGACGGTCATGGCCTTGCTGTCCGCCATGCTGGTCTGCTCGGCCTTCGACTACGCATCGTTCTCGCAGATGATCGCCGGAGGCTCCAAGGCCATCGGCCTGGCCTTCTCCGGCGCCCTGGGCACCGCCATGTCCCACCTGGGCATCCCCGCCCACATCGGAGCCACCGTCGGCGCCCTGGCCCTGGCGGCCCTGACCCTGACCACTTTAGACTCCTTCGCCCGCACCGGCCGCTACGTGGTCCAGGAGATCGCCGGCCCGACGTTTTTGAAAAAGCCGCTGTTCGCCAGCATCTTTGTAACCGTCGCCGGCTACGCTCTCTACAAGGGGGTGCCCTTCTTCGAGTTGTGGCACGGGCTGGTTCTGGGCGGACTCTTGCTCCTGATGATTCCGTTTGCCATCCTGTGGGTGGAGCGCAATAAGAAAGGCGAACGGGACCAGACCGCCTCCTGGCTGCATATCGGACTACCGCTGATATTCCTGTTTCCCACCACCACCGCCGGGCTGATCTACCTTTTCCACAAATACTGGCTCACCCCGGCCTTCTCGATCATCTCCGGCCTGCTGGTGGTATTCTTGATGGTGCTGCTGGGCCTGCTGGTTTTCAGCACGGTCCGGGCTCTCCGGAGGCGAGGATGAGCATGAAAAACAGGTCGGGTTTGCTGACTTTGGCCGCTTGCTGGTTGCTGTCGGGGACTGCCGGCGCCGATCCGGTGACGCCGGGGGATATCACCAGCTACTCGACGCCCCAGTCGATCGGCATCGAGTGGGACGTGACCGGGGACAGCAATCACAACGCCGCGGTCACGGTGGAGTACAGCGTCGAGGGCGCCGGTGACTGGAAGCCGGCCATGCCGCTTTTGCGCATGGACTCCAAGGGCCGCAACATGCTGGCCGGGAGCATCTTTTACCTGCGCGGGGCGACGTCATACGAAGTGCGGTTGGTGATGAGTGACCCGGACGGGGGCGGGGAGACGCGGACGATCACCGTGGCGACCCGGCCGGTTCCCGAACTGGCCGCGGGCGGACCGGTCTACCACGTGGTGCCCGGTTCGGGCGGAGGAAGCGGGACCGAGGCGGATCCCTACCGGGGGATCGCCGCCGCCCAGCAGGACGCCTCGTCGGGGGACACCTTCCGGCTGCACGCCGGGGACTACGGCGGGCCGGTTACGTTCGATCGGGGCGGAAGCGGCAACGGCTATATCGCCTGGGTAGCCGCCGGCGACGGTCCGGCGCATTTCGACGGGGTGCTGGTGGGGGCCGACCGCATCTGGCTCGAGGGGCTGGAAATCGTCCTGGACGACAACGCGCTGCGTTCCAGCACCGGGACCAGCGATGTGGTCATCAAGGGCAACACTATCACCGGCTGCCATTACTGCATTCACCTCAGGGACACCGACCAGAACTGGTGGATCTCCGACAACACAATCGTCGGCGACGAGCCGCCCACCTCGGGCAGCCTGAGCGGGGAGGGGATCGAGCTGCAGCATTCCTCCGGGCACACCGTGGCCTACAACAGCATCTCCTTCGTGGCCGACGGGATTTCCTACCCGCACAAGAACGTGGACATTTTCGGCAACGACATCTTCGAGTGCTCCGACGACGGCATCGAGCCCGATTACGGCTACGAGAACATCCGGGTGTGGGGCAACCGCATCCACCACGCCCACCACAACGGGATCTCCTTCCAGCCCATGGACGGCGGGCCCTGGTACGTGCTGCGCAACCAGGTCATCGGGTGCTCCGAGAGCGTCTTGAAGTTCCGCGAGGTGACCCACGCGTTCGTGGCCCACAATACCTTTGTGGCCTGGACCCTGGTGCAGGGCGAGGCCGGCTGGCTGCGCAACCTGGCGACCCGCAACAACGTGCTGGTCACCATGACCGGCAGCTACATCTTCGAGGACACCGGCAACTCGGGGGTCGACGATAACTGGCGGACCGACCTGGACTACGACGGGGTGGCCTGGGGCGAGTCCAGCCTGCCCAAGTTCAAGTGGTTCAACGTCCGCTACGACGACCTGGCTGCCTTCCAGTCCGCCTCGGGCCGGGAGGTCCACGCGGTGGAGATGCCCCTGAGCTGCTTCGAGGCCCTGGACATCCCCGGCCCGCCCCCGGCGGTGATCCCCCCGCACCTGGTCATCCTGGCGGAGGGTTGCATCGGGATCGACTACGGCGAGGTGCTGCCCAACATCAACGACGACTACATAGGCGACGCCCCCGACCTGGGAGCCCACGAGCGGGGCGCCCCGCCGCTGCACTACGGCCCCCGCGATAATGACGCCGGCACAGACGACGGCGGCACACCGGACGCCGGTACAGAGGACGCCGGCACCCAGGACGCCGCCACCCAGGACGCCGGCACCCGGGACGACGACCAGCCTCAGGACGGTGGAAACGGCAGCGACAGCGGAGGTGACAACGGAGGTGGCATCGCGGGCAGCGGCTGCGGGTGCAGCGTAAGCAGTACCGGCAGCTCACGGTGCGGGACTGGCCTTGCCGGCGACGGGCTCATCGTCCTGGTATTTTTCTTGAGCCTCTTCAGCAGATATTTGGCGTCGCGGTGGCCGGGAACCAGTTCGAGTACCCGGCGGGCGGCGCTGCGGGCGCGGTCGGGCCGGTTCTGGTCGCGGTAGAGCTCGGCCAGCTGCATGTGCGCCTGGTACAGGTCCGGGTCGAGGCGGACTGCGCTCTCCAGCTGATCGATTGCTTCGGCGGGTTGCTTGAAGCGGGCCAGGGTGCGGCCCAGGAAAAACCGGTAGTGGGCGTTTTGGGGATCCAGACGCACGGCCTTTTCAAAGTGCTTCAGGGCTTTTTCTCTTTGGCCCTGGCGCATGCAGATCTGGGCCAGGTTGGCGTGGGGGGCGGGGAGGTGAGGGTCGGCCTCGATGGCGTTTTCGTAAGCCCGGGCGGCGTCCTGAATGCGGCCGGCGCGGCCGTAGGCCACGCCCAGGTTGTTGTGGGCCTTGGCGAAGCCGGGGGAGATGCGGGTGGCCAGGGAGAAGGCGCTCAGGACTTCCCGGTTGGCGAACCCCCCCTGCTCGCGGTGATGGAAGGACAGCTCGTAGCCTACGTTATTGTAATAGTCGGCGATGGCATCCAGATCGGAGATGATCTCGAAGCGGTTGAACTCCTTGGCGCTGCCGTCGAAGTCGACCGGGGTGATGTCCGGGCCGATTTTGACGCCCACCAGGACGTGCCCGTACTCCACCAGCACCGAGCCGCTGCGGCCGAACTCGCGGACCACCCGGGAAGCGTCCAGGTAGTGGGCCTGCAGGCCCACCGAGCGCGACATGGCCACGAAGAGGTTGGCGTAGGACAGGCAGTTGCCCTCGCCCAGGTCCATCACCTCCCGGGCGGTATGGGTGCCGGTCTGCTGGTAGCGGTCCAGGTAGCCCCGCTTGCGGAAATAATGCAGCAGGCGGTTGAGCTTCTGGTGGTCTCCATGGGCATCCGTGGTGATCTCGAGGGCCAGCTCGCGGATCTCCTCGTCGGCCTCCCAGGGAATCTTGAGGGAACTGAGCTCGTCTTCGGAAAGTTTTGCTGACAGGGCCTTCCGGGCTTCTTCGGGAGAATAGATGAAATCCCGGTGAGCCGACACCGGGTGGCTCGACAGCGCTATTGAGAATGCGATTATAAGCCCGACTCGCGTCATCCAACTATCGATTATACCAGAAAACCCAGCCGCTGGGGGCAGTTGACACTTCCCGGACGCCGATGGTATCCATGATGCCGTAGAACGGGGCCAGGAGGAGAGGTCAATGGCAGAAGGCATACAAATCAAGGGCCGGGAGGGGGAGGGCAACACGTTCCTGACCACCGCCCAGGTCATCCAGGGTCTGATCAAGATGCTCAACGGCGGCAAGGTGGCCGATGCGGCCGACATCTACTCGCGCTGCCAGGAGGACATCGGCTACCTGCTGATTAACAAGGTGCAGTCCGAGCCCCGCCTGCAGAAGCTGGTGGCCAACATGTTCTACCGCGCCCGGGACTTCGACAAGGCCGCCCTGTGCTGCGAGAACCTGGGTGAGTTCGACAAGTCCGCCCAGCTCTACGAGCAGAGCGACGACTACCGCAGCGCCGCGGAAATGTACGCCCGGGTGGAGAACTACGAGAAAGCCGCCGAGATGTTCGAGCGCAACCAGAACTACCGCCAGGCGGCCGAGCTCTACCTCAAGGTGAAGAATTTCTCCCGTTCGGCGGCCAACTACGAAAAGGCGGTCAACTACTTTTTGGCCGGCAAGCTCTACCACGATCTGGGCAAGTACCGGAAGTCCATGGAGCTGCTGCAGAAGGTGCAGGCCCAGGACGACACCTTCGAAGAGGCCACCATCCTGATCGGCGACATCCTGGGCCGCAACGGCTACCCCGACCTGGCTATCAAGAAGCTGCTCAACGTGATCAAGAGCCGCCCGGTGTGCAAGGAGACCGCCGAGCTCTACTACCACCTGGCGGGCATTCACCAGATGAAGGGCAACGCCGAGGTGGCCAAGAACATCTACCAGCAGCTGCACAACTTCGACATCAGCTTCAAGGACGTGGAGGAGAAGATCAAGGAGCTGGGCGGCCAGGCCGCGGTACCCCAACAGAAGGTCGAGCTGTCAGCGGGGGACGAGGAGATTGAGCTGGACGTGGAAATGCCCGAAGGGGCCGAGCCCGCCGCGGCCATCGTGGGGGTGATGGACGGCTTCGACTTTTTGCAGAAGATTCCGCTGTTCGCCGACATGCCGCTGCAGGAAATGAAGGCCTTCTATAACATCAGCGAGGAGCGCAAGTTCCAGGACGGCGAGCTGCTGATCGAACAGGGGCGCCCGGGCATGGCCCTGTACGTGATCCGTTCGGGCCAGGTTTCGGTTCAGCGCGTAGAGGGCGAAAAGGTTACCGAGGTGGCCGTTCTGAAGGAGGGCGACCACGTCGGGGAGATGTCCCTGGTGGACGAGAGCTCCACCTCGGCCCGCGTGGCGGCCAAGGGCGAGGTGGTGGCTTTCGAAGTGTCCCGGGACCACTTCCTGCGCTTCCTGCAGGCCAACGACAAGTTCGCCGTGCGGGTGCTGCGGGTTTTCGTCCGGACGCTGTGTGACCGGCTGCGTGACACCACTGCCAAGCTGGCTACCCAATAGGAGGGAGATATGCGGAAGGCTATCGCGATTATTTGTGTTCTGGGCATCGGCTGCCTGGCGGGAGCCTGCGCCAAGAAGGAACTCGAGGAAAAGAAGCCGACCGACGCCGGCAAGGCCGAGAAAGAACCCCCCCCAAATCCCTACGAGCACATCACCGCGGCGACGATCGGCAAGCACGACGGTGCGGCCCTGCACGTGGCCTGGTCCCCCGACGGGAGCTTGCTGCTCAGCACCGGCAGCGACAAGATGATCCACCTGTGGAATCCCTCCACCGGCGAGCGGGTGCGGGCCTTCGGCGGCCACACCGACAAGGTGTTCATGGCGGACTTCTCCCCGGACGGGAAGCTGCTGGTCTCGGCCTCGGCCGACAAGACCGCCCGGATCTGGGACGTGGCCACGGGCAAGTGCCTCAAGGTACTGGAGGACAAGCCGCCCAAGAAGATGACCGAGGAGGAGGAGTTGGCCTACGCCGCGCTGCCGCCGGCCCAGATGAACTGGGCGGCCTTCTCCCCCGACGGGACCAAGGTCATAACCGCCTCCGACGACTTCGCTTTGAAACTCTGGGACGTAAAGACCGGCAAGAAAGAAGTGGTTTTCCAGGACCCCGGTTGCCGCCAGCGGCGGGTTTACCGCCGCCGTGACGGCGCCGGCTGGGTGAGCTCGGCCGGCTGCATGGACGACGGCGTGGCCTATTTGAAGTTCTGGGACGACAACGGCGGCCTGACCGGCGTCCAGGGCGACGAGCAGCACGACGCCCACTACCTGGCGTTCGACGCCAAAAACAAGTTCATCGTGGCCGCGGACGGCAGTCTGTCTTTCACCGTCTTTTCCGCCCAGGGCTCCCAGCTCAAGCGCATCACCGTGGGCGGCTACCATTTCTGCATGGCCTTCGGCCCCGACGACAAGACCCTGCTGGTGGGCACCGACCGCGGGGAGATCTTCGTATACCGGCCGGTGTCCTGGAAACGCGAAGGCAAGATCAATGTGGGCGAGAAGGCGGCGGTGGAGCGAATGGCCCTGAATCCCTCGGACCAGAGCCTGGCGGTGGCGATGAGGAACGGCAAGGTCCTGCGAATTACCACGCTGATTAAATGAGGTTGAAGTGATTGCGGATATAAGCATAGCGCCGGTAGGGGAGGGCACCTCGGTGTCGAAATACGTCGCCAAGGCGCTGGCCCTGATCAAAAAATCCGGATTGAAGCACGAGTTCCATTGCATGGGCACCAACGTGGAAGGGAGCTACGAAGAGATCACCAAGCTGGTGAAGAAGTGCTCGGATGCCATCTTCAAGATGGGGGCGGAGCGGGTCATAATCCGCATGTACATGGACGACCGCCATGACAAGCTCTCCACCATCGACGGCAAGAAACACAGTGTGGAGAGCAAGCTCTGATGTCATCGGACAAGATTGTACTGGTAGTTGACGACAATCCCACCGTGACCAAGTTCGTGATCTCGGTCCTGCGCCCGCTGGGGTACAAGGTCGACACCGCCTCCGACGGGCTGCAGGCCCTGAAAAGGGTGGCCGCGGCCCCGGTGGATCTGATCCTGCTGGACCTGGTCATGCCCCGGATGAACGGCATGCACTTCTGCAAGGCCTTGGAGCAGAAAGGGCTGGCCGCGGGAGTGCCGGTGATCCTGCTGACTTCCGCCCGGGAGCGGGTGGCCCAGGGTGTCCTGGAAACCACCACCGCCGCGGACGTTCTCCCCAAGCCGGTCAAGGCCCAGCAGCTGCGGGAAGTGGTCGAGCGCTACCTGCCCCTGAAGGAGCATCCGGCCGAGGAGGACCCGTATGTCGGGCTGCCCCTCGACTTCGATCTGGAGCCGGAGCACACCTCCGACGACATCGTTCCATCAAGCCATTTGGAGCTGGTCGGCCTGCTGCGCGACAAGATGGACAACGCCGTGGCCACCGGGCTGGCCCGGAAGCTGGACGAGATCGTGGCCGCCGGCAGCCGCGATGAAGTCCTGAGCCTGATCACCGAAGTGCTGGCCGCGGCGGTGAACGAGAAGCTGGTGGATCAGATTATCAATTTGGTCAAGTCTGCCACGACGGATTCGGGAGATTCCATCTAGATCGGAGGGGACATGGCTGCGGGCAACGTGGTCCTGGTGATTGACGACAACCCTACCGTCACCCGCTACGTGGTCAACGTGCTCACCCCCCTGGGCTACCGGGTGGAGACCGCCCAGAACGGGATCCAGGGCCTGGCCCAGGTGATGAACCAGCCGGTGGATCTGATTTTCCTGGACCTGGTCATGCCGCGGATGAACGGCTACCAGTTCTGCCAGGCGCTGGAGCAGAAGAAGCTGGCCGAGAACGCGACGATCATCCTGCTGACCTCCGCCCGCGAGAAGGTGGCCCAGCGGGTGAAGAAGACCACCCGCGCGGCCGACTTCCTGCCCAAGCCGGTCAAGTCCGATCAGCTGCAGCAGACCGTCAGGAAGTACCTGCCGCTGCCCGAGAAAGAAGATCAGGAAGAGGAAGCCACGGTCGAAATCGAGATCGAGATCGACTCCGACCACGCCGCCTCCGGCCGGCAGGAGCTCCAGGCCATCCTGCGCGACCGCTTGCAGAACGCGGTCGGCGCGGGGCTGACCGCCCGCCTGGACGAGATCATGAGCCGGGGAAGCTTCGACGAGGTCCTGGGCATCATTGCCGAGGCGCTCGACGACGCGGTGTCGGACGAACTGGTGGAAGAGCTGATCGACCGCGCCCGGTCGGCCGAAACCGACTAATACTAGAATCTGACAGTAAGCGCCGCCGCGCCGCCCTGGGGCGTCGGGAAGAAGGACACGTCGATGGAGGCCTTGGGCGGAGCTTTTTCCCTGGGGGGCGGGGGCAGGTCCAGCTCGCGGCGGAGGGAGTCGTTGTGGCTGTCGATCATCTCGCCGGCCTCCTCCCGGGTGACCAGGTGGCGGGAGGGGTAGGGGGTGTCGGCCATGGCGGCGTCCGGGCCGAACATCAACCACAAGACCAGGCCGGCCACGCCCACCGCCAGGCCGGTGCCCACCACGATCCCCGCCCCGGTCAAGGCCTCGTCGCCCTCGGCCTTGAAGAAGGGAGTGGCGACCCCCGCGGCGATGAAGCCGCCCAGGGTCATGCCGATGCCCACGTTGCGGTAGGTCTTGGCCGTGCCGATGTCCTCCTCGATCCGCTTGACGATGTCCTGCCGGCCGGACAGCTTGGCCAGGTCCAGCTCGCTGATCGGATGGCCGCCCTTTACGATCATCCAGTCGCGCACCACCGTCGACGGCGTGTGAACACCCACTGCCACGTGCCGGCCGATCAATCCCACCGACGCCGAGCCGCTGATCCTCTGCCGGGGGACCATCGCCACCCGGCGGCGCTCGAAGGCGTCGGCGGGCGTGTCGGGAACTTCGGCGGGCGGCTCCACCTCCGCCGGCGGTTCTTCCGGCGGGGGCGGTTCCTCGGCAGGTGGAGGCGGAGGCGGGGGCGGAGGTGCCGTTGCAGCCGCCTCTTCCGCGGGAGGAGGCAATTCAACGACGAACGACTTGTCCAGGAGCATCTTTCCTTCGGCGCTTGCCAGCATGACATTCAGCTCGGTTTGCTCGGGGGACTTGAACAGGCGGATGAACAGGGCGGCGGATGCCTCCATCTTCTTGGCCACCCCGGCGATCCCTTCGGCGGAGACTTCGAATTCCGGCCCGGCTTTCTTGAATACCGTGTCGGGGGGAATCACCGTCAGGTTTTCCCGCTTCGACAGGTGATCGGACACCGCCTTTTCGAGGCCGGAAAGATCCTCGTCGGTCCCGGTGGCCTCGGGGCGAATGAACGCCAGCTTGTCGATTGCGCCCAGCGCCTGGTCGATGGCGGCCAGCGGCTCCGCCAGCGGATCTTCGTCGGCAACGGCGGCCGGGGCGGGTAATACCAACACTAGCACCAGCAATATCCACATCGGCATGATTAACCTCCGCTCTGGCAGTCTAGCATATAACAATCCTTCACTCCGATCCCGTCCCCGATGCCATGGGGACTTTTTTGCGCGGTGCGACAAAATCTGACCACCCGGTCGGATATGCCCGTATCCCCTTATGGAATATGCGGATTCCACAACGATGCTACCCGGTCTAGTGGGGATGTATTTTCGCGTTGTGGCTCTGGGCATACAGCCGAAGAACTGTACGGAATACCGCAGCATTTCCGCCGGCAGCGGCTTTCAGGGGGTTCTGGCACGACCATTGCGGGGGATCGGGTCCTGAACCAAAGGGAGGATGCCATGAAGATGTCCGCTTTGACGCCGGCGGTGGGCCTTTTGTTTCTGGCCCTGCCG
>Ga0272442_10008056_pt1 | contig 13471 bp, 10 predicted proteins | sample SSMForm2O_FD_200262 | JGI IMG/M metagenome (GOLD analysis project Ga0272442, IMG submission 200262) | Marine sediment archaeal communities from Little Sippewissett salt marsh, Falmouth, MA, United States - SSM-Form-2O | ecosystem: Environmental > Aquatic > Marine > Wetlands > Sediment ...
TCGGCGTGGCTTGCGGACGAGCTTCGCGGCGGGCGGCAGCAGAACGCGTGTGCAGCCGCACCTTCCCTGCCAGAGCGTCCTCGATCCCGGCGAGAAGCTCCGCCGGTGTCTGCGGGCGGTCCTCACGCTCCACCGCCATCATGTGCTCGATCAACTCGCTCGTAGCCCGCGACACGCGGCCGTTGCGCTCGCGTGCCGAGGGCGGCCCCTGCGCCAGACGCCTCGCCATAATGACGGCCGACGTGGGGCCATGGAACGGGAACTCCCCAACCACCATGTGGAACAACGTGGCGCCCAGCGAATAGATGTCCGACCGCGTATCGATGTCCGCCTCCGCCTGCACCTGCTCGGGCGACATGTAGTGGGGCGTGCCGATCGCCTTGTGGTCGGTGGTCACCGTATCGGGCTTCTCCGTGGAGCGGGCGAGCCCCAGGTCGGCCAGCTTCACCACCCCCTTGTGCGTGATCATGATGTTGGCGGGCTTGATATCGCGATGGACGATCCCCTCCTCGCGGGCGTTTTCGAGGCCGCGCGCCACGTCGGCCACCACCGCGAGGGCCCGCCGCTCGTCGAGCACCCCCTCCTTCTTCATAAGCTGGCGAACCGTGATCCCGTCGACCAGCTCCATCGCGAAGTAGTAGTAGCCATCGGCGAACCCCACGTCGATGCCTTGCACGATATTCGGATGGGAGAAGCGGGCGGCGGAGCGTGCCTCGCGGATGAACCGCTGCACGTAGGTCTGGTTCTCGGCCAACTCGGGAGGGAGGATCTTGAGAGCCACAGGACGGTCCATGCTGAGCTGTCGGGCCTTGAAGACCGCGCCCATGCCGCCTTTGCCCAGGCGCCCCAGGATCACGAAACCGCCGATCCGCGCACCTTTGCAGAGCGGCGCCCTCTCGTCACTCCGCGAAGCTTCCCCGGCGCCGCCACCGCCCTTGGCCATGTCGCCCACCTCGATGCCGGAGCACGGGCTACTCTAGCCCGCGTCTCTCACCAGCTCTGGCCGCCAGGGGCACACGCCCCTGGCCATCGTCACAACCGCGTCCAGGTCTTCTTGAATTCCCTCGTGCTGTAGAGGGCCACGTAGTCGGTCTGCCCGGTGGACCGGCAGATGTCGGCGATCACGGCCTCGCAGGCCTCGCGGGTGCGGCCGTGGATCATGGCGTAGACGTTGTGGGGCCACTCGGGCGATGCGTCGCGTTCGTAGCAATGGGTCACAGCGTCGCGCTGGGCGGCGGCGCGCCCGAAGCTGGCCGCGGCGCCGGCAGGGACGCGCCACACGCACATCACGTTGGCCACAAAGCCAGCCTTACGGTGAGCCACCGAGGCCCCGATGCGGCGCACCTCGCCGCGCTCGAGCATGCCGTGCAGCCGCTCGATCAGAAGGCCGCGGTCGATGCCCAGTTCCGCTGCCGCGGCGGCGTAGGGCTCGGGCACAAGGGCCAGGCCGTCCTGTAGCGTCCTGAGAATCTGGCGGTCGAGGTCATCCATCGTCGTCGTCCGGGAACGAGAAACGCACGCCGATCTTGAATGTGGCCCGCGAGGGGAGCGTGGCGACGGGGAGGGCGGCGTCTGCTGCGATCGAGGCAACGGTGGCCTCGACCTCCTCGCGAGACGCTGCGGAGACGGTGAACCACAGGTTATAGGGGCAGTGGCCGTGGTCGGCCTCGCGCAGGTAGTTGTGGCTGACCTGGGGGCGGGCCGACACGATGGCGGCCACTTCCTCGAGGCGCTCCGGCGGCACGGCCATCGCGGCCAGGATGCCGACCCGGCCGACGCTGCGTGGGTCGACGACCGGCCCGATGCGTCGCACGAGGCCGCGCTCGTGGAGGCTGCGGACGCGTCCGAGCATGTCCTCCTCGGTGAGGCCGAGCTCGGCGGCGAGTGCGGCGAACGGGCTCGGCACCAGGGGGAAATCGGCCTGGAGACGCTCGAGGAGTCTGCGGTCGAGGGAATCCACGCTCACCTCGTGGTGCGCAACACGCGAACGCCATAGGGCTCGATGGCGATGACCCCGGCGGTGATCGCCTTGGCCAGGACGTCCTCGCACGGGTCGTGGAGCTGGACCTGGCGTCGCTGGCCCGTGAGGTTGGTGACGATGAGGATGCGGCCGCGGTCGTCGTCGCGGCACCCGACCTCCACCCCCTTGGGCAGGCGGGCCACGCAACGGAGCCGCAGGGTGTCGGCCACCGAGTGAAGGAAGTGGCGGAAGAATCGGGGCTCGGCCAGGGTGCCCACGTACCAGGCCATGCCGTCGCCGTGGCGGTTCACGGTAATTGCCGGGCGCCCCTTGTAGAAGTCGCCCACATACGTACCCACCACATCGGCGCCCTCGGGGCGGAGCACGTCGCACCAGGTGGAGACGTGGAACCGTGCTCCGTCGCGGAGCTCGATGTCCTTGCGGGCCTCCCCCAGGGCGTCGTATTCCTCGACCGCGGCGCCGGCCACGCGGGTGAGCGGGCAGGGAAGCGGCTCGGCGCAAGCGAAGTTCACCTGGTTTTTCACGCCCGTTCGGGCGCTCAGTACGACGTGGCCCCCTGCGGCCACGTAGCTCTCGATGCGCTCGGCCAGAGCGTCGCTGAGCAGGTAGAGAGGCGGGCAGATCACCAGCCGGTAGCGGGAGAGGTCGGCCTCGGCGCTCACCACGTCGGCGCCCACGCCGAGTCGCCGCAGCGCCTCGTGGTAGCGTTCGAGCCACACGCGGAAGCCGAAGCCGGGTGCCTGGGGCTGGACCTGGAGTGCCCAGATCTGGTCGTAGGCGTAGAGGATCGCCACGTCGTTTCGAGGGGTGGTGCCCTCGATGGCGGATCCGAGTTGCTCGAACTCGCGGCCGAAGCGGGCGATCTCCTCGTAGCGGCGGCCCGGCACACCGTCGTGGTTGAGGATCCCCTGCCAGAACTGCTCGGTGCCCGAGCGGCAGCTCCGCCAGCGGAAGAAGACCACCGCGTCGGCCCCGTGGGCCACGGCCTGCCAGGCCCAGGCGCGGATCTGGCCGGGGCGCGGGACGGGGCTCATGGTGTTCCAGCCCGTGTGGCCGCACTTCTCCTCCATGATCCAGAAGTTCCTGCCCTGGATGCCCCGCATCACGTCGTGGGGCAGGGCGGCCGAGTCGCTGGGGTAGTTGTCCCAGGAAATGAAGTCGAGGTCGGCCGCCAGGTCGTAGTAGTCCACGCCGTCGTGGAGCCCCATCATGTTATGGGTCACGAAGTGGCGGGGGGAGTGCTCGCGGAGGATCTCCACCTGCTCGCGCTGGAACGCCACCGTGGTGTCCGAGGCGAAGCGGTAGTAGTCGAGCAGGAGCGAGGGGTTGTGTGCCAGGTGTCCGCAGGCGGTGCGCCAGGGGAGTGGCACCTGGGGCCAGGCCGTGTAGTCCTGGCTCCAGAAGACGGTGCCCCAGGCGGCGTTGAGGGCGTCGAGCGTGCCGTATCTGGCGCGGAGCCACTCGCGGAAGCCGGCGGCACACACGTTGCAGTAGCAGCGGTTGCCGGTCAGCTCGTTGTCGGTCTGCCAGCCGATCACGGCGGGATGGTCGGCGTAGTGGGTGGCCATGGCCTCGGTGATGGCGCGCGAGTAGGCCCGGAAGGTAGGGTTGGCCAGGCAGCGGTGGAGTCGGGCTCCGAAGTCGCGCACCTGGCGGAGCTCGTCGAGGGGAAGGATGTCGCGGCGTTTCTCGATCATCCAGGCGGGCGGCGCGGCGGTGGGCGTGCCGAGCACGGCGCGGATCCCGCGGGCGCTCAGCACGTCGAGTGCTCGGTCGAGCCAGGCGAACTGGAAGTCGCCCTCGCGTGGTTCGAGGCGCGACCAGGCGAATTCGGCCAGGCGCACGACCGTGATGCCCGCATCGGCCATGAGTTGGGCATCCACCGGCCAGCGCTCTTCGTCCCAGTGCTCCGGGTAGTAGTCCACGCCCAGGATCATCTCAGGTAGCTCCTTTCGTTGCGCCACACGGCCTCTGCGGTTCATGGGGGGTCCGAGTGGATCCCGAGGCACGGCGCGGCAGCCTGTATTGTACCCTCAATGTGTGGCCCCGCAAGTCCCGCCTGTGTCCCTGCCCTGCCCCGCTTGACAGGCCCGGCCCCCACCCGTACCATGAGCGTCTGACCATGTTTGCGCGCCAGCGGCGGAGCGCGTGCTTTTTCATGTTGCCACATCAGGGAGCCGAGGGCGATCGGATGCGGAACTACCTTCGCTATCTCGGCTACGTGTGGCACTACAAGGCCCGCGTCATCATAGCCATCATGGCCAGCTTTGGGGCAGAGTCGCTCAACTTCGCATCCGTGCTCGCCTACGCCGCCGCGCACGACATCCTGCTCAACTTCTATCTGTCGGGGGGCAAGGACCCGGGGCCGATGGCGTCCGAGAGGATCTTCAAGGGCGAGCTGGGCCAGCGGATCATCGAGTACCTGCGCACGCGTTCGAGCCCCGCCAACGTGCTGATGTGGACGATCATCTCGCTCGGGCTGTCGTTCGTGGTGGTGGTCGCCATACGCGGCGTGATGATTTTCCTCCGCAGATACCTGCTCGAATCGGCGGGCCAGTGCGGATGGGTGAACCTGCTCAACGACCTGTTCGCGCGCCTCACGAAGCAGTCGATGCGCTTCTTCTCCCAGCGCAGCCTCGGCCACACGATGTCGACCTTCGGCCCCGACATCGCGGAGTTGCGCAACAGCGGCCGCGTGATCTTCGCCCACGCCATCCGCGACCCGTTCCGCCTGCTCATCGGCCTGGGGATCACGTTCTGGATCAGCGTGCGCCTCTCGCTCATTGTATTCGTGGCCGTGCCGATCACACTCTACATCTTCAAGATCGTGGGCGATCGCATCCGCCGCTACACGACCAAGGGCCTCGAGAAGCGTGCCGACGCGATGCGGATCATCGGCGAGACCATCCAGGCCGCCACCATCATCAAGGCCTACGACGCCGAGGAGTACCAGGTCGGCCGCTTCCGCGAGAACAGCCTCCGGATGCTGCGCTACTACCTGCGCCGCACGCTCGTGAAGGCCCTCTCCATCCCCGTCACCGAGCTGATCTACCGGATCTGCCTCTTCGCCGTCGGAGCCTACGGCGTCTATCTCGTCATCCAGCACAGCCTCCCCGTCTCGATGCTCGCGGGCTTCTTCTTCGCCGTCAAGCAGGTCTATGAACCCCTCGAGAAGCTCCGCGACCTCAACAACGACATCCAGCGCAGCCGCGCGGCCGCCGACCGCGTGTTCGCCCTCATGGACCTCCAGCCCGAGATCCAGGAACACCCCAAGGCCACCCCCCTCCCCCGACACGCCGAGAGCATCCGCTTCGACCACGTCTCGTTCGCCTACGAGCCCCCGCACGACGTGGTCACCGACATCGATCTGACCATCCCCGCGGGCGACGTCCTCGCTCTCGTCGGCGAGAACGGCTCCGGCAAGACCACACTGCTCAACCTGCTCCTGCGCTTCTACGACCCCACCGAGGGCGCCGTGCTCATCGACGGCCACGACATCCGCACGGTGACCCACACCTCGCTGCGACGCCAGATCGGATACGCATCCCAGAACGTCATCCTCTTCAACGATACCGTGCGGCACAACATTGCGTTCGGCGACACGACGTACAGCGACGCGGAGATCGAGGCTGCGTCGCGCGCCGCGCTGGCCCACGATTTCATCACGGGCTCACTGCCCAACGGCTACGACACGCTGGTGGGCGAGGGTGGGGCGAAGCTCTCGGGCGGACAGCGCCAGCGCATCGCCCTCGCGCGTGCCCTCCTTCGCGACCCGCGCATCCTCATCCTCGACGAGGCCACCTCGGCCATGGACGTGGATGCCGAGGAGCGTCTCCAGGACGGGCTCCGCTCGTTCGCCAAGGGCCGCACGGTGTTCCTCATCGCCCACCGCTTCTCCACCCTCCGCCTCGCTGACCGCATCGTGGCCCTCGCCAACGGGCGCATCGAGCGCGTGGGCACTCACGACGAGCTTCTCGCCACCAGCGCCACCTACCGGAACCTGTACCAGAAGCAGGATATCGGGGAGGGCGGGAAGCCAAGAACGTGATGCGCAACGCGTGACAGCGAGGCATCGCCCCGCCCGTCGTCAACCCTCACGCCATCATCGTGCCGGCCCGCCCCAGCCGGCCACGCCTCCATCCGCAACCAGAAGCGGGGAGTCGAGGAGCGGCAGGGACTCGAACGTCAAGGCTCCCCCGTGGCGCTTGCCATCGGGCAGACGGTAGACTCGGCTGGTGAGAGGGTCGATCAGCACGGGGTTCGTGAGCGTGGCGTCGGGACGGGTTGCCAAACGCACGCTGATGCGGCGGGGCTCGAAGCCCTTCTGGAGACTGGCGGGCAACCACCAGGCGTAGAGCGCACGTCCATCGCGCACGAAGCCCACATCCTGAAGGTGCACCTTCTTCTGTCCCACCAGGTCGAGCGTGAGCTTGGGGTCGAGCGTCGTGCGGGCATCGAAGAGCGCACACAGGCACTGGTAGGCTCGGTAGGAGGGCTTCGGCTCGTAGGTGGTGCCGCGGAGCAGGCCCTTGAAGTTGGTCTTGCCTCGGTAGCCCACCAGGTCGATGGTGTGGAAGTAGCTGGTGAGCTCGAGGCCGAGCCGCAGGTCGCTCAGGATGCGGCGGAGCAGCCACTTGGCCTGTCGCGTCTCGTCCCATTCCAGGTTCGAGAGGGCTCCCACGCTGCCCTTGCCACCCTTGGAGGGGCAGCCGTTCTCGCCCTGCCAGAGCTTGATGGGCTTGCCGGTGGCGGCAAGGAGCTTCCGCATGGCCGCCACCTGGGCGGCGTAGCCCGCCTCGGGCACGGCGCGGTAGGGATGGTAGGAGATGCGGTGGACGTGCTCCGCCAGCCCCGCGTCCAGGCAGCCCTTCAGGTAGCCCGTCGGCGTCCCGGCAAGGGCGGCGCCGATGATCACGGCGTCGGGCACGCGCTGCCGGATTTCGGGCGCCGTGAGCTTCACGAGGGCCACGTAGTCCGCGGGGTTTGGCTTGCGCGGTTTCCAGAACGTCGAGATGTTAGGCTCGTTCCAGATTTCCCAGTGGCGCACGCGGGTGCGGAAGTGGCCGGCGATGGCGCGGGTGAAGCGCACCCAGGCCTCCTTCGCTGCGTCGTCGAACACGGGTGCCCAGCCCACCGCCGCCGCGTCGGCCTTCGGCGTGTAGACCCTGTTGCCGTAGCCGAGGTTGAACCAGGGCTGGATGCCGATCTTGAGGAGCGAATCGACCACGGCGTCGAGCCAGGCAAAGTCGAATGTACCCCTGGCTGGCTCGCAGCGGTTCCAGCCTGTCTGGCAGCGTGCCCACTTCACCCCGAGCTTCGCCAGGTGGGCGTAGGTGCGGGTGGGGTCGAAGTGCTTGCGGTCGAGCGTCTCGAAGCCCACGGAGAGGGGCGAGGCCTCGATCTGGGCCGAGGGCACGGGCTGGACGCTGCCGATGGGCTCGAGCCCCGGCCCGAGGGGCTCGGGCTCGCCACCGGTTGCTCGCCGCGGCCGCATCGCCATGCCCACACCTGCGCCGAGGCCCAGCGCCACGAACTGCCTGCGCGTCACCTGCATGTTCATCTCACCTCAAAGCGCCGAGGGACCGCCGGCGATGATACGGCCCGGCTCCCTGCGCGTCAATCGCCGCGTTGACACGGCGGGCAGCAAGGGGTAGATGGCTCGCCATGATTCTCGATCGAGGTCAGTAAGGAAGGGATGATGTTCTCGCGGGACGGGGACGTCCCGCCCACAATGAGCGGTGCGCAAGGCTTCTGCGGACGGGGTGTCCGCACCCCGCGAAGCGTCGTGCTCCTTCCCTACTCGCGAGCTACGTTGCTTAATCGTGACGAGTCATATAGTCTGTGCACCTCGTGCCCCACTCACGACAGGAGAGAGAGCATCCATGGACGTGCACATGCACCGCGCGGGCCTCGGACGCACGCTCGAGGCCATCAAGGGCGGCTCGCCCACCCTCGGCTTCATCGGCGGCTCGATCACGGATCCGCGGCCCGGCTACAACTGGCCGGAGCCCGTGGCGGCGTGGTTCGTCCGCCGCTTCCCAGGGGCGCGCATCGCCGTCGAGAACGCCGCCATCGGCGCCACGGGCAGCGAGCTGGCCGTCTTCCGAGCCCAGCGCGACCTCATCGACCGCGGCTGCGACCTCGTGTTCATCGAGTTCGCTGTGAACGACAACGGCGAGCCGCCTAAGCGGCGTGCCCGCACCCGCGAGGGACTCGTCCGCAAGCTCCTCGCCGGCCAGGGCCGCGACCTGATGCTCGTCTACACCTTCTGCGAGGACATGCGCCCCGAGATGGCCGCGGGCGAGATGCCGGCGTCGATCGCGGATTTCGAGGCCATCGCCGACCACTACGCCATCCCCTCGGCCTGGATGGGCCTCCACGCCCTCCGCCAGGTGGAGGCGGGGCAGATGACGATGGAGGAATGGCTCCCCGACGGCCTCCACCCCGAGCATCGCGGCAGCGCCAGCTACGGGGAGTGCGTCGTCGGCCTTCTCGAGAAAGAGCTCCTCGGCTCCCCGAGCCCCGGCACGATCCCCACGGGCGACGCCCGTCCCGCTCCCCTCAACCCCCATCACTGGGAGAGCGCCGCCGCCCTCCCCTTCTCCGCCGTCCGTCTCGACGGCCCGTGGCTCCTGCGGCGATGGCCGCACCTGATCTGGATGGACCAGGTGCTCGAGGCCCCCGAGATGGGCCCCCGGCTGGCCTTCGACTTCCAGGGCACGGCCCTCTCGCTCGGCTTCGACTTCGGCCAGGACTCGGCCGACTTCCGCTACCGCCTGGACGGGGCGGACTGGGCTCCCGCGCTCCGCGACCGCCCCGAGTGGTGCGGCCCGAGCGGCTGGTACCGCATCACCAACATCGCGGACGACCTGGAGCCGGGCACGCACCGGTTCGAGCTCGAGGTGGTCGCTCCCGACCCCGCTCCGCGCGGCGAGCCCTACTTCCGCCTCGCGCTGATCGGTGTGGTCGGCTGACCCCTTGGAGGTCGTTTCAGAATGGGGGATGCCATGGGAGGGCGGGGCCCATGCGCCGAGCCGCCAGGGTGGCAGGAACGGCTCAGCAGGAGCTTCGCCCTCCCTTGACGACCCATGGCGCCATTCTGAAACCGCCTCTTAGTGATAGAGCCAGTCCACGCTGAATCGCGTGATCTGGGTGAGGTTGAGCCCGCCCGTGGCCTGCTGGCCCGCGCAGTGGGCGAGCAACACGGCATCCCCGACGAACTCGATGGCCGTGTAGCAGTACCAGCCCCCGGGATCGTCTTCGAGTGTCTTGGTCTTCTCCCAGGTGCGCCCCTCGTCGCGGGAGATGGCCACGCACAGGGGCGTGCGCTTGCCGCGACGGGCCGCGTCGATGTTGCGGTGGTCGTTCCACACCATCAGCAGGTCGCCGGTCTTCGGGATGCGCTCGATCGAGGCAGGCGAGCAGGGCGAGAGGATGCTCGACGGCTGGGGCGCCGACCACGTCTCGCCGCCGTCGCCTGAGTGGGAGACATACTGGGAGCCGGCCGTGGTGCGCATCCACATCATGAGCCGCCCGTCCTTGAGCTCCACCACGCCGGGCTCCTGGAGCACCACCCGCGCGCGCTCGGTCTTGCCCGTGAGCTGGCTGCGGCTCTGCCGCCAGGTGCTGCCGGCGTCGTCGGAGAGGAAGCACGAGACGACGCCGTGGCCGGAGAACTTGCCCCCAGGCTCGGTGTGGCGCGACACGGGCGCCACGAGCCGCCCGCTGCGAAGCTGCACCACACGGTCGTTGTTGAGCACGAAGTAGCCGCCCGGCGGCACGACCAGGGTCGGCTCGCCCCACGTTTTCCCCTCGTCGTTCGAGAGCCGCATGTAGGGGCGGCAGTCGTCGATGGCATTCTTGCGCAGGTAGAAGAGCGCGATCGGGCCGCTCCGCAGGCGGAGGAGCGACACGCTCATCACATTCATCTTCCCCTCCCTGGCCACGACCGCCACGTCGTCCTTCGTCCACGTGCGGCCGCCGTCGCTGGAGAGGCGCGCGGCCAGGTGGGCGGACGAGTGGTCGCCCCCGCCGCCGGTGAAGCGGGTGTAGACGAAGAGGATACGGCCGTCGCGGAGTTGCACGAAGTCGCCTTCGGAGTTGCGGGGGTTCCCCTTGCCCGGCGGAAGCAGTCGGATCTTGTGCACGGCGTTCTCCTCGGCAGCCCCGCGCCCGCCGGCCGAGCCACTCATGGGGCTGAGCACGAGCACGAGTGCGACCAGGCCGGCGGAGCAGACGCGGCGTCTCATGACTGGTCTCCTTGTGCGGGCGGCCTCGCCCTTCCGCCGATGCGTCGCGGCAGGCGCCAGCGGAAGCGGATGCTCAGCAGTCGGATGGTGATCGTCAACGCAGCGGCGGCGCCGGCGCTCACGGCCTCGTGGGCACCGGCCACGTTGAGCACCCAGAAGGCGAGCGCCCCGGCGAGCGAGGCGGACGCGTAGATTTCCTCGCGGAGCACGGCCGGCACGTCGCCCGCCAGCACGTCGCGGAGCATGCCCCCGCCCACGCCGGTCAGGCAGGCCATGGTCACCACGCCCACGATGCCCGTCTGGGCGTGCCACGCCTTCGCGGCCCCGATGGCCGTGAACACCCCGAGCCCGATGGCATCGAGGACCAGCAGCCCCCGTGCCTCCTCGCGCACCACCACGCGGAACAGGACGAACACGGCCAGCGCAGCCGCCAGGGCGAGCCCCACGTAGGCCGGGTCGCCCAGCCAGAAGGCCCGCTCGCCCAGCAGAGCGTCCCGGATGGTGCCGCCCCCGATCGCCGTCACCGTCGCCAGAACGCCCACGCCGAACAGGTCCATGTTCTTGCGCACGGCCTTGAGCGCGCCCGAGGCAGCAAACGCCAGGGTGCCCATGTAGTCGAGATACTGGATCAGATCCATACCTTCAGCCCGCCCCAAGCAAAGCCCATCTCCCCTGCCACGCGGACAGTATACCAGGTACAGCCTGGGCGGCGCACCCTTGATCTGGGTGCGGCGCCGGCCTATCATGCAGGGGGAGGCAGATCACACCGCCACCCTCTCGAGGAGGCACTCGAAATGAGCCGCCGCACGCTTCCCGCCCTTGCCGCGCTGGGCCTGCTGCTCGCCCTGGCGCCGGGCTGCATGCACCCGATCTCGAAGGAGCTCCGCGAGAGGGCGGCGGAGAACCTCACCTTCCCCATGGTCTGCCAGAACCCGGCGGCCCACAAGGGCGCCATCGTGATCTGGGGCGGCTCGATCATCCAGACGACCAACCGCAAGGACGGCACGGAGATCCTGGTGCTCGAGGCGCCGCTCGACGGCGAGGGCGAGCCGATCGATGCCCGCTCCACCCGCGGCCGCTTCATCGCACGCACCCCCGAGTTCCTCGACCCCGAGGTCTACAAGCGCGGCCTCCGCGTCACGCTCGGCGGTGAGGTCACGGGCAGCGAGTCGCGGCCCCTCGGCCAGATCCGCTACGTGTATCCCGTCGTGGCCATCCAGGAGCTCTACCTGTGGCCCGAGATGCCCGTGGTCCGCTACCGCACCCACGGATGGTACGGCCCAGGATGCGGCTGGGGCCTCGGGTGGCGCTGGAACCACTGGGACTACTGGGACGCATGGGGCCCTCCCTACTGGGGACCCTACTGGGGCCCCTACTGGGGGCCGTAGGCCCCGTTCACTCCGCATACAGCAAGAACCGTGCCCGCCGCTCGAGGAAGGCCTGGAGGCCGGCGTGGCCCTGCGCCTCGATCTCGTCGAGCGGGCGCGCCTGGGTGAGCGCTTCGAGCGTCTTCGCGTGGCGCAGCAGGTGGTCGCAGCCCGCGGGATCCCAGTCGTCGGGCTGGAGGAGGCGCAACTGGCGGGCGATGGCCAGCCCCATGCGGACGGCGCGGAACGCCCGTCGGTCGGTGACCTCGAGGACAACGCCGCCGCACCGCTCCCCCGCGAACTTGCTTGCCGAGGGTGTGAAGGCGGTCGGGCGGAAGCTCACGCAGGGAAGGCCGTCCCGCCCCAGTGCCTCGGCGAGCCGCTCGCCGTCGAGCCACGGCGCGCCCACCACCTCGAACGGGGTGGCTGTGCCACGGCCCACGGACAGGTTGGTCGCCTCGAGCAGGCCCACGCCGGGATAGAGGAACGCCTCGTCCACGCTCCGCATGTTCGGCGACGGGTTCACCCAGGGCAGACCGGTGGCATCGAAGCTGTCGCCCCGCCGCCATCCCTCGACGGGCACGACGCGCAGGTCGAGCCCGAGCGTGCGCTCGGCGTTGAGCATCCGCGCCAGCTCGCCCACGGTCATCCCGTGCCGCACGGGGATGGGGTGGCAGGCCACGAAGGCCTCCCTGCCGGGGTCGAGCACGGGGCCGGCCACGCCCAGGCCGTTGATTGGGTTCGGGCGGTCGAGCACCACGAAGCGCAGGCCGTGCTCGGCGGCGGCCTCCATCGCCAGGGCCATCGTCGCAATGTAGGTGTAGAAGCGCGTCCCCACGTCCTGGATGTCGAACACCAGGGTGTCGATGCCCTCGAGCATGGCGGGGGTGGGCTTGCGCGTCTGGCCGTAGAGGCTGTGGATGCGCAGGCCGGAGCGCTCGTCGTGGGCGTCGTCCACCGTCTCCTGGTCGAGGGTGCCGTGGAAGCCGTGCTCGGGGCTGAAGAGCGCCACGAGCTGGACGGACGGCGCGTCGCGGAGCAGCTCTACGTTGCTCACCCCCTTGCGGTTGATGCCCGTGTGGTTGGTGATGAGCCCCACGCGGCGGCCGGCGAGTGCGGCGAAGCCGTCGCGCTCGAGCACGTCGAGGCCGCTCAACACCTGGCCCTCATGCCGGTCCGCCGAACAGCCCACGGCCATCATGGCTGCCACTCCTGCTGCCGCAAGCGCCCGCGCGATGGGTGGGCGTCGGCTGGTGTCGTCCGTTCGTCGGGCAATTGGCTTGGCTCCCTGCGATGTGGTGCACTCGCGGCGGCGATCATACCGCGACGACGCGGCGGCCGCAAGCAGGCGCCGTTTGCATTCACAGCACGTTCCCCCATACTATGTGGCCCCATTTCTCGAGTCCGAGCACTGCACGAGGAGCCCCAGATGAAGCCGACCCTCCGACGTATCGCGACCGTCCTCGTCCTCGCCAGCGTGCTGCACGCCGCGGCGGGCGAGGTGAAGCTGCTCCTGCCCCTCGGGCGCACGGCCTACCAGACCAACGAGGCCATCCCGCTCGCCGTCGTCCGCTCCGCCGCCGTGCCGCTCACGCCGGGCACCCTCGAGCTCACGCTCACCGGCGCCGACGGCACCCGCATGGCCTTCACCTTCGCCATCGGCGGCGACCGCCCCCGCACCACCGAGCACGTGCGCCTGAACGGCTGGCTCCTCCGGCCCGGCCGCTACACCGTGAACACCGCCTGCGACGGAGCAACGGCGTCCGCCGACCTCGAAGTCTATCCCCACATCCGGCGCTCCACGTTCCGCCTCGTCAACTGGGGGCGCGCCAAGGACAACGACCAGCTCTCCCAGGGCGAGGACAGCCTCGGCT
>Ga0272442_10008057_pt1 | contig 13469 bp, 9 predicted proteins | sample SSMForm2O_FD_200262 | JGI IMG/M metagenome (GOLD analysis project Ga0272442, IMG submission 200262) | Marine sediment archaeal communities from Little Sippewissett salt marsh, Falmouth, MA, United States - SSM-Form-2O | ecosystem: Environmental > Aquatic > Marine > Wetlands > Sediment ...
GATCGCCGGCAGCAACGCGTCGTCCAGACCGACCAGTTGCTCAACTGGCTCCCTCACGCGTCCGAACGCGGTCAGATCGCGATCGTCTGTGATCCGCAGCATTTCGCCGTGAGAGACGACGGAAACCCGGTAAGTTCCATCAGGACCCTCCCCTTCCCCTTTCATCATTACCTCGCCGTCAACAGCGACGTCGACTGGTCCACGCGCCCCCAGCTCGAGTTGATCCGCCGGCGCCTCAACGAGGAGCTTGCTCTGCCCGTCGCCGGCAGCTTCTACGTCATGGCCGCGTCCGACCTGTTCGCCGCCGCCGCCGTCGCCGACGATCGATTCGTCGGCGACCTCACCGACAGGGCCCGGCGGAACATCGCACGTTGGTTTCACCTCGGCGCCCTCGACACCATGCACGGCTGCATCGACAGTGTCTTTGCCCTCGATCTCGTGCGTGACGGCGCCGATTGGCGCTTGCCCGACGATGCCGCTCCCGTCGGTGTGCACGGAATCCTCGTGCAGGCGCAAACCGATCTTCAATCAGCACGTCTTGTCGCGCGGGAAGACCCCGACACCCTCGCTACCCTTTCGCCCTCCATGCTCTCGGAACGACCCGACGAGAACGGCGCATACTACGCCTACTTCGCCCTCCCCGACGGCCTTCCCCGTGGGCGCGCAAACGTCGAGGATTGGTCCGCTTCCGTCTGTGGCCTCGATGACCCCGACGCTGTCGAGTCCGTACGATTGACCGCCTTCTGTCCCCTCGCCGCTGACGCAGCCCTCCAAGCCCTCCGACGCGATCATGTCGCGCCCCTCTTGTTCACCGCGCACGGCGGCGGATTCCACGCCCAGACCCTCGCCAGCCTTCATACCCGAAAGGCCGCGGCCCTCCGGCCTGAACATGCCCGCCATGACCTCGATCGACCGCACAGCCCCTATTACCTCATGCCCGCCATGCGGAAGCTCGGCATCCGTTTCGTCAATCCCTACGGCGCGGCCCTCACCCCACTCTTGACGCCCGTCTCGAATCTCGTCTCCGATCTGACGCTTGCTGATCACACCGGTGCCCTGACCTTTCGTCGCTTCATCAGTCGGCGGCAGCAGACGCTCGGCTTCCCCGAGTATTGGTGCTATCGCAAGAACATCTCCCATCCCCCCGCCCTGGGCTTTCAGATCGGTGATGTGCTGCAACGTCTTCATTGGCTCGAACCGGGTTACGGCGGCATCCTCTACAACCACCTGGGCCACAATATCGCCAATCAATGCTGTGACCGATCCCCCTGGACCGAGGAGACGCACCAAGCCTTCGAACGCCTCGCCGACTACTACCACGGCGACGCCCACGATTCCCCGCCGCCGTTTCGCCTCTGGGTCGCCCCCTCTTCCTCACTCTTGCTCTACGCCGCCGTCGCCGGACACGCCGCCCAACACGTCACCACCGAACATTCTGCCGTCCGCATCACTTCCTGGCATGACGACGCGCTCACCGTGGATGTGCCCGACCTCCCGCGCTTCGGTACCAAGCTGCTCCACGGACTCACCATCTACGTCGATCACGCCCAAAACGCCTCCATAAACGTCGACGGCCGGCCGATCGATTCCTTCTCCCGAAACCCCCCGGACGAGACCGGTCGCGAAAGCGTCACCATCGTCGATGACTCGGCCCCGCGACTGCTCCTCCACCAGGACAATCTCCGTGCTCTCCGAACCACCGGCTGTAACGCCGCGATCACCGATCAGGCGGTGGAGGTTTCCCTCACCGCAGCCTCCGGTGAAGCCTCCTTTGATATCTTCCCGGTTCCCCTTGCCTGTGCCACCCATTGGACCTTTCACCTCTCATCCCGCGAGATCGATTGGCTGGACGTGGCGTTTCAGGATCGACGCGGCGCCTGGTACGCCGCTTCCCCGCCCTCGGGCGACTCCTCTTGGGATCTTCCTTGCCCCGACCACCGTGCCCGACATGTGTTTTCGCTTACCGCGCGACGAAGTCACTTGCGCGGATTCCCGCGCGGTGAGATCATCACCCTTCGCCTGCGCGTCAAGGGAAACGCCGACCGTGGATGGTGTCGGCTCAGCTCCGTCGCCCTGCTCCGCCCGCTGCCTGCCTTGGCGCCGAAATCTTGCCCTCGCATTCTCGGCGGGCGCGTCATCACCGACCTCCCCGCGAATCCGGCCGGCTGGCAGGTCGCCGCTGCCGTTCCCGGTCAGGATGAACGAGTCTGTCACCCCCGGTCGGATGGCGCCTTCGTGTTCCGCGATCTGCCTCACGATGTCCCCGTCACCTGTCGCCTCCTGATCGACGGCAGATCACTCAGCTCCCCGCGCGGGCGTGTCGCTTTCACCTCCTGCGATCAGTGGGATTGGGACTTCCATGTCACCGCCTCGGATCTGATAGACTGATGCTGTCGCCGTATCGGTGCGCCGATGTAGGCTCCGGGCGGTCCATGCCCCGTGAAATGCCCTGGCTCACCCCCGCATCACCCCGCGGATAACCAAATGACCGTTTTCTTCATCCTCTCCTGCGCCCGCTCAGGCTCCACTTCCCTCGCCCGTATCCTCAACGAAGCCGACAACGGCCTCTGCGCCATCGAGCCCACCCCCAATCTCAACGTCGAAACCCGCTTGGCCATGGACGGACAACTCGACGACCCCTCCGCCGTCGTCCGAAACCTCGTCCTCCCTCGTGTCCATGCCGCCGCCGCCACCACCCGCGTCTATGGCGAGAAAAACGTCACCTACGGACCCTTCATCCCCCACCTCTATCAACTCACACACTGCAAGTTCATCTTTCTCAAGCGCGACGGCCGCGATGTTGTCCGCTCCTTGCTCGATTGGCACGATTGCATGTTCGGCGACGTTTACCGCGAGTGCGCCGACCCCGGTGAACTCACGCCCCGCGCCCTCGCCGCCGCCGCCTCCCTCCCCGTCCATCGCGACACCTCCGACTTCTCACGCCCCAGACCCACCCCCGGCTCCGCATGGGATGACCATTGGGAAACCATGAGCCGCTTCGAAATGTGCGCCTTCTACTGGGCCACGATCAACGACCTCTATCGCGATGAACTGGACCGCCTGCCCCATGACGCGTGGTTCGAACTCGATTACACGCGACCCGATCCCGACGATATCCTCGCCGCCGCCGACTTCTGCGGCCTGTCCGGCATCACGCGCCAACTCGTCCAGCAGTTGCTCGCCAACCATATCAACTCCCTCCAGGACCGCGCTGCCGGAGACCCCGTCCACCCGCGATGGATGGATTGGGATGCCCGTCTCCGCCGGTCCTTTCACGCCATCGCCGGCCCCACCATGCAACGCCTCGGCTTCTTCGATCACCCCGCCACACGCTGGCGACCCCCGGACTACGGCCGCTGTTGGCGCGATCACGCCGCCGACCTCCCCTGGTACGAGTGGATGTACGACACCCGCCGAACCATGCACGAGGAAGCCCTCCAGTGGATCCACAGCTTCGATCAGTCTCCACATCCACTTTCCTCCATTGCCGACTTCGGATGCGGATTGGGCGTCGGCTACGCCGACGCCCTTGCCGATCGCCGCTACGTCGGATTCGACCTCGTCGAGAGCTCCATCGACTGGTGCCGCCAGAATCGTTCCAATCCTCGACACGAATACCACCATCTCGACTTCATCCGGCACCCCACCCCGCAACGCTATGACGCCGTCATCTCCAGTGGGACCATCGATAACGCCTACGACGTCGAGGCTTTCCTCGACGCCATGATCAATGCCTCCAGCCGTTGGATCTACCTCACCTGCTATCGCGGTTGGTTTCCCGACCTCGATGAACATAACTACAGTTGGGTCGACGCCGACCGGTGCTTCTACACCAATGTCGCGCCACGACGCATCCGCGAGTTCCTACAACAACGCGGATGTGAGAACATCACCGTTGAACCACGCCCCACCGGTCGCGCCGATATCCCCCTCGAAACCCGCGTCATCGCCACCGTGCCCCCGCCTGCCGAGAACGCCCCCGATGGCTGAACCCGCCGCTCAACCTCCAACCGCCGCCGAGACACCGCCCCCACGTCGTCTCATCCACCACCTCACCCCCCGCTCTTTCTTCCGTGGGCTCCGCCGCTTGATCGTCCGACCCGCCCGCGCCTCCCTCGAGCGCATCCTCCACGTCACCGACCGGTTTCAACAACTCGAACACCGGATCCAAATCCTCGATCGTCGCCTCGCGCGCATCGAGGATACCGTCCGCCAACTGCACATCACTCCCGTCGGCCGCCACGAGATCGTTGCCCGCGACATGCGCAACTACCAGCAACAAGTCGAAGCCAACTACGCCGACCTCTCCGATTCATTCGATGCCTATCGTCAACTCGTCGACGGACTCATCCGCATCGACCGTCAGATGATCATTCCCGCCTGCGAACTTGCCGAACCCCCCACCCACGATGCACGCCGCCTCGCGCTACGCCATGACGTCGATGCCGATCCGATCACCGCCCTTCGCATGGCGCGCTTCCTCGCCCGCCGCGGCGTCCCCGGATCCTTCTATCTCCTCCACACCGCCCCCTACTACGGTGAGTTCCACGGCCACCTCTTCATTCGAACACCCCAACTACCACGATGGATCCGTGCCTTCATCGTCGCCGGATGCGAACTCGGTGTCCATAACGATGCCCTCGGCGCCTCTCAGATCCCCGGCGTCAACGGCGCACACGTCCTCCAAACCGAGATCCAATGGCTCCGCTCATTGGGCGCCCCCGTCAAGGGCACCGCCGCCCACAACTCCCTCCCCGTCTATGGCGCCGAGAATTACGAGGTCTTTGTCGGACACCGCCTCTGGGACCGTACCCCCACCTCCATCACCGGCGAACCCCTGCCCCTTGAAGCCCTCAGCGAGGCCGAACTCGGACTCACCTACGAAGGGACCTTCGCCCTGCCCCGAACCGATGTCGATACCCACGCCGCCGACGCCTTCGCCCGGGACCGCGCCGCCGCCGATATCCGAAACCCCGCGTGGATGCAGACATACCTCTCCGCCAACCCCGTCTGCCGTTGGGCTGTCGACCTCCAGATCTGGATCGTCGCCCGAAATCGTTGGGTGATCGGCGGCTCCCTCGACCGTCAGCCCCTCTTCATCCCCGATCTTTCCCTCGCCGATGTCCTCGACTTCGTCAACGATCTCACACCGCCCGCCAATGTCTTGATCGTGCTTCATCCCGAATACATGCGACAATGACCGTTCCCCCGCCTCCATCAGCCCCCGGGCATCACGCTGCCGCCAACCTGCCGCCAGACGCCGACGCCGCCTCCCTCGCCGGCACGCATCAACCCGCTCAACCGATCACCGCACACGCCGACCCGGAATCTCCCGACTCACACCTGTACCGCGTTCGTCTCTTCCGCCAACGTCACGCCCGCAACCCCCGAGTCCTCCATGTCGGCAACATCGCCAACAACGCCTATCTCAACGCCAGAATCCTCAACCTCGCCGGATTCGACTGCGACGTCATCTGCTACGACTACTACCACATCATGGGTTGTCCCGAATGGGAGGACGCCGACTTCCGCGGCGACGTCCGCGACCACTTCTATCCCGACTGGGACTCCGTAGACCTCCGCGGCTTCCATCGCCCCCCCTGGTTTGCCCAGGGACCCCTCGACCCCTGTATCCGTTACCTCTGCGCGCGCCGACAAGGCGATGACAAACTCACACGCTCGCTCTGGGCCGCGCTCGAGCGCCGCCGACGCGACGCCCGTCCCCGCCGTCGCATCGTGCGCCGTGCCGCGCACAAAGCCGTCGCAATCCTCGCCCGCGCCAAATCCCCCCTCCGCCGCGCCGCAACTTCCCTCGCCCGTGCCGCCGTCGCGCTCCGTGACCCACGCTGCGGCCAATCCCTCCCCGCACGCGCACGCTACGTCGCCCGGCGCGCCCTCTTCGTCATCCTCACCGCCCTGCGCGCTCTGCTCGACCGCCTTGCCGCCACCCTCCGCCTTCCGCAAGCCTATCGCCGAACCCGATGCGCTGTCTTTCCCTCTCGACAACCCGCCCCCGACCGTCCCGCGCCACCCATCCTCCGATTCGTCCTCTTTCCCCCCTTGGCCTTCTTGATCGCCGTGCGGTCCGTCGGTCGCGCCCTTCGGTGGTGCCTCGCCTCGATCGAGCCCCCTCGCGCGCAAACCCCCGCCCGGACCACCGCCCCCGACGATGACGCCCAACCTTCGCCCTTCGCCGACTTCCCGCCCGATCTCCGCGATCACCTCCACAACACTATCGCCGCCTTTCGCGATGCCTTCCCCGATCGTCCCGATCACCTCTCGCCTGACGATCTCGCCAACTATCTCTCCGTCCTCCCCGCCTGGCGACAACTCCTCCAGCACTACGACGCCGTCATCGCCTACGCCACCGACGGCCTCTTCCCCCTCCTCTGCGACACCCGCCCCTATCTTGCCTTCGAACACGGGACCATCCGCAACATCCCCTTTCAGAACTCCCCCCAGGGTCGACTCTGCGCCGCCGCCTACCGATTCGCCGACGTCGCCCTCATCACCAACTGCGACAACATCAAGGCCGCCACCGAGCTCAAGCTCGACAACTTCCGATTTGTCCCCCATCCCGTCAACGAACAGCCCGCTTCCGCCGACGCCTCCCGTGACCTCCGCCAGAATATCTGTCGTAAGATCGACGCCGACTTCATCGTCTTCCACCCCTCACGACAGCACTGGGAACCCCGACGACATCCCGACTGGGAGAAGGGCAACGATATCCTCATCCGCGGCTTCGCCGACTTCGTCCATACCGCCTCTCCCAGAGCCGCCGCCGTCTTCGTCGAGTGGGGACAGAAGGTCGACGACTCCAAACGACTCCTCCAACAGTTGGGCGTCGCCGACCGCGTCATCTGGATTCCTCCCCAACCCAACCGCCGCATGGTGCAATACGTCCAGGCCGCCGACGCCGTCGCCGATCAGTTCTTCCTAGGCGCCTTCGGCAGCCTCACCCCCAAGGCCCTCTTGCATCGATGCCCCGTCCTCCTACGACTCGACGAAGACCGCCATCGCTGGTGTTTCCCCGACCTTCCTCCCGTCCTCAATGTCAGTACCCCCGAAGAAGTCTGCCTCGCCCTCACGCGCCTCGCCCGCGACCCCGACTATCGCCGCCGACTCGCCGACGACGGCTTTGCCTGGTATCAACGCTACCACTCCAATCGCGTGATCGCCTCCGTCCTCGCTCACGCCATCCTCGATGCCGTCGAGCGGTACGCAACCTCCTGACATGCTCAAGGCGCTCGTCAAAGCCGTTCTTCTACGCCTGGTCTTCCTCCTCGCCCTGCCCGGCTGCGCCTTCCGAAAACCACCGACCCCCACCCGGAGCCTCTGGACCGGCGCGCCCATCATCAATATGGCGATCAACGCCCGCGCCGAACGCCTCCTCGGAGTCCGTGCCGATTCACTCGTCTTCGAAACCTACTTCATTACCCGCGCCTTCACCTACGACCTCTCATCCTGGCGACGTCTGCCCCTCATCGGCTCCCTACTCCCCTTTGCCGTCCTCCTCTGGGCCTGCCTCAAGTACGATCGCTTTCACTTCTACTGCGACCGCGGCATCCTCATCCCGCACCTTCCCTTCCGCATCGATCCCGGCGAACTCAGGCTCCTCAAACGACTCCGAAAGCAACTATTCTTCTGGACCTACGGCGCCGATGTCCGAACCACCGGACGCACCCGTGCCCTCGGACGACATCATTGCTGCCTCCATTGCCCGGCCCCCGGTCTCGCCTGCATCTGCGACGACGACCGCGGCCGGCAGGCTTATGCCCTCGTCAAACGATATGCCCTCGCCCTCTTCTCAATGGGCGATATGATCGAGTACGCCCCCGACAGCGTCACCGACCTCTTCTTCTGGCCCGTCGACCTCGACGCCGACCGCGGCCGACGCTACCAACCACGATTCCCGGACGCCGACCCCGATCGTCCCCTCCGAATCGTCCACGCCTCCAACCATCGCCACTTCAAAGGCACCGACTACCTCGTCGCCGCTGTCGAACGCCTCCGCGCCGACGCCCTCCCCGTCGAACTCACCCTCGTCGAACGAACCCCCAACATCGACGCGCTCGAAATCTATCGCGCCGCCGACGTCATCTTCGACCAATGCCTCATCGGCTTCCACGGCTTCCTCGCCCACGAGGCCATGGCGCTCGGCAAACCCGTCATGGCCTTCATCCGAAAACCCCGGCTGTACCTCCTCCACCCCGACGAGTGCCCCATTCTCAATGCCCCGCCCGACCGCATCGAACCCGTCATCCGAGACCTCCTCGCCGACCGCTCGCAACTCCGCGCCCTCGGCGAGCGCGGCCGCCGCTACATCGAACGCTACCATACCCCCTCGGCCTTTGCCCGACGCCTCCGGCATCACTATCAACGCCTGGGAGTGGAATCGCCGTGAACTGCCTCATCATCGGTGCCGCCGGTTTCATCGGTCGACACCTCGCCCGCGCACATCACCAACGCGGCGACCGCGTCCTCGCCCTTGACCTAGAACACCGCGACCCCGACGACGAACTCCCCTTCCCCATCCACCACTGTGACGTCGTCGCTGATCCCCTCCACGTCCCCCCCGGAACCGACCTCGTCTACTACCTCGCCCAGTTCCCCCAGCGGCGAAACTTCCCCGACCACGCCGCCCCGCTCCTCGCCGTCAACGCACTCGGCGCCGTCCGCGCCGCCGAGGCCGCCCTCAACGCCAACGTTCCCGCATTCCTCTTTGCTTCCACCGGCACCGTCTATGCCCCCTCCTTCCACCCCCTCCCGGAAGATCACCCCCGCAGACGCGACCTCCCCTACGCCTTCACCAAGGTCGTCGCCGAGGACGCCCTCAATCTCTTCCCCAACTCAATCAACATCCTCTCCGCTCGTTTCTTCGGCGTCTTCGGCCCCAGACAAAACGCCATGCTCGTCCACAATGTCGCCCAACGCGTCCGAGCCGGTGAACCTGTGCTCATCGAACCCAACCCCCACGCACCACAGGACCTCGACGGCCTCCGCATTTCCCTCACCTTCATCGACGATCTTGTCCGATGTCTCCTTGCCCTTGCCGATCGTCTCTCCGCCCGAGAAGACTTGCCCCCCGTCCTCAACGTCGCCGGCGATGAACCCGTCAGCATCCGACGACTCGCCGCAGAGATCGGCCGCGTCCTCGGCCTCCATCCCTCTTTCGACATCGCCCCCCGCCCCCGCCGATCCGACTACATCGCCGATATCTCCCGACTTACATCCTTGATCAACCCCCGCTTCACCCCCTTCCACCACGCCCTCGCCAAAACCCTCGCCTCTTATGATTGATGACGCCGCCACGCCCCCTCGCATCCTCCATTTCCCCACCGATGTCGGCGGCAACCCCTCCGGCCTCGCCCGCGCCGAGCGACGCCTTGGCGCCCACTCCACCGTCGCCGTCATCCATCGCTCCTCCCTTGCCTATGACGTCGATGTCGACCTTGACCTCGCCTCCTCATCCCGATTCCATCGAACCCTCCGACGCGCCGCCTTCGCCGTCCGATGCCTCCACCGGTACGACCTCTTCCACTTCAACTTTGCACAGACCTTCCTCCCCCGACTCGGTCCCTTCGGCGTCGACCTGCCCCTCCTCCGTGCACTCGGCAAGCGAATCTTCATGACCTTCCAGGGTTGCGATGTCCGCCGAAAAGACTACTGCCGAGACCATTACGAAATCTCCTGCTGCGGCAATGACTCCGGCCCGGGCCTCTGCCGACTCCACGACGACCCCGCAAAAGAACGCGCCGTCGCCTACGCCCGACGTTTCGCCCACCGTCTCTTCTGCCTCAACCCCGACCTTCTCAACATCATCCCCGATGCCGACTTCATCCCCTACGCCTCCGTCGATCCCGCCGATGTCTCGCCCGTCCCTGCCCGCCCCGACCGAAAGCTCACCCTCATCCACGCTCCCACCAGCCGTCTCATCAAGGGCACCGACCGCATCCTCCATGTCGCCGAGCAACTTCGCTCCCGCTTTGATATCGATTGGCGCCTCGTCGAAGGACTTCCCCACGCCGAAGCCATGCGCCAATATCGACACGCCGATCTCGCCATCGATCAACTCAAGGTCGGCTGGTACGGCGCCTTCGCCGTCGAGATGATGGCTCTCGGGAAACCCGTCGTCTGTTACATCCGAGACGCCGACCTCCGACACCTTCCCCCCGCCATGGCCGAGGAACTCCCCGTCATCCGCGCCACCCCCGATTCCCTCCTCGATGTCCTTTCCGACCTCATGCATGCTCCCCAACGACTCGTCGAGCTCGGCCAACGCTCCCGCGCCTTCGTCCAGCGCTGGCACGACCCCCTCAAAATCGCCCGCCGACTCCTCCAGCTCTACCGCGACCCCTCCCTCCCCTTCTGGAACTGATCGCCTTTAGCGCAGATTGAAACGATTTGTAGCGGCTATTCGGCGCGCCAACACCCGTGGCCCGAGTCTCCGAAGGTCACTTGCCATCGAGCACACAGCACGCTGCACCGCAACTCAATCTGCTCTGGTCCGCGCCCGCCGCCTCGCGGCCTCCACCGAACCCCGGGCCCCGCAACCACCCCCCCGCACCCTCAACCCGTGCTTCCGAACCCGCCTGCCCCACGCACCGTCTCATCCAACTCCTCCACCACCTCCACCTCGCAACGCGCCACCCGCGCAATCACCATCTGCGCGATCCGCATGTTTGGCTCCACCGTGAACGCATCCCGTCCCAGATTCACCAGCGCCACCTTCACCTCGCCCCGGTAGTCCGCGTCGATCGTCCCCGGTGCATTCGGCACCGAGATCCCGTGCTTCACCGCCAGCCCGCTCCGCGGCCGCACCTGCGCTTCATAACCCTCGGGCAGCGCCATCACGAACCCGCACGGTATCAATGCGATTGCACCCGCCTCCAGCCTCACCGCCGAAGCCACCGCCGCGTGCAGATCCAGACCCGACGCCCGCGACGACTGGTACTCCGGCACATCCGCGAGATCCGACACCCGCTTGATCCGAACGTGCACCTCCGAGCCCGTCATCATCCCCTTGCCCGGTTGCATCATGCATCTTCTCCGCAGATGCGATCCTGTCGTGATGCCCCCGGCCTCCGGACTACGCCAGCAGCGCCGGCAGCCACAGCCACCCCAACAGCGCCAGAATCACCACGCTCACCGCCACGCTCACCCATACCGTCGTCATCGCCCGCCGCGCATGGTGCGCCGCTTCCAGCGGCTTGCCGTGTCGCGTCCCGTATCCCGCAAACCGCAGCGGAACCCGCGCCAGTGATCGCTGCCATTGCGCCATGCTCCTCCCTCGGTATGCCTGGTACGCATGCACGTTGATCAGGTACGCCAGCAGCACCAGGTACCCCAATGCAAACGCGCTCCAGTACGGCTCGGCCAGCAGCCACCCCAGCGCCGTTACCGCCAGCCCGATCATCACGAAAACGATGTACCGCGACCGGTCGCTCGTGTACGACTCTTCATTCTTGCGGCCTTGAGTCTTGCGACGACGAGTCTTTCCCGAGTGTTTGCTCATCGGCCCATATTGCGGTTTACAGCGTGGCGGATGCTGCTTCCGGTACCCCGCGCGCACTCGGAAGCTCCCCCTCCAGCTCCGCGATCAGCTCGTTTAAATGCGCGATCACCTCTCGCGTCGACGCGATCGCGCCCTCCAATGCACTCTTCCCCGTCAGATCCTTCAGCGGATCCTTCTTCCCCGCCTCCGCAAATCGCTGCTCGCTGAGCCTCCGGTCAACCATCAGCCGCTGCAATACATCCTCGGCCTGCGCCCGAGCCTCAATCGTCCAGGCCATGCGTTCGAGTTGAGCGGATCGGGTAATCACAACCTCGCTGCTCCTGGTTCCTGGTCTCCTGATTGGCGGCCGGCCATCCACCCGCCGCCATCCCCCCACATTCTCCACACCCGTATCTTCCCCCTATCCGCGCCCTCATGCAAGCCGACCACCGCTCCTTTATCCCTGATTTGGATCTTAAACCCTTGATTTTCAACTGTTTACGCCGCGACCGGCCTCACCATCTCCGGCACCAGCCGCCGAATCGCCTCTGCCACCACCGCCGGATCCGGATCCCGCACGTCCGCTGCCAGGTTGCACAGTACCTCCTTCACCAGCCCCTCCTCCGGTGCCGGCATCCGCCAGATGTTGATGCTCCCGTGACGCGTCGCCTCCATGCACTCACCGTCAAACGACAACTCCTCGAACAGCTTCTCGCCCGGCCGCACCCCGCTGTACACGATCGGCATCACCCCCACCCTCCCCAACGCCGTCGACTTCCCCGGCAGCACCGGCTCCAGACCGTGAAGCCGGATGTACCGCTTTGCCAACTCCACAATCCGGATCGGCTCGCCCATGTCCAGCAGGAACACTTCACCGCTCGACGCCTCCGGATCCACCAGCGCCGCCGACTGAATCACCAGCGACGCCGCTTCCGCTATGGTCATCATGTACCGCGTCATCCGCGGATCAGTGACCGTCACCGGTCCGCCGTCGGCGATTTGTTTGGCCCAGGTTTCGAGGACGCTGCCGGAGGAGCCGAGCACGTTCCCGAACCGCACCATCGAGTACGCCGTCGCCGACCGCCGGTTGATGTGCTGCACGTACAGCTCGGCGAGACGCTTCGTCGCGCCCATGATCGACGAGGGGTTGACCGCCTTGTCGGTGGAGATCATGACGAACCGCTCGGCCCGCACTTCGTCGGCGGCGTCGGCGATCGATTGCGTGCCGAACAGGTTGTTGTCCACCGCCGCGCCGGGGTGGTCTTCCATCATCGGCACGTGCTTGTGCGCCGCGGCGTGGAAGATGACCTCCGGCTCCAAACGCCGGCATTGCTCCAGCGTGCCGTCCCGATCAACTACGTCATGCAACACGGCCACCCGCGGCAACTCGGGCCTCACCCGCGCTATCTGCCGATCGATCTCGAACAGCGCGTTCTCCGAACGATCCATCAGCATCAGACGCCGCGGCTCAAAACGCGACACGATCCGCGACAGCTCGCTGCCGATCGATCCGCCGGCCCCCGTGATGAGTACCCGCCGCCCCTCGATCACATCGCGCACCGCTTCTTCGTCAATCTCGCGCGGCGGGCGGTTCAGCAACACGCCCGGATCGATGTCAAGCTGCGTCCGCGGGCCCACCCCCGCCACCAGATCCTCCAGCGTGGGCATGAAGCGGTCCGCCACGCCGAGCTTCCGCAGACGTGTCCGGATCCGCGTGATCAGGTCGGTCATCGCCGCGGGCAGGCAGACGAGGGCGGTAGCGGGTCGCCGCCGGGCGATGATCGTCTCCAGCTCGTCGATGCCCCCCAGCACCGGTCCCTCCCGCGCCGAACCATGATCCGTCGGCGCGAGAATCCAGCCGAGGGTGATCGGCCGATCGTCCATCAATTCCAGTTGGCGCTCAAGCCGGCTAAGCGTCTTGCCGGTGCCGATGAGTATCGTCGTCCGTGACATGCGGCAACCTCGCCCCGCGCAC
>Ga0272442_10008058_pt1 | contig 13468 bp, 10 predicted proteins | sample SSMForm2O_FD_200262 | JGI IMG/M metagenome (GOLD analysis project Ga0272442, IMG submission 200262) | Marine sediment archaeal communities from Little Sippewissett salt marsh, Falmouth, MA, United States - SSM-Form-2O | ecosystem: Environmental > Aquatic > Marine > Wetlands > Sediment ...
TAACGGCTCCGACGTTCGGAATGCTCACGCATTCCGCTCCAAGGCGTTTGATCGTTCTGGAGAGCGGCGGGCCTCCGCCGCATAGGAGCACACCGATATGCAGCGTGTAGCACGGACAGTACGGCTAGGACCCGATGCAGTGGAGGAGTATGACCGGCTTCATGCCGCGGTCTGGCCGGAAGTCCTCGCGGCCATCGAACGCGCGGGGATCCGGAACTACAGCATCTTCAGGGCCGGCTGTCTTTTGTTTTCCTACTTCGAGCTGGCCGACGGGATAGAAGTGTCGGAAGTCACCGAGCGTTTGCTCGATGCTCCGGAATGCCGGCGCTGGGAAGAACTGGTGCAGAGCCTGCAGGAGCCGCAGGACGGGGCTCCCGGCGGAGCATGGTGGCTGCCCATGAAGGAGGTCTTTCACCAGGCATGATTCGGTTCACCAAGCACAACGCCGAGCAGGCTGCCGACCGACTGTACCGGTTCTATTTCGGGCAGATGCAGGACGAGATCTGCGTGACCATGGGCATTCCGGCTCCGCCGGAGGTCGCCGAGTTGCCGCCGTTGATCGATGCGGAGCCGGACGATGATGTGGTCAGGGAACGGGATCCGCTCAGTTGGAAGGGGCTCCCCCTGCTGCTGGAGATGGAGCGTCGTCACATTCAGCGCAACCTGGCAAATCCTGACGATTCACTACCGAGCATGGTTCCGGTGTTCCACTTCGAGAACGCGATCGAGACGGCCATGCTCGGAGGCAAGGTGCGCTTCATGGGCACGCGTCTGCACACCTTCGGCGATCCATTGGAGCCTCTGATTCACGGCTACGAGCAATTCGCCTGGGAGTTGCCGCGCGAGGAGAACGTCTGGTTCCAGCGCTACCTGGACGCCTACAGGTTTATGGTGCGGGAAGCCGACGGCGAGTTCGCGCTGGGGTTCCAGGCCGGAATCTCCGCAATGAACTTCGTCGTGCAACTTCGCGGAACCGAGCAAGCCTATGCGGACATGCACGAGGAGCCTGACAATCTGAAGCGACTGCTCGACTATTCGATCGACTTCACAGTCTACCTCCACGGCCGTGTCAATGAGATTGCAGCGGCCCACAACCGGCGCCTGTACGGCGATCACCCTCTGGCACAGCTCGGAGCGAATCCGGCGCCTCGCGCCAGTGTGGATGCTTACAGCCTGTGCAAGCCGGGGACGCTGCGCGAATGGGGCGCGGAACAGCTCGCCCGTTTCAACCGGCTCACAGGCGGCGGCGATCTTCACATCCACGAGAACAGCAGGCATGTGATCGAGGATGTGGTCGAGATCCCGGGTTGGCGTTGCGTGCGGTTCACCGATGGACCGGGCCGGCCGCGTTCGTTCGACATTCGCCACGACCTGCGGCGTAGGATGCGCAACGTGCCGATCGGAATCAGGTGCAGGAAAGAAGAGTTCCTGCAGGCGTTGGCGGAGCGAACTCTTCCGGGCAATACGTTGTACACCGGATTTGAGGCTGAATCGCTCGACGAGGCGCGGGAAATCATGGATAAGGTCCGTGACTATCGGGCCGGGAGTGGTCGGGCATGAAACATCTCTGGCTTGATTGCAACTGCTGGTATGGGCGGCCGCCGCGGCCGCCGTTCCGTTACGCGGCGACACCCGCGGAGCTACTGGCGCAGATGGATCACTCCGGGATCGGCGCCGGACTGGTCTACCACGTTAACCAGCGCTTCGGCGCGCCATCGGTCTACGACCCGCTGACGCTCAAAGAACTCCGTCCGCATCAGCGGCTCTTTCCGGTGCGGACGTTGATGCCGCCGCAGACAGGCGAGTTGCCTGCGCCCGAAGCTCTGCTCGCAGAGCTGCACCGTGACCAGGTGCGCGCCATGCGGGCCTTTCCCTGCGAACACCGTTATCAACTGAACGCTCTGACCTTCGGCTCACACCTGGAAATGCTCGCCGCGCATCATATACCGCTGTTGGTCAAGGCCGATTGTGTAGCCATTGGCGATCTGTTGCGCGATATACCTGATCTGACGGTTGTGGCTATGAGCCAGGGGCCGCACAGCGTGGAACGGTATCTGCGCCCTTTGCTTGATCGTTTCCCCAACCTGCACCTCGATACTTCGGGACTGCTTGTGGAAGGATTGATTGAGGAGTTCACAGCGCGTTACGGATCCAAACGACTCCTGTTTGGTTCCAATTGCCCGGACAACGCTGCCGGCGGCTCTCGGCAATGCCTTGCGCAGGCCGACATTGCCGTGACCGACCGCACCAGGATCGCGGGCGGGAACCTGCGCAGGCTCCTGGAATGGGCGGGGCCGTTGCCGGACATGTCGGACGTGTCCGACTTGTCTGACAAGTCTGACTTGGCCGACTCCTGTTCGATCATCGACATGCACGGGCACTGGGGCGAGTTCCCTGGAGCATATCTACCGGCGGCGGACGAAGCGAGGATGCTTGCGGCTATGGACCGTGGCGGCGTGCGCAGCATAGTCTGCTCCAGCCATGAGGCGCTGATCGGCGATTTCGAGCGCGGCAACCGGGCCATGCAGCAAGCCATCGAACGATACCCCGGCCGCATCCTGGGGTACTGGGCCGTGAATCCGCATCACGATGCCTCATGGAAACGGGCTCCGACAGACCTCGACGCTGCAAACGGGTTCATCGGCTTCAAGTTCCTGCCCGACTACCATGCCTACCCGGCGGACGGTCCGAACTACGCACCGGCGTTGACGCACGCCGACGCCAACCGGCTCTGCGTGATGATCCATACATGGGGCGGCAGCGCATACAACTCGCCTCGGCATGTAGAGCGACTAGCAAGGGAATACCCGAACGCGCGACTGATCATGGGCCACGCCGGGTACGGTGATTGGGGGAGCTCGGCTCGTCTGGCAAGCGATTTCCCCAACGTATACCTGGATCTTACGGCCGTATACGCTGCGCACGACTTCTCCGTGCTGCCGGCAGGCAGCGGCACACCTTCGGCGTTGGGCTCCTGTCTCCATGTTAATGGAGTGATAGAGTTCCTGGTGGAGCGTGCCGGGTCGGACAAGATCCTGTTCGGCACCGACCTGCCGTGGTACGATCCGCAATACGCGGCAGGCGCTGTGCTGTTCGCGGATCTGTCCCCGTCGGACCGTCGCCGGGTTTTCCATGACAACGCCGCCGCATTGCTTTCAGCATCCGATATGAACATTCCACCGGGAGATACAGCATGAAACATGACCTGATGAACATGCTCGTTGACTACTATGAACTGGACCCCTACGCGGCGTATGGTGCGGGGGCGGAGATGGAACGTACCGTGAGCGCGTTGCGCGAGATCCGGCCCGGCTACATTGCCATCTATGCCAAGGGGCACAGTGGCATTACCACCTGGCCGAGCTCGCTCCGTACGCAACACGGCAACCTGGCCAAGGACATGCCCGCCTTCTGGCGGGAGGCGACACGCAAGGCAGGCGTTGACCTGTTCTTCTACTACAGCGGCACCATCGACGGCCTGGCGGCAGAGCGACATCCCGAGTGGCGACGCATCACGCGGGACGGTACGCCGGACAACTTCCTCGGTTCCATTTACGGCGATCAGTTCGCCATGTATGGGGCGTGTCCGCTGAGTCGGTACTGGGATGACTGGGTGTCTGTGCAGCTGCGCGAACTGATCGAGGATTACGACCCCGAAGGGATATGGGTAGACGGGGACGGTGGCTTCTGTTACTGCGAGCGGTGCCGGGAACGCTTCCGCAGCGAAACCGGCTGTAAGGAGCAGTGGGACGATATCCGTCAGCGTCCCGACCTTGAGCCGTCCTACATTCGGTTCTACGAGCAGGTCATCTACGAATGGCAGAGCCGTTTCCGGCAACATGTCGCCGCACTCAAGCCCGGCTGCGTCTACATCACCAGCAGCACACGGCCCTGGGCGACGGAATACGGCGAGTCACCCTACGCATGGTTGATGATCGAACGTCACCTGCCCAGCCGTGGCTCGATACACGACCTCGCGGCGCTGACGCGGTTCTATGCCACGTCCGAGCTCCCGTTGGAGCTGTTCGTATGCGACAGCACCGGCATGCACGCCCGGCCGATGATCCGGTGCCGCACGAAGACTCTCGATCGAATGCTACAGGAAGTCGCCACTGTCGCCGCCAATGGCGCGGTCGTCGGCTACTGGACCTTTCCCTCGGCCACCGGGGCGTTGATCCCCACCCGTACGAAACGAGCCGCGGCCGCGAGACACTTCCTGGAGGAACGCAAAGACGTCTTCCGACGTACTCGTCCCGCAGCATCAACCGTGATCCTGGCCACGCGCACTCCTGTGAAACGAGGGCGCGTCCGCGCGGGCGGCATGTGGCCGAACGCCTCACGGTGCGGAGTGGTGGAACTCAGCGTGGCGGGTGCGCACAAAGCCTTTGCCGCCATGCATCATTCCCCCGTTATCGTGCGGGACGCGGGTTTCGCGGAAGATCTGGCCGCCGACCTGGTGATCCTGCCGGAACAGGAAGCGTTGCCCGACGAGACAGCCGCCGCACTCAAGGCATATGTGGAACGCGGGGGCAAACTGCTGACAACGGGTGTCTCGATTCGCAATCCGGCCGTGTGTGAAATGCTGGGCATCCGCGGTGTCCGGCGGGCAGCCGAGGAAGGCTACGTGATCCGTCGTGACGGCGAGGCATTCGGAGTCGACGAGCCATGGGACGCGCTTGACGGCGATGGTACGGAGGAACTGTACCCACTGTACGCCACATCGGAGCAACTTCACCCCGTGCAGTCGCGTCTCATGCCGAGGAACTGGCGCATGTATGGCGCTTTGGACGAAGGATGCCCGGAGGGCCTCGGTATTGCGGCGGCCGTATCCGCCACCGTCGGTGCGGGGCAGGTTGTGCATATTCCGACCACACTGTTCGCCAACTACTACGAGTTCGGAGATCCCGGCGTGCCTGCGTGGTTACGGGAGATCGCCGACCGCCTCGTGCCCACCCCCCTTCTGCGAACTGATGCGCCCACATGCGTGGACATCACGCTTCGGAAGCGACAGAACGATCTTCTGATCCACCTGGTCAACCAGAGCTCGGGACGGGACCTGTCGAGGCCGGACTTCGCGGACGTTTGGGTGGATGATGTTCCCGGCCTCGGGCTCATCAATCTGGAGATCCGCTGTGAGCAAGCACCCGGTGAGCCGTACCTGGCTCCCGGGAACGAGCCCGTGGGGAGTTCTCACGCCGACGGCCGCCTGCGTGTCACGGTGCCGGGGATGAAGATTCACGCCTGCGTGGTTGTCCCCGGCTGGACGGATCCGCGCCTGGCTGTGTTTGCTTGCGGCGATGATGCAGATTCCGACTGATCGTTGTAACTCAGGAGGTATTGAAGGAGACTAGATGAGCAGAAACGAATTCTACGTGTCTACTGATGGAGAGGACGCGAATCCGGGTACCGCGGAACTACCGTTCCACACCCTTGAACGCGCCCGGGATGCGGTGCGGGAACTGAAACGGAAAGGTGACGGCCGTTTGCCCGAAGGCGGTGTGGCGGTGTGGGTACGCGAAGGGCGGTATGAGCTGCGGGAACCGTTTGTGCTTGGGCCGGACGACGGCGGGGAAGCCGGCCGGCCGGTAGTGTATGCGGCATGCGAGAACGAAATCCCCCACATTTCGGGAGGCCGGGTCATCGAGGGTTGGAAGACGTCGGACCGGCTTGGACTCCAGGGGGCGCAGCTATGGGAGACGAGCCTGCCGGACCGGACGTGGCGTTTCCGTGATCTATACGCCGACGGCAAACGGTTGCAGCGTGCGCGCTATCCGAAGGAGGGCATTCTTGAGTTTGGCGTGCCCGAGGTCGAGAAGGAGGAGTTCTTTGCGCCGGGCGCGGCCGACGTGATTGGTGACAAGCTGAAATCCGTGACGGTTCCGGAGGGTGTGGAGCTGCCGTCCGATCTGTCGGGGGCAGAGCTTCTGTCCATCAACCAGGGCGGATGGGCGACGATACGCGTCGAGATAGAACGACTCGAAGGCGATCGGCTCCACCTGAAAGATCCGCTTGGAATGCTGACCTATTATTGGAAGAGTACGCGGCTGTTGGGGAACGGAAAGGCGTTTGTCGAGAACGCGTTTGCGCTGCTCAGCGATCCGGGCGAGTGGTTCCTGGACGGGGGAATTGGAGCGCTCTACTACGTGGCGGCAGAGGACGAGGGTCCAAACGAGAAGGAGTTCATTGCCCCGGCGTTGGACCAGTTGCTGGTAGTGAAAGGAGAACCGGGCCGGCCGGTAACGAACGTCATCTTCAAAGGGTTGCGCTTCGAGCACGTGAACTGGCGGCTGCCGGACTTCGGGTACCGGCCCGTGCTGGGGTGTTACTACGGGACACAGACCACGCCGCTGGTTTTCGACGACGATCCGCGGATTGAACCCGCCGTCGGTCCCGTGCCGATCAAAGCGGGGGGCTTACTGGGAAAGGAGAAGCATCCAGCGTACTCGATCCCCAGCGCCGTGGACTGGGCCTATGCCGAGCGGTGTCGCATGGAAGGCTGTTCCGTCGCGCACGTAGGCGCCTCATGCATCGGCCTGGGGGAAGGGTGTCGTGGAAACGCGATCATTGGCTGCGAGGTGTCGGACGCGGGCGGGCACGGCATCCACATCGGAATGCCGCACGGCCCCATGTGTGTTGAGGATTTCGCATGGAAAGATGCCGGAGACGAGCCACAGGACAACAGTGTGGAGCACTGCCGTGTGCATCATGTCGGTGAAATGGACTGGGGCGCCTACGGGATCATCGCGTCGTACACGCAGCGCACGCGGATCGCGCATAACGAGGTCGCGTTCCTGCCGTATTCGGGTATCTGTGCGGCGTTCACGTGGTTTGCTTTCCCGTCCGAGCGCGAGGAGGAGATAACGGTTGAACGGAACCACATCCATCACGTGATGCTGAAGCTGCGCGACGCGGGAGCCATCTATACAAAGGACCGCGTCTCGACCAAGTCAGCGCTCCGGGGCAATGTGATCCACGATGCCGGCAGCGGCGATACGTGGAACAACGGCATCTTTCTGGACGACGGCAGCGGTGGCTTCAGGTTGGAGGACAATGTGGTCTATGACGTCCTGTTGCCGATCCGGTTCAACCGATGCGAGCCCGGCGACTTCAAGTGGGGCCGGAACTACTTCTCCGAGGCCGGGGGCGATAACTGGGTTGCCGACAAGGCGAGGAAAGAGATCCCGGACATTCCCTCGATTGTGTGGATTCCCGGGGGCGCCGAGGATCCGGTATTTCCCGGTGAGATCGTGAAAGCAGCGGGGCCGGCAGCGACGTACCGTGCCTTTTGGATGCAGGCGGAGAAGCAACTGTGAATGCTGCCGACACACTCGATACGCCCCGTCAGACAGGTGCGAGGCCGGTGACATCGTGCGGTGTCTACACGATCACCCTCAAAGCGGGTGAAGGTGTGGCGCGAACGCTGAAGGCACTGAGTCCGAACGGGGAGTTCTTTCAGCCAATGATCGACGGCCGTGGGCGGAGCGTAGTCTTCTGGGGCAGAGAGACGAAGGAGTCAGGTCTGAATATCTGGCGGACCGATCTTTCCTCCAATATGCCTGTCAGACTGACAGATATCCGGGCCGTCTCCGGGCATCCTTTCTGGAACTCTGACGGAGAGCGTATTGTCTTCTTCTCCACGCGTGGACTCACGCGAGACACCCGATGGAGCATGGGTACCCAATTTGCCGTGGACCGTTCGCCGAGGAACATCTGGGTCATGAATCGAGATGGTTCCGACCTACGGCGGCTCACCCGTGGTCGATTCGTGGACGAACGCCCGTGTATCTCTCCCGACGGCAAGCATGTGGTATTCGTTTCGAATCGCTCGGGCGGCGGATACCTTTCTCTGTGGTCTGTGTTCGTGGAAACAGGCGAGCTGACACCGGTGACCACAGGCGACTGCCTCGCATACCGCCCCATCTTCTCTCCCGACGGGCGGCGGCTCGCGTTTTTCACGGGCGGCACGGAGGTCTCCACCCACAAGTTGGCCATTATGTCCTGGCCCGATGGCGAGGTCAGTTTCCCTTTGCCGGCTGGGTTCTTCAAGTGGATCCATGGCCCGTTCTGGCTTCAGGGCGGAAGCACCATCCTGGTGCATGGTATCCGCAAGAGCGGAGGAAAAGCGGGCCTCTACACCGTCGACATCGAAGACGGTCAGGTAAGGGAGATCGTAGTTCCGGGCTTCAGCGAGTACGCCCACGGGTCCATGACGCGCGACGGATCGGTTCTGGCATTTGACAGCAGGGGGCGTAACTGATCATGGCTCTGTACTTCGGCGATCTGCATTCTCACGCGTTCTGCGGCAGGCAGTTCAGCGATGCCGGAACGGATCTGGCCACGGCGCGGAGCCACCTCGATTTCTTTGCCGCGACCGAACACGCGATAGGACAGAAGAAGAACGAGGAGCGGTTTCCGGATTACTGGCCGGAGCAGCGACGACGCATGCACGAAGCGAACCGGCCCGGCGAGTTCGCGACCATTCTCGGCTGGGAATGGGCCGACGTTGAAGGGCTCGACTGCGGAGACATGTGCGTGTACTTCCCGGATGACGCGCCCGACCCGATGCCGGTGCCGCGTTCCTACGATGACATGGTTGCCTTTGTGCGGGAACGGAACGCCATCCTGATCCCGCATCATGTGGGCTACATGCCTTGCTACCCCGGAACGAACTGGGACAAGTTTGACCCCGCCGTCATGCCGGTGGTCGAGGTCTTCTCGATGCACGGCTCGAACGAGCGGGAAGGAGGCCCGTTCCCCATGAACCTGGCTCTGAACGGACCGCGCAGCAGTGGCGGGACCGTTGTCGAGGGCCTTGATCGCGGATTGCGCTTCGGCTTCATCGGCAGCACGGATCAGCATGTCGGCTATCCCGGCGCCTACCCACAGGGACTGGCCGCGGTCTTCGCGCCGCAGCTCTCGCGCTCGGCAATTTGGGATGCGCTGAAGGCGCGGCGCTGCTACGCGGTCACCGGCGACCGGATACGGCTCGAGTTCAACGTGAATGGGGTTGTGATGGGCGGGCAGACGTCGGACTCTGAGCGCAGCATTGAGCTGTGTGTCAGTGGCGAAGACATGCTCGACCAGGTTGATGTCGTGAAGAACGGCAGATTGTGGAAACGGCTGACACGGGCTTTCGAGTCGCCCACAGCGGTTGAGGGCAGATTCATGCTTCGTGTCGAGTGGGGGTGGGGCGGAGGCGGCGAGACGTTTAAGTGGGAGAATCATCTCGCCGTTCAGAACGGGCGGATCCTACGTGTGACGCCACATTTCGGTCCGCCTGTGGGTGACGGCATTGCGGAGACGACGGCTGACGAATGTCGCTGGGAGTCGGTGACGTTGGGGTCTCCGGAACTGGGCAGTTACTTTCGGAATCAGATGCACACCAATACGGGGGGCACGCTCACGAAACAGCTGGTCTTCGAGATCGAGGGCAGTCCGGATGCGACAATGACCGTAACGGCGAACGGCAGAGAATGGTCATTCCAACTAACGGATCTGAATCGCGGTTCGGCGGTGTGGGTGGTGGCGGGCGATGAGAAGCAGCCGATAGGCGCCCGGAAGATCAAACTGCATCGCGCCGTCCCGCAGGCACAATACCAGATCACGGAGACTATCCTTGATACAGAGCCCGAAAATGATGTCGATTACTATTACTTGCGGATTCGCCAGGACAACGGCCAGATGGCGTGGTCAAGTCCGGTCTGGTGTGAGGGATGAGCATGACTGAGGACATCACAGGCTTCATGGTTGTGGCACCGTCGATCGTTGCTGTGGGTGAAACGTTCGCGATTCGAATCAAGGCGCTGACAGAACCCTATATCGTGGGACCGGATCATCCGGAGCACTCCGAGGCCAATCGCTCTCTACGCGGGGCGGAGTATATGGACAACGTGCCGGCTTCATGGCCCGGCGCCGTTCGGATCGAATCCGACGGTCATGGCCTGCGCGGGCCGCAGACGTTCTCTTTCCCCGGAGGAACTCGCCCGATCGCGCGGATCGAGGGGTTCAGCTTCGCCGCGCCGGGCGTCAAGGTTCTGATCGTGCGGGATGAGGCTTCCGCGATAGAGGCCCGCAGCAACCCGATCCAGGTGCAAGCCGGAAGACCGGAGCTTCGGTTGTTCTGGGGGGATATCCATTGTCACACCATCGAGTCGGACGGGCTGCGTACACCGGACCAGGTCTGCCGCTTCGCGAGGGAAGAAGGTATGCTCGACATCTTCGCCATCGCGGACCACGGCGCACTGCCGAACGCAGCCATCGAACAAGCGATCGAGTCGCACCACAGCGACGGCCGTTTCGTGACCCTGCACGCCGACGAACTCGATGCCGCGGGTCATGTCAACGTGTACTATCCGGATCGCCCCGGGCGCCATGTGACGAAGCGGGAGCACCGCGCAGGGGAGCTGGTTGGTGCCGCGCGCGATGCCGGCGCGATGTTGGTGCGTCACCACACGGCCGCGATCTATTGGGAGGTCGATTGGGACGTGGGTTACGCGCCGGATATCATGCGTTTGATCGAGATCTACTCCGCCTGGGGCAGTAGTGAATGCTCGGAGGCCGACGGTAACCCGAGACCGATTCGCGCCCTTGGGGGCGAGTGCGAAGGTCAGCACGTTCGGGATGCGCTGAACCGGGGTTTCCGATTGGGTTTCATTGCATCGAGCGACTCCCACGACGGTCGACCGGGGGACGACATGATGCGGCTGCAGACATCCCCGAAGTTGTTGGCCGTGGACTACGACAAGCTCGAGCGTCAGGGGATCATGGGTGTCTGGGCGGAAGCGTTGACGCGCGAGGCCATATGGGACGCCATGCGGAAACGTTGCGTCTATGCGACCACCAACGTTCGTGTGATTCTCAAGTTCTCGATCAACGGCCGGCCCATGGGTTCCGAGCTCGCGTCCGCTGGGACGAACCGCCTGGAGATCGAGGCGCACAGCGAGGACGCCATCGCGAGAGTCGACGTCATCAAGGACGGCGCCGTGCTGCGGAGCTTCGCCCCGGAGCAAAGCATGTTTGCCGCCGAGCTCGACGATGCCGTGCAGGGCGGAACAAGCTGGTACTACGTGCGACTGACGCGAACGGATGGAGAGATGGCGTGGTCGAGTCCGATCTGGGTGACAGGGCGGTAGGTTTTCTACTTAGTCCATTTGCCCGGCACGGGCCCCGACTGGTTCTGTTCCGGCCGGAACGCATCGATCAATCGCTGGGTGGCCCGGCGAGGTCTGGGGTCAACGTGTTCGCCCAAGTCGTCGTAGATGCCGTAGACGCGCTGCCAGAAGCGTTTCGACAGGGCGTCGAAGTCCGGGGCGGGGCCGGAGAGATCGGTGAAGAGCCCGGCGTAGAAGAGCAGTTCCCGGCGATAGGTGTCCGGAGCGGGATGCAGGGAGGCGTCTTCGTTGACTGTGGATGAGAGCGCTTCAAGCAGGTCGCACAGCTCCACCATTCGGCCGTGGTATTCGGGGGCGGCCGGATCGATATCAAGGTAGTTGCCCCAATCCTTGACCACTTCGAACAGGGGGAGATATGGGACGATCTTGCGACCTTCCGAACCGAAGAGACGCTCGTAGAACTGTTCCGCGAGTGCTTCATGTGATGCATCGGGGCTGATGAACGATTGGGCCGATTCCCAGAGCGAGAGCTGGTTCAGCATCGGTGTCATTGTGAAGCAGATGCCGCCGGTGTACGGGGCAGCATCGCGTTCGCGGCGACGTTGTGCGAACAACCGTTCGAACCGGTAGTGGGGGACGACGTTATTCTCGCCCTCCGTGAGGCTGAAGTCCCACGTGCGGACAGCGTGGGTCCTGGCAATTTCGTTGGCCCATGGGATTGCGTTCTGATCGCCTTCCGGGTTGCCGTCAGGATTGAAGCCGAGATTGATAGCGACGACCGTCTCATCCGGGAAGTCCGCGAGTCGTTGGACGAGGTGCTGCATGGAGCGTTCCATGCGCTCTTTCGTGAAGTCCCATGCAGTGTGTTGGTACTCCTTCACGAATTCCCCCTGCCAGCCTTCGGGACCTTTCACCAGGCCCCATCCGAAGAATGGCGGGCCCCAGGTCCCGAATTCGATTTCGGCGTCGGACAGGTTCTTCCTGACGAGGCGCGCGATCTCGATCGACTTGTCGATGTAGGTTTTGGCGGTGCAGCCGTTGCGGCTACATGCGCCCGGATCGCCGGGGAAGATCGACACGCCGTCCAGGCCCGGGAGCAGGTGTGTCCACTCGTTCCAGAGATGCTCCAGTTCCGCCCATTCGTCGGGAAGGTTGGGGCAGAGGGTCCGCCAGTCGGAACCGACGGTGGCGAGGCTGCAGAGAGTGATGACCTTGATGTTGCGCGTGTGGGCGTGGTCGATGACGGCGTTGATCTGTCGAACGAACTCGCGGCCCATGTCTGAATCGATACCTTCCCGGCAGAAGAGCCGCGGCACGAGCCAGAACTCGAAGTGCGTGAACCCGAAGTCGGCGATCATGTCGATGCACGCGAACCAGTCGGTATCGCTCCAGCGATGGGCCAGTTCGGGGTGGAGCATATTCGGGTTATAGGCGTTCAGCAGGTGTGCCGCGAAGTTGTTGTAGTAGATGCGATCTCTGCCGAATTCTGGTTTAGCCATGGTAGTTCCTTTTGTGGAATAGCCTGCGTTCTGAGAGAGTATCCGAGGCCGTTCGGCGGGGTCAAGAGCAGGGCGAAATGCCTTGTGCCTGTGGTGAGACGAGATAGAGTAGGCGGACATGCAATCGGACAAGAAAGAGGAAACAATTGGTTACTCCATGTGGCTGGACACGCTGGATGGTCTGCCGGAGGTCGTGCTGCCGGACGGGTACACGATCCGGACGAGCCGGGAGGGCGATGGCTTTCACTGGGGGCGGATTCTGCGCGAATCGTTCAAGGAGGAGAAGTACGACGAGGGGGAGTACAAACGAATCCTGCTCGATGATCCCGCCTACCGGGCCGACAGGATCTTCTTCGGCTGCACGCCGAAGGGGGTTCCGTGCGCGACCGCGAGCGCGTATCGGAAGGATAGGTACGGGCCCGATGCCGGTTACCTGCACTACCTGGCGGTCAGGCCGGCGGAAGGCGGGAAGGGGCTGGGGAAAGCAATGGTACTCACAGTGCTGCACAAGTTCCGGGATGACGGTCTGGCATGCGCGGCACTTGATACCCAGCACTACCGTTTGCCGGCTATCAATCTTTATCTGCAGCTGGGCTTTCGGCCGCTGCTGACCGATGCCGACGAGAAGGTTTGGGAGAGTTGGTGCTCCACGTTCGCCAGGCTTGGGCGTGAGCTGCCGGAGGGACTGAAGTAACCACAGGGCTCGCCCTGAAATAAGCGAGGATTCCTGTTGCAAGCGCAAATACACCCGAATCTGCAGGACTTTCTCGACTTCGCCATTTCACGAGTATCTCGATACGCGTGAATCGGCTCAGCCGAGAAAGCCCAACATCTCCGGGCGTCTTCACGCTTTCGCGA
>Ga0272442_10008059_pt1 | contig 13466 bp, 12 predicted proteins | sample SSMForm2O_FD_200262 | JGI IMG/M metagenome (GOLD analysis project Ga0272442, IMG submission 200262) | Marine sediment archaeal communities from Little Sippewissett salt marsh, Falmouth, MA, United States - SSM-Form-2O | ecosystem: Environmental > Aquatic > Marine > Wetlands > Sediment ...
GCCGGGCCTGGGAGATGTAGGCTTCCGGCTCGTTCCCGATGGAGACGAATCGCAGCAGGTCCCCGCCGTGTTCCAGGAGGTGTGCCACCGTGATGGTGCTCTCCTGTGGGTTGTACGGCGAGAGTCGAATCTGCCAATCGATCGTCCACCCGATGCTTCGAGCGAATTCGAGGAGGCGATCGACGTGGGAGGGATCCACCGCAGAGCGGTTCCGCTCCGACTCTCCGAGTAGCCCACCGATCCGCATGTGGCCGGGGCGAAGCAGAGCCATCACGTTGTACAGGCAGTTGCCGACGCAGAAGACATCCGGCTTTCCCGGACCGCTTCCGGGGTCATTGATGACGTCGGTTGGCTCGAAACTCAGGCCGAGGTATCGATTCGGGACCACCACTCCAAGGTCTTGGCAGTTCACGCTTACCACAATCGGGGGTTCGTCTACCGAACGCGCGACAGCGAAAGACGAAAGACACAGTGCAAAGGCTATGGCTAAAGCTCTTTTCATAAAAGCCCTCCGTTGGATACCTCCCAGCTCGCTGGGGGGAGGAACACGGAGATTCGCCGCAGGCGAATCAGCTTGTTGTTCTTACTGTACTAACCACATATGCTCTCACAAAGATAACCTCTCGACGTCGGAGACAAGCTCCGACGCTACGCAAAAACGAGTGTAGCGTCGCACCTTGTGTGCGACGCTATCTATGGCGCGATACAGCGCTACATCACACTGCGACATAAGGACCAACTCCGCTTAGCCTCTAGGGTTTTGCCTTCTACTGCCCCACAGTTTGCTGCGGGGTTCTTTACTTCCTGGCCTCCTCGCATAGTAGACGGATTCCTCGGAACAGAGTGTAGACCCCCGTTGCCACGTGCACAAACCAAGCGACGCGGGCACCCGGGAAAAGACGATTGAAGCGGGGGAGACCAGAACCAGGGCCGGCGGAGCCTGCCGAATGCCTGCAATTGTGATAGACTCGCAGTCGGTTTGTGAGGAAGATGCAAGTGGAGGTACCAATCTAGTCAAAAGGGTGAGGCGGTTATATTGGCGCGTTGCACGAAGCGATTGACGAGGATCTTACCCGCAGTGGCAGTGCTCCTTCTCACCGGATGTACCGGCCTATGGCAGCCTCCTTCGGATCCGCCTTTGCCGAGCACACCAAGCCTCGACTTCCAAAAAGTCACTACACCGAACCTCGAACCCTCTCTCTCGGGCGATCCGCTCGCCTACCGTGTTGGGGCGTGGTGGCGCTATCGGGACGCCACCGCCGATCATCGCCCCACGTATCATCCGGGGCCCGACCTATCGATGGAAGTCCTGGGTGCGGTGGTTACCGCCGACGGCGCGGAGCTCTACGTCCTGTATCAGCAGGCGCCCGACGGTACCGAGGAACTGCACTACGTGCATCGCGATTCTAGTGGCATCCTGGAATACGCGCACAGCGAGAATGGGACGCTGACGACCCCCGATGAGCCCGCTCGGGTCATCGACCTTCCGTTTGCCGAAGACAAACGCTGGATCTATTCCATTGCGGAAGAGACCTACGAGGTCGATTGCCTGTTTCCCGAAACCCTCTGGCTCGGTTCCGGCATCCACTTCGATTGCTGGAAAATCGCGGTCCGCGACGCGGCCACGGGCGAGTCCGAGTACCGGTGGTTCAAGAACGGAGTGGGGCTGCTCAAGATCGTCCGCGACTCGCTGAGCTACGAACTGATCGATGCTAGCACCACAGAACCCTCCGCCGTGCATTGTCTCGGGTGGGAGGACCGGGAAAGCACGATGGCAATCAAGGTTGGCGATCGCGTCGTTGTGCAGCTTCCGGCCGAGCGGGACAGCGGCTACGAGTGGACCCTGAGCGCCTACAGCCCGGACAACGTTTCTCTTCTCGATGACGGACTGTTCCTCGCCGATCTCGGCCAATCGAATGACGGAACCAGCGCCGCCACCGGAACGTTTGTCACGCAGTTCAAAGCCGATTCTCCCACCTCCACAGGAGAGCCGATAGAGTTGGAACTGGCGTATGCACCGGCGTGGGACAAGACGGAGTCTGTATATACCTTCACGCTGTGGCTGGTGATCTCGCACTGAAGCAGCAAGCGGAGCTTTGGGTTGTCGATAACGAGAAGTCAGGGTGGATAAACGATATTCTATGAGGCTGCTCTGGCATGAATGATCTGCCCGATTACACGGTGCGAGAAAGCGCTCGCACAAAGCACGTGCGACTGACGGTGTCCGTTCATGACGGGTTGGTCGTCGTGGTGCCCTCGGGATTCGGTCGCGCCCGGATTCCCGGCATCCTTGCGGAGAAAAAGCGATGGATCGACCGTGCGATGTCCGAGCGTGAGCGCCGCCGCGAGCTGATGGAGCCGGTCGACGAACTACCCGAACGGCTCGCCCTGCACGCGATCGACGAGGACTGGGCCGTCGACCATCGTGAGGACGGGGAATCTTGCGTTCGGGTCACAGAGCAACCCGGCTACCAGTTGCTCGTCCACGGGGCGATCGCCGTCCCTGACTTGTGGCGATCTGCACTGCGGCGCTGGGTGGTCGCGAAGGCGAAGCAACACCTCATCTCGTGGCTTGGGATCGTGGCCGAAGAACACGGTTTTCGAGTCGGCAAGGTCACAATTCGTTGCCAGAAGACCCGCTGGGGAAGCCGTTCACAGCGCGGCACGATCAGCCTGAACGCCCAGCTGCTCTTCGTCCCGCCGCGGCTCGTTCGCTACGTTTTCCTGCACGAACTCTGTCACTCCGTGCATCATGATCACTCCGCCGGGTTCTGGAAGCTCCTCCGACAACACGAACCGCAGGCCGACAGACTGCGTAAGGAACTCCGTACAGCATGGCGCTACGTGCCGGCGTGGTTCACGGCGTAACCGCGACAGACCCGCAACTGACCCAATGCCAGCGGCGCGCGCGCCGTTCATTTCGTATCATGGAAGGCCAAATGGCCGAAGACAACAACCGCAACGATTCTGACCACCGGTGGGTCGTACTCATCCTGGCCGGATTGACCGCCACTCTGGTGATTGCCGCGCCGACAATGGCCCTGCCCGTGCTGTTTCACGAGATGTCGGCAGACCTCGGGCTGAGCCTTGTCCAGATCGGGGCGGTGTGGGGCATTGTATCGTTGGCCGGTGTGTTCGCCGCGTTACTCGGCGGTGCGATCGGGGACCGCTTCGGCACGAAGCGCACCCTTGCCGTCGGCTGCCTGGTCCTCGGGGTAGCCGGTGCAGCGCGAGGGTTCTCCGGCGATCTCGCTGCGTTGAGTGGGACGGTGTTCTTGAGCGGGTTGGTGTCCACGGCGATCCCGATCAATCTGCACAAGGTCTGTGCCGTCTGGTTTCCAACGCGGCGACTCGGCCTGGCTAACGGTGTGATCGCGGCGGGCATGGCGCTCGGCTTCATGATCGGGTCGATGATCAGCGCCACGGTGCTGTCGCCGTGGTTGGGAGGGTGGAGACACGTCCTGTTCTTCTACGGGGCAATCGCGTGTGTGATGAGCATGCCCTGGGCTCTCACCCGATCCGCTCCGGAAAATCGTCGGTCATCGACCGGCGATGGTGCGGTACAATCCATCCGTCTGGCGCTGTTGCGCGTGGCCCGTCTGCGCAATGTATGGCTTTTGGGAATAGCCATGCTCGGTGTGGGCGGCTGCATTCAAGGCGTTCTCGGCTATCTGCCGCTCTACCTGCGGGAGATCGGCTGGCCGGGGGCGCAAGCCGATGCCGCACTCAGCTCGTTTCACGCCATCAGCCTGGCCTGCGTCTTCCCCCTGGCCCTGCTCTCCGACAGGCTCGGCTCGAGGAAGGCGTTCCTCGTCGTCGCCACGCTGATGACCGTCGCCGGGGCGGGCCTGTTGTCCGTGGCCAGCGGAGCAATCGTGTGGGTCGCCGTGCTGATGGCGGGTGTGGTTCGTGACGGGTACATGGCCATCTTCATGACCACGATCACGGAGATCGACGGAGTGGGGATGCTCTACGCCGGCACCGCGATAGGGCTGACGCAGACCCTGTCGCGCGTCGGCGGCCTCATCGCTCCCCCGCTCGGTAACAGCCTGGCCGGCATCGGCCTTCGTCTGCCGTTCTTGCTGTGGGCCGCCATGGCCCTCGTCGGCTTCGCCGCGCTCGCTCGGTTTGGGCGGAACCGGACCCGCAAGACAGCCCCTGTTGTTCCTCCCTCCCCGGCCGGCAAAGACGTTCTGTAGCCCGTAAAAACACCTCTCAAATACAAACCCGGAAAAAGCCCATTGCTATCCTTTTGTCACGCCTCCTCAAGAGACCTGCTATACCCTGTGAAAGGTTTCTTCCTGTTTGGGCATTAGGGGAATGCTATTTGGCTGGTCCAGAATCGACTTGCTGATGCAGTGACAGGTGATTTTGGTTCGAGACCTTTCAGGTACACCAAAGATTGAACCGTATCTGGAGCCTTCATAAAAGGCCTCCGTTGGATACCTGCCAGCCTGCTTAAGGGGAGGAAAACGGAGATTCGCCGGAGGCGAATTTGGTTGTTTTTTTGCGAGCTACATGAACTCTGTCAAGAATAAACCTCTCGACGTCGGAGACAAGCTCCGACGCTACAAGGAAACAGACGCAGCATCGCACCTTGCCCGCCTGTCGCTTTCACCTGCCTGCGTGCGGACACGCACAGGCAGGCAAGGCAGACAGGCGTGCGAGCTTATCATCGGTACGATGCGAAGCGACATAGAATTGCAACATAACGACTAACTACGTTTGCTATTGCCCGGATTCGTCCCGGAATTGATCGTTTGCATCATGTTTCCCTCTCACTCTATCTCGCAGCGTGGATCAGCTGCTTGATGCGTCTTCACCCAACGGCCGTTTCCTGATGCAGGGGTTCGGAAGACGAGGGGTCACCATCCTACGCAAATGAGAAGGGGGCCCGTTAGAGCCCCCGATGTGGTCCATCTATACGGTGACCGACTACGGATCGCAGTCGAATCGCAGGCCGAAATGGAACCGAATCGTCGGCCCACAGCAATCGCCCCCGCGGAAGAGACCTCCGAGAAACGGGAACAAGGGGAAACACGGCGTGCAAGGCTGGTAGCAGGGAGGAGTCGGCTGGCAGGACGGCGGTGATGGTTGGTAGCACGACGGGCAGGAGGGTGACGGCGGCGGTGGAGGAGCAAGGATCGTGAACGAGGTCCAAGCCGTCGTCCACACCGGCTGGCACGGGTCGGGGGTGATCCCCATGATCTGGCCCTGGATCGCCTCAGGAGCGGCCATCGGGAATGGCTCACCGAAGCTGCTTGGCGAAAGCGACAGCGGATTGACGCTGGCAATGATTTGGAGCTTCTCCACACCCGCGGGTTCATGAACCGTGAAGTGATACGAGGGGCTATCCGGCAACACGTGGCTCCCGGCAGAGACAAAGTTGTTCTGGGAGTAGGCGTTGGGGAACACCAGTCGCACGACGCCGTCCGGCTGAATGTCGTACAGGTAGACGTAGGCGGGCTGATTCACGTTGAAGAACACCCGCATCGTCTCACCCACGGTATAAGTCGATTTGTCCGTCCACACATTGAGTGTTAGCGGTTGCGGCGTCGGGGTTGGGATAATACCCAGCGGGCTCGGTGGCCCTTGCATCCCCAGCACAGCCGATGTGGCCAACAGTCCAGTTAGCAAGATCGTCACTAAGAAAAGCCTTTGCGTTTTCATTTGTACCTCCTGCTGATATTTACACATCCACAGTCGTCTGAGTTTCGTCTCACCGATGCGGCAAGAGCAAAGAAGGCCGTGCTCCCCCTCGATAACGGTGCAGCATCGCCGATCGAACCGATCATCTAACCAAAGGCAACACCGTCAAGCTTCCCAGAGGCACGAAAGTAAAGAGAAAATAGGCTTCTGGATGACACTTTTCTCATTGGGTTCGCTTCTCACAGCACGATTGATTTCCGTAGTGCCGTGTTGCCGTGCTAAATAACCACTCAGTGGGAGCTATTTAGCCACTTGCGAGTTGAAAAGCACCCATTTTTCGAGGGAGTCAACCTTTGGTTTGACCAGAGTCCGCCGCCAGATATGTTCCCATACACGAGGAGCGAAAGCGTGCCGTTCGACAAGCGGCTATTGGCCTTCCTGTCGCCGCGCTGTGGCAAAAGGCGAGTTCGGACCAGTAAGGATGCCCTCCACGGTGGCGGGCGCTTCAGTGCCGGAGAGGCACTGTGGTCGCGGCGTTTCATGGCAGCGGCAACTCGGCCACGCAAGGGATCCCAGGATGAGACTACCCCCTGATCCTTATGCGTGTTTCCTCAACGATCCACAGATGACGTTCAAGAGGCTCTCTGGAAAGAACACGCATCAGATGATCTAGGACTTCGAGAACGTGGTTCTTTTCCTGCCGATGCAAGCGTAAGACAATCAAGCCGGGAAACTGCTCTGGCGGATAGGCGCGAATGTCAGCAAAATCGGTATCCAGCGTGATCAGTGCACGCTTTTCTCTTTGGCAAACAGCAGCTACGTCCAAATCGGATGCCCCACCAAGGTCCTGTTCTGAAACCGTAGCTGTATCATGACCAGCATGGCGTAGCGAATCTACCGCCTCAATCGGCAGATTCTCATCGATTTTGAGTTTCATTCTGAGGACTACGTAGGCAAGGCCACGACGCGCTCGCGCGCGAGTTCCGCTGCGTAGGTAATGGCGGCCTGTATCGCCTCGCGACTCAGCCTCGGATAACTGCGCAGAATCTCGTCCGGAGACCGTCCGGCGGCGAGATTATCGAGTATGACAGACACCATGATGCGCGTGCCCTTGATGCAGGCCTTGCCGTGGCAAATGGTAGGATCAACATCGATATAGTCCTGCCAGCTCATAGCTTGCCTCCTTTGAGATCTATCCAGTGCGATTATACTCCTGTGCCGTCTGACAACAATCACTGTACAACTCCACGACATCGTACGGGGGCCCTCGCAAGCCGTCAATCACTATCCTATTCCTGTAAGGGTTCTCATTGGGCCACCTTCGCCGGACACGGTCCCGGCATCACCACGCTCATGACCTGCGCCACACCGCTGATCGAACCCGTGATCGACGCAAAGGCCAACATCGTCGAGCTGCTAGGACGAGGCATGGAGGCGAAGAGTGAATGAGCGTGCGGACCCTTGTTATCCAGGAGTAGCGCTTCGAGGCGTAGTGTTATCAGTCCTTGAGCATATTAAGAATGTGTTTTGCCAAGGGCTCTTTAATTTCGCGATGGCGCGGAATGGGTTGGCAGACACCTGTTCTCGGGTTCTGATACCAATCATGGCGCCCGCCGTGTCGAATGAGGGTACAGCCTTTCTTCTCGATTTGACCGATGAGGTCACGGCGTTTCATGGCAGCTGCAACTCAGCCACGCGACGGACTTCCGGAATGCTACCACTGGTGAGTTCCTGATGCAGATCCTTCAGATTCTCCTGCAATTCATCCAGCGTCTTCCCTTGGGTCCAATAATCTGGAAACTCTGCGAGATAACCGAGCCACATGTCGCCATGTTGCCAGTAGACATATCGCATCGTTTTCATAGTCTCAGTATACGCCTAGGTCACCAAACCGACAATCGGCAAGCAGAACAGCATCCGGCTAGCATCGTCGTGCCCAGCGACTGCCGGCTCGCCGGACACGGTTCTGGCATCACCACGCTCATGAGCTGTGACAAACCGCTCTTTCTTGATTTGTCCTACGGTACAAAGGTACTATCTTTGCATGAAGACGTCGGTGATTGAGCATAATCAGGAAATCCTCGGCGGTGCGCCGGTTTTCCGAGGGACCCGGGTGCCAGTACAGACGCTGCTGGATTACTTGAAAGAGGGGCAGAGCATCACCGACTTTCTCGAAGGATTTCCCACGGTGACGCGCGAGCAGGTCACTGCCTTCTTGGAGGAGGCCAAGGAGACAGTTCTTGCCCTCACTTAGGATCCTGCTTGACGAGTGCGTTGATCGCCGTTTCCGATCCCACATCAAGGAACACGACGTGAGGACCGTGCCGGAAATGAGATGGGCAGGCACCCGCAACGGCGATCTTCTAAAAGATGGCTGCCGAGGAGCTTGACGTCTTTGTCACGGTGGATCGGGTAATTCCGGGGACGTAATACCTATTTCTTGCGTTTCGGCTTACGTCCCGGTTTACGTTTCTTAAGGGTTCGTCCCGTCATGCGCTCAGCTCTCGTGATAAAGGTCGCGGCCCCACACGGTCGGCCTGTTCTTGTGTGCTCCCGAAGGGTATTGATCTCTGCTGGATCACTGGCAAGGAAATCCTCCCAGTCATCGATGTCCGCTAATGGTCCTGGATCATCCACAAGCAGATCTTGCGGTGCCATACCAAGGTACCACCTTGCACTCGACCACAAGTAATCACCGGGTTTCTCTACAAGTCCAGCGCGAACGGGATTTCTAAGAATGTATCTGGCCGCAGCCAATAATCGATTTCTGTCCAAAGGACAGGAAAAGAACCTTCCCTGGAAGAAATAACCTCTCACACCGTCCCTGAAGTTGATCAGGCGGGTATATTGCCTGTGCGCTTCGCCTATACCTCGAGCAAGGCTATACGTTTCTTCGGGAACTGCAATCAAGTGCACATGATTACTCATCAAGCACCAAGCTAAAAAAGACAGGCCGTGTTTTTGCCCTTGCTTTGCCAATAGATGCAGGTAGTCCAATCGATCGTTATCTGAAGAGAAGATGGACATCGATCGAACTCCACGTTGAGTCACGTGATGCGGAACTCCCTGTAGTACAACGCGCGCGATTCTACCCATGTCATTATTCTGCAAAAGCAGCACACCTTTTTCAAGTTAGCGTATGAGTTTCAAAGTTAAGTATTAACACTGGCTGCGATTAGATATTGTGTCACCGGGTTTGACGGCAAATCCAGAAATAGGTATTATGTCCCCGCATTTGAACGGAGCTGTTCCTGGAGTACCCGGAAATGGAGGAACACCCTGAGGACAAGTAGACTTGCGCCTGCGGTAGTGGTCGTGTTGGTCCTATGTATCGTCGGAACTTACGCCAACACAATCAAGATCGCATTTTGGAATACTCTTCATTTCGGAAATGGAAAGGGAGAATGCAAAGACATCAAGCAGATCGCTGACATCATCGGGGACTACGATGTCGTTGCTCTAGCCGAGGTCATGAACAACTCGAAGAAAGACCCGAAAGACAGTCCGTGTGTGGCAGTGTACGGAACTGATGTTCTTGGCCATGTGAAAGCTCTGGTTGCTGAGCTTAACTCCCGCGGTCAGACATGGTCATACATCATTTCCCCTGAAGCTCGTGGTAGATCTGACAGTTACAAGGAGTACTACGCCTTTCTCCACAACAACAGAGTCCAGCGTGTCGAATGCGGTTGTTTCTTCCCCGATTCCTCTGACATCTTTGAACGAGAGCCGTTCTTTGCCTCGTTTCTAGCCGGAGAGTTCGACTTCACAGTAATCGTTCATCATGCTATTGGCCCATCCAAATCGACAGAACTCAAGCGGGAAATCCATTTCCTGGACGACGTTTTCCTCTCTGTGCAAGGGCTGGATCCTTTCGAGGATGACATCATCCTACTCGGGGATTTCAATGTGAAATCATCTCGAAACGGATGGTGGAATGAGTTGCGCTCGATCTCGGGGCTAACCACGTTGATCGACGAGCCTACTTCCCTCGGTCAGAACGGCCTTGCGAATCCCTACGATAAAATCTGGATCGACACTGATCACACAGGTCCAGAGCACGAATTCACTGGCAACAGCGGCATCCTCGAGTTTTGGGATCTTCTATTCCCCAACATAACTGAGAGTCAACGCTATAGCTACGCTTACAACCAAAAGGGCTCACTCTCAGACCACGTCCTCATCTGGGCGGAGTTTAGTATCGATTCGGATGACGACCCTCTTGGTAATGAATCGACTGCCCAGCGGCCCGCCAGCGATTCAGGATCCCCTAGCCTAGCTCGGATGAAGCCAAATCCGGTACCCGCGAATTGATGACTCACGTTATAGCCTCTCTCCGCAAGATTAAATCCGCAAATCAGCCACAGCAGAGAAGGACTTGGCTTCCACAGCCCATCTTCTGCAGATTGCCCGGGCACCACAAATTACCAGCTTGCTCGCTGGACATACCCAATCCTTATGGTCATTATTGAATGGATCGATATGGAAGAACTGGGAATCGACATACGTCACGTGATCCGGGAAAAGACTTTGTTTGCGGGGATCAGAAGCCCGATCAAGGGGCGCGAGGAGCTGCTTCCGAGGATGGAGGAGGTCCGAAAGGCGTGTGAGGAAAAGGCAGTCGGCCCTCTCACGCACATCTTCCGCTTCGATACTCCGGTCGAGGGGTACGATTCGGAGATCGGTTTTCCGGTCTCTGAAGAGGTCAACATCGGGGATGTCAAAACCCACACCCTGCGCAAACTTCACTTTTTCTCGCTGCTTCACCCAGAACCGGTGAGGCAGCTTCGCGAGACCACCGGCAAGATTTCCGCTCACATGAACCGCGTTGGGCTTTCCTCGGAGCTGGAGCTTGTAGAGATCTATCACCAATACGATCCAAACGACGAAAGCGCAAATCAAATCGAGGCACAAATCTCCTTTCTTGCCTGGCCGGAGGTGTATTGGGAGCAGCTCGTCCGCGTGCTGGGGACCGATCTTGCAAAAGAGATCTGGACCGGAGGGAAAGAAGTTACGCCGTTCACGCTGGTCGACGATCGGGCAAAGTGGGTCGGCGAGACACTCGAGCGCCTGAAGCGACACACCGATCAGGATCAGCAGTTCGACATCCTGTCGCGCGTGGCGCTGGTGCGGCCGTGCGAGGACACGGCCAAGTACAAGGCGCTGTATGAGGAATCCGGTGGCAGCATCGAGGCGATTCTAGATGCGCAGAACAAGGCACTTTCGGACACGCGCACCGGTGGGTTCATCGATCCACCGTGGTGCAACGGCAAGGTGCTTCACTTGAGCAAGGTCGCCTACAACCGCGACGCCTACGACAAGGCAAAGACGCACGACGAACTGCGAAAGGCGTACTGCTTCTGTTCGCTCATCCGCGAGGCGGGCGGCCCGAAGGTCGATCCGATCTTCTGCTATCGGGCTGCAGGTTGGGCGAGGCAATTCTGGGAGCCGATCCTCGGCGTTGAGTTTAAGCACTGCACGATCACCAAGTCGATCCTCAACGGCGACAGCGTCTGCGCATGGGAGTACAGATTAGATCGCTAGCCCATCGGGCTGGTACAAGCCTTGAAGTCTTTGTTCCCTCGTAAATGGGCTTGATGGGGAGGGGCTCTTCTCTTAGATCTGCTCGTCGGAGGACGTCGAGGAAGGCTTTCCTTCGCCGAAGACCATCGCCTGCAGGTCGGCTTCGGCGGCGCCGATCTTCGACGCGTAGTCCTCAAGCTGCGCTTCAAGCGAGGACAGCGGATGACTCGCCTTGTATCCGGCCTTCATCTGGGAGAGCCACTCTGTCATGAGAGCGGGATTGGACTCCGAGTAGCTGCCTTCAAAGGAGATCGCCTCAAGCGGCAGCTTCGGCGGCATGGGAGACCACCCGGCGCGGGGGTAGCCGAAGACGATGGTCATTATCGGAACTACTTTCTCGGGCAACTCCAGCGTCTCTTTGAGATAGCCGGCATCGAGGAGACCGCTGCGGCCGGTCTCTGAAAGCATCACCGACGAGAGACCGAGCGCCTCAGCGGCGACGGTCATGTTCATCGCCGCGAGGGATGCGTTCATCACTGCGACGGTGTGCTCAACGAGAGGGCTATGCGGGAACGCCTCGAACGCCTGCCGGACGCGGTGCGTGTCCGCGAGGATGATGGCCGCCCTCGGCGCGCGAAACGGGATTGGCTGACCGAATGTCTGCTTCCAAGAATCGATAGTGAAGAGGGCGAAACTCCACGTCTGCAGATTGACCGCGGACGGGGCCAATCGACCGGCTTCGAGGATGGCGGCGAAGACGTCCTCCGAAATGTCCTTTTGGAGGAAGCGCCGCACGCTGCGACGGTTGAGGATCACGCTCAGAGCCCGGTTGTCCTTCACAGCCGGTGGAATGTGCGGCCTGCCGCGAAGGATGCGCAACAGGCTCCGCACAAAGCCGACTGCACCGATCCTTCCCTGCATCCCGGCGCTCATCCCTACTCACTCGCCATCGAGGAGTCCACCTCTGCATGGGCCTTCTGCCGCTGCGTCACCGAGAGCATCCCGCCGTAGAGGCGATACTCATCCATGCGGCAGGAATTGATCAGCGTGCCGTTCCAGACCGTCATGTCCGGGCAGCTGTCGCACATGTCGGCCACGCCGCTTGGCTGAATGTCGGGCGCCTGGATGATGCCGACCGACTGGAACCGGACCGGAGAAAACAGCCGCAGCGGATGGCGGAGAATGTCTGAGAATCGGTTCTTGGCCGCCCATCGTACGTTCGCATCCCACGGTGCCATCAGGAAGGCAAGGCGTGCCGCCTTCATCCGGGCGAGATACGCGATGTAGGTCCCGCAGAACAGATGGTGCCCGACCTGGACCAGCTCCATCGTCTTTTTCCCGATCGAGCCGTAGATGCGGTGCTTGGTGCCGATGACGGCCCCGGCCTGCCACTTAAACGAGTCGTGGCGCACGGTCCCGCCGAGATACCCGGACACGTCGAATACGGGAAAGTTCTCCTTGATCAGCGCGGTAACCTCGGGACCGGTGACGAACGTCTCGTCGAAGTGCTCCGTGCTGTAGCTGAGCCGCTTAGCGTCGACTTCGTGGCCCTGAGCGTCGAATCCCGCTTGGGCATCGGTATCGAGGATGCGGTAGGTGATGAACACGATGCCGTGAACCTTGTCGATGTTCGCCTGCGCCCAACGCACGACTCCGGGGACCTCGTGGACGGTGGACGGATAGACGGTCGAGTTGAAGATGGTCAGGAGCCTACCCTCAGCGGCGATCATGTCGGCGACCTGTTCGCGTAGCTCGTTGTGCTCTGCCTCGTTCTTGCCTTCCCAGCCGGGCCGGTTCTGATGGCTGTCGATGTGCAGGGTGAAGCCGGTCAGGCCCGCCTTTTTTAGCTCGCGCAGAAGCTGCGGCGTCAGCTTCATGGCGTTGGTGAGGATGATCGGCTTCATACCGTTTTTGGCGATGAAGGAAACGACATCGACGATCTGCGGGTGGGTCAGGGGCTCGCCGCCGGCAATCGACACGTTGTCGGGATTGCGCCAGCGCTTGAAGAAGAGGATCTCCTCCTTGATCTCGTCCAGCGTCTTGTGGCCGGTCAGCCTTTGGCGGTAGCAGCCTTCGCAGTGCAGGTCACAGATGTCGGTCACTTCCAGCCAGGCAATGGGGTTGTCGTTCTTCGACCACGGGAACCGATACAACTCGCGCTTTTCAAGAGCCATGTGTCCTCCTCGTCCCTTTCCACTACGGATTCTGCCTCTCATCCGAATGAGACGGCCCAAAGGGTGCCGTTCAGATCGCTCAGTCCCAGGTTCCGGCGTAGGTCGATCTGAACGGCACCCTTT
>Ga0272442_10008060_pt1 | contig 13465 bp, 8 predicted proteins | sample SSMForm2O_FD_200262 | JGI IMG/M metagenome (GOLD analysis project Ga0272442, IMG submission 200262) | Marine sediment archaeal communities from Little Sippewissett salt marsh, Falmouth, MA, United States - SSM-Form-2O | ecosystem: Environmental > Aquatic > Marine > Wetlands > Sediment ...
TAATAGTCCTGGAATACTGTTACAAGCATGTCCATGGTCACCGGTTTGTCGGGTTTTACTGAAAAAGGATAGTTCTCGGATTCGGGATGCAGTTTGAGAGAGGGGGCTAAAAGGGAGAGTACTCTCCATTCCCTTCGGCGGGTTGCCATGGATGTGCGGCTGCCCGGCGCATACGCGTAGCAGAATTCAAAGGGGCCGCGGTCTTTGCTCCACCAGCCGTGCTTTTCTGCTACAGAAAAAATGTTGTCCGATGCCATGAAATAGTCAGGTTTTGACAGGTCTATGGCGCGTATGCGGCTGCCGTTGGCATTGACCGAGACATGGCCGTCGGGTACCCGCTGTGCTACCCATACAGAACCGGTCTTTCCCCTGCCGGGGCCGACAATCTCAAAATGCCATACCTCTTTGGTATCGGCAATGGTAAGGCATTCACCGGAATCATTATATCCGTATTTTTCTGTAAGTTCGCCGGCAAGGCGAATGGCCTGGCGGGCTGTGGTGCAGCGCTGCAGCATAAGATGAACCAGCTGCTGGCAATCGATGAGCCCTTTGTCGGACTTGAGTTCTTCCCTGCCGCCGAAGGTTGACTCGCCTACGGCAAGCTGACGGCGGTTCATGGCAGGGTAGGCGGTGTTTATGTATCCGTAATTTTTTGCGACCTGGGGAATGGTGCCGGTAGGCTCATACCCGTATGCAGGCATGGCCTTGGTGTCATCGGAAATTCTTTTTACCATCTGCTGCCTGGAACCTTTTGGGAAAACACGGGGAGGCATGACCGTCAGATAGGCCTGCGTCCTGTGGCTGTCGCAGGTGTGGGATGTAATGACTGATCCGTCAGCACTTGCCTTTATGCCTACAGTGATTGATGTGCATCCGTCAGGATATCCGTCTTCCCAGTCGGGCCGGTCTGTCTGAGCAAGGGCTGTGCCTGCGGCAAGCATACATGCCAGTATCATGCAGAGCATACTCTGTATGCCGGTTCTGTTTTGCCTCATGATTGTTCCTTTCGTTATGGTGCAGGTAATATTATAGCATTGACAGTACATTGTTCACGTGTCTATTCACACAATATACAAAAAAAATCCTGCGGAGCAAGAGAGTATTGCCTGAGAAGAATTTATTCAGTATTGTACGAACTGATAAGGGCGGCTGATTCGAAGAAAAAAAATGAATTGCTCAATACGGTTGAGAGTCTTATACGCACTAATGGTGTACATGGATCGTGCAGATGTGAAAATGCTGAATACGTGGCCTGTGTTCCAGCCGATATCAGAGCAGTGCCAGTATTTTTACCCAGATTATCATGAATATCATGGACACCGGGTACACCGAGGCGTACATCATCATTGGCGTGTGTGAATCGGACAGGGCTGAAGCGGCGGCCAGGCCCGGAGTGGAGGTCATGCCGCCGGTCAGGACACCGGAAAGGGGCAGGAGGCGTATGTTCAGTTTTCTATGGGCCAGCCATGTAATTACAATCATGGGCGCCAGGGTAATGCAGACACTCATGGCAGCAAGAGGCAGTCCCTGGGTTCTGAGCACTTCCAGCAGGGTGCTGCCCGAAGAGGTGCCCACAGCCGTCAGGAACAGAGCAAGGCCCAGCTCCCGGATAAAACTTATAATAGAGGAGGGGGCGCGCCATATGAACAGGCCCAGTTTGGGCCGGCTGCTGAGAATCAGACCGGCTGCCAGTATACCTCCTGTAAGGCCGAGTTTTACATGGATGACCCTGCCTATGGAGAAGGGTATCATGCCTATGATGATGCCTAATGCGATTCCCATGAGGATTGAATAGATGTTGCCGGAGTAGGCTTCTTTCATGTCATTGCCGAAGATCTTCTTAAGTACAGCCATGACTGATGAATCGCCTACCACCAGTATTCTGTCGCCCCATTCGAGCCGCTGACTCGATGAAGCAGGCAGTTCCATGCCGCTTCGGCGAATTCGTGTGATGGTGGCATTATACCGTGCTGCCACATTGATTTCGGCGATGCTTTTTCCCACCAGGTCTTTATTGGTGATAATGAACTGCTGCGCTTCAATTGTGCTCCGTGGCAGTTCAATTTCTGTTTTTTCTCCCAATATGGTTTCAGCAGCATCCAGCGCTGCTGCTGTGCCGACAATCCGGACTATATCACGGTCCTGAAGAATGGTATCCTTGTGGGGGGCGCTCATTTCACCGTTACGGAAAAGCCGTGATACAATGGCGCCTGTCATGTCCGGCAGTCCGATGGTGTTGAGGCTTTTTCCGTTCACTGCCGGGTTTTTCACCAGTATAAAGCGGTTTAATACCGGATCGGTACGGGACCTGTCCTTTTCCCGGACCGCTTCCTGGTCAGGGTCGGTTTTTAACAGTCCGGGCAGCATTTTTATGTACAGTATTACAAGGAGTACACCAATGGGGTAGGCCAGGCCGTATCCTATGGAGACCATGTCTGACGGCACCGCTTCCTGGGCTGCTGCAAGGCCGGGTGTTGATGTGAGGGCGCCGGAAAATATGCCGATAGCAATGGATTTATTGATTCCTGCAAGAAGGATACAGGCTGCAGTCAATACCGCTCCTGCTGATACCGCGGCAATGGCCAGGAGGTTGAACACAACACCTTCCCGTTTGAGAAAGCTGAAGAATTTCGGCCCGGCTTCCAGGCCTATGGCGTATATGAAGAATGCCAGGCCCATGGTTTTAAATACCGGCGTTATGGAAACACCCAGGTGGCCGGCCAGAAGCGCTACAAACAGAATGCCGGAACTCCCCAGAGAAAATCCCTTTATTGAAATTCTTCCTGCCAGGTGCCCGGCCGATATTATAGCCAGAAGGGCCAGCAGATTATGTGCATTTATCCATGATATCATATTAATTTCCTTAAATTGGGTGTAATATACATACACAGATAATGTGAGTCAAGATGAAACTGGGTCATACTGTACCGGGAACAGTTGATGTGACCTGTTATTATGAAATTATTTCCGTTTGATTTTCCTGTAATCGGACCAAGTACGCTGACAGGTTTGATTATGCAGTGCTGCATTAATATGTAAGTGCGTTCCGGTCTTTTTTCATACAGGCAAAAAAAAATTACATGTTGTGCAAACCTTTTGTATTTTGGTATAGTCAAACTATGTGAAAAAGCAATAACAGAGGAAATTATGACAGAATTGGTAAAAATGGCACAGCAGGGAGATTCAGCTGCTTTTGAAAAACTGGTAAAAGAGTATGACAGCAGAGTGCTCTCCCTGGCGTATCAGATCTCAGGAAACCGCCAGGATGCCGAAGATATTTACCAGGAAGTGTTTATGCGGGTTTACAGAAAAATCAAGTCGTTTAAGGGGGACTGCAGCTTTTATACCTGGCTCTACCGTATTACTGTAAACTGTTCTCTGACGTTTATTGGAAAAAGAAAACGGATGTCTCACGCACCCATTGAAGGAAGCGGAGCCGAACATTTTTATCAGGCTGTTGACTCGGGCCCTTTGCCGGACCAGGAAGTGGTGAGCGCAGAGATGATGGACAGGGTGCGCCGGTGCGTGGATGAGCTTCCCCTGCAGCAGCGTTCCGCCTTTGTTCTGCGTTTCTTTCATCATCAGAAAATAAAAGAGGTGGCGTGGATAATGGGATGCTCCGAAGGAACGGTAAAAAACTACATACACCGGTCAACAATGAAAGTTAAAGAAAAAGTTGCTTTATTAAGCGCATAAACGAGGATTTTATCATGAAACATGATCACATTTCAAAAGAGGACATGCACAAATATGTTACAGGATGCATGAGAAAGAAACAGGCAGAACGTATTGCACGGCACATGGAAAGCTGTGAAAGGTGCAGGAATGCGTGCGCTGAAGCCGAAGAGTTTATAAGGACGCTTGAAGGCGCTGTCATACCGGAACCGCAGCATGATATACTGCTCAAGTGCAGGCGGAAGCTGTTTGCGGCAGTAAAGGAAGAAGAAACACGGAAATTTTCCCTTTCTGCTGCAGCAGAGCGTGCTGCTGAATTTCTTTTCAGGCCGGTTCCGGCAGTTAAGTTCGCATACGTGGCTGCAGTATTTGCGGCCGGTATATTTTTCGGCAGGTACATGTACAGCGGCCCGGTAATATCTTCCCCCGGTGCAGGATCGAAGGCCTTTACAACAATAGAATCTATTGCCTTTGATACAAGCCGGCCCGGGAAGAGCATGGTGAGCCTTGTGCTGCGAGAGGACAGGACATATACCGTAGATACATCACCAACAGACCCGCGCCTTGTTGATGCTGCCATCTATATTCTTAAGCATGAAGACCGTGACGATATACGGATCAAGGCAATGAAGATTCTGCAGCATGCCAAACATACAGAAGATATTGAACGGGCCCTTATCAGCAGGCTCAACAGCGATGAGAACCCGGGTATACGGCTTATGGCGATTAAAATGCTGAAAATGTTTCCTATCAACCAAAAGATACGGGACACGCTTATTGCGGCGTTCTTTAAAGATAAAAATTCAGGTATCCGGTATGAAGCAAGCGATATGCTGAGGAATTTACCTGAAAACCCTATTGAGACTGTGAATACAAACATATGAAACCCCAACTAAAGAGGAGGATAAAACAATGAAGAAGACGACACGTGTAATAATGGCCATGATCATGGTGTTGGGATTTGCCGTACTGTGCACTGCTCAGGATCTGGTAAAAGAGGACGGTGACTGGGTGGCAAAAATCGAGAAGACGTTCAAGACCAAAGGTACAGGAATGCTTCGCATGGAAAAAGTAACAGGCAGTGTTGAGATAACAGCCTGGGACAAAAATGAAGTATTTGTGTCTGAAACAAAGCGCATGGATGTTTTTTCAAAAAGCGAAGCAGAGATAGCTGTTGAGAAAACAGATGCCAGCTACTCCCAGACCGGCAATACCATTGTTATCGGCGGCCCTGCCTTCAGTAAACGGTGGATCAAGAGTTCGTTCGTGATTAAAGTTCCAGCCGGTTTCAGCTGTGACCTGTCATTGAGAGCGGGAGCAGTATCCGTAACCGGGCTCAAAGGTGATGTGGACGCATCGACCGGAGGCGGAGCTGTTGAACTGGCAGACTGTTACGGCAATGCCGATGTTTCCACCGGCGGCGGCTCAGTATCGGTCAGCGGAACTCTGAAGAATGTGGAAGTGTCTACCGGCGGCGGCTCGGTAAGCGTTGATAACGCAACAGGCGACCGTATTGATATCAGTACCGGCGGCGGGGAGATCTCCATTTCCAACGCATCGGGCACTATCAAGGCCAGCACCGGCGGCGGAGAGATTTCAATCACTGACGCGTCTGCTTCCATCAAAGCGTCTACCGGCGGCGGACAGGTTACATGCCGGAATGTGGGCGGAAGCATCCGTGTTTCCACCGGCGGCGGAGAGCTGGACCTCAAAGGCATCAAGGGTTCGATAAAAGCATCGACCGGCGGCGGAGAGATCAACGCTGAATTGACATGCTCTGATTTCAGCAAAGACCACACTGTGTCATTGTCAACGGGCGGCGGTGCTATCAGCCTTTCGATTCCCGCAAAACTTCCCGCAACTATTGACGCAGAGACAAGGTACCGGATGAGCCGCAGGGAGAGCAAGATCATTTCTGATTTCAAGCTGGAGATTAACAGTGTGAAAGAGGGCGACAGGATGATCGTTACTGCAGAAGGGGACATTAACGGCGGCGGCGACCTTATCAAGCTGCGGACCGGCGGCGGAAATATTCACATTAAGAAGAATTAGACAAAGCATCCAATTCTCTCGATCCCGCGGGTTACACCGGGCCTAGAGCCCGGTGTAACCCGTTCTGCATATATAATGCTCAGACAGTAACAGTCCCTTTGATTACTAATACAGCATTGCCCGTAAGGTGCACCCGTGCCGCATGGACGAATACCTGCACTATACCGGTGCGCTTAGAGGCCTGGAATCCGGTAAGGGATGTTTTTCCCAGCCTGCCGGCCCAAAAGGGCCCCAAACAGCAATGGGCCGACCCGGTTACCGGGTCTTCGTCAATGCCTATGCCCGGAGCAAAGAACCGAGATACAAAATCATATGACTGGTCCGGACTGCGGCTGGTTATGATGACGCCCCGGCCGGGCAGAGCCTTTTTCAACGCAGAGAAATCAGGGGCGCATGTCCGTACCATATCAGGTGTTTCCAACTCCAGAATGTAATCAAACCGGTTTTTGCCTGTAAATACAGGTTCTATGCCCAGGGCCCGGTTGAGGCCCGGCAGAGGAGGTGTCTGTTTCGCAGGCTCAGCAGGGAAGTCGAGCTGTATTTTGCCTTGCACAGATGCTGCTGTAAGCAGGCCGCTTTTGGTGTGAAACAGGCCTGTGGAATCTTTACCGAGTCTTCCTGTCTGCCACAGGACATGCGCACCGGCCAAAGTGGCGTGGCCGCACAGGTCAACTTCGGCTGCGGGCGTGAACCAGCGCAGCAGCCAGGTGTCGTCTTTTTTTTCAAGAAAAGCAGTTTCGGGCAGATTCACTTCCATGGCAATGTTCTGCATTACACCGGGTTCCAAAGGGCCGGGCAGTACGCACACTCCGGCCGGATTTCCCGTGAAGGGTGTATCTGTAAATGAATCAACCTGATAAAACGGTATATCCACGAATGGCCTCTTTAATAGATTTTTGATTATGCGGCACCGGTATCAGATGCCGTACTCACTGATCAGATATGCGAGAATGGCCATGGCTGCTGACCCCAGTTCCATTTCACGGGGGTGGACTGCTGAGAAAACATCATTGGCTGAATGATGGAAATCAAAGTAGCGCTGTACATCTGGGACAAAGCCGATGTACGCCTTTGCGTTTTTGATGCGGGCCACATCACCGCCGCTTCCGCCTTTTTTGATCCATTCGATGCATGCTTCATTAAGAGCCGGAATCCAGGCCTGCATAGTTTCAATAACATGGGGCTCGGCAGTGACGTAGAATCCCCGCGGCACATGGGCTCCGCGGTCGGCTTCGATACCGGCCATGTTGAGCTCCCCGTTTTGTCCCGACCAATGTCCGTATACATCGGCGCCCGAAAGGCCCATCTCCTCGTTCATGAAAAACACAACGCGTATGGTCCGTTTGGGTTTGATGCCCAGCCGCTGCAGCAGTGTAAGGGCCTCCAGAGCCTGGATACAGCAGGCGCCGTCATCATGGGCTCCGGTGCCTTTGTCCCAGCAGTCAAAATGGCCGCCTATGACAATGACCTCGTCAGGGTACTCAGTGCCGGTGATCTGGCCGAAGACATTGTAAGACTGTACAGGCGCGAGGTTTTTGCAGGAGAGGTCCAGGTGGACACGCAGATCCGGGTTTTCCCTGATCCGCCTGCTCAGCAGGTCGGCGCTCTTCAGGCCAACAGCAGCTGTGGGTACTTTAGGAATACCGTCAGTATATGCCATGGTACCTACATGGGGCACATCATCATATTTTGTGGTGACTGACCGGACAAGAGCGGCAACGCCGCCGGCAGCAGCAGCTTTGGATGCGCCGTGTACCCGCTGGTCAACAGCCCGTCCGTATGCTGAAAAAGTGTCAATGGTGCCGGGGTCCATGGGCCGGTTAAAGAAGATTATTTTCCCCTCAGCCTGATCCTCTTTCTGTTTGAGCTCGTCAAAAGATTGTACTTCCAGTACCGGGGCTGTTATACCGCGGGCCGGTGTACCAATACTGCGGCCCAGGGCCGCTACTGCGAGGCTGCATGGGGCAGCTCCGTCTATATCCATGATGTACGCTGATTCTACGGGCCCGCGCACCCAGCGGGGTACAGGACAGGGCTGCAGAATTATATTTTCCAGGCCCAGGCCTTCCATCGTCTGTTTCGCCCAGGATACGGCTTTCTTTGTGTTTTCTGATCCGGGCAGGCGGTGGCCCATGGCGGTAAGCTGCCTGAGCAGGTGATACCCCAGGGTATCAGACAGGGCTGTATTGACAAGAGACCGGGCAGTCTGAATATCATAATCTGCTGTTTCGGTCTGGGCCCGCAGGGGCAGCGTGCAGCCCAGGCACAGAATAAAGGCAATGATGATTTTTTGAATACGCATAGAAGCTCCCTGGATAATTCCTCATACAGTATGTTGGTTATGTTGACAGAACAGGCTGAACAAATGCCTGTCCAGGAGTAAATGTACAATAAATTCGAGGATTATTCAATATGGAATTGAAAAAAGGCCCGGTGGGGGATGACCGGGCATACCCCCTGTACTGGTGCCGCACAGACTGTTTGACACCTGTTATATAAAGGGCCGGCCGCCGGTTAGGGGAGAGGTGCCCGGCAGACAGCGGGCCGTGGCCCTGTTATGTTAACAGAGCCTGTTTGTTCCTTCTCAGCCCAGATCTATATACTCGGTGAGGGTCTCCATGGCCTCGTCGGCCTGCCGTTTAACAGGGCGCAGCAGTTCTTTGTATTCCGATTTACAATGCTCAAGGTCCTGCTTAACCATGTCAGCCGGCCAGGCGTCAAGAACCGGCTTTATTCCCTCTGTGTATGCGCAGCGGGGCACAAGCCTGTTGAGCCCTTTGTGTTTAAGAGTTACCAGGCCCCGCTCCTGCAGGCCCTGCCATACATAGACGACAGCTGCGTGCCATCCGCTGAAGGTCTCGGTTTCAAGCCAGTCAAATACTGTGCCCAGTACAGTATTGCGGCGCCGGGCCACAAGCCTGCCGGCAATATCGTGGATCTCCCGTTCGAAACAAAACTCAGGCCAGGGCAGGGTCCGGGCCCGGGGCATCACTATGACCGAGTTCTCATCGTGCACCTGCAGTTCAATGGTTCCAAGGGCGTGACTTTTCAGGAAACCGTATGCCAGTGCCTCGACAGCCAGCCGTTTTACCGAAACTTTTTGGCCGCTGGGAAGAAGGATACGGTTTACACAGTTGGTCGTGGAGAATGTATCACCATGGAGCACTATCTGTTCACTGGGACTCAGGCTGTATTGTTGTTTTTTTGCCATACCGTTCCTTTTGCACCGGATTATTTATTCCTGAGGGGTACTTGTTTAAACCTCTCATATCCGCTCCTACGGTTAAATTCTTCAGCATAATCATCGATTTTGTACAGGTCCACATCTGCGCCTATGTCAAGATAGGTGTCCCGCAGTTCCCGGTACCCCCGGATGTATTCGGAAAAATTATCATTGACCGCGTCGATGCGGCGGCTGTTTTCGGCCATGGCGTCAATATACATGTCACCGGCCTGGGAGAATGTCCTGGCAGCCTGCTGCATGCGCCGGGTGAACACACTGCTGTGGATGTTCCACGACTTAAAAATTTTAAGCAGTACCGGACTATTCTTTTTAAAGTCATTTTTCATGCATGTCAAATAGCTGAAATAGAACAGCCAGTTGCTGCCGGCATTGCCGGTGCGGGCCATAATGAAAAACCTCGCTGTACCCTTGACGCCATCAACGTCGAGGATGAATTCCTGGTATTCCATGCCTCCGATATTCTGAGGCTGTGTTTCATGAATGATATGTATGGGGGGTTCCGGACAATTATATACATTGCTGAAAAATTCGGGAAGGACATCGAGTACTGCCCGTCTGGGGCTTTTATACGGATGCTGCCATATGTGCAGCCTCAGCGGAATTCCGAACCCGAAGGCACCCTGGGGGCCTGAACCGCCGAGAAGGCCTGACCCTTCGTCGGTAATACGCCATCCCTGGGGCATCTGGACCTTCTGGGTCCTGTCGGACGAGGTGTGCCACGACCATGTCAGGGCCGGCTTCGATGGAGCGCTTGCCTGCGCTGCGCCGGATCCGCCGGAGATGTATTTTTGGAATTCCCCGCTGAAATTTTTGCTGAACCCCAGAACGCATGAGACTGAAACGATGTTTTTTTCATACCGCTTTGCAAAGGCCACACCCTGGTATTTTTTAAAGCCCTTTTGGGTTGTAAAGAATATCTGGACAGTATTATTACGGGTGTCTTTGATGCCGTTTACCGGCTTTACATGCTTTCCCAGTGCGCCGATGTCCTCGGTGATAAATTTCAGGCAGATGTCCGATAACTCGGATCCGTCTTTAAACACATCCTCCTGTTTTACCAGGTCAACACCTTCAATGTAGTCCCAGTCATCGAGCATATCAATATCACTGCTGCCCTGTGAAAGGGTTACTGCTATAATGAGAATAATAACCAGGGCGATGCTCCCGCCGATAGCGTGTTTCTTTGAAAAAGAAAATGAACGGGCATGCCTTTGCTTTTTCTCTCTGGTTTTATGAACCTTGCCGACTATCATGATGCGGGCCATTTGTCCAATAACAAACCAGAGCAGCAGTGCTGAAACAATCGGCCCGAAAATGAAGTGCAGAATCACCGTCAGAATCACTGCGGCGGTCCATACACGGCTGTTTTTCTTTAACAGGTCACGCAGTCCTATTTCTTGTCTGTATGTCATTTCATATCTGGACAGAACCAGCAGAAAGAGCCCGGGCAGCAGCAGAATATTCGAGATCCAGCCCATGATAGTGTAGGTGTAGGAAGGAACTGCTGTGCTTTCTTCCTGAAAAGGCATGGGGGCCGGCAGAAATCTCTGTACCAGAAGGAAGATGAATCCCAAAATTATCAGGGAGAGGGCTGTACGACGTTTTTGTGATGCAAAGGGCTGTGCGCCTTGTTTGGGAGGGGCCTGCCTCTGTGGAGCGGCAATCCAGAGGATGATGCCTGCAAGCACAAGTAAGAGTCCCCAGCCAAGCAGCATGAAGTCCCCTTCCATTCCGGCAAGGTACATAAGAATGCCCGGGAGCAGCAGAAAGAAAGCCAGTATTTTCAGGCCTGGCAAAGGGCCGGTGCCGGGCGATCCGTTCTTTTCAGAATTCGGTGTTTTCGGCTTTGATGCAGCAGGCTTTTTAGGCGCAGCCTTGCGTTTAGGGGCAGCAGGCTTTTTGCTGCCGGATGCGGGCCGGGCGGTGTTTTTCTTGGCCGTTTTGGACTGTGCCGGGATCTTGGCTCCGCATTCGGGGCAGAACTGGTATCCTTCGGAAACTTCGGCGCCGCATTGTGTGCAAAACATTGGACCCTCCTTGTTTGAACGGGTATACAGAAAATATCAAATCTGTTTTGTCCCGGTATACGCCTGTATGTTCTGCCTACGGCAGGTCATCAGGCCGGGAAGCATTCAGGGAACATCATGATAATTGAACTGCGCCGCAATACAACAGTGCGGAAATATTGATTTTTGTGAATCAAGTGTGTTCGGATGTACCGCCGGCGTACAGTCTGCCCGGCCGGTACGGCAGAAAAATCAAATATATTATAACAGAAAAACAGCATAATGTCAAGTAAAAGATTGTGACAGGTACAGGGCGGAATATACCAGTGAATACACCTGATACATAATTAAAGGGCGGCGGGCTTGCGGGTGTGTCAGGTGCCGGCAGCCGGGCACACGTGTGAGTGTACAGGCAAAGAGAAAGGCTGAGAGGCACGGCTCTCAGCCTTTGGGTTCTGTCAAATCAAGCCTGTTCCCTGTCAGCACGTTTCCCTACAGGTTCCTCTGCCAGAAATCGAGCATGAGATTGTAGTAATGCCGCCTGCCAGCAGGGTCGCCCACGCCGTGGCCGCGGTTGGGGTAGACCATCAGTTCAAAGAGTTTTCCCGCGTCAATGAGTTTATCGACAAACCGCCACACCTGCTGAATGTGCACATTGTTGTCATGGGATCCGTGAACCAGCATGAGCCTGCCGTGGAGGCCGTCAGCGTAATTGAGCAATGAGCACTTTTCAAATGCCTCCTTGTTTACGTCCTCGGTCTTCATCATGGTCTCGCCCCATATGGTATCATAAAAACGGTAGTCCATCATGGTGCCGCCGGCAATGCCGGCTTTAAACTCCTGAGACCGGCACATGGCAAGGACAGTGTTTGTGCCTCCTCCGGACCAGCCGTAAATACCCCACCGTTCATTGTCTATCCAGGGCTTCTGTTTCATGTACTGAACCGCGTCCACAAGGTCGTTGAGCTCGGTTTCGCCGGGAGTGCTGTAAAGCAGCAGGTTCTCCAGGTTCTTGCTTATAGCGCTGGCAGCCCGGTTGTCTATCTTCATGCAGATGTATCCTTCATTGAGCAGCACATTCTCCCATACAGCTCCGTACTGAAATGCGTCAGACACCTGAGGCGCTGACGGCCCGCCGTATACGTACAGAACCACCGGATAGGTTTTTGATGAATCAAAATCCGCGGGTTTGGTAATGGATGCGTGCAGGGGAAATCCGTCCCGTGCGGGAATGTGGATGATCTCAGCAAACCGGCAGTTGTATTTTTCAAATCCGGCCGGGTCCGGCTCAGCCAGTACTTTTACAGTTGTGCCGTCAACACTGTGCAGCGAATAGGACGGTGCAGTGGAGATGTTGGAGTACCGGTCAAAATAGAAGCGGGCGTCAGGGCTCATGGAAATTGCATGGGTGCCCCGGCCCGAAGACAGGCGTTTCAGTCCGCTGCCGTCCATGTTAACACGGTAGAGGTGTTTTTCCAGGGGTGATTTTTTCTGGGCTGTAACATATATGCAGCCGTTCTCTTCGTCAATGGCCTGGACTGCCTGCCGGAGCCAGTATGCACCGCCGCTGGCTCGTATGGCCCAGTCGCCCCCGGTAATCTGGTTGACCAGTGTGCCGTCCATGGTAAACCGGTACAGGTGGTTGTATCCGCTGCGCTCCGATGCCATGATAAAACAGCTGCTGTTTTCCAGAAAGTAGAGGTCATCAGTGACATTGACCCACGCGCTGTCAGTCTCTGTGAGTATGTGCCTTGACGCGCCGGTTTTCCTGTCAACAAAGAAGAGGCTGATTTCCGTCTGCATGCGGTTCATGGTACGAACACAGACCTGTTTGCTGCCGGGCATCCAGTTAACCCGCACAACATACTCATACTCTTTTAGGTCCGCCCATGTAGTCTTCTGTGTCTCCAGTTCGGCAATACCAACTGTGACCACAGGATTGGGTTCTCCCACTTTAGGGTACCGCTGTTTGTACACAGTGGGTGTCCACGGTTCAAAATTTACAATATGCTGAATGCTGACTGGAGATTCATCAGTGCGGAAAAAAGCAACGGCTTTGGAATCTTCCGACCACCAGTACCCTATGTCCTGCCTGCCGAAGAGTTCTTCCCAGTACACCCACGAAAGGGTCCCGTTCAATATGGTTTCTGTGCCGTCGGCTGTAAGGCGCAGTTCCTTTTTGGTATCTATACAGTATACATACAGGTCGTTCTCTCTGACAAAAGCCACTTTTTTACCGTCAGGTGAGAACCGGGCTGATTTCTCCTGTTTCGGGGTTTGTGTAATCCTGATGAAGGAGATGTTTTTGAGGTCGAGCAGATATATATCTGCCTGTACCAGAAACAGGGCGTATCTGCCTGTACCGTCTATGTCCAGGGGAGCAGGAAAAAACCGGGGCGCCTGTCCAGGTTCAAACTGACTGTTGAATGATTCGATAACTTGAGGAGTGGCGGCCTGCATGGTGCGTTTGCCGGTTTCCGGGTCCAGC
>Ga0272442_10008061_pt1 | contig 13465 bp, 13 predicted proteins | sample SSMForm2O_FD_200262 | JGI IMG/M metagenome (GOLD analysis project Ga0272442, IMG submission 200262) | Marine sediment archaeal communities from Little Sippewissett salt marsh, Falmouth, MA, United States - SSM-Form-2O | ecosystem: Environmental > Aquatic > Marine > Wetlands > Sediment ...
ATGCCATCGAGACACTCCTCTCATTTGTTATACGGTATATATCAGTTATCCTGCGAGCTTGCAATCCGTTTAGCCCTGCTGGATTACAACCCAGGGATTACTACGGTGATAAGCCTGCTCGAACTGCTCGATCCGCTCAGCGAACTGCAGTGTCCAGCCGATATGGTCGAGCCCGCGGAGCAGGCAGTCCTTTGCAAAGGGCGCGATATCGAATTTGAAAACGGCGCCCGCCGGAGTGGAGACCTGCTGTTTTTCGAGATCTACAGTCAGCCGGCAACCCTGATTTGCCTCAATCTCGGAAAAGATCTGATCGACTTCTTCAGAGCTCAACACAACAGGGAGCATGCCGTTCTTGAGGCAGTTATTGTAAAAAATGTCAGCGAAACTCTTGGCGATAATACAACTGAAACCATACTCCATCAGAGCCCAGGGAGCATGCTCCCGGCTGGAGCCGCAGCCGAAATTATCCAGCGCTGCCAGGATCCGTGCCCCCTGGTAGCGGGGAGTGTTGAGGATGAAATCCGGGTTCGGCCGGGTTTCCTCTTCGTCAAGATAGCGCCAGTCGTGGAACAGGTGCTTGCCGAATCCGGTGCGCTCGATTTTTTTCAGGAACTGCTTGGGTATTATCTGGTCCGTGTCGACATTCTGGAGGTCCAGAATGGCTGCCAGCGCGGTAAGTTTGCGAAAAGGTTCCATGATATCACTCTTTTTCTCATGTAGATAGAGTTCGGCTAATTAACGTTGCGCGGGTCGGCAAAGCGTCCCTCGACAGCAGCAGCCGCAGCCATCAGCGGGCTGACCAGGTGCGTTCTGCCGCCCTTGCCCTGTCGGCCTTCGAAATTGCGATTGCTGGTGGAGGCGCAGCGCTCGCCGGGTTCGAGCCTGTCGTCGTTCATCGCCAGGCACATCGAGCAGCCCGCTGCTCTCCACTCGAAACCCGCCTCAGTGAATATCTTGTCCAGCCCCTCTTTTTCGGCCTGCATCTTCACCAGCCCGCTTCCAGGCACGATCATGGCCGAAACCGACGGCGACACTTTCCTGCCCTTGACAAATTCGGCCACTTCCCTCAGGTCCTCGATCCTGCCGTTGGTGCAGGAGCCGATAAAGACCCTGTCAACGGCAATTTCGGCGATCGGAGTATTGGGTTTCAGGCCCATGTATTCCAGCGCACGCTCTACTGTCCTGCGCTGGTTCTGGTCTTCGATCTCAGCCGGGTCGGGCACTCTGCCGTCGATATCGGTAACCATGCCGGGCGAGGTGCCCCAGGTGACCTGGGGCTTGATACTGTCAATTTTCAGCTCGACAGTCCTGTCGTACACGGCATCGGGGTCCGAGCCCAGGCTGTTCCAGGCCTCGACCGCTTTGTGGAAGTTCTCACCCCCGGGTGCGAAGGGGCGTGACCGGAGATATTCGTAAGTTGTCTCATCCGGAGCGACCATGCCTGCCCGCGCCCCGGCCTCGATAGACATGTTGCAGAGTGTCATCCGGCCTTCCATCGACATATTGCGCACCACCTCGCCTGCGTACTCGATTATGTAGCCGGTTCCGCCTGCAGTGCCGATTTTTCCAATCACCGCGAGGATCACATCTTTCGGCCTGATATTATCCCGGGGCTTGCCGTCGATTTTGATCAGCATGGACCTGGGCTTGCGCTGCTGCAGGGTCTGAGTGGCGAGCACGTGCTCGACCTCGCTGGTTCCGATACCGAAAGCCAGCGCACCAAATGCGCCATGGGTGGCGGTGTGGGAGTCCCCGCAGACTATGGTCGTGCCCGGCAGGGACAAGCCCTGCTCCGGAGCGATCACGTGCACGATGCCCTGGCGGGGGTCGTCGATATCGAAAAGAGTGACTTCGAAATCCCTGCAGTTGTCTCGCAGGGTCTTCACCTGTGTGGCGGACAAAGGATCGGAGATCGGTTTGTCTCGGTTCACCGTAGGCACGTTGTGGTCCGGAACGGCATAGGTCGCCTCGGGCCTGCGAACTTTGCGGCCGGCCAGCCGCAGGCCTTCGAAAGCCTGCGGTGATGTTACCTCGTGGACCAGATGGCGATCTATATAGAGGACCGTGATCCCATCCGATTCGTGGATCACGTGAGCATCCCAGATCTTTTGAAACATCGTTCTGCCCATGCTGCTGCTCCTTTACTGATCTAAAGCCTGATTGGCTGGCAAACTTCCCGGAATGGACCGGGTCCGGGTATCAAACCCCTCTGCCAGTCTCCTGTTCCTGCTCGAGCTGGCCTTGTTCGCGTGCGTAGAGAGCTTTGTTCACCGCGTTGAGATAGGCCCTGGCGGTGGCATCCATCACATCGGTGCTCGCCGCTTTACCCATGAATTCCACTCCATCGAAAATCACTCTCAGGAAGACCTCCCCCACAGCGTCACGGCCCTCGGTAACCGAGTGGATCTGGTAATCGTTGAGCCTGCCTTTCAGACCGACTATGCGGTCGATTGTATCGCACAGTGCGCTCACCGGGCCTTCCCCGGTTGCCGCGTCTTTCACGTCCTCGTCCGTGGTCTTGTCCGTGAGCACGAGAGTGGCCGAACTCACTATCTGGTTTCCGGCCACAGTCTGTATGTATTTCAAGTGCCATTTCTCAGGTATGTCCTGGATGCCGTCCTGAAGTATGGCGAGAAGATCTTCATCCGTGATCTTCTTTTTCTGGTCGGCGAGCTTGGTAAACAGCACATAAGCCTTGTCCAGGTCTTTCTTTTCCAGCTCGAATCCGAACTCCTTGAATCGGTTATCCAGAGCGTGGCGGCCGGAGTGCTTGCCCAGTACTATATCACTTTTGTAGATACCTACCGACTGCGGGGTCATGATCTCATAGGTCAGTGAATCTTTCAGCATGCCGTCCTGATGGATTCCGGCCTCGTGGGCAAAAGCGTTCCTGCCCACAATCGCCTTGTTCTGCTGGACCATCACGCCGGTAATATTGCTCAGCAGCCGGCTCGAGGGATAGAGCTCCTCGGTGGTAATATTTGTCGTGAAATCCAGAAGGTCGGGTCTGGTGCGGCAAGACATGACGAACTCTTCGAGCGAGGCGTTGCCGGCGCGTTCGCCGATACCGTTGATCGTGCATTCGACCTGGCCCGCCCCGTTCTGGCAGGCAGCGATCGAGTTGGCCACGCCAAGGCCGAGATCATTATGGCAGTGCACACTGAGCACGGCTTTTTCAGTCAGCTCGGGTACGTTTTCCACCAGGCGCCTGATCCTCTCGCCCCACTGGCTGGGAATCGCATATCCCACAGTATCCGGAATATTTATAGTGGTAGCCCCGGCCTCGATCGCAGCCTTGACCACCTGAGCCAGATAGTCATCGTCAGTGCGCCCGGCATCCTCGCAGGAGAATTCGACATCCTCGCAGTAGCTTCTGGCCAGTTTCACCGCTTCCACAGCCGCGTCCAATACTTGCTGGCGGCTTCTTTTCAGCTTGTACTTGAGGTGAATATCGCTGGTCGCGATAAATGTATGAATCCGGGGCTTGGCAGCATTTTTAAGAGCTTCCCAGGCCCGGTCGATATCGATCTTGACTGCCCTGGCGAGCCCGGCGATTATCGGCTCCTTGACTTCTTTGGATACCTGACTGACCGCCTCGAAATCTCCCTCACTGGCAATCGGGAAGCCGGCCTCGATTACGTCGACATTGAGTTTCTCGAGCTGGCGGGCCATTCTGAGCTTTTCCTGCAGATTCATGCTGCATCCCGGGGACTGTTCTCCATCCCGAAGGGTTGTATCGAAAATGATAATCTTTCTTCTGTTGTCGGACATTTATTCCCCCCTGAGACATAAATCCCAGTACCGTTGATTTAATAACCGTAATATTCGCAGACTGTCATGCAACCGGAAAGGCAGAGAGGACACGCAAACTGGTGGTTGAATACCATCTGATATGTATGGCAAAATCGAACATGGCTATACTGTATCCTGCAAGGGATTTTTGATTTTCAGTTTCGTTTAGATGGCGAGGGTCCTTCCTATCGCCCTGGCAATAATTTCAAGCTCGTTCATCAGCTTGTCGAACTGTGCCGGGTACAGGCTCTGGGCGCCGTCGCTGACAGCCTTGTTCGGATCGTGATGCACCTCTACGATCAGGCCGTCGGCCCCTGCGGCGATAGCGGCACGCGCCATGGGCAGCACTTTGTCCCGGATGCCGGTACCGTGGCTCGGGTCGGCGACAATCGGCAGGTGGCTCAGCTTCTGGACTATCGGTATGGCGCAGATATCCATCGTATTGCGGGTATAGGTCTCGAAAGTGCGGATTCCGCGCTCGCAGAGGATCACCTCCTGGTTCCCGCCGGAGAGAATATATTCGGCGGACATCAGCAGCTCCTCGATTGTGGCAGAGAGCCCGCGCTTAAGGAGAACCGGCTTATTTACCCTGCTCAGGCTGCGCAGCAGGGTATAGTTCTGCATGTTCCTGGCGCCTACCTGAAAGATATCGACATAGTCGAGCATCAGCTCGATCTGGCTGGCATCCATGATTTCGCTGCAGACAGCCAGATTGTATTTATCAGCCGCCTTGCGCATCATTTGAAGCCCCTGCTCGCCGAGACCCTGGAAACTATAGGGAGATGTGCGCGGCTTATAAGCTCCTCCACGCAGTATTTTGGCTCCGCTGGCAGCCACCAGGCGCGCGATCTTGTTAATCTGCTTGCTGTCCTCTACGGCACAAGGGCCGGCGGCAACCACCACTTCCCTGCCCCCGATCTCAATCTCGCCGATTTTGATTATTGTGTTCTCCGACTTGAACTGCCGGCTGGCAAGCTTGTAGGGGGCGGTAATGCGCACCACTTCGTCCACACCGTCCAGGATCTCGAAATCGCGGATATCGATCTGCGCTGTATCACCGATTGCGCCGATTATCGTAAGGTTCAAGCCGGTAGAACGGTGTGCGTCGAGATTCAGTTCCTGCAGCCTTTGGATGACGGCTTCGATTTGAATCTCGGTTGCATCAGGGCGCATACTAATGACCATCGTCGGTTCCCTTTTCGAAATTCTCGCGTTCCAGACGGCGGGTTTCGTCTATTATTCGTTCAAACAGGCGGCGAATCGCTTCGTTTGGCAAAGGCCCGGAATTAAGCGAGTTAACGTGATTATATATCTGGTTCTCCCGTTGGGGGTTATAGACCGGGACCCCCCATTTTTTCTTGATAATGCCGATTTCGTTGGCGTACTCGGCCCGGCGGTTGAACAACTCCACCAGTTTTTCGTCGATTTCGTCTATTTTCAGACGCCAGCGCTCGATTCCCTTTTCCATAACTTCGAACCTTCTGCTTAAACACCACCGGAATCCATCCGGTGAACGAGGCTCCTTTTTTGCGGAGAATGAACAACCTGTCCGGTTCGATCCCGGCCTGCCTGTGCTTATTAACAAAAAAACCACTACCGGGTTGATAGTGGGTTTTGTTAGTATCGCAATATTCTCGTGGTTCTGCGGTCTGTCACCTCACTATCAGGGGAAATTTAGGCCGGAAACAGAAGGTACAAGTACAAATAAAGCACGACAACCCCCGAACAAGAATTTGACAAGAGGTACTCACGTTCAGACACGCAGCAACTGCTTGATTAAATTTATATTAATCAATCCTCGCGGGGTAGTCAAGAAAATTGATCTGATTCTTCAGAATACTGTTGGTAACAGCTTCACCGCCTGGCGGCCCCGGTTTTCGGGGGATACCCGGAAAAAGCGCGGAAGATATTGGCTGATAGTGTTATATCAACGGTTTCAGCCACTCACTGTCCTGACACCGGTTCGAAAGAGAAGGCCTAGAAGGAAAACTTGCCAAAATCCTCTGGGTTCATCTTTCGAAGGGTTTCCCGGAGTTTTTCCGGGTCGTACTCTTCGGACTGCGTGACAGTCTTGGGCATGATCTTGCTTGCGCTTTCGAGCAGTTCATCAGTGGTATGAATCGGTGCTTTCATGCGCAGGGCCAGGGCGATAGAGTCGCTGGGCCGGGCATCCAGTTCGAGCTTTTTCCCCTGGTGGTTCAGGAATATCCTGGCATAATAGGTATTATCTTTCAGCTCACTGATAAAAACCGACTCCATCACGACCCCGAGATCGAGCAGGCACTGCTTGAACAGGTCGTGTGTGAGCGGCCTTTTGAATTTCACGCCTGAGATTTCCATAGCGATAGCACTGGCTTCGCTCGGCCCGATCCAGATCGGCAGCACCCGCTCCCCGTTTTTCTCCTTGAGCAGGACCACCGGTGAGTTGTTGGAACTGTCTATGCCAAGACCGGAAATGCTGAGCTCAATCATGATATACTCTCTTTTGCGTGATAGAAGCGACTAAATACTAAAGTTGCAGGGGATTAACACCCGTGTAAGGAAAAAACTGCGAACCAGTCCTCTATCACCCCCCTGGATGGATTTCCCGCTCAGGTTCCCATCGTCCAGCTAGCGAGATATTTCTCCTGCTCCGGTGTGAGCTTGTCGATTGCGATGTTCATGGATTTGAGTTTGAGCTCGGCCACCCACTTGTCGATCGATTCCGGCACCTCGTATACCCGGTGTTCGAGCTTTTCGTTGTTCCTGACCGCGTATTCGGTGGTCAGCGCCTGCAGGGCGAAACTCATGTCCATCACCGAGGCGGGGTGCCCCTCGGCTGCAGCGAGATTGATCAGCCTTCCCTCGCCCAAAACGAAAATTTTCTTTCCGTTGCCGAGGTAATAGGCATCCACCTCCCGGCGAACGTTTTTCTCGATCTTTTCGGCCATTTTTTCGAGGCCTTTGAGATCGAGTTCCACATTGAAATGGCCGCTGTTGCAGACAATCGCCCCGTCTTTCATCAGCTTGAAATGTTCGGGCCGGATCACATTGATATCACCTGTCAGGGTGCAGAAAAGATCGCCCACAGGGGCTGCCTCTTCCATGGGCATTACCCGGAAACTGTCCATCACAGCTTCAATCGCTTTCACCGGATCGACCTCTGTGACAATCACATTCGCGCCCATTCCATGTGCCCGCATGGCAAAACCGCGGCCGCAGTAACCGTATCCTGCGGCGACAACGCTCTTGCCGGCCAGCAGGATATCCGTAGCGCGGATGATCCCGTCCACAGTGGACTGGCCGGTGCCGTAGCGGTTGTCGAAAAGATGCTTGGTCTGGGCGTCATTGACCGCAAACACCGGGATTCTGAGCGCGCCATCGGCAGCCATGGCCCGGAGGCGGATCACGCCGGTGGTCGTCTCCTCCATGCTGCCCATAATCTCGCCGGTCTGATCCGGGTACTCGGCATGGATGGTGGACAACAGGTCTGCACCGTCATCCATGGTAACTTTCGGCCGGTGCTCGATACCGCTCCTGATATGCGAGTAGTAGGTCTGGTTGTCCTCGCCCCTTACTGCGAAAACCTTGATCCCGTCGTGTTCCACCAGTGAAGCCGCCACGTCGTCCTGAGTGCTCAAAGGGTTGCTGGCACAGAGAAGGAGGTCGGCGCCGCCCGCTTTGAGCGTGCGGCAGAGATTCGCCGTCTCGGCGGTGACATGAAGACAGGCGCTCATTCTGACACCGGCCAGGGGTTTCTCCTTGAGAAAACGCTCGCGCACAAGCCGCAGAACCAGCATGTCGTGCTCGGCCCAGTCAATCCTTTTTTTGCCCTCAGCGGCAAGACTGGGATCTGCTATCTGATAATCCATTTCCGCCCCTCAATCTATTGATCGATTCCGTAATTAGTCTACAGGGTCAACCGGGCAGGGATATTCAGTAAAACTGAACTGCCGGATTGCCCCAGGGCTTTAATAAACAAACCGGCAGTTTCTCGCATCTTTTTCGGCGAAAGACTGCCGGTGTAAAACCTGTCAGCCAAAATATCGATTCTATCAACTCAGAGCAGTTCGCGGATGTTCTCAGCGTTGCTTTCATCCAGAAGAATCATCACCGAATCCGCATCTGTCGGCAGTTTCATGTTCCAAAGCAGTTTTTCGTTGGTTGTGCCGGGTTTCCGCACTTCAGCGTGAAGCCACCACGTTCCGAAAGGCAGCACCAGTTTTTTCACCATGCATTCCCGGTCAGTGACCTCTGATTTGGTCTGCAGCTCCGGAGGGATTTGCTCTTTAAATTCAGTGAACCCTTTGTATGCCGATCTGCCCCAATCCTGTACTTTCAAGTCGTAGCTGTTTTTTATTTCAAGGTACTTCTGGTGGATAGAGTGCCGTTGCTCCAGCATGCTGTTCATTTGCTTTTCGAGTTTCTGGTAGACTGGATATTTTTTGCGGTATTGGATCGACTTGCTGTTGAGTTTTTCAAGTTCCTCACGCAGCAAATCACAGGAATCGGCCATTCGAGCACTCTGCTCCAGGATACCCTGGTAAGTGCCGAGCAAAGCCATCAGTTCAGTGGAATCCGGCCTGGCACCCGGGTTGTTGATTTTTGCAAGGCTGTCGAGAATGAAAGGATAATCATAGGAAAGGAACTCGATATCAACTCCCTGGCAGACAGCGTTCTCGCCGGGCAACTTCAATTCAATGTAGTAAGTGGGCCTGGTGGAGCAACCGGCAAGTATCAGAATAAGCGCCGGGAGAACGAAAAACCTCGAATGTCCAAAACGCATGGATTAACCCTCCTGAATGCTTCAAGCAATGATCGACAGGCAGCCGCTTTGCGGTAACCGGATACGGAACGGTTCATACAGATTTAAGGCTGATTAATAATTACGGCTCAGGATAATGTCAAGCATAAATATCAATGCTTTGGCCAGTTATTGTCAGCCTGCTTTGCAGGGCCATAAGCGTGCTCATGGCGTTTCTGGTAATGAACTGGCTGGCCAGAGCGGCTCTTTCCATACTGCTCTGCTCTGCCTCAAACCGTCTGACTGCCCAGGATTGGACTTCCCAGAGGCCAGCCGTCCTGCCCAGCATACGCTGTCCGATCTCACTCACATGGGCTTTTTCCAGCGAAGAAGTTTCCTTGGACTGGCTGACCCAAACCGTATTATCGGCGGGCCAGTTCGACCCTGGGATAGGACCGGCTCCCGGCGGATTGAGCCCCGCGCCTGCAGGAACATTCTGCGGCTGCTGGTAAAAAACCGGCTGAAAGGAGCGCTGTGCGTACCTGGAAGACGAAATAGAGCTGAGATCCATAACCAACCCCCCGGTATAATTTAGACCCAGCTTACATATTTTGATTTCCCGCTAATGATCGAACAGTCTTACCTGTTGCTGCGATTCCTGCCTGAAGTACCCAACCTGCTGTTTTTATAACTTAAACAATATTGGTTATTTCCACCAGTAACTTAAGCTAAAGTTTCAAGTTGGATTTACCGATAAAGATATTGTCAAAGTCTGACCTTTTGAGCACAAGAAAGCTACCACCACACTATCCCCTTCCGGGAACCCCAAATTCCGGATTTTCAGCTTTTTGTGCTCCAAGGCCCGTGGATCATCGGATTCCCGGGCCTTGTCATTTGCAACACGCTGTCTCATGATCCAACAGCGGGCTGTCTTGCCCAAAAAGCCCCTGATTTCACGCCCGAAGTTATTTATGCAAAATAATTTAAAAAAAATCAATAGTAAAAGTTGTTTCATTCGCAGTCATAATGTGACAGAAAATCCTTCTTAGCCCTGCATTGCCTGATGCCGATTTTAAGCAAGCAGATTAAACCGCTGGCCGATCAACTTACCGGGCAGAATCCCGCTCCCTTTCTTAAACATCTGCTGAGTTTGTATTGTAACTCGTTTTATTCCGGCGACTTTCGCCTGAGCGCGTCTGGAGGGCAGGGCGGTTTTCCGGCAAAATTCGCTGTACTCTCTGAAAATCTGAAGATGCCGTGCGTGTATGGCCTGGAAGTCAATCATAAGCTGAAAAAGGTGGCCTTGTAAATTAAAGGAAATTATATTTTAAAAGCTATTATCATTTTTAACACAAAATGGCGCGAAACTCAACCCTGAAATAAAATGCCGGTTCAGACCGGGAGGATTGATCAGAATTGCCGAAAGTGGAATTTATCTCGCCCAAGTGGGAGTGCAGCAGGTGCCATACCGCGGTAGATCATCCGGTCAGGCTGGTGGACGGCCAGTTGAAAGCGACTTTTTTCTACCTGCCGCAGAAATGCAAAGTGTGCGGTAAACTTCTTGATTTCTACAAAGTGCTCCAACATTATTCAGTGGAAACGATCAAGGAAGCGGACAAAGTGCTGGTGTGATTTGCAGCAACAGGGTGAAGAAAGCACAAAAAAAGGGGCGGAAAGTGAAAAAATCCGCCCCTTGTTACATGGGGTGAGCGATGGGACTCGAACCCACGGCCACAAGGGCCACAACCTTGTGCTCTACCAACTGAGCTACGCCCACCATGGATTTATTAAATAAAATTGGAATATATAAGCCGCGTATGCGGCTGTCAATGAAGAACGGGATCGGGGATAACGGAATCAGTGGAACCCGAAGCCGTGAGGATCAATTGTCCATCCCGATTTTTTCTCTTTTCCTGCCGGGCACAACTGGCGCAACATCGATCCTGTCCCCTGTCTTGATCGCTCCACCTTTATTGACCCTGGCGAAAACACCTTCCCTGGGCATGACACAATCCCCGAGCTGATCGTAAATTGCGCACCTGCTGTGGCACTGTTTACCGATCTGGGTAATCTCCAGCTCGATTTGCCCGATAAAGAGCCGCTGCCCCACTGCGAGCACCATCAGGTCCAGGCCCCGGGTGGTGATATTCTCTGCAAATGATCCCGGCTCGATCTCCACGTCCTGCCTGCGTATTTTTTCCACGCTTTCCACGGCCAGAAGGCTGACCTGCCTGTGCCAGTTCCCGGCGTGGGCGTCTCCCTCGATGCCCAAGCCTTCTACGAGCGTGGCGCAGGGGACATTCCTCTTCCTGACTCCCCTTTTGGAGCTGACACAGATTGCAACCACCTCACCGTTTTTCATGCCTTCCTCCTGATCCTTATCCGCCCGTTTCAGCCATTGTCCGCTTGCCAGCAAGGTTTCCGCCCTCGCAGGCCTCGTGCGCCTCAGGCTTTTTTTTCAGCCCGGCGTGAATCATATCCGCCAGTTGCTCATCCGAAAAGCCCGCGCCGAGTGCAGAGGCAAGGTCGATTTCCTGCGGGTGGTGAAGGCACAGTTTCAGGTGGCCGTCAGCAGTGAGACGGAGCCTGCTGCAGTGCTCACAGAACCCGGAGGAAAGGGGCGCAATAAAGCCCACCCTGCCGGAAAAACCCTCGATAGCATACTCCCGGGCCACAGCGCTTTTCTCAGGCCCCTCTCTCAGCGGGTAGAGCCTGTATCGCCTTTCAATAATCTCTCGCATCTGGCTCCAGGAGACAAGATCCTCGTTCCGCCAGAGATTGGAGTTGAACGGCATATACTCGATAAAGCGCACCCTGATCGGCGCCCGGCAGGCCAGCTCGACAAAGTCGAGGAGCTCGTCGTCATTGAAGCCGCGGATAATCACGGTGTTCAGCTTCAGCGGTGAGAAACCCTCATCCAGCGCCTTATCGAGGCTGGCGCGCACCCTGTGGTACCGGTCCCGGCCCGTGATCTGTGCAAAACGCTCCGGGCGCAGTGTGTCCAGGCTTACGTTCAAAGATGAAAGCCCGGCTTTTTTCAAAACCTCCAGTTTTTCTTTCAGCAGGACACCGTTGGTGGTCATCCCGACAGTTTTTATTCCCGGGATGTGAACGATCTGTTCCACCAGTTGTTCCAGATTCTCCCGCATCAGCGGCTCACCGCCTGTCAGGCGCACCTTGTCCACCCCCATCCGGGCAAAAAGCCGCACTAGCCGGATTATCCCGGCAAAGCCCAGCGCTGCCCGGCATTGCGTTCTTCTGTCAATACTGGTGGGGTAACAGTAGGAACAGCGAAGATTGCACCTGTCTGTCACTGAAACGCGCAGGTAGTGATGGTTTCTGCCGAACGAGTCGACAAGCGGAAGCGTTTTCGGAATCATCTCGGGCCTGTTCCTGCTGTTTCTGCTGAAAGAAATGTCTGCGTATCTGTATGCTTTCAAAGGAAAGCAGTCTGTTTTTTAAACGGCGCAGAGGGCCGGGAAGTTTCCCCATTAATTCAATGCCTCTACAACTTTAATGGCTTTCTCCGTGTTTTGCAACCGTGATCAGAAAATATCGGATTCCGGTAAATAGAAAGCGGACCACCAGAGAGCGCCTGATAAACAAACCGACGCTGTGCTGATCCGCTTCTTATCCAGATTCGATTTGGATAATCTATCAGAAAGGCAATAGTATCAATGGTCGCAGAGATTGTCTCCGGTGACCAGGAAGCCGTCCAGATATGCTTGAACTATATTCTCCGGTGTGTCCGCTGAGGCGCCGACTACCACCTGGATGTTGTTTTGCTGGAAAAGCTGTTTTGCCCGCATACCCATACCGCCGGCAATGATCATGTTCACTGCATGCCCTGCAAGCCAGGACGGCAGAAGGCCGGGCTCGTGTTCAGGGGATTCCACTCTGCTGCTGGATATTATTTCCCTTGACTGCTCTGATATTTCCAAAAGCGCGAATTCTTCGCAGTGGCCGAAATGCTGGGCCAGCTTACCGCCAGCCAGCGGAATTGCAATACGCATATTGACTCTCCCATTGTTAATAAAAGCAGCTAAAAAGGCAAGATTGGCTGCTATTCTGTGAAACCCTGATCCAGTTCGAGAATGGGCCTGAAGGCTTTTTCGAAAGCCCCGGCCGTGCTGCTTTTGCTGTAATTAAGCAAATAAGGCTGCCCGGAGTCACAGGAGCTGTTTCAGCGCTTCTATCTTGCATCCTGTTTCCTTGATTTGATTGCTTCACCAGCCCCTGAATCCTCCCGGGATTCAAGGAGTCGATCCGGCATGCACCTCCAGGCAGGTACGAACAGCCTCCCAGAGGGCTTTGATTTGACCGGTAATCGGCCTTTGGGTGAACTCGACCACGCTCAATTTTTTTATCTGTGCTTCAGTTACTGCGGGATCATAGGACAGCCTGGCGATTACCTGCATATCCAGTTCTTTCGCCTGGCGTTCTATGCGCTCTGCCAGCTCAGGGTTGATGTCAGACTTATTGATGCAGACAAGCGTTGGAACGCTGAAATGCATGGTGAGCTTGCGGACCCGCTCCAGATCGTGTATTCCCGAGAGGGTCGGCTCGGTGACCACGAGAGCCAGGTCGGCCCCGGTTATCGAGGCGATGACCGGACAACTGATACCGGGAGGGCCGTCAATAATAATCAGCTCCAGGTCGTGTGTTTTCACAAGCATGTGGGCTTGGTCGCGTACCATGGAAACGAGCTTGCCGCTGTTTTCCTCTCCTGGATTAAGCCTTGCGTGAACGAGGGGCCCGAAACGGGTGTCTGAAACGAACCAGCGCCCAGCCTCGGCTTGTTCGAACCTGATCGCGTCCTCGGCACAGAAGTAATAACAGAGCCCGCAGCCCTCGCAGGCCACAGGGTCGATCCTGAAAGTGGCCGGCACAAAACTGTTTGACGGGCCATCCCGGCTGATCGCATCGAAAGCGCATAGTTCGTAGCAATGG
>Ga0272442_10008062_pt1 | contig 13462 bp, 9 predicted proteins | sample SSMForm2O_FD_200262 | JGI IMG/M metagenome (GOLD analysis project Ga0272442, IMG submission 200262) | Marine sediment archaeal communities from Little Sippewissett salt marsh, Falmouth, MA, United States - SSM-Form-2O | ecosystem: Environmental > Aquatic > Marine > Wetlands > Sediment ...
TGGCGAGGCTTTGAGGTGCTCGAATCCGTCCGCCACCACGCGCCGCACGATTTCCGCGCCGATGCCGCAGCGCGTGTGGGATTCGTGAACCACGAGCAGCCGCCCGGTTTTCTCGACGGACGCCAGAATGGTCTCGATGTCGAGGGGCTGGACGGTGCGCGGATCGATGACTTCAACGCCGATGTCCCAGTCGAGGGCCTGCGCGGCCGCCAATGCCTTCCGGCGCGTGTATCCAATCGCGACCACCGTGACGTCGCTCCCTTCGCGCACGACGTCCGCCTTGCCGAGCGGCACTATCCATTCGCCCTCCGGGGCGGTCTCCTTCTTGTCGTAGAACAGGACGCGGTTCTCGATCACGAGCACCGGATTGTCGTCACGAATGGCGGATTTGAGGAGCCCCTTCGCGTCGTACGACGTGGCGGGCATCACCACCTTGAAGCCGGGGACATGCGAGAACCAGGCCTCGAGGCTCTGCGAGTGTTGCGCGGCCTCGGCCGTACCGGCGCCGGCTTGGGCGCGAATCGTGACCGGCATGGCGAACTGCCCCCCGGACATGTAGCGGAGTTTGGCCATCTGGTTCGCGAGCTGGTCCATGGCGAGCATGATGAAGTCCATGTACATGATCTCGACAATCGGCCGCAGTCCGGTCATGGCGGCGCCCACGGCCAATCCGACGAATCCCTGCTCCGAGATCGGCGTGCCGACCACGCGCCCGGCCCCGTACTTCTCGACCAAGTTCACGCTGAGATTGTAGACCCCACCGTAGAGATCGACGTCTTCGCCGATGAGAAAGACGCGGTCGTCACGCGCCATCTCCTCGTCCATGGCCTCATTGAGCGCGTCCGCGTATTTCAGGTCTCTCGACGAGCAAGGCCGTTCAGGTTCATCGGTCGCGTCGGCCGCCTCGGCCCACAGCCCGTCGCCGACCGTTTCCACCGCCGGGAATGGGCTGTTCCTGGCAAACTCGACGGCGCCGTCGAGTTCGTCTTTCACCTTGGCGTGCATTCGCGTGGCGTCGTCCTGGGTCAGGATGCCTTCGCCGAGCAACTGCATCTCGAAGCGTTTGACGGGATCCTTCTCGTCGCTTCGCCAGAGTTCGACCTCGTCTTTGTCGCGCTGGTCGGCGATGATGCCGCAGTGGGGCTCTACGCGGTAGGTCTTGCACTCGACAAGCGTGGCGCCGTGGCCGGCGCGCGCCCTGGCCACCGCTTCGGCGACAGCGCGGTAGACGTCGAGCACGTCGTTCCCGTCGGCGATGGCCCACGGCAGCCCATACGCGGCGGCGCGCGGTGCGACGTCCTGCGTGCAGGTGCTTCGCCGAATGGGGGTGGTGGCTGCGTATTGGTTGTTCTCGCAGAGGTAGACGACGGGCAGCGACCGCAGGGCGGCGATGTTGAGGCACTCGTGGAGCACGCCTTGGTTGGCGCCGCCTTCGCTGAAGAAGCACAGCGCCACCTGGTCCGTCTTTCTGTACTTGGCCGAGAAGGCCGCGCCGAGGGCAATCGCAATACCGCCGCCGACGATGCCGTTTCCGCCAAGAAAGCCTCTGGTGACGTCGAAGATGTGCATGGAGCCGCCTCGGCCGCGGCTGTGGCCAGTCTCGCGCCCCATGATCTCCGCCATGATCCGGTCGAGGTCCAACCCTTTGCCGATGGCGTGGCCGTGGCCGCGATGGGTGCTTGTCGCGAAATCGTCCTGGCGCAAGGGCTCACACGCGCCGACCGCGACGGCCTCCTGGCCGATGCACAGGTGTATGGCGCCGGTGATTTCGCCGGCTCGATACAGGCGTTTCACCCGTTGCTCGAAGCGGCGCACCAGGATCATCCGCTCGAGCATCCTCAGCTTCTGTTCCGCGCTCACGCCATCCACTTGCCTGTCCTTACTGCTCGAAGTGCGCCGGGCCGCCGCCATTGTCGTCCACGGGTTGTCCCGAGTGCAATGCGCTTCGTGTCGGTAGTCGTTCAGCTTATCGGGGCGATGGTGATGCCGCCGTCGGCCCGGATGACGGCGCCGTTGAGATAGGACGACTCGTCCGAGGCCAGGAACAGCGCCAGACGGGCGATCTCGTCGGGGGCGCCGTAGCGCCTCAAAGGCGCCCGCTCGAGGAAGTAGGCCTCATCGAAATCGGCGTTGTCCAGGCTGCTCTCGCGCAGCATTTCGGTGTCCACGCCGGCCGGCGCTATGCAGTTCACGCGCACGCCCTGCGCTCCGAATTCCACCGCCATGCTCCGCGTCAGGGCAATGGTCGCGCCTTTCGTGGCCGTGTAGGCGTCGCAGCCGGGTATGCCCATGACGCCCGCGCTCGAGGAGGTGTTGATCACCGAACCTCCGCCGCTCACGATGATCAGCGGGACGGCGTATTTGCAGCACAGGAAAAGCCCCCGCAGATTGACGCCGAGCACCCTGTCCCAGACCGCTTCCGCGAGGGTCGTGACCGGTCCGTCGTCCACTGCGAACACGGCGGCGTTGTTGTAGAGCACGTGGAGCGCGCCATAGGCTTCCTGGGTCGCCGCGAAGACATGCTCGACGTCTTCGGTTCGGGCGACGTCGGCGCGGATGAACACGGCCTCTCCGCCGCTGTCGCGAATCGACCGCTGGGCCTCGGCGCCCAGGTCTTTGCGCACGTCAACCAGGACGACCGACGCGCCCTCGCGGGCGAAGAGTTCGGCCGCGGCCCGGCCTATGCCGCGGCCGGCCCCCGTAATGACGGCCACCTTGTCTTTCAGACGCATACGCGTTTCTCCTGCTCCTGTGCGAAGCGCTCCTTGGCCGCCGTCATCATGGCGAGCACGTTCTCGGGGGGCGTGTCCGGCGTGACGCCCTCGCCGGTGTTGAAGAGGTACGGCCCGCCGGGGCTGTTGTCACGTATCATGTTGCGCGTGGCCTGCGCCACCTGCTCGGGGGACCCGTCGCGCAACAAGATCGGGTCGAAGTTGCCCATAAGGCAGATGGCCGGCGCCAGTTCCTTCTTAACCTCGGCGACGCTGACGCCTTCGCCGAGGTTGACGGCGCTGACGGGTAGCTGTATCTCGAGTCGCAGATGCGGCAGGGAGGTCTCCGCGGCATGATAGATGAGATGCGAGTCTTCGCCTGACAGGGCCGAGGCCACTTGGGCGGCAGGCCCGAAGGCAAACTGCTCGTAGTGCTGTGCCGATATGAATCTCGAGCCGGCAACGCAGTCGCCCAGCCAGAGCACGTCGGCGCCGGCCTCGAACTGGGCCTTGCCGAAGGCGATCTGGTGCTCGACGAAGAACCGCGTGTGGTCGCGCACGAGGCCGGGCTCGAGCAGCATGCCGGTGAGCAGCGCGTCCATCCCATAGACGAGGGCCAGAGACGAGAACGGGGCGGCTATCCGGCCGGCAACACAGACCGTATCTCCGAGGTTTGCCTTGAGCCTGCGGATTGTCTCGAGGTGAATTGGAAGGCGCATGTCTTTTCCGGCATCGGGGATGCGGAAACCACGAAGGGTCTCGCCGTTCATGGGGAGGTATTGCTCGGGCATTGCGGGCGTGTCCGGATCATGGCGCATGGCCAGGCCGAGCGGCTCGAACTCGACGTAGTCGTCCGGGAACACCATGGCCCAGTCGTAGTCGAATCGCTCGACGGCGGCCACTGTGGCGTGGGCGGTTCTATCGACGTCGGTGCGCGCTTCCGCGCAGGTGACGCCCTCGGCGCGCATATCGAACTCGAGCCCCAACGCGAATACCGGGATTCGCTCCGGAGTTTGGCCCCTGGCACACGCCGCGAAGGCGGCCACGGCGCCGTGGAACGCCATCTGCAATACCTCCGTGCGGAGCCGGTCAAGCGTGACGCGGCGCCCCGAGCACCTAGGCCGCCTCGACGGCGTTGCTCAGGCGGCCGATGCCGTCGATCTCGACGTCGACCACGTCGCCCGGCTTCAGCGTCCGCTTCGGCTCGCGCGCCCAACCTACGCCCTCGGGGGTGCCGGTCATGATGACTGTGCCCGGGAGCAGCGTTGTATCCTGCGACAGGAAGCTGATGAGAGTGGGCACGTCGAAGATCATCTTGTCGGTTGTGCTTGCCTGGACCTGCTCGCCGTTGAGCAAGGTGCGAATGGCCCGCCCCGACGGATTCCCGAGTTCGTCCGGCGTAACCAGGACCGGGCCCATGGGGGCAAAGGTATCGAAGCTCTTGCCGCGGCACCACTGGGAGCCGCCTTTATCCGTCTGCCAGAGGCGGGCCGACACGTCGTGCCCGACGGTGTAGCCCAACACGTATTCGAGGGCCTGCTCTTTGGGGACGTCCAGCGCCGGTTTGCCAATAACGGCCACCAGTTCGCCTTCGAAGTCGACCTCCCGTTCGCATACTTTGGGAAGGCGGACGGGCTGGAGGTGTCCGATGGCCGCGTTCGGATTCTTGATGAAGAGGATCGGATAGTCCGGCGGGGGCGCGCCGCCTTCGGCGGCGTGCTCGGCGTAGTTGCGGCCGATGCACAGGATGGCGCGCGGCTCGAGGGGCGGTAGCCACCGCGCCGGCTCGATCGCTTCTGGCGTGGCCGCAAGATTTCCCGACAGCGGGTCGCCGTCCGCGCGACACAGCGCGCCGTCTTCGTCCTGCACCGCCCACGTCACCGTTCCGTCTGCAAGCTCCACACGTGCGATTCTCATAGGATGTCCTTTTGCCCTAGGTTCAAGATCTGCTGCCTTCCTCTGCGGGTCTACCCAAGAGGGCCGTTTCTCGTAGTTCGTTGATCCAGTTGCCGATCGTCGGGCACCGCGGGAAGCGGCGGCCGCGGCGCCAGTCGCCCTGGATGGCATACACGAGCGGCGCGCCTTTGTCGATGCGGACCACGACCTCGTGGTAGCCGGGCTGGTCGGCGCACCGCACAAAGGCGTCGGTCGGGAAGAGGACGCCCATGCCGATGGTACCGATGGCCGCTTCCTGGAAGCCCCAACTCGCCATGATGCCGGCTTCGGTGTCGACGAGGAAGGCCTCCTGTGGCAGCGTTGTCATGCCGATGCCCAACTCGAGCGCGTCGCCGTCGTCGCCGCCTTCGACGGTGACCTCGATGTGCGAATCTTTGCGGCCGGCATAGGCCGAGCAGCGGTAGCGGACGGTGTAGGGATGTGCCGGCGGCCCGACCTGCCCGGCCAGCAACTCGACCGCGACGGCGTCGTCCGTTTGCGACACCAGCCGCTTGGACCACACGATGGCCCCCTCGCCTTCCGGCGACCATACGGGATAGGCTGTGCCGTTGACGTAGAGCGAGACGCCGCCGAGGCCGCAGGTCTTGCCGACGTGGAGCGCGTCCATGCCCCAGTCCTGCTCGGCGTGGTAGTTGACGTGGTCCCCGAAACTCGCGATCACGAGTTGCGGTCCTTTCTTGCCGAAGAAGTCGAACTGCCCCCAGTAGGCGCGATAGGCGCACACGTCCGACTCCCATCCGATATTGGGCGGCACCCAGTCCTGGCCCCAGGCCACCCGCGGTTTGGCCAGCTTCGCCAGCAGCCCCGCGCGCACGTCGACCAATGCCGGCAGTTCGTTGGACAGATTGAAGGTCTTCTCTACCAGTATCCGCATATTATCGAGGTCGCCCTGGGAGCGCAGCGCATTCAGGCCCGCCCAGAACTCGGCGTTGTCGTAATGGCGCTTGAGCGCGAGCAGGAGGCGGTCTTTGAGCAGGTCCAGGTAGTAGCGGCATGATTCGTTGCTCGAGAGCAGACGCACGCGGAGGTCCTCGTTGAGCGTCGGCAGGTCGAAAGCCGAATCCATGAGCGCGCGCACGTCGTCGAGCGGCGCCTGCACCGTTGCCAGCGCCTGCTCGAGGCGTGCGTCCAGCCGGTGCAACCGCTCTGGAAGGACAGCCAGCAGCGGGGCCATGATGGACTTGACGTCCGGCCACGTGTAGTCGATGACGGTCACGGCCACGTCGCCGGCCGTCCACGTGTCGTCCACCTCGCCGTCGCCGTCCACGTCCAGCTTCCACGTATCGATATGGCCGTCGCCGTTCGTGTCGGCGTAGTCGTAGCGCATGTCGGCCTGCTGGTCGTAGTCCACGTCGACGGCCATCCAGGCGTGTTCGGCGCCCGGGAGGTGCAGCCGCTGGTCCGTCGGTGCATAGTAGAGCCGGAGCCCCACGCGCGGGGTGGTGGCCACCTCGAAGCGCTTGTTCAGCGCGCCTACGCTGGGTCCGCCGATCTGGCGGAAGTGTTCGTTGCCCTTGGTGATGACACCCTCCCAGCGCTCCTGCGTGTCGCGGAACCGCCCGTTGTTGAGGCCGTCGCCGTCCATATTGAGGTCGTTCTCGTCCCACGTCAGCATCATGCTGGCCCACTCTTGACCGTTGGCGTAGCCGGGCACGGCGTGGTACTCGACGAACGGTCCGGTCGGAATGCCGCGCAGCGTGCGGTGATCGGCGAGGCGGGCGTCGAACGCGGCGTCTTTGGGGGCGTGGGCACTGATCGAGACGTCGAAGTCGCGCGGGCTGTCGGGCGTGGCGTCATCGTCCGCGTCGAAACTGTAGCGCAGGTTGTGCACGACCTCGCGCCGGCCTTCGATCCGGATGACCTCCTCGGTCACGCCGTCGTGGTCGTGGTCGTAGAACACGAACGGATCCTCCCAGGCCGGGCTCCACTCGGCGTCCTCGAGTCCCAGGTAGAAGGCGGAGAACAACTCGTCGCCACCGAAGTGGGAGCGGTACTGGCAGGCGCCTTGGCTGTAGGTGTAGCCCACGTCGTACCACAGCAGGTTGTCGTCGCCCACGTCGTCGCCCCACCAAACCATCATTTCGTCGCCGCGCGGGAAGTAGAACGCCATCTCATCGACGTCGTTGTCGCCGTCCCGGTCCGTGTAGTCGGTCACCACGTTCACCGTCCCGTCGGCCTTCCAATCGGCCAGGTACAGGTCGCTGTCCAGGTCCGGCTCGCCGCCCAACTCGAGGTCCCCGTCCTCATCAATGACACGGACCAGCACCGGCCGCCATCCGGCCTGATGACGCAGCGCCGGATCAATGAACCACACCTCTTCCGGCTTGCCGTCGTGGTTGTCGTCGATGTAGTGGCGCTTGCCGGGCTCGTCTTCGGCGATCATGGCGCACATGGCGCCGTTGAGCTTCGCCGCGTCGCCGAAGACGCGCTCGAACAGCTTCTGGGCGGTGTGCTGGTCCGAGGCCGCGCCGGGCGCCCACATCAGCGCCGCTGTCCCCACGGCCACCGCCGCGATCCGAAAGGTCGTTCTCATGAATCCCATGCTCCCTTCCGTTGCTACGCGAGACTCCGCAACGCGTCGGCCGCGATCTCGAGCGTCTGGTCCACGTCGCCGGCCGTGTGCGTGGTGGACACGAACCACAAACCTCGCGCCGTGGTCCGGACGCCGCGCTCGTGTAGCGCGCGCCAGAAACGCTTGCCCAACTCGAGATCGGCCTTGAGCGACGACCGGAAATCCACGATCGGTTGGCTGTCGCCCGGCGCGAAGAAGACCTGAAAGGTGGGCGGCGGCCCTTGCACCTTCAGCGGCAATGGCAAGTCGTTGCCCAGCTCACGCAGCCCGTCGATGAGGGCCTTGCCCGCCGCATGGGCCTTTTGCAGCTCCGCGCCGTGGTCGGCGCGCAACAGCTCGAGCGCGGCTACCGTGCCCGCCATCGACACCGGATTCGAGTTGTACGTGCCTGCGTGCAGCGTCTTGCCCTCGCCGAACAGACGCATCACATCGGCGGCCCCGGCCACGGCACTGACCACCATGCCGCCGCCCATGGCCTTGGCCAAGGTGGCGAGGTCCGGCCGCACACCGAACAGCTGCTGCGCCCCACCAAGCGCTAGACGGAAACCTGTGATGACCTCGTCGAAAATGAGGAGCGCGCCGTGCCGGTCGCACAGGGCGCGAAGCCCCTCGAGATAGCCGGGTTGGGGCATGATGGCGAACCAGTTACACATGACGGCCTCGCACAACACGGCGGCGATCTCGCCGCCCTGTTGCGCAAACAGCCGCTCGACCAGGGCCAGGTCATTCCAGGGGCGCACGATCACGTTCGCGGCCGCCTCGAGCGGCTGGCCCAGCGACGCGGGATGCAGGTTCGGGTCGTCACGCGGGCCCTGTGCCGCCGGGTCCATGACGCCGTAGTTCCAGGCGATGTTGTCGAACCAGCCGTGGTAGTGGCCCTCGAAACGAACCACCTTCTTGCGCCCCGTGTAGGCCCGGGCTAGCCGCAACGCCGCGTGCACGGCCTCGGAGCCTGTGCAATTGAAGCGTACCATTTCCGCGCACGGGACCAACTCCGTGATCAATTCGGCCGCGCGCACCTCGAACTCGCTCTGGCCCGCGTACACCAGGCCGCGATCCAATGTCGCCTTCGCCGCTTCGATGACGGGCCGGGGCGTGTGGCCGAGCAGCATCGGCCCCTGGCCCATGACGTAGTCGATAAACTCATTGCCGTCGCGGTCCCAAATCCGCGACCCTTCGCCCCGCTCGAAGAACAGGGGCACCGGGACAGAGTTCAGCCGCACATTGCTGCAGATCCCGCCCGGAATCACCTTCTTGGCCCGCTCATACCAGGCCTTCGAGGTGGCGAAGTCCATCGACCCCTCTCCTCGCTGCATCGCTCCTCCCGTCACTCGAGCCGACCCAAGCCAAGGCGATTATACCCATTGGGGCTTTTTGGAGCTATAGCGCTTCGTGCGCCAGCCAGCACGGGCCGGACACGATCCCAGGGCCGGGCTCAGGGCGTTTCCTCGGGCAGCGGCCCTTCCGGGCCGTGTCGGCGGATGGCGATCCGGCCATCTTCCAGGACCACGGCGAGCGTGTCGCCGCAGCTCAAGAGGCCCGCGTCCGTCATTCGGGTGACGGGACTTAGGATGTGTTTCTTGACGTTGCGTGTCAGGGCGGCGGCGCTGGATTCGTCCCGTGCAACGAGAATGGGAAAGACGTCGTTGTCGACGCGCAGGTCGACCTGTTGGGTCTCGAGTTGTGCGCGCAGAACGGCCAAGCCGTACTCGAGTATGGCGCGCTGGGCCTCGGAAGACAGGGGCCGGAAGGGCACGATGGTCTGGCAGTGTTCGAGAAGGTCACGGGGGATGTGCTTGAGGACGGCGCCTCGGAGCCATTCGGGAATGCGGCGGTCGTCGTCGGGCGGGGCGGCGCAGTTCAGGGTCAATATGAACAGGCACCGCTTGGACCTGCCTCCGGGCGCGCCCAACTCGGCCAGGGAATCGGCCGTCAGTACGCGCACGAGGGCATCGAGCGCGGCGGGGTGAGCCCGCTCGACGCCGTCGAATACGCACAAAGTCAACGGCAGACTCCGCACGGCCACGGCGAGCGCCCGGGCGTCCAGGTTGCCGGCCTGTTCTGACGCGGCCCCGAAGATGGAGGCGGCCGCGCCCGCGCTGCCATACCGGGTCATATCGAACACGATGGCGTTATCGTGGCGGCCCACCAGCTTCTGCGCGAGGACGCGGGCCGTGCGGCACTTGCCCACACCGCGCGGCCCTGCGAAGAGCATGGCGCAGGCCGCGCAACGCGGCCCGCCGAACAGCTTGCGCACCGTGGCCGTGGCCGCCGCGATCTGTTCGAGGGCCTTGTCCTGGCCGAACACGTCGCGCTTGAGCCGCTGGACGAGGCGCTTCTCCCACGTGGCGGCCTCGGCGGCGTGGACGTCGGTGGGCGTCATCACGTTGACGGCGCTCCGTACGTCCGCCGACATGACCGTGTCGCCGCCATGCTCGAGGGGTGATTCGAGTGCCTGTTTGGCGTCGGGGGCCGCGGCCTCGATACGGTGTTTGCAGCGCTTGCAGGCGGCGCGCAACGCGCGGACCGCTTTCCCGGGGAGGGGCTCGTCCGGGAGGTAGTCTACGGCGAGGCGCACCGCGCGCGCGAGGGCCTTGCCGTCGATCTTGACGCCGTACTGGGCCTCGAGCGCCGGGCGGAACCGCCCGAGCAGTTCGAGCGTTTGCTCTTCGGTCATGGGCTCGAGATGAAGCACCTCGAGGCCACGGCAGGCCGACGGCGTCTCCTCGGCAAGGTGCTCGTACTCGGTGTCGGTCAGGGCGCCGATGCAGCGCACGGCTCCGCGCCGGATGGCGCCCCCGACCAGGCCAACGACGCGGCGGGAGTCGTTTTCGGCCTTGAGAAAAGGGAAGACGCCGTCAATGAAGATGATGGGCGCGTCGTCGCCGGAGGACGCTGAGATGAGCTCTGTGACGGCCTCGTGAACGCGGACGGTCTCGGTTTGCAGGGCTGAGGCGGTCAGTTCGAGAAAGTGAGCGCCGTCTGGGTCCTTGAGGAGGGCGGCCGCCGCCACGGCCTCGACGAACCACTTCTTGCCCACGCCGGCGCCCCCGACGACCAGCACGTTCTTGCGCTCCGCAGCCGTAAGGGCCTCGAGGACTCGGGAGACCTCGGGCTCGCGGCCATAGGCGGCCCCGAGGCTGCCGGTACGGGCAGCTTCGGTGAGGTCTCTGACGGCGAAGTGGATCTGAAGCATATCGTAAACGGTCCTGCCCTTGCGCGGTCGGTGCGAGAACAGGCCAGCGGCCCAAGGTTATCGCCTCGGGGCACCGCCGCCGACCGCTTCACTGACGGGGGAGTATACGGACGATGTCGCATCACGCGCAAGAGACGCGCGCTGGCGAGGCCAAGGATGCTCCTCATGAGGCGCAAAGGGTTCAGTTTGGGCAGGGGGGCAGCCCAAAATCGCTGACAACGCTCCAGGGCCCTTCTGAAAGCGGTTCGTCGAACTCGGGGAATGCGCCTTTCAGGACGGCGCGTATGGCCTGGCGCATGCCCTCGCAACATTCTTGCACCGTGCCGCCACGCGCCTTGGCCTGCGGGAGCTCAGGACAATGGGCGATGAACAGTTCGCCACGCTGCTCGATCACAATGGTGAAGGTCTGCTGTTTCATGCCGGCCGGTCTCTTCACTGCCATTATGCGCCCGCGCGCGGGCATTTCACAACCCTTTCACCCGGCCTTTGGCCCGTCATGTGTTCCTGGCTTGGGCGAGGGCGGCGAGCCAGGCGCCGATGACGACGGCGCCGCCGCCGGCGACTTGGAGCGGTGTGAGCACGTCGCCGTAGACGAGGGCGGACAGGATGCAGATCAGGACGGGTGTGAGCTGCATGATCGAGGCGGTCACGACGACTTTGATCTCGCGCAGGGCGGCGTAGTAGCACGAGTGGGCGATGACGATGGACATGAGCGCGGACAGGGCCATCAGCGCGAGCCCGGCCGGCGGCTGGATCCAGAGGTCTTGGGCGCCGCCCATGAGGAGCAGCAGGGCCCACAGGCCCAGGGCCGTCATCCAAGACACGTGCGTAAACGAAACCAGGGGCGGCACGTTGCGCACGGCGTGCTTGATGGTCAGCGAGTACGTCGCGCCGAACAGGGCTTGGGCCACCGCGAGGCCCACGCCGATCCAGAACGCCCGTTCGCTCACGTTGAGCCGGGACAGCAACTCGGGATCGCGACCCAGAATGACGATCACCACGCCGGCCAGGGCGAGGGCCGCGCCGGCAAGGAAACGGGGCGAGCGTATGACGTCGCGTTCGTCGTGGAAAATGAGGAACGACAGTACGGTGATGAAGACGATGTTGACGCGGGTGACGAGGCTGGCCACGGCGGGATAGAGGAAGTAGTACGTGGCGGCGAAGGAAACCTGCATGAGGAGATTGGCGACCGTGACCAGCGCCAACCGGCCCCACTGGTCCCGGCGCAGGCGGTAACGGAGCCGGCCGCGAACGGCCATGACGGCCAGGAGGGCCACGGCGGCGCAGCCGTAGCGAAACGCGTTCTGAGCCCACACGTTGTAGTACGACGTGAAATACTTGACGAACAGCGGGCCGATGGCCCACATGGTCACCGTGATGAACAGCAGCGGCAGCGCGCGGAGATTGCGCGTGTCGGCGGAATGCGGCGTCATGTGGATTCGTCCAGGGTCTTCTGCTACGGTTTCAGGGTGGTCAAGGCGGAATGCGACCGCGCGTTCGAGGGACTATAGCATGGCCGCCCCCGCCCTCGTGAAGGCCGGCGCGGATTGACCCTGTTTGGAGTTCAAACTTCAGTTTGTCTTGGCAAAGTCCGGGTTGGGTGTTCAAAATTCAGTTTTTACGGGTTGGTTCGGCCAAGACAAACTGAAGTTTGAACTCCGAACCCGGACGAGCTTTCAGTTTGTCTTGTCGCCGGAGTCGCCCTGGCGCGTAGGGAAGAAGCGGTCGGCGAGGCCAAGACAAACTGAAGTTTGAACTCCGAACAGGGCGCGGGCAGTTTTGGCAGGCGGTTTCCGCTGCGCCGGGCCGCGAGAGACGCGGCCCTCTTGCAATGCGGAGGCGCACGGGAAGCCTGGGGAATAAATGTCGAGTGATCCGGAAAGAAACGTCAGACTCCAACGTGTGATTGCCGTCCGCAGCACGTGGAGGCTAGACCAGGCGGAGCGCATCAGCTAGCTCATGCCAGAACCGTAGAAGTGCATCCCGATATCGTCTCACGTCGGCGAGTTGCACATAGAGATCCTCGCCCAGCAACGGAAGAGACACCGGAAATGCAGTGCTCAGATCAGAAAGGCCAGGTGTGCTCACCTGAGGATCCTCAAGGAGATCTGGACGCAGCACCTGAAGTTCTCGAGCCGACTTGCCCTCGGCGTGTTTCACCGTGTTCGCTACAAGTCGCAGCTCATCTATTTGCGGCCAGGAAGAGAAGCTTCTGATGTCGACGCCGACAGTCTTCAGCCGCTCCTCGAACTCGCTTAACCTAAGGAGTCTAAGGTCGTTGTCTTCGCTCGGGTGCAACAACTGCTTTCGCATGAAGAACATCACGTGCTGCTCGAACACATGGTAGAGAGCAGCGGCAAAGAGATTGACCATGCCTTGACGAATCCCGTCGAGCAGTAAGTAGTGTGATTCCCCTGCTTGCTCCGCGACCTCGGCGAAGTCGGCCGGGTCTTCGTAACCAGTGCCGGGCGCCGACATGTCGCTGTCCCAACGTTCCTGTGAGACCGCCTCCGCCTCTGACTCAATGCCTTCAAATGCAGGCATCAAGCGTTTCTCGAGAACGTCCACGATCCCACGCAACTGTGGTGCGAACTCACGCTGGAAGAAGCGTGTCCAATAGTCAGGATTCAGTGCCATACGAGTTGCCTCCTCGCGTTAGGTGTCCTGAGTATCAGAACGAGACTTGCCATTCGGACCCGTCTGCGCCGATCAGGGGCTGATACCCATCGATCCTAGTCAATGTGTCCCTTGGCATCAAGGGCGACTCCCGCGCGATGATCTGACCAGCCACGAGGTGCCAACTTGACAAGAGCCGCGTGTTGCGCACAGGATCTGCACGTAACAGCGCTGACCATAGCATCGTTGGCCCGTCGCTGAGATTCGCCACTGTCAATCGGCGACGGTTGCGCCTGTGCTGACCAGTGGGCACAAGGGGTTCGCTAACGCAATGAAACCGGCTCACCAAGACCTGCTCCCGGAGGAAGGCGAGCTTGCCGCAAAACGTGAGCAACTCGAGGCCCTCGAAGC
>Ga0272442_10008063_pt1 | contig 13460 bp, 12 predicted proteins | sample SSMForm2O_FD_200262 | JGI IMG/M metagenome (GOLD analysis project Ga0272442, IMG submission 200262) | Marine sediment archaeal communities from Little Sippewissett salt marsh, Falmouth, MA, United States - SSM-Form-2O | ecosystem: Environmental > Aquatic > Marine > Wetlands > Sediment ...
AGGGATCCTCGGCGAGTTCCCGGATCAGGGCGCTGATACGGCTGTATGTGAGGCCTACGATACACACATGAAGGGACGGGATGCAGTGAAGATGCGGATCGAGCAGATGAATGACTTTAAAATATATACTGCCGAGGTAGCGGGGCCGGTTGGTGGTGGATTGGACCTGCAGATAGACCTTGGCGCTCTCCTTATACAGAGAAGAGATTCTTTTAAAAAATTCCGCGATATAAGGAAGGGAAGCTTTGCCGAATTCACGGTAGAGAAAGGCTATCGATTTTATCCACAGGTGTGTGAAACTGAGATATATGGCAACATGGTGCGGATGGAAGGGAATTTTTTTATCCAGTTCGTGATCGACCCTTACTACCCGCCGGGGTTTGATATGATATTTGGTCATTATTTGCGGCATAAAAAAGTAAGCCCAGATTGTATGGAGCAGTTTTCCGCCGTCGGTCCGGGTCTCTTTTTTAGTGAGAAACAGCAGGGCATACAAGATGGCGTTTTTGCGCTCTATGCGGTTTTTGTTCAGGGCGCGGTTCTTTTTTATCGAAGAAAGCCTCTCCATGTGTGCTCGTTCTCCTTTGTGTGTGGGAAATTATACGGTATGCCGGCCGCTGTATCAAGTACGGCTCAATCAGTTTTTATCATTCCCGAAATGCCGGCGCACCAATATCGAGGTGTGTCCGAGGTCCGAGAGTTTATCTATTGCTGATGTGAGAGCAGCTTCATCCAGGCGGGGTATGACGACTCGTACAAAACCTTCAGCGGATGATTCAAGCTCCGGTTTGAAACCGCCGGTGATGAGGGAATCCCCCAATTTTCTGGCGTTCTCATGCTGACGGAAAGAGGCCACCTGGATCGAGTAATATTCCGGAACCGGTCCCGCGGATACAATACGGCCCGGTTCACCGGGGCTATGGCCCGGCCGTACCGGAATATTTTCTCCCGTGACCTTGATTTCTACTCTGGCAACGCCGTCTCCCAGAAGTCCTATCTCCTGTGCGGCGGCCATGGAGAGGTCTATGATCCGGCCCTTGACGAATGGACCCCGATCGTTTACGCGAACTTCCACCGTTTTTCCGTTTTTCAGGTTGGTAACCTCCACCAGTGTGCCGAAGGGCAGCGTCTTGTGGGCGGCGGTGAGTTCGTGAGTATCAAATATCTCTCCGCTGGCGGTTTGACGGCCCTGAAATTTGCCTCCGTACCAGGAGGCGTATCCCGTCTCGGTCTGGGACTCAGCCACTGTGAGTATACAGAGAAAAAATATGAGCAGGGGGATATTTTTTTTCACAATAACCTCGATTATCTGCTGATACAGTATCACATTCATCCTGTGATTACTATTTTTTTCGGCCGGGCTGACGGGAAACTGAATCAAAACCCGGTTCCATTGATCAAGCCCTTACATATCGATATAATTGCTTGTTATGAAAAACCAAGCAAATCACTGGGCGGACAGTACCGCCGAAAAAATAATCAGACAGAAGGGTGAGAAGGACGTGTATGTGTGCGCTTCCGGTATTACGCCTTCGGGAACCGTGCATATAGGAAATTTCCGGGAGATCATCTCGGTGGAACTGGTAGTGCGTGCCCTGCGTGATCAGGGAAGGAATGTTCGTTTTATATATTCCTGGGACGATTATGACGTGTTTCGCAAGGTCCCGAAGAATATGCCGAAACAGGAGCTGTTGACCGAATACCTGCGGAAACCGATAACCCTCGTGCCCGATACTTATTCAAAATATTCCAGCTATGCCGAAGCGAATGAAAAAGAGCTGGAGGCTCTCCTGCCGCAGGTCGGAGTCGAACCGGAATACATCTATCAGGCCTCCCGTTACCGTACCGGGTATTACGCGGAGGGTATCCGCACCGCCCTGGAGAAGAGGGACCTGATACGTTCCCTTCTCAACGAACACCGTACACAGCCGCTTCCGGACGAATGGTGGCCGGTATCCGTGTTCAGTACCTTCACGGACCGTGACAATACCACAATTTTAGGCTGGGACGGTGAATGGGGGCTCAGTTACAGATGTGAGGACACCGGGAAAGAGGAAACCCTCGATTTGAGGACCACATCAGCCGTCAAGCTTCCATGGAGGATAGACTGGCCGATGCGGTGGCAGAAGGAAGGCGTGGATTTCGAACCTGCCGGAAAAGACCACCATTCCGAGGGAGGATCTTTCGACACCGGCCGAAAGGTTGTGAAGGACGTGTACGGCGGGGAGGCCCCCGTTACCTTTCAGTATGATTTCATACGTATCAAGGGCAGAGGGGGAAAGATTTCATCTTCCAGCGGGGAGGTAATCGGGCTGCCTGAAGTGCTCGAAGTGTATCAACCCGAGGTGATTCGTTACCTGTTTGTCGGGACCCGCCCGAACAGTGAGTTCGCCATTTCCTTCGATCTGGATGTGCTGAAAATCTATGAAGACTATGATAAATGCGAACGCATATACTTCGGTGAACAGGAAGTCGGGGAAAAGAAACGGCTGAAGGAAGGCAGGATCTACGAGCTGTCTCAGATTCACGGCGTGCCTCCTAAGATGCCTGTACAGATTCCCTTTCGTCATCTCTGCAACCTGCTGCAGATCAACTCGGGCAATGTTGAGACGGTAATAGGCCTCTATGAGCTGGACGATGAACAGAAAAGACGCCTCCGTGTCCGCGCGAATTGCGCTTGGAACTGGATTACCCGGTTCAGCCCGGAGGATTTCCGCTTTCGGCTCCAGGAGGAGAATGATCCCCCAGTGGAACTGAGCGGGACGGAGAAACAGGTGCTGGAGAGGCTGAGGGATGTGGCCGGTCATCTCGAGGACTATGATGAACAGGGGCTGGGGACGGCTATATACGATATTGCCCGGGAGGGTGAGATCGAAGCGAAAGAGCTGTTTGTGCTTGTATACCGGGTACTGATAGGGAAGGAAAAGGGTCCTCGGCTGGCGGGTTTTATGCTGACCGTGGGCAGTGAGAAGATACTGAAGATCCTCGAAAGGTACTGAGAACAGCGCGGCCGTCACGGCCGCGTTTTTTTTCGGCGGATGTGCACTTTTCCCGCCCTTCGCGCGGGACTGTCAGAAAATCAGGCGTTTCAGCAGCGGATCTTTCCTTCTCCACTTAGGATCGACTTTTACCCTGAGGTCGAGGGATATCCTGTAGGGGAATATTTCAGACAGCTCACGCTCTGAATCAACTCTGATCTCCTTGATCATCGAACCTTTTTTCCCCACGATCATCCCCTTCTGGGATTCCCGTTCCACATTTATAACTGCCCGTATCCACAGATGCTGCTCGGCTTCCCCGGTTTCGATATCTTCAATCTCCACGTAGACCGCGTGGGGCAGTTCCTGCCGGACCCGGTTTACCGTTTGTTCCCGGATAATTTCACTGATACGGAACTCCTGGTCCTGGTCGGTATAGTATTCCTGAGGGTACATCAGTTCACCCTCGGGAGCCTGATGAAAGAGCATTTCCTTCAGTTCATCCAGCCCCGTTCCCTTCAGCGCGGATATTACGCAGAGCTGAGAATCAGGCAGCCGGGAACGAAGTTCCCGGGCGACCGCGTCCCTGGCTGCCAGGGAGGGATTGAGATCGGTTTTATTGAGCGCCGCGATGACGGGTCTCTTTGTCTCCGATAGCAGCTTCATCAGTTCCTCTTCCTCCTGCCCGAGAGGCCTGTGGAGGTCGATCACATACAGGACCAGATCGCATTCCCTGAGGGTCGATTCGGCAAGGTTTTTCATATAAATGTTGAATTTCTTTTCAGAGTTGTGATATCCAGGCGTATCGAGGAACACGAGCTGGCCCCTTTTATCGGTATAAATACCGCGGACGGTATTGCGGGTAGTCTGAGGTGAAGGAGCGGTGATAGAGATTTTGTGACCGCATATGTTGTTGAGGAGCGTCGATTTCCCTGAAGAGGGTCTGCCGATTACGGCTGTAAGTCCCGATTTCATAGTCTTATTGTAGGGAAAAACCGACTTAAATCAAGCTCCTTCAAGGGGTATTTAACTAACATATGCGCAATTAGTTGTGTGAGATTGTCAACGGTACTTTTCTCGGCGGGATATTGTTAGTATACTTAAACGACAACTATTTCTGAAAATACTTGAGGTGATTATGATACTGAATCATATGAAATTACAGGAAGAAGAGAGCACAGAGGGGAAAAAACAGGGCCCGGATATGCTGATCGAGCGGATGATGGAGACACGTACTATTCTCCTGTCCGGAGAAATCAACAAGGAATTGGCCGAGCGGGTCATTCGTCAACTGATTCTCCTTGAAGCCAGGAGCGATGAGCCAATCAAGGTCTTTATTGATTCTCCCGGCGGAGATGCTGACGCGGGTTACGCGATCTATGACATGCTGCGGTTTATCAAACCGGAGGTCTACATGATTGGTATGGGACTTGTGGCAAGTGCCGCTGCCATCATACTGCTTGCCGCACCGAATGAACGGCGTATCGCGCTGCCGAACTCCCACTATCTGATACATCAGCCTCTGAGCGGAATCAGGGGTGTGGCCACCGAAATTGAGATCCACGCGAGAGAGCTTGAAAAACTGCGACACAAGATTAACAGACTGATCAGTGATGAAACCGGCCGCAATATCAAGAAAGTGGAAAAGGAAACAGACCGTGATTTCTGGATGAATGCCGAAGAAGCTATAGAATACGGCCTCGTTTCAAAGATGGTAAAATCCCGGGATGAACTTGGAATAAACTAAGTCCTGTTTTGCTGAAGCGGCAGACAGGTATACCTCCTCTTATCAAGAGGAGGTTTTTTTATGGCTATATCATTTCATACTAAGAGGCTTTTATGCGCCGTGATGCTGCCTGCCCTGTTGTGGTCCTGCGGAGGCTGTTCGATGCCGTGGGAAGATCCGTCTGTTCCCGGTCATTTCACGGTCCTTTCCTACAATGTGCAGAATCTGTTTGATGATGTGAACAATGGTACCGAATATGACGAATTTGTACCGGGTACCGGTGAGTGGAGTAGTGACCTTTTTCATCTCAAGCTGCTGCGGGTATCGGAGGTCCTGTCTTTTTTTCCGAGAGGAGGTGCCGATATTATCGTCCTCCAGGAGGTGGAGAACCGCAACGCCCTCGAGATGCTGCGAAAGCATTATCTTAAAGGAGGGGGGTACCGGTACTGGGCGGTCAGTACGGCCGCAGACCTGGCAGTACAAACGGCTATACTCAGCAGGTTCCCGATCAGCAGTGTACGGAGCCACGCGGTTTCACTGGACAGCAGCTCGATTGGGAGACCGCTTCTGGAGTGCAAGGTCATGGTCGGTACACAAGCCGTTGTCGTCTTCAACTGCCATTGGAAGTCTAAAAGTCAGGGGGCTGAACAAAGTGAACCGATGCGCATAGCAGCCGCATCTCTGCTGAACACGCTGCTGCAGGAGAATGCGGCATCTTCGCCATCCTGTCCTGTCATCATAGCAGGGGACCTGAATGAGTGTATTGATGAGTGGAGCCTGTGTGGAGGGGCATATCAGACGGCCCTTATGCCGTCATCAATGAGCGGGGACGGCGCAGGATTGCCCATTGAAAGCGATTTCTCTGGGTCTGAGTTCTTTGGAGCATCACTGTATGTAAGCGGTTTTTTCGAGGAAGTCACAGTGCATGACGGGACATCCGTTTTATTTTCACCATGGCTGAGGAATTGTGAGTATCCCGGCAGTTATGTCTACCGGGGAGAGTGGGAGCGGATAGACCATTTCCTTCTGTCCAGCCATTTCAGCGACCAGACCGGGGTAGAATATGAGGGTTTCGCGGTGGCGGATGATCAGAGACTTCTGAATGATGATGGGTTTCCGCTTCGCTGGGTACCGGAAATGGAAACGGGATATTCAGATCATCTTCCCATACTTCTGTATTGCGGTATGGTGGACTGATTTTCTTTATGTGTCCTTTCCGATCCGGTTCACCAGAAGGTCCACCCTGCGGTAATTGTTGGAGAGTGAGTCGAAAGAGCGGGTAAGATTTTTCAGATGAGTGGCAGTAGTCGACAGATTTTTATCAAATCCGCGGAGTTCAGTCTGAATTTCGTAGAGCTGCGCTATCATCTGCTCAGCCTTCTGCGAAAAACGGAAACCGCGCAGACCATAGGCAACCGTTTGAATATAGAGAAAGAGGGTAGAAGGACTCGTGGGGATTACCTTGCGCTCGAGCACAGCCGCCGATAGCCGGCTGTCTTCCACAAAACAGCGATAGTAGAGATTTTCCGAGGGTATATACATAAGGGCGAACTGAAGGGTGCCTTCATCCGGGCGGATGTATTTGGATGCGATATCATCGGCATGCTGAATAAAGGTGCGTTTGATCTGGGAGGGGATCTCCGGCGTGGTATCAGCTTCGTTGCTCGAGATTAATACCTCCCTGACGCTCTGCATCGGAAACTTGGCATCCACGGCTACCATATACTGTCCCAGGTGAATGACCGCGTCAGCCCTGTTTCCGTTGGAAAAACCGTACTGCAGCGAGAAATTTTCCTTCGGGAGCCAGTTTTTTAACAGTTCCGCCAGGAGCGTTTCTCCTATGTCTCCGCGGGTACGGGGAAGAATGAATAATGTTCTTAACTCATCCAGATGACGGGAAATACGCTCCAGTTCATTCAGCCTCCCCTGAAGCTCTCCGAGATGTGCCGAGTCGGAGGGCCCGTGTGATCGCCGGCTTATCAAGAGCGTCAGAAGTATCGACAGCACACTGACTGCCACCGCTGTCAGGACTATCTCAGCGGGAGGCACACAGGGTACCTTTGTTCAGCTCGGCTGTGCTGCAGGCTGCTTTTTCCATACTATTCTTCCTGTGCCTCTTCTTCATCATCAGCTTCCTGCGAATTAACCTGGTAAAAGAGGTGCTCGAGTTCGAGGGCGATATTTACATTGTGTATGGTAGTACTATTGGGACAGTTCGGCCGGTTGCATTTCAGTTCCACAGGGGCAAAGTTCAGAATACCCCTGATTCCGGCATCTATCAGCCGGTCCATCAATTTTGAAGCCTCCGTGTCCGGAACCGCGATGATGGCCACCATTGCGTCGTGTTCCCGGATGAACACGTCCATATCATCTATCGGAAGAATCGGAACGTTGCTCGTGTTGTGGACATTTTCCGGATGTATGTCGAATCCCGCGATAATCTCGATACCATCTGTATTGAAACCGCTGTATTCCATCAGTGCGGTACCGATCCTCCCGCAGCCGACAACTATCACTCGCTGCGGACGGTCCCTTCCGAGGATCTTGTCCAGTTTTTCTATAAGTGTATCGACGTTATATCCTCCGCGCTTGTTTCCCGGGAGATTGAGGATAGAAAAATCCTTCCTCACAAGCGCAGGTGTAACACCTATGGCGTCTCCGAGATTGTTGGAAAAAACACGCTCGAATCCGAGGGCCTTCAGCTTGTAGAGCAGTCTCTTGTACTTTGTAAGTCTCAAAATAAAATCTTTGTTCATATCTCTCCTCACGGCCTCCGATTTAACAATTATAGAATAAATCATTGATTAATAAAATATGGTTCCATACTTCACGAAAAAACTAATATAATAATTATCACGAATGATTCCTGTTCAAATTAAATTAATAAAACATATGAATAATTAAATGAAGTAAAGTTAATTTATTAAGTAATTATTATATGTTCTTTCTATCACATTAACTTTTATATTTTAATAGTCTTATCATAAAAAATCAATTAAAACCTAAAAAAATCACAATATTTTCTTTAAATAGTCCATTTTTTATTGATTTTTTTTTAATTATTTATTATCATCAACTGAAAAATTTCAATACCATTCCCTTGGCAGTGCGGGGGATAAATTGGAGGTTCCATGTCTATAGATGTCAAAAGTGAAAACGAGATAGCCTTCTCACAGGAACTGCTGGATCACATTGAAACCTGGAAAACAAAGCCGGGAAATCTCATTATGATCCTTCATAAAGTGCAGGAAGAGTTTGGTTTTATCTCAAAAGAGGCCGCGAAAAAGGTTGCAAAACTGATAAATGTGCCTTTGGCCAAAATTTACGGGGTTGTCACATTCTATCACTTCTTTAAGCTCACCAAACCGGGCAAGCATAACATTCAGATCTGTCTGGGTACAGCGTGTTACCTGAAGGGTAACGAGGATATCCTCAATGAGCTTGAAAATATTCTGGGTATCGGGGTAAACCAGGTTACTCCAGATGGACTCTTCTCAATTGAAGCGGTCAGATGTGTTGGTGCCTGTGGCCTTGCTCCCGTTATGATAGTAGGCGATGAAGTTTACGGTAAACTCACCAAGGATAGGCTTCCGGAAATTATCGCAAAATATCAGGATAAATAGATGCACAGGTCCATCTGTGATTTTGCGCTGGATATCATTCAGAACTCGATTGAAGCCTCTTCAGGTCTGATTGTGGTGGATTTTATTGAGAGTGATGAAGATGTCGTAGTATACGTGGCGGATAACGGCCCCGGTATGAGCGCGGAAACATTGGAAAAAGTTAAAGACCCGTTCTTTACCGACGGGAAGAAACATGCCCACCGCAGCGCGGGCCTGGGACTTCCCTTTTTAGCCCAGGCGATTGAACTATCCGGTGGATCGTTTGAGATTGATTCCCGCGAGGGGATGGGTACGTCAGTTCAATTCAGGTTCAGCAAAGAGGATATCGATTCTCCGCCCATCGGGGCAGTGGACATGACTTTTTTCGCAGCCTTAACTTTTCCAGGCGATCATGAGATGGTTATCAACCGGACCGATTCCACTAAAGTCCCCACAAGTTCTTATTCACTCAGCAGGTCTGAATTATCGGAAGCCTGCGGAGGTCTTGAGACGAGCGGGGCACTGGTGCTGCTTCGGAGGTTTGTGCGTTCCCTTGAGGAAAAAACAGGAATGAGATCGGAAGAGGCGACGGACAGCTTCAAGAATTGAGAAAGGAGTAAGAAGTATGGCAAAAATGACCCTTGAAGAGCTGAGAAAGCTCAGGGATGAAGAGAAAAAAGGTCTTTCCCGCAGAAATGTGGAAAACAAAGATACCCAAATAATAATTGGGATGGGTACCTGTGGTATTGCCGCTGGTGCGAAGGAAACGTTGGACGTGTTCGTTCAGACGCTCGAAGAGTGTGAACTGTCGAATGTGCGTGTAACGCAGACAGGCTGCATGGGCTTATGCTATGTCGAGCCGACGGTCGAGGTGATCGTTCCCGGTATGCCGGACGTGATCTATGGCAAGGTAGACGCGGAAGTGGCGCGCAAGATCGTTCGGAAACATATCATCAATAAAGCTTTGATAAACGATCATATCTATGACAAGCCGTCAGCCGATATCGTTGGAGAAGGAGGCGCTCAATAATGCCAGGATATAATCATTATATACTCGTCTGCGGCGGTACCGCATGTCAATCAGCGAAATCCGAACAGATCTATAAAAACCTGATCCATGAATGTGAAAAAGTCGGGTGTAAAGAAAAGACCCAGATTGTCAAAACAGGATGTTTCGGGTTCTGTGAGCAGGGCCCAATCGTTAAGGTCCTCCCCGAAGAATCCTTCTATGTGCACGTCACTCCCGAAGACGCGAAAGAGATCATCGAGGAACATATTGTAAAAGGCCGTGAGGTAACACGGCTTCTCTACGATAAATCCGAAAGCAAAAAACGGGCCTCTATTGATGAAATCGATTTTTATCAAAAACAGTTCCGTATTGTACTGCGCAACTGCGGTGTGATCGATCCTGAAAACATCAATGAATATATTGCCCGTGACGGATACATGGGCCTCGAAAAGGCCATTTTTGAAATGTCATCGGAAGATATTATTGAAGAACTAAAAAAATCCGGTCTCCGCGGACGCGGCGGCGCGGGATTCCCCACCTGGATGAAATGGAATTTTACCAAGGGTGCCGCGGATCCGGTGAAATATATCGTATGTAACGCTGATGAAGGGGACCCGGGAGCCTATATGGACCGCAGTACTCTTGAAGGTGACCCCCACAGCATACTCGAAGCCATGACTATCGCCGGAAAGGCGGTAGGAGCCAATTATGGATATATCTACATCCGTGCGGAGTATCCCCTGGCGATCAACCGTCTGAAAATCGCCATGAAACAGTCCAGGGAGATGGGACTGCTCGGCGATAATATTCTCGGAAGTGATTTCAGTTTCGATATCGAAATCCGGCTGGGTGCCGGTGCCTTTGTATGCGGAGAAGAGACGGCACTTCTCAGATCGATTGAGGGTGAGCGCGGTATGCCTACCCCAAGACCGCCGTTTCCCGCTACCCATGGTGCGTTTGGCAAACCTTCGGTTATAAACAATGTAGAAACCCTCGCAAATATTCCGGTGATTATTCACAAGGGCGGGGAATGGTTCTCCAGGATCGGGAGCGAAGACTCCAAGGGAACCAAAGTCTTTGCCCTCACCGGTAAGATCGCCAATTCAGGTCTGGTGGAAGTTCCCATGGGAACCACCCTTCGGGAGATCGTTTACGATATCGGCGGCGGTATAGCCAACGGCAGGGAGTTCAAAGCTGTTCAGACAGGCGGACCTTCCGGCGGAGTGATTACAAAGGATTATCTCGATACTCCAATAGACTATAAGCACCTCAAGGAGCTTGGATCAATCATGGGTTCCGGCGGTATGATCGTCATGGATGAGGATGACTGTATGGTGGATATCGCCAAGTTCTACCTCGGATTCTGTGTGGATGAATCATGTGGAAAGTGCGCTCCCTGCCGTATAGGCGGACGTACCCTCTACGATATTCTTGACAGGATAACCAAGGGTGAAGGAAAGCTTGATGATATCAGCAAGATAAAGGAAGTCGGTCATGCCATGCAGAAGGCATCCTTGTGCGGATTGGGGCAGACCGCTCCCAACCCCGTTCTCTCCACTCTCCACTATTTCAATGATGAGTACAAAGCACATATCAAGGACCACCGCTGTCCGGCAGGTAAGTGTAAGAGTCTTATTTCATACCATATCCTGGCGGATAAATGTATTGGCTGCGGATTGTGTGCGCGGCGCTGCCCGGTGAATGCCATCAGCGGAGAGATCCGGCAGATGCATGCAATTGATCAGGATGCCTGTATCAAGTGCGGAGAATGTTACAGCATATGTAAATTCGATGCTGTATATGTACGGTAGTTCCAGAGCTTAAGGAGGAATTAGTTGAAAACTGTAAGTCTAAAGATAAATGGTCAGCCAGTACAGGTTGAAGAAGGTACCACGATCCTGGAAGCGGCCAAAAAAATCAATGTAAATATCCCTACACTGTGCAAGCACGATGATTTACCGGCCTGGGCCGCGTGCGGTATTTGTGTGTGTAAAATGGAGAACTCGCCAAAGATGGTACGGGCCTGTGCGACCCCGGTCAGTGAAGGCATGAGTATCATCACCCATGATCCGGAACTGCACCAGATCCGGAAGACGGTCATCGAACTTATTCTGTCGACACATCCCAATGATTGTCTCAAATGCGGCAGGAACCAGAATTGTGAGCTCCAGACCCTGGCTGCGTCTTTTGGTATCCGTGAACAACCTTACGACCAGCGGCTCAGGGACCTTCCTATGGATGATTCGACTCCGTCGATCATTGTTGAGCCCGAAAAATGTATCAACTGCGGCCGATGCGCGAATGTATGTCAGATGCTGCAGGGTGTATGGGCTCTTGAGTTTGTAGGACGTGGTGAGAATGTACGGATCGCCCCCGCAGGCGACGCCGTGCTTGCCGACAGCCCCTGTATCAAGTGCGGTCAGTGTTCTGCTCATTGTCCGGTCGGCGCGATTTATGAACGGGATGACACCCGTAAGCTCCTCGACGCTATCCGCGACGAGAGTAAACATGTAGCTGTTCAGATAGCACCCGCAGTGCGCGTTGCTCTCGGTGAGGCCTTCGGGTATGAGCCGGGAGAAGTGGAGACTGGAAAAATCTATACTGCCCTTCGCCAGCTCGGGGTGGACGCGGTATTCGATACGAATTTCAGCGCAGACCTTACCATCATGGAAGAGGCCTCTGAATTCGTGAAACGGCTCACAACGGGTTCTGGGGCTATTCCCCAGCTCACCAGCTGCTGTCCTTCGTGGACCGACTATATGGAAAAATACTATCCGGATATGATTCCCCATTTTTCCACTGCGAAATCACCAATGATGATGATGGGTGCAATGGTCAAAACATATTACGCCCAGAAGATCTCCAAAAACGCCCAGAACATATACTCCTGCGCGATTATGCCATGTACCGCAAAGAAGTATGAGATTACCAGGTGTGAGAATATGTACTCATCCGGCGAGCAGGATGTTGATGTGGTCCTCACCACCAGGGAACTCGCGCGTCTTATAAGATCAGCGGGTATCGACTTCAACAGTCTTCCCGAGACCGATGCGGACAGTCCGATCGGTGCATACTCCGGTGCCGCTACAATCTTCGGAAACACCGGCGGTGTAATGGAAGCGGCCATCAGAAGCGCCTATCATTTTGTGACCGGAAAAGAGCTTGCTGATGTCGAAGTGCAGGCGGTTCGCGGCATGGAAGGTGTACGTTCCGGCGAAATTGATATTGAAGGTACAAAAGTCAAAGTAGCCGTTGCACATGGAATGGCGAATATTGCTGCATTGTTGGAAGAGGTCCGGGAAGCGCGTGATGCAGGAAAAGAGCCTCCCTATCATTTCATCGAAGTGATGGCGTGCAGGGGCGGATGTATCGCCGGAGGCGGTCAACCCTACGGGACAACCGACGAAGTACGCATGAAACGTATTGCCGGGCTCTACAAGGACGACGAGAATTCCGAGGTCAGGGCGTCACATCTCAATCCTGAGATCAAGCAGATCTATGATGAATTTCTGGAAAAGCCCCTCAGCGAGAAATCCCACAAGTATTTGCACACCAAGTACGTGGCCCGTCCTATTTATCAGATCTGAGCACGGGACGGATGCGCTCATCCGCAGAATGGACGTGTTCCGCTGCGGTCTGGAATGTATGCATCAAGGGGCTGTCTTTAAAGACAGCCCCTTTTTTATTTTATCGTGAAGCTTGTGTTCAACCCTTTGCGGGGATGTCCAAATTCTGCGCGAAAAAATTCTCCCGCTTTTTTTGGTATTATGTGGAAATCATACTAGAGGGCAGTTACAGTGAAAGTATAGAGATACTGATTCATCGCTGCTGGAGGAAAAAATGAAAAGTGATTTCCGTGTGAAAACATTTGTAATCGACACGAATGTATTTATTCACAGACCCGATGCGATTCTCTCCTTCAAGGACAATGAGGTTGTAGTACCCTTGTGGGTATTGGAGGAGCTGGATAACCTGAAAACCTACAGTGATGAGCGGGGCAGAAACGCGCGCCATGCCATCAGGTTTCTGGACGGGCTAGCGAAACAGGGAGATATCCATAACGGGGTGAAGATGGAGAACGGGTCGACCCTCAAGGTCCTCCTCGACTATGATCATGATCTGCATGTGGACCTCCTCAGGGATAA
>Ga0272442_10008064_pt1 | contig 13458 bp, 9 predicted proteins | sample SSMForm2O_FD_200262 | JGI IMG/M metagenome (GOLD analysis project Ga0272442, IMG submission 200262) | Marine sediment archaeal communities from Little Sippewissett salt marsh, Falmouth, MA, United States - SSM-Form-2O | ecosystem: Environmental > Aquatic > Marine > Wetlands > Sediment ...
AGGATGACCAGCATCCCTCCCGCTTCGGCCACCTTCATCAGGCCCAGAAACAGGGTCATTACGCCCACCAGCCCGATGGCCAGTTCCACCGCCCCGCTGGCCGATTCCACCATGGCCGTGGAGAGGACCTCCATGGGTGCCGGAAGATCCGCCGCCGGCTGGAATCCGAACTGTTTCCAACCGGCAAAGCAAACGGCGCCGAGAACGATGATCAGGAAGATTCGGTTCACGCGGCAGTACCCGGTTTTTCCTCCTTAGGCGCCGGTTTGAGAAGGATGCGGGCGTCTACGATGCTCAGACCCTCGTGGTGAATGATCACCGGGTTGAGATCCATCTCATGGATCTGGGGATAGGCTTCGATGATTTCCGAGCAGACCAGGAGCAGATTGATCAGGGCCTTTTTGTCATAGGGCTTGTCGCCGCGAGCACCATCCAGAATGGGGTGCGATTTGGTTTCGGCGATCATGCGCTGGGCCGACCGACGGGAGATGGGCAATACGCGGAAAGAGACGTCTTTTAAAATCTCCACCATCACCCCGCCCAGCCCGTACATGATCACGGGACCGAACTGGTCGTCGATCTTGGTGCCGATGATGACCTCGATGCCTTTGCCCACCATGGGGGAGATCAGCACACCTTCGATGCGGGCATCGGCCTTATACGCGTTGGCGTTTCTGATGATTTCCCGGAAGGCCTTTTTCACCTGATCTTTTCCGGACAGGTTGAGTTGGACGCCCTTGGCATCGCTTTTGTGGAGGATGTCCGGGGAGGATATTTTAAGGACCACCTTGCCGCCCATGGCGGCTGCCGCATCCGCGGCCGCATCTTCCGTGGTGGCCAGGGCATCACTGGTCACCGCCGCACCATGCAGCCGGAGCAGTTGTTTGGCCTCGGCCTCGAGCAGCGCACTGCGGCCCGATTTGTAGACGACGTCGATAATCTGCTGGCCTTCGGGTTTGGCTTTCGCCTCCCAGTTGAGGACAAAGTCGGATTTGGCGTGGTAGCTTTTCAGATATCTACCATACTGCGCCAGCACGCCGATGCACTTGCATGCGATATCCAGACTGCCGTAAACCGGGACGCCATAGTAGCGCAGCAGGTCCAGGCTGTGGGGTTTTTCCGAATTGTAGAGGCTGTGCACGATGATGGCCTTTTTGCGGCGCTTGACCATTTTGCCCATCTGGTGGGCCGCATCTTCTTCCATCAGAGCCAGGCTTTCGGCAAATCGGATGCCGTAGCCGCCGAAAAGGCCCACGATCAGCAGACCGCCCACATTGGGGTCACCCAAAATGATGTTGGCGCAGTCGGCAAAGACGGCCGGATTGTCGTCGGTGCCGCCGGCAACGTCAATTGGGTTTCTCACCGAGGCACCGTCGGGGAGGATGGCGCGCAGCTTCGCCTGGGTCTTCTCCTCCAATTCCGGAATCTTTACGCCCAGGTCGGTGAGTGTGTCGGCGGCGATGGTGGCGTGCCCGCCGCCGTCGGCCAGGATGGCGATCTGGTTGTTCTTGATCGGGGGCAGGCTGGAGAGGCTTTCGGCCGCCGGGAAGAGTTCGTCTGAATTTTCGATGACGATGATACCGGCCCGTTCGAAGGCGCCCTTGGCCACTTCGGACATGCCGGCCAGGGCGCCGGTGTGGGAGCCGGCGCTTTGTTTGCCGGTGGAGGAACGCCCACTCTTGAGCAGGACCACCGGCTTGGTTTCAGTCGTTTTGTAAGCCTGCTGGAGAAATTTGCGGCCCTCGCGCATGCCTTCCACATACATGAGAATGGCGCGGGTGTCCGGGTCCTGGCGGAAGAATTCCAGGTACTCGTGAAAGCGGATGTCAGCCTCGTTGCCCACGCCCACGTAGTAGGTGAAGCCTTTGCGGCTCTGAAGCTTGGCCTCGGTGATCAGGGTCAGGGCCATGTTGCCGCTCTGGGTCAGCAGGGCGATGTCGCCTTTGGGCGAATTTTTCAGGCCTACCAGGTTGAGGTTGTCCTTGAGGTTGATCATGCCGGAGGTGTTGGGGCCGATCAGGCGGATGTGGTGCCGGCCGGCCACGTCCAGCACCTCGCGCTCAAGTGCTTTGCCCCTGGTGCCGGTCTCGCCGAATCCCGTGGCCAGGATGATGGCGCCCCTGACCCCTTTTTTGCCGCAGTCTTCCAGAACCGCGGGAACGGTTCGGGCCGGGGTGGCAATGAGGGCCACGTCCACCTCCCCCGGAATTTCCGAGACGGCGGTGTAGCACTTCAGGCCCATGATGCTTTTCTCTTTGGGATTGACCGGATAGATGGATCCTTCATAGCGCTCGTCCAGAAGGGTTCGAATGGTCTGATAGCCGCGTTTGGTGGGCACCTTGGATGCGCCCACGACGGCAACGGAACGGGCGTTGAGGACATGTTCGAGTCCCATGATGTTATCCTTTCTTATTTTTTGCGGTCTTCGAAGGCCGTCAGGGATTCCTGGCGCTCCTTGGTGGAGACGCAGGCCAGGCAGGCTTCCACTTCGAAGTCCATGAGGGCCTCCAGGCTGGTTTCACCCTGGGCCATGTTGAGGCCCTTCTTGATCATCTTCAGGGAAAAGGCCGAGTTGGCGGTGATCTTGGCGGCCATCGCCATGACTGTCTCCATCAGCTTCTCCGCCGGCACGGCGCGGTTGACCAGCCCGATGCGCTGAGCCTCTACGCCGTCGATGTACTCGCCGGTGAAAAGCAGTTCCCGGGCCTTTCCCGGGCCGATGAGGTTCTGGACCAACCGGAAGGCGCCGCCGGTAACCGATGAGGTGACCTTGGCCTCTGGGCTGCCGATTTTGGCCTCCTCGGCGGCGATGCGGATATCGCAGGCCAGGGCCAGTTCATATCCGGACCCGATGGCGAAGCCGTTGACGGCGGCGATGGTGGGCTTTTCGAAGCGGATGATGGTCCGGGAGACCTCCTGCAGAGCCACCAGGTAATCCCGGTAGTCTTCGATGGAGCGGGTCTTGGATTCCTTTAGATCGGCCCCGGTGGAAAAGGCGCGTCCTTCGCCGGTCACGACCACGACCTTGATCCCTTCGTCGGTCCTTGCGTCCTCCAGGGCGGCCTGCATGTCCAGCCAGAGCCGCTTGTTCATGGCGTTGAGTACTTTGGGGCGGTTGAGCCGGATGACGGCCACCCCGTCCTGCTTGTCGTAAATGACGCATTCCAATTCCATGGCTCCTCCTATGGCGGGCGGTAAAGAAAATGGGTGGAAAAATGCGGCCATCCTTGGCCAAAAAAACCAGGCGGGTCAAGAGCATTATACCCGATCAGGCCAAATCTTCAAGGGCCTGGCCCATCAGTCGGGCAATGGGCAGCCCTCTGGGGCAGCAGGCCTCTGCAGCCGAGTAGTCTGCCCGGGCCATCTTTTTGCGGACAGCATCGGGAATGGCGGCGAAGCGACGCCGGGCATCGTTCAAGTCCCCGTAGCTGCGGGCGTACATGAGATAGCGCATGACGTCGCCCACGGGAACATTTTCCGCGATGGTGCTCTGGCAGATTTGCGTGCAGCCGGCACAATAGTGCGAGAATGTCTCCTGGGCGTACCGCTCCAGGTGCTGCCGGTCGTTGTCGGTCAGCGTCGTGCGATCCACGGCTGCGGCGATGTTGGCCATGAGGATCGACATGGTGGGCATCTGTGAACAGATGGCAGAAATCTGGGAGTTCTCCCATACCGCCTTGAGCTTGGCCTGTTTGTCGGTAAAGCCTTTTTTCACGAAGCGACCGGCCAGCTCCAGTTCCCGGTTTGTGGTGGTGCCTACTGCGTCACCGCCCTGGGTTTTCATGGCGGTGAGCCCGATGCCGGCGTCCACGCAGGCTTTCACCGCCGCCTTCATCTTCTCTTCGTGCATCAGCCTGAAATTGTAGGTCATCATGATGCCGTCGATCCAGTCCAGCCGGGCGGCATCCAGCAGGCATTGCTCCATGTTGGAATGAGTCGAAAAGCCGAAGAGGCGGATTTTGCCTTCGGCCTTCTGCTCGGCTGCCCAATCGCGCATGCTGTTGTCCATCGTGTCGGCGTCCCGGACCCCATGGGCGAAGAAGAGGTCGATGTGATCAGTGTTCATTCGTTTGAGGGAGGTGGTCAGGTTTTTACTCATCTGCCGGTGGCTTCCGGGCTTGGATTTGGTGACCAGGAAGATCTTTTCCCGGTGGTCGGGGTAGTTCTTGAAGTACTGGCCGATGCCTTCCTCGCTGTGTCCGCCGCTGTAAGTGTGGGCCGTGTCCCAATAGGTGACGCCCCAGCGGATGGCTTGCTTGAGCATGGTCTGGTTGGAGGGGATGTCGAACATGCCCCCCAGTGATAGGATGGGGACGTGGATGCCGGATCTGCCGAAAGGCCGGGTGGGGACACCCGTGATCTCTGCCGCGTGGGCCGGCGTGGCCGCCTGAGCCATGCCCCGTCCCACCAGGGGCGCCAGTGCAGAGCCAATTCCGGCGGCGCCGGCGGATTTGATAAAGGATCGACGGGAGATGCCGTTTTGAATGTCTTTCATGGGATCACCTCGTAATTCGTGGGTTAAAGGATGAACGTCCACCACCGAACGGCAAACGTCGAATGATAATCGACAACAAACACCGAACGGCAAACTTTCATTTCCTTGGGATATTTTCCGAATATCCCTTTTGCCTCATTGTCCGTGCTCGGACTTCTGTCTTCAGACATCCGACCCTTACAACAGCAGCCGATGTCGTCGTTCGCGGGTTTCGTTTTCCGCGGTCACCCGGATGGCCCGGCGGCCCTTGACCGGGCATTCGTGTTCGCAGACGCCGCAGCCGATGCACCGGGCCGGGTCCACGTAGGGCAGTTGTAGCCTTACCAGCAGGTTAATCCGGTCTCCTTTGCCCGCCGCCGCTGTAAACGGGTTGTCCGCCAGGGTAACGCCGCTGGCGCCGATGTCGGTAATTCTGGCGGGCGGCAGGCCGTGGCGGCTATCGAGGGCCACAAAATAGTCTCCGGTGGCAAATTGGCCGGAAGGCAACACCGGGCCTTCGATGAGAAGTCGATTGCCCTGCATGCCCTGAAGGCGGATGTCACCACCCAGGCGGACCGGCCGATACTCATCCCGGGTGAAGATCGCCTTGGGACTCACTGGGCAATTTTCCTGGCAGACGATGCAGGGGCGGTCCATGGCCCAGGGCAGGCAGCGTCCCCGGTCGACGAAGGCCATGCCGATACGGATGGGGCCCCCGGATTCGAAATTGCCCTTTCCCAGGCGTTCGTCAATGGAAATTGGCCGGATGGCGGCGGTGGGGCAGAGGTTGCCACAGGCGATACAGCCGTGCTGGCAGCCACTGGTACCCATGCGAAAATTAAGCATCGGGGTCCAGATGCCTTCAATACCGGCCTGAAGGGCGGTCGGGTGAATCACGTTGGTCGGGCAGACCCGCATGCACTGGCCGCACTTGATGCAGCGCTGGAGAAACGCTTCCTCCGGCAAGGACCCCGGGGGGCGGATGACGTCCGGGTTCCAGGCGTCGCCGGTTATGCCGGCCAGCCGCACCAGGGGAACGGCAGTCACCCCTGCAGCCAAAGCGGCCAGCAATTCTCTTTTGGAAATATCCGGCACAGTGACTTCTCCCGCAGCCGATGCGTGAAGGTGGTAACCCATCACGTCGTGCCGGCAGTCCGCCAGGCAGTTCATGCACAATACGCACTCGGGGGTGCGGATGACGGACGACGGTTCGCACCCGCCCTCGCAGCTCCGGTCGCAGGCACCGCAGGCGGTGCAGCCGTCGGCTTTCTGGCCCACCCGCCACAGGGCGTTTTTTCCCAGCACACCGAACAGTGCCCCCAGCGGACAGACAAACCGGCAGTAAAAGCGCGGGATGAGCAGGTTTAAAAAAACCGCCGCCCAGAAGATGGCGCCGATGGCAAATGTGCCCGGGTAGAGGCGGCTGGCGGCAGAAATGGAGACCAGGCGGCCGTCCACCAGCGGCAGCAGGGTCAGGTTCACCGATCGGCAAAAGAGGGGGATGGGGTCCAGCAATCCGGTCTGCAGGGATGCGGCCAGTAGCCGGGATCCATTCGTGAAGAGACTGAGGACTACCCAGCCGATGGCCACAACAGTAACACCGGTCACCCATCGAACACCGGGTATGGTTTTCGTAAAATGAACGACGGTACCCATCAGCAGGAATGCAACCACAATTGCTGCAGCCAGGTAAGGCGTTTGGAAGGGAACGCCCAGCAATCGGCTGATCAGGTCACCGGCGGCTGCACCGAGCAGGAAGACGAGCAGGATGTATTTGACCTTTTGGCCCCGGCGGTAGCGATTGACCGCTATCATCGCCGATGCACGGCGGCCCAAATTGGCCAGCCATCCCACGACCTGGTGCAGGGTCCCGAAGGGGCAGAGCCAGCCGCAGAAAAAACGGCCCAGCAAAATGGTCAATACCATGGTTAAAAGGCCCCACAACAGGCCGGCGTAGAGCGTGCCGGTAGCCAGAAGGGTGCCCAGGCCGACCAGCGGGTCAAGTTGGATCAACCAATTGACCGGCCACCCGCGCAGCTGCCACCACCTTTCACCCAGGGTGGCAACCATGCAAAACCACAGGAAGATCAGGAAGAAAAACATCTGGCTGATGCGTCTGGCGGTGACAATTCTCATGAAGCCTGTATCTCTTTCAAATATAGCGACCGATAGTCTGCTGTGCCGGCACCGACGCTTTCGGCTTTGGCGATAAAAGGCAAATCCGCGGCGGTACGGTCAAGCAGCGTGGCGCCGGCGGCATCGGCGGCCACCGGATCGGTGCTCACGATCAGGGTGCCGGTGGGTTTGAGATCGGAGAGGGATCCCCCGGTGGGTCCGTTGCTCATCATGGACTGCGTGCCGTCCAGTACCACCACCGTCGGTTTGATCATCATGGCCAGTTCCTGGATGATGGTATGGATATCCTGGTGAAAAATGTTGCGCCGTCCGCCCAGCAAGCCATACCAGTTTTTCAGGGTCATGGATGCTCCGCTGCGGTGGTGATCTTTCACCGGGGCCATGCCGATGATGCGGTCCACCCGGGCCAGAGGGGCATACAGAACCGGCCAGTCCCGGATCAGGCGTCCACCGGAAACGCTGAAGCGCTGGAACAGGGATCCGCGTGGAATCACCACCTCGGCACCGGCCAGGCGGGCTGCCGCATCGATGCCGGTGAGGGCGAAGCAGGAGGCCGGGTCATTGATGGGGTTGTCCGTCACGATCACCCGGGAAGCCCCGGCGGCCAGGCACATCCGTATCACGGCCGCCACCAGGTCCGGATGGGAGGTGGCACCCAGTGCGGGCGGCGAGGCAAACGCCGCGTTGACCTTGAGCAGAACGCGCTCGCCTGGCTTGACGAAGGCTTTCATGCCGCCCAGGGCGTCGAACGCCTGCCGGACGGTCCCCGCTCTATCCAGACCTTGGGCCGTTCCGCGAGCGATGCATATTTTCCCGCTCATTTCGGCGATGGAAAAATCGGGGATCTTTATTGTTTCAGTGGCGTCAGAGAGGATCGCGGGCGCCTTGCCATCATAAAACCCAATGCCCAGGGCACCGGCGGCGGCCATCGAGAATCCCGCCCGGGTGCATCGAGTCAGAAACTCGCGTCGATCGATGGGTGGCTCGGTCATATCAGGCGTTTGCCATACCGTTTTGGTTTGAAGAACGAACGTCCAACGCTGAGTGAAAACGAAGACGGAACATTCAACATTCGATGTTGGACCTTCGACGTTCGATGTTCACTTGCGCGGCTCCGTTTTTTCCAGATGCCCGGCCAACTGCCCGGCCAGCATGCTAGCCGCTTCCAGGCTGCCGGCTTCGTGTACACCGGCCAGGTAGCGCCCACGGCTGAAGACGATTTCATAGGCGTCGAAAAACTGGATGACCACCGCGCCCTCAACGGGCAGGGGTGCATCAATGGTGCTGGCGCCATAGGATACCAATGTCTGCCGGTATTCAATGGCCAGTGCGGATGCGGCTTCAGCGGTCTGTCGGTCAGAAACAAATGCGGTCAATCGGGCACCCTCGACCAGGTATTCAGCCGTATAGACCCGGTCCAGCTGTTCGTATCCGAAGGCGTTGGCGGTAACCAATTGAAGGCTTTCAGCCTGAAGACCGATCTCGGGAAACAGGCCGTTGCCGGGCGCGTCTGCCACCGTAGTGGCGCCGTGCGCCTGCACAAAGGCGTGGGCCAGCAGATTGATGACCTGTTGTAACCCCTCGGAGGCGTCTGTGCCGATGACTTCCAGGTAGAATGGTCCGTGGGTCAAGAACAGGGCGTTTTCCGTGCGGTAGGCATTGGGGACGATGCCGGCGGCCTCGGCGTCTTCCCGGCGCTGCATGCTGAAAACGGAAAAGGCGTTTTCCGGCGTGGCCATGTCGTAAACGAACACCTCCACCCAGGCCCCGCCGGTTTTATCCACACTAAACCGCTGGGTCTTCAGGGATGCGAACCCGGAAGAGAGGTAGAGGTCTGCGCGACCGTTGATTTTTTCGTACAGCGTGTCCGGGCCGAAACGTTCCGGCAGAGAAAAAGGGGCGATTGCAGACCCTGCGGTGTCAATCAGCGTTTGCAGACCCGAGCTTGACGGTTGTGCGTGCGGCTGCGATTCCGGACGGAGGGCGATCACCCCCGGATTGACCTCGAACTGGCGAAGGATCACGCCGGCGCACACGATGGCGAGAAGGGTCATGACAGCCAGGGAGAGGCGGTTTTCCATCTTCCCCGGTTTTTTGTGCGCAGCTGTCTTCATTGCTTTCACCGCAATGTGGGATGCATCCATACAACAACAGGCCTTGTCCACCAATAGAAATGTTCCGGGTCGGTTTGTCAACCGTTAAGCAGCCGAATGATCAGCGGCAATACAGCGGTAAAGCCAAGGGCCGGATCAATGAATGGTCGGCTTGTCGTCATCATCGCTGCCTTTGCCGTTGATTACGGTGAAGTTGGCGCGGCGTCGTTTCCGGCTGTAAGCAGTCGTTTTCCAGCGCCACCAGTCCAGGTCAAGCCACCGGAGCGGCGCACGGAAGTAGAGCCAGGCCAGGCCGATGCCGCCCAGGTGGTAGGCGCCATGGACGTTGGTCTGGGCCAGGAAGGTCAACGCGGTGACGATGGCGGTGCCGTAGCTGATGTACTTGGCTTTGACGGGCAGCACGAACATGAGCAGGATCGTAGCCTCCGGTTGCAGCAGTCCGAAGACAATGATCAGTGCCAGCAGGCTCGGCATCATGCCGGCACAGGGGACGCCAAAGGATGACAGCCCGCCGAAGACCACCCCGCCTGCCGCCCCGCCCAGGGCGGCGATGATGTACAGCCTCATAAATCCGCGGGTCCCCAGGGCCGATTCGATGGTGCCGGCGAAAAAATAGAAGACCAGGCAATTGATCAGAAACCCGATGGGCGCCCCGGGGTCATGGATGACCGGGTGGGTGACCGCCTGCCAGATGTGAAAATTTCCGCTGTTCAGCGGGCTGAGCGCCAGCCATCGATAAATAGGCATGCCCAGCCAATGTTCGCCGATCAATTCCAGAACGTAAACCGCCGCATAGACGACCAGCATGAATTTGCCGACGGGTGTCAGTGACCTGCCGAATCCAATGGTTTGTCGATGGCCGTGGGTAAACATGATCGGGTATACCTCTCTTTCAGTCTTCACCCGCTTTATCAAAGGAAATCGTCAATGCGTAGGCCCCGTCTTCGAAGCGGCTGCGGATCGGATAATTGCCCTTTTCGAACACTTTGAGCATGGCCTGATTGGTGGCCAGCACGTCGGCGGTCATGCCCCGGGCACCGCGCTGGCAGGCCAGGCGGGCCAGCATCCGATACAGGTAGGTGGCGATGCCCAAACCCTGGTACGCCTCGTCCACGACGAAGGCCACATCGACGTAGGGCTTGTCCTTGTGTCGGACAAAGCGGGCCTCGGCGATGATCTGGCCCTGGCCCGGCGGTCCGACCAGCCCCACCACGGAGAGCACATCGCGGTAGTCCACGTTGACGTAGGCCTGCATCTTGGCGTGGGGCATGGTTTTGACCGGCGTGAAATAGCGGTAGTAGATGGCCTTGTCCGAAAAGCGGTAAAAGAGGCGGCGCATCTCCTCTTCGTCGGAGGGTTTGATGGCACGGAAGCGAACCCTTGTGTCGTTCTTGAAGGCCTGCCGTTCGCTTATCTCCGACGGGTAGAGATGAGCGCTTTCGGCCAAAAAAATCTGGTCCGGGTAAATGATATGTTCCGCCTTGGCCTTTTCGACCAGAGCCGGCCGATCGTCGGGATGGGCGATTTCGATGAGGGCCTGGGCCCGTTCCCGCAGAGTCCTGCCGGACAGGGAGGCGATGCCGTATTCGGTTGCGATCATGTTGACCGAGTCGGGCAGGTTCAGCTGGTTGGGCATTTCCTCGATGGAGAGGCGAACGTTGTTTTCCCCCTTGAGGTTGCGGCTGGGCAGGGCGAAGATGGTGAACCCGCCCGGCGATATCTCCGCACCGTTGAGAAAATCCATGGCCTGACCCGGTCCGGAGGTGACCTGGCCCTTGCCGGCGTGCATGGCGATGCGCCCGGACAGGTCCACCTTGCGGGCCGGGAAGATCGCCACGAATCTCGGGTTTCGGCCGATCTCCATGGGCGTGAAAACCTTGTCGATGCTCTGAAATTCAACCAGGGGGTTGCGGTCCAGCCAACGCATCAGTTCGGGCGAGCCCATGGCGTAGCAGGTGAGCGATTTGCCGCGGAAGGCCTTTTTTCGCCGGTTGGTGACCGCACCGCTCTTGATCAGGGCCATGGCTGCATCGGTGATAAAGGGCGTGTGGATGCCCAGATCCTTTTTGCCGGCCAGGTGCCGGGGCAGGGCGTCGAACAGGGGACCGAAGGTGAATCCCAGGCAGCTGCCGTCTTCGATCACCGAGGCCACGTTGGCCGCCACGCGGTCGTAGACGTCATCCACCGGCCAGCCGGAAAACAGCGGCGTCGGTTCGGTGCTTTCCACCAGCAGGTCAAATTCATTCACGGATACGAAGGTGTCTCCGTAGGTGCGGGGAATGTCAGTGTTGATTTCCCCGATGACCACCGACGCCTGGGCCATGACCTGCCGCCCCACATCCACGGCGATGCCCAGCGAGCAGAGCCCGTCGGCATCCGGCGGGGTGATCTGGATCAGGGCTACATCCATGGGCAGCTGCCGGCCACTGATCAGCCGCGGAATGGCGGAGAAGCGACTGGGGATCAGATCCACCCGTCCGGCGGTGATGGCCTCGCTGGCCACCCAGCCGGAGAAGAAGGTTTTCAGCCGGTACTTGTTGGTGCGAAGCTCTTCCAGGGAGATGACATCACCGAAACTCAGGATTTGGATCAGCGTAAGGTCTTGGAGGTTCAAGGCATCAGATGCCATGAGGCGCTTGACCAGGGTGCGGGGTTCGGCGGCACCGGAACCCAGGAAGATGTTCATTCCCGGTTCGATGCGGGCCAGGGCCTGATCAGGCGTCGCCCGTTTTTTGTGCCAGTCGTAGGTCGGTGTGGCAGTCATATTTTCTCCATCGCGTCGGGACAGCGTCAAGTCGAATTTTCCCATATTAACCATCAACGTTGAGAAAACAATCGACGTCGGAAGGATCGGATGTTATGAGACCTCCTGTCAGCTGTTTACCGTCGCATGATCAGTCACAAGAGGGAACCATCGCCATGAAATACGATTTCGACCGTGAGATCAACCGCAAAGAGACCCAATCCGCCAAATGGGGCGTAATCCAGGATCCCGACAACCCGTCGCGCTGGCATGCCACCGACGACTATTATGGTGAAGAACGGGTCCTGCCCCTGTGGGTGGCGGACATGGATTTTCCTGCTCCCCAGCCGGTGGTGGATGCCCTGGTCCGGCGTGCGCAACACGGCATTTACGGCTATACGATCCGGACGGCAGACCACGACCGGGCCGTTGTGGATTGGATGAACCGACGCCATGGCTGGGCGATCGAACCGGGCTGGATCGTGTCCACACCCGGGGTGGTGCCGGCGGTCAATTTTCTTGTGCGTACGTTCACCCAACCGGGTGAGAAAGTACTGGTTCAGCGGCCGGTCTACTATCCTTTTTTCAATGCCATTGAAAATAACGGCGCCCAGATTGTTTCCAGCAGCCTGATCCTCGAGGGCGGCCGTTATGCAATGGATTTCGACGACTTCGAAAAAAAGGCGGCCGATCCGGCGACCACGCTCTACATCCTGTGCAGCCCCCACAACCCGGTGGGCCGGGTGTGGACCCGTGAAGAGCTGATCCGTGTCGGGGAGATCTGCCTGAAGTACCGGGTGCTGGTGGTTGCCGACGAGATCCACGCCGACCTGATTTACAGGGGAATCACCTTCACGCCTTTCGGCGCCATCAGCGAAGATATGGCCCACAACACGTTGGTCTGCACGGCTCCCAGCAAAACCTTCAACCTGGCCGGCCTACACACCTCCAACATCATCATCTCCAACGACAGGTTGAGACACCGCTTCCAGCAGACCCTCAACAGCTGCGGCATGGGCAAGTGGGCTTCTCCCTTCGGCGTGCTGGCCTGCGAGACCGCCTACCGGGAAGGGGAGCCATGGCTGGAGCAGGTGATGGCATATATCGAAGGCAACCTGGACTATCTGCAGGGGTTCATCGACAAGCATGTTCCAGGCATGCGGGTCATCCGGCCAGAAGGGACCTACCTGGTGTGGCTGGACTGCCGGGGACTGGGGCTGGACAAGTGGTCACTCAAGCACCTGATGCTTCGAAAAGCGCGAATTTTCCCGGATGAAGGGTTTATCTTCGGACCCGAAGGTGACGGGTTCGAGCGAATCAACATCGCCTGCCCGCGGTCGATTCTGCAAGACGCCCTGACGCGTATCCGTCGGGCGGTAGACGCGTTGTAAAACGACTCGCCCGGTGGACGTGATGCGGTCATTGTACTGCCGCCGCTGGCCAGTGAATCCGGATCATATATGATATCGGACGGTTGCCGAAGTCCTCAACCTTGCCGGTTGAACATCACGAAGCCTACCAGGATCAGCGCCATGCCCGCCAAGTGGAAGGACTTCAGGGATTCTCCCAGGAAAATGATGGCCAGGATGGCTGCAAAGACGGGGATCAGGTTGATGAACAGGCCGGTGCGGTTGGCGCCGATGATGGCTACCCCACGGTTCCAGCAAAAATAAGCCACGATGGATGGAAAAAGGGCCACGTAGCCGATGCTGCCGACCACGCCGGGTGTAAGTGCGAACGTCCCGACGGCCGATATTTCCCACAGGTAGATCGGCAGCAGGCCCAGGCATCCGAGACCGAAGGTGTAGGTCAGAAAGCTCATGGGATGCATGTTCGGTCGTTTGGGCAAGAGGGCCGAGTAGAGCGCATAAAGGACCACCGCCACGATCATCAGCAGGTCTCCCTGCGCCAGGGCCAGGTCGATCAGCGCCTGCCAGCGGCCCTTGAGCACCACGACCCCGGCACCTACGACGCATAGCATCACCCCGGCG
>Ga0272442_10008068_pt1 | contig 13451 bp, 6 predicted proteins | sample SSMForm2O_FD_200262 | JGI IMG/M metagenome (GOLD analysis project Ga0272442, IMG submission 200262) | Marine sediment archaeal communities from Little Sippewissett salt marsh, Falmouth, MA, United States - SSM-Form-2O | ecosystem: Environmental > Aquatic > Marine > Wetlands > Sediment ...
GCTTCGAAATCGCCTGTCAGTTGCAGCACTTCCTGTTCGGCCACTTTGAATGAAAAGGAGAAATCATTGACATTTTTTTGCTCTCCGAAAGCCGTTTTTCCTTTCAGAACAGCCCGGTAGGATTGCCCCGCGGGCAAATGCTGTTCCGGAACAAAACGGATAAGGGATTCCGTGACCCACCGGGCATGCCCTTTGATGCCGGGATCGAACGAGAAGGGATTCCTGTCCAGAATTTGGCCCTCGAAATGGGAAGGAACCACAGGGCCGGTGAATTCGATATCGATGACCGCGGCCGAGGAGATAACGGCAGGCGGCGTGGATATAATCATTTTGTCCAGATCCATTCTGCTCTGCAGTTCCCCTGAAATCCGGGGCGAGGCAGAGTCATCGGTTGCAGACTCGTTTTGTCCGCAGGCGGCCAGCAGGCCGGCCAGCATGATGATTAAAAGCTGTCTCATTGGTGCTCCTCCCGGTGTGTAAAGCCGTTGGATTGCATGTGAAATACGGTGTTGATAAAATGTCCGGTGAAGGCTGTGCCGGACCCTGATTCAGAGCGTGATGATTTCAGATGCATGTTAACAGGCAAACGGATGGCTGTGCCCGTGAAATCGTTTCACCGGTTCTAAAATAACAGATCGGAAAGGCAAATTCAAGAAGAATGTGCAGGGATGGGAGCGGGATTGCATCACGGGCAAACGTCCGTGATTGATCTTCAGGGCATTCCGCCGGACGGTCATGGTTCCCGATGGGGCCTTCAATCCGCCCCGGGCGGATCAGGCGATCATGGAATTTGCAACCGCCAGAAAGATGGCGGACTTTCAGCCCGAACAAACCGGTACGACCATGCCGGTGCGCCTGCGGCGCACCGCCGCCTTTGGCAGCGGATGGTTACCCGGCGCGGCCGGGATAGTCACACCTTTTGTTTCAGTGTTTCGGAAACACGGGCCTCGAATTCAATGATGTTCAGCGGCGCTGTGTTGCTGTGCCATTCTTTCAGGCCGGTTTTGTGAAATCCGAGTGATTCATACAGCCGCCGGGCCGGTTCGAAAAAAGGATGATCCAGTGTGCTCACGCGTGCCTTGTCAATCTTCAGGGTCTGGATCCGTCTCAGGATTTCAAGCAGCTGCTGCCTGCCGTAGCCGGATGAACTGAATTCAGGGAGGATACAGTGATGTCCGATGATGCCGAATTGCGGAGCCGGACGGGGATCAAAGGATCCGAACCCGACCAGCGCGTTGTCCGCCCAGCTGAGAAAAAGACAGTTGCCGACAGTCTCCGGATACCGGAATATTTCCCGGTCGTATTCTTCCCAGCCACGGATTTCCGGTTCCCACAGGGACGGATCGGATGCGATGATTTCAGCATAGCTGCGCTTCAGCATGCCTGAAATGGTTCCGGGCGGATGCCCCTGAAGCGATGTGAAATCGAGGGCGACGGTTTCTTTTTTCACGGTGTGCATGGGACTGTATGATTTCCTGTCTGTCTGAATGTTTCAAGAACTTATAAAGGTAGTTCAGCCGGACGTCAAATTCAAGCAGAAAGTATCGTTTCATGGCATAAATCTTGCAAAATTTGTTATTTCCATGCAACGTTTCTTGAAAAATAAACATCGTACGGGCATACGGCGGCCGGCTGTGACCAGACACGCTGTTTCATGGCTGTATTATGGCATTCCGGGATTCATGCTTTTCATTTTGGGATGCGGTTCCGGAAAATCCGTTTATGATGTATCCATGCATATTGAAAACCGGCGGTTTGCGGCCGTCCGGTTTGATCCGTCCTATTACTATGATGTGGATATGAATGTGCCGGCCCTGTGCAGACATCTGGCGGAAACGTGGCGTGATAACGGCATCAACGCCGTATATGTCAAGGCCTATGATCCGACATACGGTGCGGTCTACAAAACACGCTACCCGGGAAACATCCGCACAGATTACGGCAGGCTGAATTTTCTGAAGGCCATGATTCGCGCCTGTCACAGAGAGGAAATCCGTGTTTTTGCCTGGATTCCGGCCTTTCAGCACAAGCAGATCTGGGATGCCCGGCCGGAATGGCGTGAAAAAATGCCGGACGGGAGTGATTACCGGCCGGATTCCCACAGTTATTTTCTGTGTGTACGGAATCCGGCCTGCCGGAAATGGTGGCTGGGCTTTATCAGCGATCTGCTGGATCATTACGGGGACCTGGACGGCATTGACCTGGCGGAGCCGGTAATAAGCTGGAAGCCGGGAGAGGCCTGCCATTGTCCCTTGTGCCGGGAAGCGGCGGCAGGGAATACGGACAGCGCCGGCAAACCGGAGAAATCCCGGTCTGACGCCCTGACATCGCTTCTTCATGAAACCTGCCGGCTGATCCGGCGCGGCGGAAAGCTGTCTTCCGTGACATCGATTACTGCGGCCGGTACCACCGGCCGTCTGCATTCCCCCGAAGAGCAGCGGGTTCGCACCGGATTTGATCTGGACGGACTGCTGGACAGCCCGGACAGACCGGATTTCATCAATATGGAAATTCTCTGGCAGCAGTGGGCGGATTTCTGGAATGATACGGACACGTTTTGTCCGGAATGGACAGAAAAGGCGGTACGCGAGGTGATCCGGCAGGTCAATCACCGGGCGGATCTGGTGATACACGTGGAGATGACACGGTTCGGCGTGGTGTCCGTACCGGACAGCAGTTTTTTCCAGTCCCTGTATTCCGCGATGGACGGGGGGGCCCGTGCCGTCGATTTCTATGATACCCGGCAGGCGGACGACCGGGGTTTGTGGCCGCAGATTAAAAAGGCCCTGGCCTATGTCCCGGTCAAACGCGTTGTGCTGTTTCATGACGCAGGCAGCCTGAATGATGCCGGGCAGCTTGAAAGGCTGCTTCGGCATTTCAATACAGAGACACGGATGCTGCCGGTCGATGAATTTTCTGGCGAGGCCGATCTTTTGCACGCGGATCTCGTCTTTTATATCGGAACGGTTTACCGGCCGTCCATGCCCGCACGCTTTGTCCGGGCCGTGAACCGGTTTCAGGGCACCGTGTGCTGGGTGAACGAAAACATTCAGGCGCTGGGAGACCCCGGACTCGCACACATGGGATTGTCATACCAGGGAGTTGATGACACCTCCGCCTATGAGATCGTTTACCGGGAGGAGCGGTTTTTCAAGGGCGATTCCATCATGCACATCATCGGGATTTCGGATTCGTCGCGCTGCCGGATGATGGCCACGGCGCGCTCAGGCAGCCGCGAGGTGCCCTATATCGTGCGATGCGGCCGTTTCTGGTATGTGGCGGATCTGCCGACATCCTATGTGACCGAGGGCGGACGGCATATCGTATTTGCGGAACTGCTTCATGAGATCGTGGGGGAGAATCACGCCGGGAAACATCTCGCCCTGGTGCGCATCGAAGATGTCAATCCCACATCCACTCCGGAATACCTCCGGTCCATTGCGGATTTTCTGAAATCGCGGAATATCCCGTTTTCAGTGGGTGTCACGCCTTTTTATCTCGATCCGGCCGAGAATACCGCACTTTCCCTGTCGGACCGTCCCGGACTCGTCGAAGCGCTCCGGTACATGGTCAGAAGCGGCGGCACCATCGTGCTGCACGGCTGCACCCATCAGTACCGGGGCCAGACCGCCATCGACTATGAATTCTGGGATGGGATGAATGATACACCGCTGCCGGAAGTGCCGGAAATCTATGTCCGCGACAGGCTGGAAAAGGCCCTGGATGAATGCTTTGCGAACGATCTTTATCCACTGGTATGGGAAACGCCGCATTATGCAGCTTCCCTGTCTGATTATGCGGTCATTGACCGGTATTTCAGCACCTGCTATGAACGCCGGAATACGGTTGACCAGCTGGGATCAGATCAGCTGCTGCCGTTTCTGATTCCGTCCCGTTCCGGACAACCCGTGATGATTCCTGAAAATCTGGGGTATGTCCCCCTTGAGAATCCCTCGCCGGAAACCATCATCTCCCATGCAGAAAAAAACATGGTCATCCGCGACGGGTTTGCCAGCTTTTTCTTTCATTCCTTTGTGCCGGTTGATCATTTGAAAACGATTGTGAAAGGCATTGAACGGCTCGGTTACACATTTGCCGACATCCGGACACTGACCAACCGGGTGCGGGCATCCACGGGTGTGGTGATGAGCGGTCAGGGAGAAGTCCGTCTGGATGTCCGCAATCAATATATCAATGATTTTTACATGACGCCCCGCGGAAAACGCAGGCACGAGTTTTTCAGCCCCGATGTCACCAGTGAACCGGTTCATAAATCCATCGCATGCCCGCCGGGCTGGCAGTATGTGGCCGTGACCCGGGACGAGAAAGCGAAGTCGCTTGCCGCCGGATTGTGGACGTCATTCGGGAAGATGCCGCTGGGAGAATTGTGGCAGGTTCAGCCTCTGGAAGCGGCCAGAAAGCCATTGATCCCGCTTGTTCTTGTGGATTCCGATTCGGGAAACGGCATCCCGGAGAATACACGGAGTCACATTCAGGCGTTGCAGTCCGTGGGCATTCAGTGCCGCACCCTGTCGGTCACACATTTTCTGGATATCCCGGAGGATATCAATTTGCTGGTCATTCCCTCTTCGGCCGGGAAACGTCTCTCCGAACAGCACATCCTTTTTATCCTGAGAGCGCTGTCCAGGGGAATGAATGTGGTGCTGGAGCCGGGCGGTGAACTGGCGGAGAGAATGGGTATCCGCAAAACAGGCGATCCGCTTCCGGTGCATGTGGTGCAGGATGAATATTATCCGCAGGTCGATATTCTGTGGAAGGAACCGGACACGTATCAGCGTTTTGATGTACCCATTGACTATGTCACCTATTATTCGGAAAAAAATACGGGTGATCCACTGATCATCGGAGGCGAATACGGAGAAGGCAGGTATCTGTACCTGGCCACGCCGCTCGATCCCACCACCGGCCTGGGATACGGCCGCTATCCGTATTATTGTGACCTGATTCAGCGGCAATTCGATCTGTGGCCCCTGGCCAGACGGGAGTCGGCGGAGATTTACTTTGAGCCCGGAGACCGGGAGGATGTGAGTCTCGAGGCGCTTGTCGGTATGTGGAAGGCGCACGGATACCGGACAGTCTATGTGGCCGGATGGCATATGTACGAAAACTGGAGCTATGATTACAGGCATCTCATCGATCTGCTCCATCAGAATGCCATGCTGGCGTATTTGTGGCTGGAACTGCCCTATGTGAGCAGACATTTCTGGGAGGCGCACCCTTCCTGGCGCGAAAAAACGGCCACCAATCAGGATGCCGTTGTGGAATGGCGGCATCACATGGCCCTGACGGAGCCCGCCTGCCTGGAAGCCGTTTTTTCAGTACTGTCCGGACTCATTCAGCGATATGACTGGGACGGCATCAATCTGGCCGAACTCTGTTTCAGTTCACCGTTCGGTCCGCAGCGGCCGGATCTTTTTACGCCGATGCATTCGTCGGTCCGGAATGATTTCTCGCGGCTTCACGGATTTGATCCCATCCTGCTGTTTCAGGAATCATCCCCCCTGTACTGGCGGAACAATCCGGCGGCCTGGGAGACATTTCAGGATTACCGCCATGATCTGGTGGTCCAGCTCCATGATACGTGCCTCGGATTTCTGCATCGGGAAAGAGCGCGGAAACAGAATGATATGGAGATTGTGGTCACCGTGCTGGATAACATCCATGCGGCACAGACCGGGCTCGGCACGGCCACGGATACAAAACGCATTATTGCCCTGAAAGACCGGAGGCCGTTTACCATTCAAATCGAAGATCCCTTTGAGCTGTGGCATCTGGGCCCGGCCCGGTACGACACCCTTTCCCGGACCTACCGGTCACTGGTCCGGGATCAAAAAGACATGATTTTCGATATCAATGTGGTGCCTTCCAGAACGTTCAAGGGAAGTCTGGCGCCAACCAGGCAGCCCACCGGTCTGGAATTGTATCATTCTCTGAAAAAGGCGCAGCAGAAGGATAACCGTGTGGCCCTGTACTCGGAATCCAGCATTTATATGGTCGATCTGCCGTGGATCGCCCATGCCATGGCGCAGGGTACACGGGCGAGTATGTCGGACTACCGCTGGGTCATCGATACGGATCACATGATTCAGATCGACATGGATGGGGAATTGCACCGGGATCTGATGGTTGATGACAGGGTATGGCCCGCCTATTTTGAAGGGCGGATGCTGCTGCCTTCCGGGAATCATGTTATACGGCCCGTTTCCCGGATGAAAGGATTTCAGTCAACGTTGAATACACCCACCCGGCTTGTGGATATCACCGGGGAATTGACCTCCTGCAGACTGAACCATCACGGTATCGAGATATCGTACCGCTCGGAGGTCCGGAACCATATTGTGGTCAATGAAAGACCGAGGAAGGTGCTGGTGGATAATACCGTGTATCCCTGCGGCGTCAAAAGGGGCAAAGGCGGATTTACCGTCATACTGCCGGCGGGTTCCCACCAGGTCCGGATCATGACCCGGAGTACCGGCGCCATGTCCGTGAGAAATTTCAGCATGATTGCATCGGTCACCATTGTCATCATCAGCATCCTTGCGGGACTGGTTCTGATGACGCTTTATATCAATCATTTCAAGAGACGTATTCAGCGCCGCACGCGGCGATAAATGGCTGAACGGCCCGGAGTCCGGCAAATGCCTTTTGTATCGATTGTTTTCAATATTGCCTTTATGTTCGCGGTATCCGTTATCTGGATCATGATCCTGTACCAGCTGATTCTCACATTGTTCGGATACCGGTACCGTCGTGAATCGGCCAGGAATGCGAGTGAAACGATGACACACCCCCGGGAATGGCCGGGCGTGTCGATTCTTGTTCCGGCCCGGAATGAATCGGTCGTGATCGGAAGCACGCTGAGAAAAATTCTGGCGCTGGATTATCCTGCTGCCAGGATGGAATGCATCGTGATCAACGACGGTTCAACGGACAATACACGTTCGATTATCGAACAGTATCATAAAAAAGATCCCCGTGTGGTCCCCCTGTCACTGGCTCCGGCGGCTTCCGGCAGGGGGAAAGCCCGTGCCCTGAATGAGGGATTGAAAAAGGCGAAATACGGACTCATCGCTGTCTATGATGCGGACAATAATCCGGAATCCGGTTCGTTGAAAATACTGGTGCGGGAGCTCCTTTCCGGAAAGAACACAGGCGCCGTGATCGGGAAATTCAGAACCGTGAATCGCCATAAAAATCTCCTGACCCGGTTCATCAACATTGAAACCCTCGGTTATCAGTGGATACTTCAGGCGGGACGGTACCGGGCGTCCGGTGTTTCGATTTTATCCGGCACCAATTTCGTGGTACACAGAGAGGTGCTGGATGCATGCGGCGGATGGGATGAATCGGCCATTACGGAAGACGCCGAACTGAGTGTGCGGATCTATCAGAAAGGGTGGAAAATAAAATTCATTCCCCAGGCCGTTACCTGGGAACAGGAACCCGAGACATGGCGCGTATGGATCAGGCAGCGCACCCGGTGGGTGAGAGGCAACAATTATATCATCCGCAAATTTTTCAGGCCCGGCCTGCTGTTTTCAAGCAGAATCCTGTTTCTGGAATTTCTATATCTGTTCGTGCTTTATTATCTGCTGTTGACGGCCATCGTGACATCCCACCTGCTGTTTCTTTTATGCGGTGCCGGTATTCTGGGAGTGGATGTGCCCGGTCCCTATACGGCGGTATGGATTTCAGCGTTTTTTATGTATATTCTGGAAGTGGTCCTGGTGCTCTCCTATGAGGATGAGGACCGCCCACTCAATATTCTGATTACCGCATTGATGTATTTTACCTACTGTCAGATGTGGATCTATGTGGTGTTCCGTGGATTTTCGATGGACCTTTTCAGAAAACAGATGGGTGTCTGGGACAAGACTGAACGGTATCCCCAGGGGCATGAAAGGCCGGATCCGGGAGAACCTTCTTGAAAGTGTGTCCCGGGATCTGGGCGGCCGGTATACTGTGCTGCACCATGGGCCTTCAGGCGGCAGCGGATGATTCGCTGTCTGTTTCACATAAACCGCAATTCAGATGGTGGGGCGAGTGCTATGATGAATCCATCTTCTTTGAGAGACACGGCAATATGCTGTATTCCAATTCTCATATCAGACAGGGTGTGAAGATCAGCCGTCTTCCGTATATTCATCAGCTGGAATGTTATACGATGGTGAGGTACGGCCGGGATATTCACCGGGATTTATGGAATACCAAAAAAGAAACGGGGCTGGGGATACGTCTGCGGTTTTTCAGAAAGCTGTTTATTGCACCCTACGTGGAAATCATCAGGGGGTATTACGGCCCGGTGTCCCAGGGATTTCCCGAACCTGAAGAAAAACAATACAGTGATGTGCGGGGAGGACTCCTTTTCTGGTACGGATGGGACCGGTATGATGAACCGGACCGGACGGTGACATTCCCGCTGCATGCGGTGGGTGAGGTGTACAGCGAATTGGATTATTTCAGAATGGATGATCATAATGTGATTTTATACCTGCACACCAGAGCGGGGCTTCGTGCGGCCAGAATATGGACCTGTGCGCTGACCGCTTACGGCGTGCTGTATTTTCTGAGGGATATCAATCAGGATTTCTGGAACAACACGGCTGAATTCGGACCCGGAATATGGATCAAACCGCATCCTTCCCTTGACCTGAAGATTTTTGTGGAGTGGCTGCAGGGATATTATTTCAATGTGGAAAGCAGGGATAAAAATCCGTATGATGACCGGTACACGGACCGTCGCATCGGTGTTCTTTTCTGGGTCGGATGGTAACCGGAGAAACCTGTCATCGGAAGTTCTGAAGGGGAACAGGATGTATGATAAAAGCGGTGTGAAGGTTGTGATGGCGGCCCTGCTGCTGTGGATGGCTGTGAAACCGCAGGCCGCATCGGGTGAGATAACCGGCCTGATCTGGAAAAAGTCCGCGGATCTGGATGTATTGGCCATCGCCCCCGCCGGAGATGTGGATGGTGACAGCATATCCGATGTTTTTGCCGGATCACGGGATCATCTCGTATACTGCCTTTCCGGTGATGTCAACAAGCAGGGAGCGATTATCTGGTCCTGGAATTTCGGTGCGCCGGTATGGACGGTGGCCCGAATTCCGGATGTCAACGGAGACGGGGTGGATGATTGTCTGGCCGGATGTGCGGACAATACATTATACTGCCTTTCCGGCCGGTCCGTCAACGGCTTGTCTGAAAAGCTGTGGTCATATGCTGTTGACGGGGATGTGTTTACCGTCACCTTCCTGAACGATATAAATGATGACGGTATCTGCGATGTGGTGATGGGAACCAATGATGACCGTGTGTACTGTCTGGACGGGCAGTACGGCCTTGCATTGTGGATTTATGCGGATACGGAAGCGGGCGCGATCAAATCGGTCTGCCGGATACCGGATGTCAATAATGACGGTCTGGATGACTGTCTGGCCGGGGGGGAGAACGACCGGATTCTCTGCCTGTCAGGAGACGCCGGTGCAGAGGGAGAATTGATCTGGTACAGCCAGGCGGGGAGTACCATTCTGTCCGTGGCCACGGTGCCGGATGTCGACAATGACGGGATACATGACTGTGCGGCCGGCGGGGAAGACGATTACGTGTACCTGATTTCCGGGGGCGGTTCGGGCAGAAACAAGCCGGTATGGACCTCCCGGACCGGCTCGACCGTCAAGACGGTTGCGGGCGTTTCCGATGTTAATTCGGATGGGGTTCCGGATCTGCTTGCGGGCGGCGAGGATAATCAGGCACGTTGTTTTTCGGGGGTGAACGGTGAAGTAATCTGGGAACGGATGTTTACAAGCACGGTTCTGACAGTTACTTCTTTTGAAGATGTCACAGAAAACGGAACTCCGGACTGCATCGCCGGTGCGGAAAACGATACGATTTACTGCCTGGACGGGCAGACCGGTGAGAGAATCTGGCGTTATGGCACGGGCGGCGCAGTCACATGCGTTGCTCCCATCGCCGATTTGAACGGCAATCAGAGCAGCGATGTGCTCGGCGGTTCCACAGACAGCTATGTATATGCCCTGGACGGCCGAAGTATGGTTCAGGAGACGGTCGGCGCCCCGGTCATGCTGTCCGGTGCCCTGTCCGGAGAAACCGGACAAAGCCTGCTGTTCCAGGCCGGCGGTGCGGTCAGCAACCTGGGGCATGCCCTGGAATACCGTTTTGACTGGGGTGACGGCGATTATTCGGCGTGGGGGGATTCCAGTCAGAGTCACGCATGGCAGTCTGCGGGTGACTATACCGTCAGAGCGCAGGCCAGGTGCAGGGATCACCCTTCGGTGGCCAGCGACTGGTCCGGGGGCGTGAGTGTGCATATCGAATGGCCGTCGGCCATTGATAGGGAACCCGGCAAGCCGGTTCCCGAAGCATTCGGTCTGGATCAGAATTATCCGAATCCATTTAACGCCGGAACCAGGATTGCATACCGGATTCCAAAAGCCTGCCGGGTGCAGATCCGGATATTCAGTGTCCACAGCGAAATGATCCGGACACTGGCGGATGCCTGGCATGCGCCCGGTTTTTATCATGTCGAATGGGACGGAAAGGCTTCATCCGGCACTCCGATGCCCTCGGGCATGTATGTTTATCAGATGAAAGGCGGGGATTGGGTGTCCGCCGGAGAGATGATTCTGCTCAAGTGAGACGGATGCCAGCCTGCGGATCGGGAGGGGCCTGTTTGTGAGGGAAAGAATCGTATGATCGTTATGGTGATTATGGGGACCCGGCCCGAGGCGGTCAAACTGGCCCCGGTCTTTCTGGAATTAAAAAAACATGACCGGATCACACCGGTGCTTGTGGCTTCGGCCCAGCATCGCGACATGCTGGATCAGGTGCTGTCTGTTTTTCATCTTGCGCCGGATTTTGATCTTGATGTCATGATTGACGATCAGACACTGTATCATGTCACCGCGGAAGCGGTGCGCAGGCTGGAAGCGGTTTTTCAGGCAGTCACACCGGATATGGTTCTGGTGCAGGGAGACACCACCACCTCACTGGCCGGTGCCCTGGCGGGTTTCTATGAAAAAACACGCATTGGTCATGTGGAAGCCGGTCTCCGGACAGGAGACAAATATGCCCCGTTCCCTGAAGAAATCAACCGGCGCCTGGTCTCCGTACTGGCCGATGACCATTTCGCGCCCACTGAAACAAACCGGCAAAATTTAATCCGGGAAGGGGTGAAACCGGACACCATTATCGTTACGGGCAACCCGGTGATCGATGCGCTGCTTTATACCATGGAAGAGGATTTTGCCTCGGAGCTGCTTGACAGTCTGGCGCATTGCCGGGTGATCATGGTCACGGCCCATCGCAGGGAAAATTTCGGTGAACCCATCCGCTCTATCTGCGAGGCCATTCGGGAGATGGCCGCAAAGGACCGGGATCTGCATTTTTTATATCCTGTCCATCCCAACCGGTATATCCGGGAGCCCGTTTATCACATCCTTGGCGGGATGCAAAATGTACATCTGCTGCCTCCGCTGGATTACCGGTCATTTGTGAATTTTCTGGGCCGGTCGTATCTTGTTTTAACGGACTCCGGCGGTATCCAGGAGGAAGCGCCCAGTCTGAACAAACCGGTGCTGGTTCTGAGAAATCAAACGGAAAGACCGGAGGCAGTAACAGCCGGTGCCGTGAAGGTGATCGGGACGGACAGAGAGCGTATTGTCACCGAAACACTCCATCTGCTGAACAATCCGGATGTGTACGGGCAGATGGCCGGAGCGCCGAATCCATACGGAGACGGCAGGGCGTCGGAACGTATCGTCCGGCATATCCTCAGGCGGGAATAGACAGGTCGTGCGCGCCGAATCACAATGATCCGGGTATTGGATGTATTTTCAGTGTTGCGGTTCGGTCAGAATGTTCCGGATGCTCTGCAGCAATGAAAAGATATCGTACGGCTTCTGCAGAAAATGGAATTTCTTGGACTGAATATCCGACCATTTTGAACTGTATTCGGGATAGCCGCTGCATAACAACACGCGAAGTTTTGGATTGTTTTTCAGAAGCCTTTCCGCCAGTTTCACTCCGCTCTCATCCGGGAGCACCACATCCGTAAATAACAGATCAAAATCACCTTTTTTTGACCGGAAAATGGCTTCTGCTTCTTTTGAGGTGGCCGCCAATGAAGCGGAATACCCCGCTTTGCCGAATATCCGCTCCAGATGTTCCCGGATCTTTCCGGCGTCTTCAACGACCAGGATGCTTTCTCCGTTTCCTTTCAGGGAATCGAAAGAGGGTTTGTGCCAGGTTTTCTCCGGTGCTTTTTCATGAACCGCCGGGAAATAGATATCGAAACGGGTTCCCTTGCCCGGTGTGCTGTCCACATGGATCCAGCCCTTGTGTCCCTGAACAATGCCGTATACCACGGACAAACCCAGTCCTGTTCCGTCTGTACGTTTCTTCGTGGTGAAAAAAGGCTCGAATATCTGCCGGACTGTTTCCCTGTCCATTCCTTTGCCGTCATCCGCCACAGACAGGCATGCAAATTCACCCGGATAGGCCTCCAGGTTCTGCTCGCAGTCGCTTTCCCCGATAACGGTGTTGGCGGTCCGGATGGTCAGATTGCCCCTGGAGGACATGGCATCCCTGGCATTGATCGCCAGGTTCAGCAAAATTTGTTTCATGGTGCTTTCATCCGCCTGTATCGGCCATATATCCTTGTGAAGATCCGTCTTGATGACAATCTGGTCGCCGATCAGCCTGTAAAGCATTCTGGTTGTGTTCTCAATGACCGCGTTGAGATTGAGTGCTGCAAAACGCAGGGGCTGTTTGCGGCTGAAAAGGAGCAGTTGACGCGTCAGGTCCGTTGCCTGTTCGGTTGATTCGCGGATTTCTTCCAGCGACTCATGCAGCGGACTGTCATGACCAATATCCAGGAGCGCCATATCCGTGACACCGCGAATGGTGGTCAGTATATTGTTGAAATCATGGGCAATGCCGCCGGCCAGTGCACCGATGGACTCCATTTTTCCGGTCTGGCGAAGCTGTCCTTCCAGCTGCAGTTTTTTGGATATATCCCGGAATGCAAGCACGCCGCCGATGATTTCCCGCCGATCATTCAGAATGGGGGCCGCATTTGTTTCAACAGGGATTTTTCTGCCTGACCGGGGAATTAAAAAAATGGTCTCGGGATTCGAGGTGATTTCTCCGGTTTCCATGGATCTTTGCAATGGATCAACAAGTGTTCCGGATTCCTCGTCGCGGGCGAACCGGAATGCGCTGCTGATAGGCTGACCGATGATCTGTTTGCCGGAATGACCGGAAAGCGTTTCAGCCACCGGATTCGCGGAAATCACGATGCCTTTGGTATCTATGGTGATTACGGCCTCGCCGATGCAGTTCAGTGTCGTGGAAAACCACTCTTCCTTTTCCTTGAGCTGATGCGCGATCTCGCTTTTATACAGGGCGATTTC
>Ga0272442_10008069_pt1 | contig 13449 bp, 14 predicted proteins | sample SSMForm2O_FD_200262 | JGI IMG/M metagenome (GOLD analysis project Ga0272442, IMG submission 200262) | Marine sediment archaeal communities from Little Sippewissett salt marsh, Falmouth, MA, United States - SSM-Form-2O | ecosystem: Environmental > Aquatic > Marine > Wetlands > Sediment ...
GAGAAGGCAAATTAGCGCAGGCGAAGAAAGAGCTGACGGGAACACTCAGCATAGTAAAACAAAAGATCACCTCATATGAGAACGAAGCAAAGAATTTGGTATCCGCGAATCGAGAGCGTGTTGCCAGAGTATATTATAAAGGAGCATCAGTATTAAGCAGGATAGAAAACAAAATCAACCAATTACTGGAAAAGATAGCAGATCTGGAAGAGAAGGTGGTGACACCAAGAAAAGTAGAGCGCAAAGAAAGAGATGATTATGTAAAAAAGGAACAACAACTTGAAAAATCAAACGAATTGATAGATAATGGAATCCAATATTTGGAAAATAGGCAGTTTAATAAGGCTAAATCCGCTTTTAAAAAGGCTGTAGATGTTGCTCCTGTTGATAAAAAGTCTCAAGTAGAAAAGACAATAGAAGACAAGGTTTCCGCTTTTTATGCTTCCAGTAAAATTGAGGACAGAAAAACTGTAGAAGACAAAGTTTCTTCCCGTGAGTTCGAGAATATAAAGGCAATAAATATGTATATATCGAAAGGGATTGAATATCTCAACAATAAAGAATTCGAGAAGGCAGAAGAGTTATTCAACGCGGCACTTGAAATTGAACCCCAAAATAGAAAAGTTAGAGACTATTTACAAAAACTACAAATAGCCAGATTAGAATATGAAAATATTAAGTTATTGGAGCAAAAAGGTATAGAATCTGAAGGTAACGAATTGAGACGTGAACAGTTAGAAGAAAGTATTAATGAATCAATAGAACGAATCAAGGCAAAATTGGAAGAGATAGAATAAATTTGGAAAGGGAGAATTAAGAATGAAACGGGAAATTAAAAAGTGTTTTGGGGTTTTTCTTATGTTTTTAATTGTTGTGAGTACAGTTTGTTTATATAACTATCTATATGCACAGGAAAATGTTGATATAACAAATTTAGAGCGCGTGCAAGTTATTTTGGATGAAGGGTTTAAATATTTGCAGGCAGATTCTTTGGCAAGCGCAAAAATTAAATTTGAAGAGGCTTTGGAGATTGCTCCAGAAAAGATGAGAGGAGAAATCAAAAAACTTATAGATAGTATTGATAGCGCAATAGCAAAAAGGGAAGGTTTGGCAGCAGGTGTCTTAGGAAAAAGCGAAGAAGAAGCCAAGAGAATTTCCGAATTACAACAGAATATTCTCCAATTCGAAAGAGAACAGAAAAAATTGACATATATGACTCAAGGCAATTCTTATTACAATCAAGGCGAATACGAAAAAGCGATTGCTGAATTCAATAAGATTTTGGCGATTTATCCTCAAGATAGGGATGCTATCTCCAGCATAGAAAAAACTAATTTGGCAATCAAAAAGGCACAGAAAGTGGAAGCAAAGAAAATACAGGATTACTGGGAAAATGCCAAGAGTTTTGCCCGCTCCAAAAAGTATGACAAGGCAATAGAAGAACTTGAAAAATTACTTGCTGTGAGTCCAGCTGCGGGTAGAGAAACATTGGAATATATAGAAGAGATAAACTTATATAAAGCACAGATGAATGAATACAAGAGGCTGCAGGATATAGTGGATAAAGGGAAAGAACGGCTGAAAGATAAAGAATATGATGAAGCAATCGAATTATGGCGGCAGGTTTTAAAAGAGAAAAAAGATTATCCCGAGGCGGAATTGTTAATTGCGGAAGCGGAGTTTAATAAAGCAAAAGATGAAGGTAAAATTGTTGAAGGAAAATATAAGGCCGCCAGAGAAGAAAAGATGTTGGAGATTGACAAAGCCTTTGTTCCTATTATCGGCGGTTCGGAGAAAGAAGTAAAGAAACAAATTGAGGTTGACGAAGAACTTTTAGCCATAGAAAAAATTAAAACAATACTGAAAGACAAAAAGGTTACGCTTGAATTTATTGACGCAGATTTAAGGGGAGTTATTATATTTCTTTCAAGGCAGAGCGGCGTAAATATGATGGTTGACGAGGCTATATTTCAGGCAGTGACTGCTCCTGCGGCTGGAATGGCTGCAGCGGGCCCTGATATGCGGGGAGCCCCCGGCTTAGCGGCAGAAACGACAGCGACGGCAGTAACTACTTATAATGTTACGGCTTCTTTAAGTAATATGCCTCTCTCGGATGCGTTGGCTTTGATACTTCGTCCCCGCGGTTTAGATTATGAAATATATCCTAATGTTGTTTGGATATCTTCACAGGATAGAATTGCTAATGTTCCGATAGAGACGCTTGAAACAAGAATTTTTGACCTGCAGTTTGGAGGGCCCTTCCGAGGGCAAATTAGGCCGGAACCTTTGCAACTTGAAACAATTACATTTGGAGAAGGCGGAGGATGAGGAGGTTAGAAAGTTTATGTCAAAAGAAAAAACAAAAATAGGAGTGTAATTTCGATGAGAATGAGACTATGGTTAATAGGTGTAATATTAATTTTGTTGACGGCTTTTCCCATAGAAAAAAGTTTTAGCCAACAAGCGGCTCCTACGGGGCAAGCAGGCACTGCGGCGGGTATTACGAGTATGGAAGCCGATGTAACGGGTATCTCACCGACAGGAATAACTACAGAACTTTCTGGAGCAAATATTATACAAGTTCTCACTCAACTTGTTCCCCAGCCGCCGGGTGCTTCTATAGTAATTGTTCCAGGACATAATAAATTAATAGTCAGGAATACGCCGTCAAACTTGAAAAAAATGGAAAAGTTCATAGAAGAACTCGGTACTCCGCCCCAGGTTTCTATAGAAGCAAAATTTGTTGTTGTAGGCGAAGAAACATACAGAGATTTGGGATTAGAGTGGAACAGTTTGAACTTTAATTGGGCAAACCCTATCGGAAGAACCGAAAGATATTCGGGACTCTCTACACCTGGAAATCAGGTCCCATGGTCGTATGACACGATTACCGGTTCAGTTACGAATGCTGCGAGTATAACACCGCCTCCTCATGTGACCGGTGGGGGATTTCAGATTGCTTATAGGTCATTCAATTATCCGGAAATTCAGGCGACACTTTATATGCTTTCAACAAGGTCTGATACAAAGTTTTTATCTGCTCCTACAATAACAACCTTAAATAATGAACCGGCGGTCATAAGATTCGTAAAGAGTATAAATTTCTTTGAAGACGTCGAAATCGAGACGGAAGTAGATGAAAATACTGATATCGTCACGACTAACTATGACTGGACATTTACGGAACGTGACATCGGGATAGTATTGTATGTAAGTCCCATCGTTATCAAACCCACTAAATCTGTCAGATTGTTTTTACAGCCGGTTGTAAGTGATATTGAAGGTGAGGATGCTTTTACTTTGTTTGTGGTAGACGGCCAGCCGTTTAACGCTGCCCTTCCGCGATTTGTGAGTAAGGACGCAACTACCAATGTTAATGTTTATGACGGCGCCACAATTGTTTTGGGCGGGTTGATGAGCGAAAATGCTACGGAAATAATATCCAAGGTGCCTTTTCTTGGGGATATTCCTGTTATTGGCAAAGCGTTTTTTCAAAGACAAGCAAAATCTACGGAAAAACAACACTTGTTGATATTTATAACGGTAAATGTTTTGGATTCACAAGGCAATCCCTATTTTGCAAAAGGTTAGAATTTGATAGAAGCTTCACCGGCACAAAATAAAGAGCTTTATTTGCTTGACGCAAGTTCCTATCTTTATCGCGCTTTTCACGCTTTGCCCAAATTTACGACTAAAGAAGGTTTTCCCACAGGTGCTATTTACGGATTTGTGAGGATGTTGCTGGCGCTTTTGGAGAAAAAGAAGGTAGAGTATACGGCTGTTTGTTTCGATAGCAAAGCCCCGACTTTTAGGCATAAAGCGTTTCCGGATTATAAAAAAAATCGTCCTCCGATGCCTGATGATTTGGGCTTGCAACTACCTAAAATAAACCAGATTATTGACGCTTTTCGCTTGAAATGTTTCAGATTAGACGGTTATGAAGCGGATGATATACTTGCCACTTTAGCTTGGAAGTTCAAAGATGATTTTGAAAAAGTATTGATTATCACTTCCGATAAAGATATGCTGCAGATCGTCAGCGATAGAATAAATGTTTTAAGTTCTTCGAAAAAAGAGGTTCTATTAGACCCAAAAACAGTCAAGGAAAAAATGGGCGTTTACCCCGAAAAAATCGCGGACCTGCTTGCATTAATCGGCGATTCGGTGGATAATATACCAGGAGTTTCCGGGATAGGGGAAAAGACAGCCAAAATTCTTCTTGATGAGTTTGGTTTTTTGGAAGATGTTGTTGCTTCTGCGGATAAAATAAAAAACAAAAAAGTATCGGAAAATTTAAAGTCCGAGTCTTCTCTTGCATTAAATAATAAAAAATTACTGCTTTTAAACAAAAATATCCCGATAGAAATCAGCGCAGAGGAATTAAAAGTTAAATCTCCGGATTGGACGTGTTTAAATAAGATATTCGGAGAGTTGCAGTTTAAAAATCTGGTTAAACAAATTCAACCTACTCTTTTTTCTTGAAGTGGGATGACTCTGTTCATTGTATATATAATATCCAAATACAACTGATTCCCCAATAATACAAGGGAATTTTCAAGTGAAAATAATTGCGATTACCGGCGGCGTTGCCACAGGGAAGACTACAGTTGCGAAGATTCTCGCCTCACTTTTAAAAACAGATGTAATAGACGCGGACGAAATTGTTCATGAATTCCTTGTTCCCGGAACGAAAATATATAAAAAAATTGTTCGAACTTTTGGGGAAAAAATACTGGGGAAAGATACCCGTATAAATAGAAAAGCATTGGGGCAAATTATCTTTAGCGATATTTCTCAAAGAAGAAAATTGGAGAGAATCATACATCCTGCGGTTAAAAAGGAAATAAAAGAGAAATTAAGAAGATTTCGTAAAAAAGGCTTTAAATGGGCGGTAATGGATATTCCCCTTCTTTTTGAAGCAAAGATGCAGCAGGCAGCCGATAAAGTGGTCGTTGTTTTAAGAAATCGCGATTTGCAGATAAAAACTTTACGCAAAATGAAAAAATTATCTTTAAAAGAAGCCAAAGAGAGAATTAATTCGCAGTTGCCTTTATCCGAAAAGACAAAAAGTGCGGATTTCGTGATTGATAATAACGGTGAGATTCAAAATACAAAAAAACAGGTAGAAAAAATATTTTGGAGTCTTCAAAATGTGCGTTAAACAATATATAGTTTATATTTCTTTAAAATAAAAATTAAGCAAGGAGGAAAGTAAATGAAGCAAGAATTGGAAAGTGATAAACCCGTGAATGTAAATATGGGCGAACTGAAACAAAAAACCGTGAAAGAGTTGGAAAGTTTGGCTTCGGATATGGGGGTGAAAAACGGCAAAGGCAAAACCAAGGATGAAATTGTAGTGGATATTTTGAAAAAACAGAGCGAAAAAAATGGATATGTCTTCGGAGAAGGAATTTTGGAAGTTCTTCCCGAAGGTTTTGGCTTCTTGCGTTCTGCGAATTTTAATTATAACCCTTCCTCGGATGATATTTATATTTCGCCTTCGCAGATAAGAAGATTTTCTCTACATACAGGCGATTTGGTTTCCGGCCAGGTAAGACCGCCCAAAGAAACCGAAAAATATCCGGCCCTCGTAAGGGTAGAAGCTGTTAACCATGATAATCCGGAAAGTACTAAGAAAATAAAAGGATTTGATGAATTAACTCCTATATTCCCAGAACCGCGTTTTATCCTTGAAACGGATCCCAAAGAGTTGTCTACGAGGGTGATTGATTTGCTTATTCCCATCGGTAAAGGGCAAAGGGGTTTGATTGTTTCCCCGCCGCGCGCCGGAAAAACGGTTTTGTTGAAGAAAATATCTAACGCCGTCACAAAAAATCATCCCGAAACATTGCAGTTTATTCTGCTTATAGGTGAACGTCCCGAAGAAGTAACCGATATGAAGCGCTCGGTGAAAGGCGAGGTGATAGCCGCAACTTTCGACGAATCTCCCGAAAGACATATACAAATAGCCGATATCGTTTTAAATAAGGCTAAAAGGCTCGTGGAACATAAAAAGGATGTTGTAATACTGTTGGATTCCGTTACTCGTTTGGCTAGAGCTCATAACGCGATTATGCCGCCGGGCGGGAAATTATTGTCCGGGGGCGTGGATTCAAACGCGCTTATAAAACCCAAAAGATTTTTCGGAGCCGCCAGGAACATCGAAGAGGGCGGTAGTCTTTCCATTATAGGAACTTGTTTGATAGATACCGGAAGCAGAATGGACGACGTTATATTTGAAGAATTCAAGGGTACGGGAAATATGGAACTGGTTTTGGACAGAGGCCTTGTGGACAAACGCATATTCCCCGCTATCGATGTGGAACGCTCCGGAACTAGAAAGGAAGAACTATTGATAGGCGAAGAGGATTTGAGGAAAATATATATGCTCAGGAAAGCGATATCTTCCTTAAGTCTAATAGAAAAAATAACTCTGCTTTTTGAAAGATTAAGCAAAACCAAGGATAATAAAGAATTCCTGAAAAGCATGAATTTGAAAGAAGTATAATAAAAACGGAAATACGGTGGAAATATAATGGATATACATAGAAATACGTAGTATGCAGGCGATATATTTCCCCGCCTGCTTGCGAAGCGGGCAGGAATATATTTCCATGTGTTTCTATTTATTTCATTTACTTTTCTATAATTAACTAATGGAGGTTTAGTATGAAGAAAGACATACATCCTAAATATGAAATGATTACGGTAAGATGTGCTTGCGGCAATACGGTAGTTACCCGTTCCACAAAGAAGGAAATGAAAGTGGAGATATGTTCTAAATGCCATCCGTTCTTTACAGGCAAACAAAAATTTGTGGATACTGCCGGCCGAGTGGAAAAGTTTGAGAAGAAATACGGAAAGAAGCAATAATACTTCCAAAGGCACAGATAAAAAACAATAAAAAACTTTGTGCCTTAGCGCCTATAGATTTAAGAAAAGATGAATATAAATATAGAAGGTCATAAATTAGAGCAGGAATATTCAAGACTTACTGACCTTATTTCCTCGCGGCATATCATAAAAGACGCTGCCCGATTAAAAGAAAACAGCCGTCTTCTCAAGCAATTAGAGCCTAAGGTAAAACTCTTCATAGAATACAAAAAAATAACCGGCGAAATAGAAAATATGCAGAAATGGCTGACAAAAGAAAAAGATTCTGATATGGCCGGTCTTGTAGAGAAGGAACTGCAGGAATTGCAGGAAAAGAAACTTTCCTTGGAAAAACAGTGGGATAGTCTTTTAAACCCTGTATCCGAAGACGAGCAAGGAAATGTTATTATGGAAATAAGGGCCGGAACTGGAGGCGATGAAGCCGCGCTTTTTGCAAGAGACCTTTTTAAGATGTATTCTAAATTCTCCGAAAAAAAAGGTTGGAAAGTGGAAATTATGGATTCAAGCCTTTCCGAAAGAGGCGGATTTAAAGAAGTAATTTATGCGATTGAGGGAGACGGTGTTTGGTCTCATTTGAAATATGAGTCTGGGGTTCACAGGGTTCAGCGCGTGCCCGAAACAGAAACTATGGGCCGAGTTCATACTTCTACCGCTACTGTTGCGGTACTGCCTGAAATCGGAGAAGTGGATATAAAAATAAACCCTGCGGATTTGCAGATAGATACTTTTAGAGCCTCGGGACCGGGCGGACAGCACGTAAACAAAACATCTTCAGCAATACGTATTTTGCATAAGCCTTCCGGGATAAAAGTCCAATGTCAGGACGAAAAATCACAGCATCAAAACAAAGAAAAAGCTTTAAGGGTGCTCAAAGCAAAACTTGTAAAATTCCACAAAGAAAAACAAACCGAAGAAATTGCGGAACAAAGAAAAAGTCAGATTAAAGGCGGAGAAAGAAGCGACAAGATAAGAACGTATAATTTTCCTCAGGGGAGAATTACCGACCACAGGATTAATACCACAGTTCATAGGCTAAAAGATATTTTGGACGGGAAACTCGAGATATTGACTCAAGTTTTAAAGGAAAATTTGGAAGAAAAATAAACCCCGTTAGAGATTAGAAGTAAATTGTTCTTATATATTATCAGGGAGTAGAGAATGGCAGACATTGTACATGGATTATACGGAATTTACGGTCGCCACAAATCTTATTATTTTTTACGCCATTCCGTTAATTTCAAAGCAGGTAGACAATTAAGACTCAATGGCGACCTATCTCTAACGGGGTAAAAATGTTTCGAAGGAATCCCGAACTCCGATATTATGTCGGAGCTTCGGGACGAATAAAATGAAACTACAGCAAGCATTGTTTTGGGGTGTCCAGTCTATAGAATCTGCCGGCATAAAAGATGCCTATATTGAAGTTTTAGCCTTTATATCTCATCTTCTCGCCTGCAGTAAAAGTTATATATATTCCAATCTGTCTAACAAATTTCCAGATTTCCCGTTCGAAAAGTTTTCATCTATGGTGGAACAAAGACTTCGGCATATTCCTCTGGCTTATATTACGGGCCAAAAGGAATTTATGTCTTTAGATTTTTTCGTGGACAAAAACGTTCTAATCCCTCGTCCCGAAACCGAGATTTTAGTTGAGGAAATATTAAAATTATATCCCCCGGCAGAGAATCAATCCCGCATTGGGATAGATATAGGAACAGGTTGCGGCAATATAGCGTTATCGCTGGCTGAATATAACCACAAATTTCGTATATTTGCGGCCGATATTTCTTCGCAAGCGCTTAAAATTGCCCGCAAAAACAGAAAGCGCATGAATTTGGAGAAAACGGTATCTTTTATAAGAACCGATATGTGGACTCACTTCAAAAGCGAAAAATGGAAAAACAAAATTGATTTTCTGGTAAGTAATCCCCCGTATGTCAAAAGCGAACAGTTTAAAAAACTCTCAGCCGATTTGTATTATGAGCCGCAAATTGCGCTTGACGGCGGCAAAGACGGACTACATTTTTACGAATCTTTGGCCGAGGCAGGTAAATTTTTATTGAAAAAAGGCGGTTGTCTGATGGTGGAAATAGGGGAGGGACAATCTGAATCGGTAAAAAATATAATCGAAAATAAAAAAGTTTTTAGAGACATTTTTACGAAAAAGGATTATAGTGGCATTGATAGAATCATAATTGCAAGGAGGAAACCATGATGAGAATTATTGCAGATTGCGGATTGCATATTGCGGAAATGAAAAAGAAGGTAAAAGCACAAGAAGTTAGTTTTAAATCCGAAATCCGAAATCCGAAATCCGAAATGAGGAGGGGGTTTACTTTTATAGAAATAATGGTGGTAGTCGTAATAATAGGATTATTGATAGCGATAGTATCGCCTAATCTTATGGATCGGGTAGAAGAAGCCAGGAAAACCCAAACAAAAACCCAGATAAGAAATTTAGAACAAGCCTTGAACCTATTTAAGTTAGACAACGGTTTTTATCCTTCCACAGAGCAGGGCTTGAAAGCTCTCATAGAAAAACCTGCCACAGGCAGAATCCCTGCGACTTATCCCGAGGCAGGTTATTTGGAAAAAGGCAAAATTCCTGTGGATGCGTGGCACAATCCGTTTATTTATTTAAGCCCTGGTTTATTCGGCGAATTTGACATAATATCTTTGGGAAGAGACGGACAAGAAGGCGGAGAGGGGCCTGATGCGGATATATGTTCATGGGATATTGAGTAATAAAATCAAAAATTCAGGATTCCCGCCTGCCAAATTTTGGCGGGCAGGCAAAATTCAAGATTCAAATAGAGAATCTTCGATCTTTAATCTTAAATCTTTAATAAAGACTAGCGGCTTTACTTTTCTTGAAATCTCCCTTGTTATTTTAGTTATCGGCATCGTTTTGTCGCTTATTTTGCCTAATATAGGCATTCATAAATCTAAATTAGAAAGAGAAAGAAAATTCGAGAGTATATCCCACGCAATAGAATCTTTATATGATTTGGCTCAAGCGCAGAACAAAGAGGTTATTCTTTCGTTTGATATTGATGAGAATAGTTTCTATGCAGTGTTTTCCGATAGCGAAGTTTCTTTGCTGCCGAAAAAAAGTCTCGGCTCGGATTTAGTAATAAAAGATATTGTTAATTCTGCGGGCGATAAAATTACGCAAGGGATTGTTCCTTTAACATTTGATCCTTCGGGTTTTGTAGAACCCGTAACTATCCATTTTATAGATAAAAATTCGCAATTTTATACGCTTTCAGTAAATCCCTTAACGGGTCAAAGCCTATTGCAAGAAGGCTATAGGGAGGAGGAATGAATAATAAATTATCGGTTATCCCCGCCTGCCTATCGGTTGCCTGCCCGCTTCGCAGCAGGCGGGCGGGCAGGGGTTATCGGTTATCGGGTAAAAGCAAATACCAAGAAGCTTTCACTCTTCTGGAGGTGCTGATTGCTCTTGCTATTATTGGCCTTACGTTAACTGTTTTAATCCATTCACAGGTTTTGTCTATAAGACAGGAGATGAAGTCAAAATATCATACCACCGCTTTATTTTTGGCGAATGAGATTCTTTCGGACACGTTTATTCAAAAAGAGTCGTTGCGTGAAATCGAAACTGGAGATTTTGAGGATGAACCCGGGTTTTCTTGGGAAAGAGAGGTGGAAAATTCGGATATCGAGGGACTTGACACGATAAAAATAACTGTATCAGGCCCCGAGAATACCCAAATTATCCTCAATAGTTATCGCTTGCAGCAAAACGTTATGCAAACAAGAACAAGAAGATGAGAAAAAGAAAATATTTCGGATTGAAAAACAAAATTTTTATTATTAGCGAAAATCGAACACCGATAACCGAAAACCGAATAACGGGGTTTACTCTTGTCGAATTGCTTATTGCCGTAGCTATTTCCAGCATCGTGTTTTTATCAATTATTTCCACTTATTGGGTTACTTTAAAAACCTTGGATGCTTACGGAGAGAGAGGAGAGAATTCCTTTACTGCGCGAAATATATTTAGGAAGATGTTTTGTGAAATATCGTCGGTTTATTTTATACAGGATTTACAGGATTCTAGAGTTGTTTCGGGTTCTGAGGAAAAAACCGATTATAAAGGTTTAGAAGGAGACGAAAAAACTTTCAGTTTTTATACTACGTCCAGGTCTTTGTATTTTCCTTTTACGTGTTTGACAAAAATTACTTATAGGTTTGTCTCTGACGGCGAAGAAAAAGGATTGTTGATAAGAGAGGAAGCGCCCATAATAAATTTCCAGGAGGATGAAGATAAAATTTCCAAAGCGTATGTTTACAGCGACAAATTGAAAGATTTTAACTTCCAATATTCGGACGGAAAAAATTGGCATGATAGTTGGGATATAGAACAATCGGGTCAGACATTGGAAGCCGTAAAAATAGAATTTGTTTTATCCGGCGGAGAAACATTTTCAACAGTAATATATCTGCCGACAAAGATATGAATGGAAAATACAGGTTATCGGTTATCCCCGCCTGCCTATCGGTTGCCTGCCCGCTTCGCAGCAGGCGGGCGGGCAGGGGTTATCGGTTATCGGGAAGACGCCTTAATCATATTGCGAAAACCTTCTTAGAAATTCTATGGAATTTCAAGGATCAAAGTCCCGGAAATCTTTCAGATTTCTCGGGGGAATACCGAAAACCGAATAGCGAAAAAGGTGCCGTGCTTATTTTTACGCTTGTTATGCTTGCGGTTTTAAGCGCGCTTACGATTAATCTGTCAAGCAAAATGAACCATGAAATTCTGCTGTTGAAAAATGCATCGGATTATCTCAAGGCGTCTTCGTTAGCCAAGGGCGGAGTCGATTATGCCGTTGCGCTTCTTAAAATGGATGAAGATTTCGAGGTAGATTGGCTCGGGGAGGGCTGGGCGGAAGAGGCGGAATTGACTTTTGACGAAGGTATTTTAAAGGTAAATGTGACGGATGAAAGCGGAAAAATAAATTTGAATTATCTTTATACCGGCGGCAAAAAAGACAAAAATTTGCGGATTGAACAGATGTTGGAACTTTGCGACAATATCGGGTTAGATTATGCTGTTATTGCCGCGATTATTGACTGGATTGACGGGGACGAAGAGATTTATGAACTTTTATCCGTAACCGCGGGTGAAAATAAAGGGGCAGAGTCAGAATACTACAAAGAGTTGCCGATTCCTTATCCGTGTAAAAACAGCGCTTTTGACACAAACGAAGAAGTTATGATGGTAAAGGGCATAGAAAGAGAACGTTATTACGGAGAGGAAGGGCTTAAGAATTTCGTTACCGTGTTTTCTTCGGGCAAGATAAATATAAATACGGCGGGCGAGCAGGTTTTGAAATCTACATTTCAGGCTTCGCTGGCCTCTTCTTCCGAGAAGGATAAAACAGAAGTTTTTGAACCGATAGACGATATTGCGATTGCTTTAATAATGGAGTGGAGAACAGATAATATGATTTCCGATATTTCACAGTTGGAGGAGCAAAACTTTTTCAGCGAAGAAGTTGTCAATAAAATAAAGACGTCGGGAATGTTTGATTTCAAAAGTAATTTTTTTAAGATTGAATCCTCCGCAAAAGTTGGTAAAATAGAAAAGAATATAACCGTGATTGTTGAAAGAAGCCGAACCGATATAAAAATAAAGTATTGGAACGAAAACTAAAATAAGTGTTTTGATTGCAGGGATTATTTAAAAAGATTCCAGCGATTTAAAATTTTTAATCCCCGCCTGCTGCGAAGCGGGCAGGTGTGTAATCATTCGGAAATCCGTGCCCCTAGAAATCTAAAAGATTTCAGGGATTAAGTGCCCGCAATTATTTGAATTGCAGGGTATAATCAAATATCCGAACGTAGTGAGGATATAGATAATGAAAAGAATTTTTGCTTTTGAAAAAGACAAGAATAGATTGAAACTTCTGCTGTTTTATGTAAAAGAAGACAACATTTTTATAGAAGATTACCGCCAACAGGAAATCGGAATCGAAACCAATGCTTCTGTTCTTATCAAAAAATTCCTTGCAGACAATAATGCGGCTGGTTTTAAAACGATTTGTTTTCTTCCCCTGTCTTCTATTTATTTGAGAAAACTTACCTTTCCTTACAGGAAAATATCCAAAATAAAAAATAGCATAAGATTTGTCATAGAGCCTCATATTCCGCTTCCCGTGGAGACCATGAAGGTGTTTTTCCAGCCGATTTACGCAAAAAGTCAAATGCAATCTACGGGTATGGATGTTTTGTCGTTTGTCGTTCCGGAAATCCTTCTGAACGAACAGTTGGAAATAATAAGTTCTTCGGGGCTGATTTGCAGTGATATCGAACTTATTCCGCTTTCTATATTTGACTTTTTAATTTCCAAAAATAAAATAACCGAAAATGCGTTATTAGTGCATGTCGGAAGCGATACTACATACATTTTTTCTGCGCTCGATGGCGGCAGGCTTGCTGATTTAAGACAGATAGCTGTCGGAAGAAGTGATATTGATAAAGAAAAAGACGAATTAAAAAGGGAGATAAGCACGATTCTTATTTCCCGAG
>Ga0272442_10008071_pt1 | contig 13445 bp, 12 predicted proteins | sample SSMForm2O_FD_200262 | JGI IMG/M metagenome (GOLD analysis project Ga0272442, IMG submission 200262) | Marine sediment archaeal communities from Little Sippewissett salt marsh, Falmouth, MA, United States - SSM-Form-2O | ecosystem: Environmental > Aquatic > Marine > Wetlands > Sediment ...
GCTTCAATAGGCTCATTATTTTGGGAAGACAGGGAGAGAAAACGGGGGAGAAAGACAGAAGACTGATAACCCGTTTTAAAAACGAACGTTAAAGGGGAATACGTACTGTTATATTTGACAGAACGGATCATGGCTAAAGGAGGTATCATGACCCCCAGGCGTGGCCACAGGCTGTTGTGCGATGTTCGACTAACGGGTGGCGGAGTGTGTTTCACTGACGACCCGCCGGACAAGTCCGCTACCGACGGAACGGAGGGGGAACCTGTGCCGACACAAACGGCCCCCACCCAAAGCCCGCAGAGTTGTACTACGGTCCTCGACGTGTTCTTCGGCCGTTTGCGACGGGCAGCACGCTAGCAAAATTCTAACGTTACGTTCATATGTCTGTAACAGGCGGCTTATTAAATCCGCATCCAAGAATAACACAACTCGGTCACGGGGAGATGATAAGGGGACCGTTTGAGATGGAAAGGAGGCCGCCTATCGAGAACGACGCAGCAGACTAGTTTGATGTCAGGTCATAGTCAAATAACCAACAAACGGAGAAGTTGCTAAATGAATCGTATATTGTCAATTGCACTGGCGACCGCGTTTGCCGTCGGATCACTTCCGGCGGCGGAGGTCGCCGACGGCATAGAGCTAAAGGGCGACATTCGCTACCGCCACGAAATGATCGACAAGGAAGGCAGCACCACGCGGACACGTCACCGCGTCCGCGCACGTGTCGAACTGAAGGCCGAGGTGAACGACACGCTCAAGGCCGCCGTAAGAGTCGCGAGCGGTTCGAGTGATCCCGTGTCCAGCAACCAGACACTGGACGACTCGTTCAGCTCGAAGGGCATCAACCTGGACAAGGCCTACCTTGACTGGGCGCCCGAGCAACTGGGCGGCGTTCACATTATCGGCGGCAAGATGGGCAAGCCGTGGATCTGCGTTGCCGACCTCGTGTGGGACGGCGACCTGAATCCTGAAGGTCTGGCCGCCAAAGTCTCGGCGGGCGAGGACGTGACCGTCACCGCCTCCGCGGGCGGGTTCTGGGTCGACGAGCGCAGCTCCACGTCGTCCGACGCCATGCTCTACGCGGGCCAGGTTGCTCTCGGCGTGAAAGGCCCCGTCGGCCTGACGATCGGCGCGGGTGTCTACACCTTCACCGAGCTCGAAGGCAACACGGTCCTCGCGGACGAGACGGACAGCTTCGGCAACAGCGCCGTGGAAGTCCTCGACGCCATGGGCGCGGTCGAGTCGCTCGAGTACGCGAATGAGTTCGAGGAAGTGGAAGGCTTCATCGAGGCCAAGACCAAGGCCGGCGAGCTGCCCATCAAGGCATACGCCCAGTACGTCGTGAACAACGACGCCTCGGCGGACGATACCGGCTACCTGTTCGGCGTGGGCTTGGGCAAGGCCAAGGAGCCGGGCCAGGTTGAATTCGGCTACAACTACCGTGATCTCGAGAAGGACGCGGTTCTCGGCGCGATGACGGATTCCGATTCGTTCGGCGGCGGAACCGACGGCAAGGGCCACAAGCTCATGGGCAAGCTCAAGATCGCGAAAAACTTCGATCTTGGCGCCACTTACTTCATGCAGGAGGCGGGCACCAAGGACTATGACCGGCTTCAGATTGATCTCAAGCTGAAGTTCTAGAAAGGTCCTTTTAGCCAGGGAGGGGCAGTGCGACTCCTCGCGCGCTGCTCCTCCCGCCAACCCGCGGCAGGAGGAGCGAAGTGGAGCTTACGAAAGACCAGGTTCAGGATCTAGAGGCCGAACACGTGAGAAAATTGATTCGGCAATGTCTTGAGCGTTGTTCCGCTATGAACATGGAGGGCCTCGTCACGTTCGCGAACATGGATCGCGCGATCATCGCCCGGCACCTCGATGCGATGGTCAGGAACAACGAAGTCGAGGTCTTGCGCCCTTGCATGCCCGTGGAGGCCGGCGACCCGACGGAGCCCTGCGTGCGCAAGCATTTTCGTCTGCTGAGAGAGACGGACGGTGACTACGAGTGGGAGCGAGAGACGGTCGTTCGCCTGCCGCAGGGCAGGTTGTTCGACGTCGGAGTCCAGGAAAGGAGGGCCGAGACAAGAGCAAGAACCGCCTGGTGGCGGGCCAACAAGGAACGCAGCGAGGTGCTCACACTGAAGTACACGTAGTGAGCGGATTTGCAGTTGAACCAATTGGAGGGAAATTCCATGAAATGGTATATCAAGGCTGCATTGGCGGCAATCACAATCGTGGCCGTGGCGATTCCCGCCGTGGCCGGCGACAAGCTGGTGCTTGACGGCTCGACGACAGTCGGCCCGATTGCGAAGGCGTTTGCAGAATATTACATGGCAAAGAACCCGGACGTTAACGTCACGGTCAACGAATCCGGCAGCGGCAACGGCGCAAAGGGCATCATCAACGGCACCTGCAACATCGCCAACATGTCGCGGTTCATGAAAGACAAGGAGTTCGCGGCGGCCGTCGAGAAAGGCATAATGCCGGTGGCCCACGTCGTGGCAATGGACGGCATAGCGATAGTGGTTCATCCCAGCAATCCCGTGAAGGACCTGACAGTGGCCCAGGTGCGGGACATCTACATGGGTAAGATCACGAACTGGAAGCAGCTCGGGGGGCCGAACAAGGACATAATCGTGGTAACGCGCGATACCAACAGCGGAACCTACGAGACCTTCCACAAGCTCATCATGACCCACAAGGTCAACGGCGAGAAGGTGAAAGAGAAGATCAGGAAGGAAGCCGAAACGGTTGGGAGCAACGGCGCCGCGCGCCAGCGCGTTCAGAGCACCCAGGCGGCGGTCGCCTACGTCGGCCTCGGCTTCGTTGACAAGACGGTGAAGGCCCTCAAGATCAACAGCATCGTCTGCAACGAGGACACGGTCGCCAGCGGCAAATACCCCGTTGCGCGCCCCCTCTTCATGTTCACGAACGGCTACCCGAAGCTCGGCAGCCACGTTCACGCGTTCGTGACTCTGCACCTGAGCGAGAAGGGCCAGGAAATGGTGTCTGAAAAGGGATTCGTCCCGGTCACCAAGTATTGAATTGAGCCCTATCCGCGAATCTGACAAAGACGGCGGCCGCCGGGTTCACCCGGCGGTCGCTTACTTTGCCCCTTCGCAGCCCTAACACATATCTAACATTGAGCTAACACAAGGCTGACTGCATCCATCTAAAGTGCCTGAAATCAACCACTATTGCGCGGTGCCGGCATGAGCAAAAAAACCAAGGCAGTTCCGCCCCCGGAGGGATCCGACGACAAGCTGGTTCTCAGCTCCGAGGCGACTCTCCTGCGGAACGCCTTGGCCACAGTGGGACACGGGTTCCTTTTTATGGTCACATCCGTGGCCGCGCTCGCAGTCCTCTTCATCATATTCTTCATCGCACGGGATGCCCTGCCCTACTTCCGCATCACGGGCGTAGCCGAATTCTTCACCAGCACGCGCTGGTACCCGTCCGGTGACCCGGCAGAATTCGGGGTCCTGGCCATTGTAGTGGGAACGGGGCTGGTTACCCTCGGTTCGATTGCCGTCGCGGTGCCTCTCGGTGTCTCCGCGGCCGTCTGCCTGAGCGACGTTCTCCCATTCGGGATCCGCCAGCTTGTGAAGCCGGTGATCGAGATTCTCGCGGCCATACCCTCGGTCGCCTACGGGTTCTTCGCGCTGGTCGTCTTCGCGCCCCTGCTCCAGAACGACGGCGGGGCCGTCCTGATGTGGGCATGGTGGTTCATCGCGGCGCCGTTCTTCCTCATAATCGCTCTCGTGCTCGGAGACATATCGACGTCACGAATCGCCTCGGATGCCACACGGCTCGTTGCCCGTACCTGTCTCACCGTCTTCTTCCTGGGCGTATCACTCCTGCTCCTTACCGCCACCGGCCGGGCCCTCCACGGGCTGAACATCATTAGCGGCACGAACGCGCTCAACGTGTCGCTGATCCTCGGGATCATGGCGCTGCCGACCGTCGTCAGTGTTTCGGAGGACGCGCTGCAGGCAGTAGGCAGGGAGCTGCGCGAAGGCAGTTACGCCCTGGGCGCGACACGCGTGGAGACGATTGCACGAACCATCATGCCCGCTGCGAGCAGCGGCATACTGGCGGCGGTTCTCCTGGGTATCATGCGCGCGCTCGGGGAGACCATGGTAGTGTGGATGGCCTCCGGCAATGCGGCACAGATCCCGAAGCCCTGGTTCAATTTCCTTCAACCCGTCCGCACGCTGACGGCAACCATCGCGGGCGACATGGGAGAGGCCGACCACGTTACCGGTTCCGCCCGGTACCACGTCCTCTTCGCGATGGGCCTGTTCCTTCTAATTTTCTGCTTCGCCTGCAATCTCATCAGCGAGATCGTGGTCGCACGTCAACGGAAGAAACTCTCGGGGGAATAGAACACAATGCGATTGGCAACCAGGAAACTGCTTGATAAAGCCTTCTCGGGAGTGGGCCTCATGTCCATAGTGGTCATGGCGGCCGCGCTCCTGGTCATCCTCGTGCCGATATTCAAACGCGGCATCGGGGCCTTCGTCTTCAAGGCAACCGTCGAACACAGGCTTCTTCTCGTCGAGAAGTTCCAGCGTGGCAGCAAGACCGCCGTGGCCACGGAAGCGGCACAGGTGGACAGCGTGCGCAAGCCGATGTACGACATGATCAACCGCTACACGGCCGAACAGCAGACAACGCTCGACGAGGCGGTCCGCACCATCAAGGAGCTGGCCGCGCGGGACGACTCGCTGGGCCGTTTCGCGAAGAGGCGCCTGAAGCGCATGGAGGAGTGCGCCACTTTCACGGACAGACTGCAGAACCTGTGCCGCGTGCGCGACAGCCTGAAGCGGAGGGAGATACCCGATGAAGTCAAGGCGCAGGTGGAGAAGATTTCCGGGATAGCCATGCGCATCGAGACCCGGACAGAGCCCTTCCAGGAGTTCAACGAAGTGCTTCACAAGCTCTTCGGGCCTTCACCGGGCGAGCCGCCGCCGGTAATGCCCAGCAGCCAGTACGGACAGACCCGCTGGGACCGCGCGCAACTCGTGTTGCATGACCTGCTCTATATTGAGAAGTGGGATTACTCCGGCACGAACGGCATGGGAACGAAGGTCTACGAGCCGCGCGTCTCCCAGTTCGAAGGGTCGGCTCTGGCCCCGCTGTTCCCCTACGTCGAGGAGAACATCGAGGAAATGCTGAAACCGCGCCTCACCTTCTACTGGGGGTTCTTCGCCGATTCCTCTCTCGACGCGCACATTTTCGGGGGCATATTCCCGGAGCTCCTCGGAACCGTCTACCTGACCATCGGCGCGATCCTCTTCGCCGTGCCTCTCGGCATCATAGCGGCCATCTACTTCACCGAGTACGCCCGCGCCGGCAAGGTGGTCGGGTTCCTGAGGATATGCGTGAGCACACTTGCGGGCGTTCCCAGCATCGTGTTCGGCATGTTCGGCCTCGCCTTCTTCCTTAACACGTGCCACATGCCCAAGTGCGTGCTGGCGGGGTCGCTCACCCTCGGCCTGCTGATACTCCCCACGATCATCCGCGCGTCCGAGGAGGCCATACGCGCAGTGCCGCACACGTACAAAGAAGCCGCGCTCAGTCTCGGCGCCGGACGGTGGCATACCGTGACAAGCGTCATCCTTCCCGCCTCGCTACCCGGCATCCTGACGGGCATAGTCATAAGCATGGGCCGTGCCGCGGGTGAGACGGCGCCGATCATCTTCACCGCCGCTGCAAGCGTCGCGGCCGTACTCAGCATGAACCCGCTGGAGGCCTGGAGCCAGCCCACGGCCGCACTTTCCTGGAACATCTACAATCTCTGCACGGAACATGAGGCAGTGGACGAAATCAGACACGTACAGTTCGGCATGGTCACCGTGCTGGTAAGCGTCGTTCTCCTGCTGAACCTCACCGCCATCATCATCCGTGCCAGGATCTCGAAGAAACTGAAAGGATAGCGGCCCATGGAAGCTGTTGCACAAGACAAGACGCAGGCCGAACCGGAAGGCATGGCGGAGAAGAGGTCCGCTGTCGGCGGAGTGGAGTTCGTTCAGCCCCTTAACGCAGAAGCGGACACGGACAGGGCACCCCACGTCCAGTCGCGCGAGTTCTCCATCTTCTATCGCGACAACGAGGCGGTCAAGAAAGTGAGCCTCGATATCCTCTCCAGGTGCGTGACCGCCATAATCGGTCCAAGCGGCTGCGGAAAGAGCACCTTCCTCCGCGCAATAAACCGGATGAACGACCTGATCCCGGGATCGTCGACGTCGGGCCGGCTGTTGTTCGACGGCCAGGACGTCTACGGCAAGACGATCGACGTAACGGTGTTGCGCAAGAAAGTCGGCATGGTGTTCCAGAAGCCCAATCCCTTTCCGAAGTCCATATTCGACAACATCGCCTACGGCCCGCGCCTGCACGGTACAACCAACAGGGGGGAACTGCGACAGGTAGTCGAACGCAGCCTTCAGCAGGCGGCGCTCTGGGACGAGGTGAAGGACAGGCTGGAGCAGAACGCGCTGGGCCTCTCGGGCGGCCAACAGCAGCGCCTCTGTATCGCGCGCGCCCTGGCAGTGGAACCCGAGATTCTCCTCATGGACGAGCCCACCTCCGCCCTGGACCCGAAGGCGACGGCCCGGATAGAGGATCTCGTTTCCGAGCTGCGCGGGACGTACACGATCATAATAGTCACCCACAACATGCAGCAGGCAGCGCGGGTCTCCGACTTCACAGTGTTCCTCTACGAGGGAGTGTTGATCGAGTACGGCGACACGAGGCAGCTCTTCACAAACCCGACCGAGAAACACACCGAGGACTACATAACGGGACGCTTCGGCTGAACCCCACACGGAAAAGAAGGAGTGCCGCAATGGTAAGGCATCTGCAAAGAGAGATAGAGAGACTCAAGAAGCGCGTTTTGGCCCTGTGCGCGGACGTCGAGAAAAACGTGGCCATGGCCACCAGGGCCGTTGGAGAGCAGGATAAGGAACTGGCTCAGAAGGTTATAGACTCCGACCTGGGAGTAGACGGTATCGAGGTGGAAATCGAGGAAGAATGCCTGAAGATCCTGGCCCTGCACCAACCCGTGGCCATCGACCTGCGGGTCATCATCGCAATACTCAAGATCAACAACGATCTCGAACGTATCGGCGACCTCGCGGTCAACATAGCCGAACGGGCGATCTACCTCGCCACGCAAAAACCGCTCGCCGACAAGTTCGATTTCCCCACCATGACCGACAAGGTCACCGCGATGCTGAGGAAAGGCGTGGACGCTCTCGTTTCAATGGATGCCACTGCCGCCTACAAGGTCTGCGAAGCGGATGACGAAGTGGACGAGCTCAACCGACATATGTACAACCTCGTCGATTCGCTAATCTCCGAGGGGAGAAAGGAAGGCCACACGCTCATGCACCTTCTCTCCGTTTCCCGCCACCTCGAGCGGATCGCCGACCACGCCACCAATATCGCCGAGGATGTCATCTATATGATCACTGGAGATATCGTAAGACACCATATCGAGGACTATACCGGGTCCGTGCAATAGCGGGCCCGATTGCGAGCCGAAGGAGCATAACAATGCCGCGCGAACGCATACTCGTCGTTGAGGACGATGAAGACATAATGGAACTGATAGCGTACAACCTGGAGCGGGAGAAATACTCCGTTACGAAGGCTGAGTCGGGCGAGGCCGCTCTCGCGGCAACAACCAAATTCCGGCCGGACCTCGTGCTCCTCGACCTCATGCTCCCGGAAACCGACGGCCTGGAGGTATGCAGGCAGCTCAAGAGCAGCCCGCAGACGGAATCGGTTCCGATCATCATGGTCACGGCGAAAGGCGACGAACCGGACGTCGTCACCGGTCTCGAGCTCGGCGCCGATGACTATGTGTCGAAACCGTTCAGGCCCAAGGAGCTCATGGCAAGGGTCCGTGCCGTGCTGCGCCGCGCTGCCCAGCCCGCGCCGCCTTCCGACATGGAGATCATAAAGACAACGGACATCGAAATCCACCCGGGCAAACGCGAAGTCACGGTCAAGGGCAAGCTCGTGGAACTTACCTACACGGAATTCCAGGTCCTCTACGTGCTGGCGCAGCGACCGGGCTGGGTGTTCACCCGCTACCAGATAGTCGACGCCGTGCGGGGCGAGAACTATCCCGTGACGGACAGGTCGGTGGACGTCCAGATAGTGGGCCTGCGCAAGAAACTCGGGAAGGCGGGAAAACACATTGAGACCGTGCGCGGGATCGGTTATCGTTTCAGAGAGCAGGCCAAATGAGAAAAGTACCCCTGATCTGGCAGATCTACCCGTCTCTCTTGATCGTCTCTCTTGTTTCCATGCTCGCGGTTACCTGGTACGCCGCGCGCACCATCCACAAGTCGGACTACGCGCGACGCGAATCCAATCTCCGTGCCACCGCCCACCTGGCCGCCGAGCACATTCGCACGGCGGCCCCGACGCTCGACCGCGGGCTGGTGGACAAAATCTGCAAGTCATTCGGCCGCACGACCGGCCGGCGCATGACCTTCATACTGCCTTCAGGAAAGGTCATCGGCGACAGTCATAAGGACCCGGCGGTAATGGACAACCACGCCGACCGGCCGGAGATCCAGGCGGCCCGCAGGGACGGGGCCGGCAAATCGATCCGTTTCAGCGACACGATGCGCGAAACGATGATGTATGTGGCCATCCCCTTCCGGGGGCCGGAGAGTGGCGACGCGGTGATACGCTGCTCTATGTCCGTTTCCGATATCAACACGGCCATCCGTAACATGGCCGCCAGGATACTGCTTGCCGGCATAGCGGTCGTGCTGGTGGGCGCCGCGATCAGCGTGTGGGTCTCCCGCGCGATCAACCGTCCTCTCAAGACGCTGCGTGCCGGTGCCGAGTCTTTCGGACAGGGCGACTTCTCGCAGAAGCTCCCCCCGTCCCACGTCCTGGAAATCGACGTCCTGTCCGACACCATGAACCGGATGGCCGAGCACCTCAGCCAGCGCATCACTACGATAACGCGGCAGAGAGACGAACAGAACGCGTTGCTGGCCTGCATGGTGGAAGCAGTACTCGCTGTGGACACCGAGAAGCAACTCATCCGCATGAACCGCTCCGCGGCGGAACTCTTTCACATCGACCCGCCCAACGGCGAAATCAGGGGGATCGAGGAGCTTGTCAGGAACGCGGACCTGCTGCACATCATAGACCGCGCGCTTTCGAGCCGTGAACCCGTCGAGGGCGAGATCTACCTGCCGGAAGACAACAGGTACCTGCAGGCAAACGGGACGATCCTCAGCGACAGGGACGGCCAGAAGATCGGCGCCCTGATCGTAATGAACGACGTGACCAACCTGCGCAAGCTGGAAACGGTGCGCCGCGACTTCGTCGCCAACGTTTCACACGAACTGAAAACACCGATCACATCGGTGAAAGGCTTCTCGGAAACGCTCCTTGAGGATGACCCGGACAGCAGACCAGAGGACCGCGAGCGGTTCCTCAAGATCATCGTCAAACAAGCCAACCGGCTGCAGTCGATACTGCAAGATTTGCTGATCCTGGCCAGTGTCGAACACGGAACAGAGGAGGATGCGATCGAGCTGCAGAGAACACGCCTCGCGGCCGTGATCGAAGGCGCTGTCAAGACATGTCAGGCACAGGCACGGGAAAAGCACATCGAAATGGAGAAATCGTTCCAGCTGGACGTTTGTGCCGACGTCAACATCCAGTTGATGGAACAGGCCGTGATCAACCTGCTGGACAATGCCATAAAGTACAGCGAGGACGGCCAGACCGTAACGATCAGCCTCGAGGAGACCGACGGGGAAGCCGCCATCCACGTGACCGACAACGGTCCCGGGATCCCCAAGAAGCATATCCCGCGACTGTTTGAGAGGTTCTACCGCGTAGACAAGAGCCGGAGCAGGAAGCTCGGCGGCACGGGTCTCGGCCTGGCCATAGTCAAGCACGTGGCAACGGCCCACCGTGGAAGGGTCGGGGTGGAAACCGAACTGGACAAAGGCAGCACGTTCTCGATCTACCTGCCCGCCTGCGCCAACGGCAACGCTGCTCCATCGGGCTGATCGCCTGTCGCACACACTGCGCGTGCCTTGTCCACCTCCACAGACCGGTAAAGCTCGTCCACAACCCGCGCAAGCTCATCGTCTACGGGCCGCAACATGGCAGGCGTAGGCCCGGCCATGCTTCTGTCCCGCCTGGCCATCCCCGCAAACATTCGCCGAGCCAGCACCACGCCGACCCACAACAGGGCGGACGTGGCTGCCAGGCCGATCACGAGTCCTGATCCAGTCATACGCCGACCTCCTCACCTATCGTCCCAACTCACGGAGATTCTCGCGTGTTAATGTTAGGAAATCATGATTCCTGGATTAGAACCGCATTAGCGCCGCGTTAGCAGCGGAACGGCGCCGGAACACTGCAACATGGGGTTCTTTCGCGGCGAAAGCGAATGTAAGGGGTTGATGCATACGGTCCATGATGGTAGCCTTCCGTGCCGTCAGGTAGATCAACCATGGCAAAACGCAACATACTCGTCATCGAGGATGACGCCGATATTCTCGAGCTGATAGTGTACAACCTCGAGAAGGAAGGTTACACAGTGGCAACGGCTTCCTCGGCGGAGAAGGCGTTATCCGCGCTGCAGAAGAACGAGCCGAACCTGATCCTGCTGGATCTCATGCTACCGGAGATGGATGGCCTTGAGCTCTGCCGGCGCCTGAGGTCGAAGGAAGAGACTTCCGGCATCCCCATCATCATGGTCACCGCGAAAGGCGAGGAATCAGACATCGTTTCCGGCCTGGAGCTCGGCGCGGACGACTACGTCACGAAGCCCTTCCGACCCAAGGAACTGATCGCCCGCGTGCGCGCCGTCATACGCCGCACGAACCGGCCGAAGGGAACGCCCTCGCAGGTGGCCGAGGCCGGTCCGATAGCGGTTGACCCCAGCAGGCGCGTTGCGACGGTGTTCGGCAAGCCGGTGGAACTCACCTTTACTGAGTTCGAGGTATTGCACCTCCTCGTGCGGCGCGCCGGCCAGGTTTTCACACGGTACCAGATTGTTGACGCCGTCCGCGGGGAGGACTACCCCGTCACGGACCGCGCCGTGGATGTGCAGATCGTGGGCCTCCGCAGGAAGCTGGGCAAGGCCAGCAGCTGGATCGAGACGGTGAGGGGCATCGGCTACCGCCTCAAGGAACCCACCTGATCCCCCGGCGGGTAACCCATTGGAGCCGGCCAACGCCGTCAGCTCCGCGATTCGACGGCATTTTGAGTTGCCAGAACGGGTACCCGCCGGTAGAACGGTCCCGTGAAGGCACTCAGACGTATTGCCGTGCTGGCAGTCATGTGGCCGGCACTTCCCGGCTCCGCCGAAGCGCAGGTCGTGTCCAACGTCACCGTGACGCCGAAGTACGAAACGGCCGGCGTCATCGTCGAATCGATGGAACCGTCCCTGTCCCTCGAAATCAGGAAGGTCGACGGGGCCGCGTTCCGGGCCGCTCATCCCTTCGTTCACTTCGACACCAACCACCTCGCCTCGAGCCTGTTCGAACTCGCCTGCGCAACCGAGTACGAGATCCGCGTCGGAGGTGTCACGAACCTGACCTTCACGACGATGAGCGAGTTCTCCCTCCCAGCCCCGCTGCGGACGGTGAACGTCGGGAACACCGCACAGCTCACCGCGGCCCTCTCGTCCGCCCTGCCCGGCGACGAGATACTCCTGGCGAGCAACACGACCTACAACGGAATGTTCACCGTCAACAGGTCCGGCACCGTCACGAACCCGATCGTGATAAGGGGCGCCCTGCCCGCCTCGGAGCTCAAGAAGGCAATCCAGGACAGGACGGGGCTTGCAACGATCGACGCCGATGCGCAGAACCACGGTTTCATAGTGGACGGATCCGCGGCGGTACGCCGGCATATCGTGTTCGACTCACTCCGGGTCCGGAACGCCAGGAAATCCGGAATTCGCCTATACAGGTCGCGCAACTGCGTGATCCAGAACTGCCAGGTCTACGACAACGACACCAACTACCTCTACGGCGCCGAGATCGATATCATAGGCTCGGGCGCGAACGACGACACCGGCCGGCACCTTATCCAGGACAACCACCTGGCCGATCTCGCGCACCCACCGTTCCAGTACGGTGGCGGGACGACGGCCGGTGTTACCTACTACGGGATCCACGCCGGGAACATTGCCGGCTGGGGAACAACGATCAGGCGAAATCTCATCGAGCACCACTTCGACGGCCTGTCCGCCTCCTCCGATGAGGGCGCACTCCTCCTTCCCACCGACCGCGACATACTGGATTCGTGGGAGAACCGGGAAATTGACATATACGACAACACGGTACTGAACTCACGGGACGACGGCATCGAGACCGACGGCATCTGCGTCAACCAGCGCGTCTTCCGCAACTATATCTCGAAGGCGATAAACGGGATCAGCGTGGCGCCGGCCAGCCCGGGCCCTTTCTTCTTCCTGCGCAATGTCGTTTACGACTTCGACGAGAGCTGCGTGAAGTTCAACACCGGGGTATCAGGACTCATCCGTAACCACTACTTCTATCACAATACCTTTCGCAGGATAGACGCAAATACCGGCGGCTACGTTCAGAATCTCTGGGACGGCGTGGCGTCGCAGGACATTGTCTACCGCAACAACATCTTCCAGGGCGACTACCGGCTGTGCAACATCCAGCCGGCCAGGACGCATGACCCGGACTTCGACTACAACCTCTGGTACACCCCGTACACGGTCAACATATTCAAGTGGGAGAGCCATGGGAATGGAATGTTTGCCAACTACTGGCAGGCCGTTCTCGGCGAAGACCCAAACGGGCGTTGGGGCGACCCCCTGATGAGCCCCTCACTACGCCTCGCCGACACCAACAGCCCGGCCATGGACGCGGGCCTCGTGATCCCGGGCATCAACGACAACCACGCGGGTGACGGGCCCGATCTCGGCGCCTATGAGGCCGGTGTGCCGGACTTCGCCATCATAGCGGTGAGTACGTCAAGCAACTCGCTGGTACTGGAGTGGAATGGGTTACATGGGCCAAAGTACACGTTGAAGACCACGACGAACCTGGCCTTCGGCACCTGGTCCAACGATGCCGTCCACGTCGACATTCCCGGTCACTACGGCACGATGAACATAAACCACGCCGGCCCCACAGCTTCCCCGACTTTCTTCAGGCTGGGCGCCACCCCGGAGTAGGCAGGGACTTTCGCCTTTTGGCGCGGCAATTTCTCACGCCCACCGCTTCATTGGTTGACTTAGCAAAACGCTGATGCAATCATCACTATGGTGACTGTATCGGGCTTCGAGTAGGGATTTCTCTTGGGTAAAACCTTGATAACGTTCAAATGTTGATGCCTGAGGCTACGGAGACGCTCTGAACCCATATCGTCAGATGTCCCTCAATACCCATCTTCTTCAGCCAGTACTTCTTCCAGAC
>Ga0272442_10008075_pt1 | contig 13442 bp, 7 predicted proteins | sample SSMForm2O_FD_200262 | JGI IMG/M metagenome (GOLD analysis project Ga0272442, IMG submission 200262) | Marine sediment archaeal communities from Little Sippewissett salt marsh, Falmouth, MA, United States - SSM-Form-2O | ecosystem: Environmental > Aquatic > Marine > Wetlands > Sediment ...
GCCCCCCCCCCCCCCCCCCCCCCCCCCCGCCCCCTGGCCTTACCTTGCGGGCCATGGACGGGCCTTGGTCTGTCTGATATACTCACATTGGACAGTAGTAGGGGAACAGAAGCGAAGTGACCCACCAATCAACGTTTGTGATTGTGCGTCGCCTCTATTGCGGTATTCCCCTAGCCAGTTTCGGAGGAGCCTGAGGATGCTCAGATCTGTAGTGCTCGGCGTGCTGCTGGTCGCGTGCATGAGTCTGTCGGCCGGGGCGACGGTGTATAACGTATCGTCGGTCAACGGTTTGAAGTCGGCCTTGGACGTGGTGAACCCCGGCGACGAGATTCGGGTTGCCTACGGGGTCTATCAGGTGACCACGTCGCAGGACACCAAGCATTGGTTCCATAGGTCCGGCACTGCGGCCGAGCCGATTCGTATCATCGGAGTGCTTAACGATCAGGGGCAGCGGCCGGTCTTCGACGCGGCGGGGGCGACGATCGATCGGGGCATCTTCTACATGTGGGATTACAACGACCACTACGTGGTCGAGAACCTCGAGTTTCGCAATGCGTCGGGCGCGCCGTATCTGTCGCTAAACGCGGCGGCGGCCTACATCCTCGGCGACGGTATTACGTTCCGCAATTGCTATTCGCACGACAACGAGAACGGGTGGTTTTCGAGCAGCTCCTCCGACGACGTCTTGCTGGAGTTCTGTGAAACGGCGTACAACGGTTACACGGGCAGTGCGAGCACGGATCTGACGCATAACCATTACATGGCGTCGGAGAGGCTTACCGTTCGCGGCTGTTACATCCATCACAGCCAGCACGGTCAGAACTTCAAGAGCCGGGCCAGTCACGTGGTCTTCGAGAATAACTGGCTGAGCGACGAGCGCAACTACTGTTGGGAGCTTGCATCGAACAACTATCACAACTCTCTGCTGGCCGGGAACGTGATCATCAAGAACCGCTCTGCCGACAATCCGAGGATCATCGGGCTTGGCGACGGCACGGCCGGCGGTGCCCACGGCACTCTGACCATGATCAACAACACGATTGTGTCGGCGGCGTCGAACAACGAGTACATTTGGTGTCATTCATACTCGACAGTTGATCTCTACATGTACAACAACGTGTTGGCCGGTCCTTGCACACAGTTGTTCGGGTGGTACGGCAGTGGCTCGCGGAGCGGCAGCCATAACTGGTTTCAGACGGGCACGGCCGTCCCGGCGGGGTTTACCGACAACATTTTCGGCGAGCAGCCGGGTTTCATCCACGCGGAGGGAGGGGACTATCATCTCATGCCGACCTCCGCCTGCCGTGATGCGGGGACGAGCGGTCTTCAGTGGTTGAACTATAACAGTGTCTGGGAAAGCTACACGCCGACGGGCCAATACCTGTCTGAGGCGCAGGTCGCGCCTCGCGCGGTCGATGGGGCGATCGATATTGGGGCCTACGAGTATCTGCGGGGGGATATCGATCACGACGGGGGCGTCGGTTTGGCCGACTACGCGCTGTTGATCGACTCGATCACGGGCCCGGCCGTCGGGCGGGTGTTTCGCGAGTCGCAGTGGATAGTCGTGATGGAGGCCGAGCACGCCTCGGCGCGGGCGCCCGGCAGCGGCTCGGCCGCCGGGCATGCGTGGGAGGTGCTCACCGGCGACGGTTCGCTCGGCGAGGGCTACGTGCAGGTCTTGCCGGACGAGGGGCTGTCGGTGAGCGACCCTCAAATCGAAAACTCGTCGCCGCATCTGACGTTTCAGGTTGAGTTTGCCGGCTGGGGCACCTACTACCTGTGGCTGAAGGGTTGGGCTCCCGACGCCGACGGCGCAGCGGTCCATTACGGTCTGAACGGCTCGTCAACCAGTACATCGTCGGCCGATGCGGCGCTGGTCGCTACCGGCGACGGGTTCGAGTGGCTGAGCGAGCGGGCCAACACCGCCAGGCCTTCGGTTACCGTAGCCGCCCCAGGCGTCCATACGCTGGATCTGTGGATGGGGCAGGACGGGGCTCGGATCGATCGAGTGTTGCTGACGTTCTACCCGAACTACATCCCGGACGACCCGGCTGAAAGCGCGACGACGCTGCCGGGCGGGGTGGATCTCGACAACGACGGCGATGTGGACCTGGCCGACATCCGGCTGTTCGGCGAAGACTTCACGGGATCGCAGTAGGGTTTCCGAACCGTTTCACATCCGGCCCGCCTGGCTTGACGATGGCGCAACTGCCCGCCCCGCCTCTGCCGTAAGGTGCGACGGTGGTGTATCATGGTGGCCCGTGGATGCATCGATGTAACGGAACGGTTTGATGACTGGGCGCATGGTGCGATACTCGCTGGGTACGATCGTGGCGACGATGGATCTGGCGGACTTCGAGCGCGAGCCGTTCAAGGCGCTGGATCGTATGCGGGCCAACGTCGGCAGTGTGTACTGGCGATCGGCCGGTTCGGAGGGGTTGATCGGTTCCGAGCAGCAGGCCGATGCTGTGGTCGAGCACCTGCGGGAGGCGTTGCCGGCCTGCTACGTCGAGCATGGGATTCGTCCGTTGGTGGCCGTCGATGGGATGGCTTCGTACGAGAAGTACATCGTCCTGCAAGTCGATGCGAAACAGAAGCAGCAGGTGCGGGCTCAGATCGCCCGGCAGGTGGGCTGCGAGCCGACGGATGTGGGGGCGCTTGAGGACGCGAGTCGGCAGGATATTCGGCGGATCTGACGGGCGTGGGGGGCTGTGTGGCGATTTTGGTCTGGCCGAAATTGGCCGGCTGGTCGCCATGGTGCGGGCGACGTGAGCAGGCATCTGCCTGAGGTGCAGCCGCAGGGGGATGACACACCTGTAATGCGAGACGAATTCTCGTTCCATCTTGCCATATGGGACCTTGTCGAGTAGAATAGGTATAGTCCCGAAGGGGACGTTGTTTGAATGTGATGTGGGGCTCATGCCGCGGATGGCGGGACGGAGGTCGTCGCGTGGGTTGCGGCGGATGAAAGGGGGTGGTCGGCTGGGGTAAAACGCACTGATGAATCTGTTGGCCCGGCTGCGGGTAAGCTGTTGCGGGCACGCGTTTTGAGAGTCGCCGGATAATTCGCGGCGCAGAATCGCCATTTTTTTCTTCTTATCGGCGCAGCAGTTGGTACGCAGCGCAGGCCAAGGTCGGGCAGCGTATGTCCTCTCATAGCGTTGCGCGACTTCATCAAATGGAAGGTGCGTGATGACTGCACGAAATGGGCTTAGGCAAGGCGTTCTGATTGGTGTGGCGGTGCTGGTGTCGGGTCCGTGGGTGATGGCTGCGGGCAAGTCGATAATGGGCTGGGGACATCAGGTGTTCGGAGTGGAGTTGCGCGGCGGCTTCGAGGTCGTCGTAGCCGGCGGGCTACATAGTTTGGGTCTGCGGAGCGACGGAACCATCGTAGCGTGGGGGTGCAACAGCGATGGCGAGTGTGATGTTCCGTCGCCGAACGAAGGCTTTGTGAGCGTGGCTGCGGGCTACGCACACAACCTGGGCCTGAAGGCCGACGGCTCCATCGCGGCCTGGGGCCTCAATAACTATGGCCAGTGCGACGTTCCGTCACCCAATGAGGGCTTTGTGGCCGTGGCGGCTGGCCACTACCACAGCTTGGGTCTGAAGGGCGATGGCTCGGTCGCGGCCTGGGGGCGCAACAGCGATGGCGAGTGTGATGTGCCGTTGCCGAACGAGGGGTTTGTGGCCGTGAGTGGAGGCAGATACCACAGCGTGGCGCTGAAGGACGATGGCTCGGTCGTAGGTTGGGGGAATAACGGTTGGGGTCAATGCGACGTGCCGCTGCCGAATGAGGGGTTCGTGGCCGTTACGGCGGGGATGGGGCACAACCTGGGCCTGAAGTCCGACGGATCCATCGTGGCGTGGGGGTTGAACAGTTGGGGTCAGTGTGGCGTACCGTCGCCGAACGAGGCGTTTGTGGCTGTAGGCGCAGGACGCTACCACAGCCTGGGCGTCAAGGCTGACGGTTTGGTCGTCAGTTGGGGACGGAACGACAAGGGCCAGTGCGATGTTTCGGCCCCGAACGCGGGGTTTGAGATGGTCACGGGCGGCGACGAGCACAGCCTGGGTCTGAAGGACGATGGTTCGGTCGTGTGTTGGGGCTGCAACTACGAGGGGCAGTGCAACGTGCCGCCGGCGAACGAAGCGTTTGCGGCGGTGGTGACCGGCTCAGGCCATACCCTGGGGCTGAAGGCCGACGGCTCGGTGGTGGGCTGGGGGTACGATGCTGAGGGCGAGTGCGACGTTCCGTTACCGAACGAGGGGTTCGTGGCCGTGGCGGCGGGCGAGGAACATAGCCTGGGGCTGAAGGACGACGGCTCGATTGTGGCCTGGGGCGGCAACTCCGAAGGCCAGCGCAGTGTGCCATTGCCGAACGAAGGATTCGCGGATGTGGCGGCAGGCTACTACCACAGCTTGGGGCTGAAGGCAGATGGATCGGTCGTGGCCTGGGGCTTGGACGACTATAACCAGTGTGATGTCTCCCTTTGGCAAGGAGTTGTGGCCGTGGCTGGCGGCGTGGAACACAGTGTGGGCCTGACAGATGACGGTTGCATTGCAGTGTGCGGGAGCAACGACTTCGGGCAATGCGATGTTCCGTTGCCGAATGAGGGATTTGTGGCCGTGTCGGCAGGTGCCTTTCACAATCTGGCCTTGAAGGCCGATGGCTCGGTTGTGGCCTGGGGGTGGAACTGGAAGGGCGAGTGCGACGTTCCAACACCGAATGAGGACTTCATAGCGGTAGCGGCCGGCGGGCTGCACAGTGTGGGGTTGAAGTCCGATGGCTCGGTCGTGGCCTGGGGATCGAACACGCTGGGACAGTGCAACGTCCCGTCGCCGAATGAAGGTTTTGTGGCCGTTGCGGCGGCCAACGGCCACAGCGTGGGGCTTCAGCAGCCCGCAGCACGTGCTGAGTCCGAGCCGGGGACCGACAGCACGCTGCCTAGGACAACGGATAACCTGATTGCGCTGGTGTTTGATCGGCCGGTGGGGTTGCCCGTCGGGCCGGCGCTGCGCGTCGTGCCCATGGCCGGTGGGGCCGACGTGGGCGGGTCCTTCACTTATTCGCTTGCGACGACTGTTATGTCCAACGACACCCTCGAGGCGACAGAGGGCGGCATGGTCCTGGCCGATCGGACATGGTACCGCATCACGCCGGTGGAGGGCTTGGACGTGGCTGCGTTTACGCTGGAGGTGTGTACGCTTCTGGCTGACGCCGACGGCAGCGGCGAGGTGACGACCGCGGACTATTCCGTCATCAAGGCGCATCTCGGCGAGCGTGGTAACAGCCGCTACGATCTAAACGGCAGCGGGCGCGTGACGACGGCCGACTACAGCGTCGTCAAGGCCCACCTGGGTGAAAGGGTGCCCGATAGGCCGTGATGCGGATTGCGGTCTGATGGTGGGAGGATCCATGGTGGGCGCGAAGCGGAAAGGAGGTGGTTGGCTGGGGTAAAACGCACTGGTGAATCTGTTGGCCCGGCTGTGGGTAAGGTGTTGCAGGCAAGTATTCTGAGAGTCGCCGGATAATTCGCGGTATAGAACCGCCATCATTCCTTCATTGCTCACCGGCGCACAGGATTGCAGGCAGCGCACGCTGCGGTCGGGGAAGGTCTGTTTCCTAACAGGATTCTTCGGCTCTATCGAGGAGGAAGTGCGCCATGTCTGCACGGATTGGATTCATTTAAGTTGTTCTGATCGGAGTGGCGGTGTTGGTGTTGGGCCCGGCTGTTCGGGGCGATGTCCTGTACGTCAACGGCACGTGTGGCGACGACGGCTGGAGCGGGCTCGACCCGAACTGCGCGGCGTCGGACGGTCCGAAGGCGACGATTCAGGCGGCCATCAACGCGGCCGGCGTCGACGACACCATCATTGTTGCCCCCTACAGGTACTACGAAAACATCAACTTGAAAGGCAAGCAGATCGTCCTGCGAAGCACGGATCCGCAGGACCCCAACGTGGTGGCCGCCACGGTCATCGACGGTGGCGGGGTCGGCGACGCCGTGCAGCTCGACGGGACGGAGACTACTGAGACGCTGCTGTCCGGATTCACGATCACAAATGGCGGTTCCCTCGCCATCGGCTACGGCATCGCGGGTGAATCCTCCCACGCGAGCATCACTTACTGCATCGTCCGCGGCAACCGCAGTGCCGGGCTGGTCGACTGCGACGGGCCCATCGCTCGCTGCACGATAACTGGTAACAGGGGTGCGGGGCTGGTCTGCTGCGACGGGTCCATTTCCGACTGCACGATCGCCGGTAACGGGGCCAATGGATTGGCCGGGTGCAACGGTCTGATCGCTCGCTGTATCGTGAATGGGAACACAGGTTATGGGCTATACGATTGCGACGGCACCATTAGCGGCTGTGTGGTCACGGGTACGTGTCTCTCCCGCGGGTTAGCGATAGGGATTGAAGCATGCGACGGCGTCATCACAGACTGCGTCGTCAGCGGCAACTATGTTCGCGGCTTTAGCTCGTGTGACGGTGCGATCTCCAACTGCACCGTCAGGGGAAATGGGGCCGGCGTCCGGGACAGCTGGGACAGCTACGAGTTGTGGAAATGCGCTGGACCCATCTCTAACTGTGTCATCTGGGCCTCGGACAGCGCCCTTGACGGCTATGGCGGCGGCGTGATCGGTCCGGGCTGCTCAGTTCCTACCTATAGCTGTATCCGCAACTGGGCCGGTGCGGGAGAGGGCAACATTATCGCCGACCCGGGGCTTGCCGATGTCAACCTGCGGATCGCCCAGCCGATGGCCCGCGGGTACTGGAGCCAGGACGGTGTTTATGACCCCAGCATGCAACAGGTCGGATGCTTTGACGCCGGCAGGCAAAGCTGGGCGCCAAACGAATTGGTCGGCAAATTGCTGAAGCCGGACGTGACACAGCGGCGGGAGTTCGTGATTACGCGGAACACAGAGAACGTTATCTGGGTTTGGGCCGACTACGACACGATCCATGCCGGTGCATCCTGGGTCACCGAGGGCGCGAGATACGCCATCTACGATTACCACCTTCAGCCCGATTCGCCGTGCATCAACCGCGGCGATCCGAATGCTGAGTATGGTAGCCTGACGGACATCGATGGCGATGATCGCGTTGTTCACGGTCGGGTGGACATCGGTGCTGACGAGTACACGGGTCCGCTCATGCCGCGCAGACCCGCGCTGGTGATGGCCGAGCCGCTGCCGAACTCGACACTGCCCAAGACCGCCAATAACGTCCTGTGGCTGACGTTTGACATGCCGATTGAGTTGCCCGGCGGGAGCCCGCTGAGCATCGTTGATCTGCACGAGGGCATCTGCGTGGGCGAGACGTTTCTGTACTCGCTTGAGGCGGATGGGTATACGCTCAAGGCCCAGGAGTGTGGAAGTGCTCTGATCAACCGCACGTGGTATCGTGTAGCGCCAACACTTCCACTGGACGTACACCTGTTCACCTTGGACGTATGCACGCTGTTTGGTGATGCCGACCAACTGGTCCGGTCCCATCGCGGTCCGTCCGTCGATGGCGACGACTATAGCGTCGTGAAGGAGCATCTGGGCGAGCGCACCGACGCGCGCTACGATCTGAACGGCAGCGGCCGCGTCACCGCAGCCGACTATAGCGTCGTGAAGGCCCACCGGGACGAAAGGGTGCCCGACAAGCCGTGATGCGGGCGGTGTTTCGGTGATGGGAAGGTCGACGGTGAGCTGTTACCTGGTGTCAGTACGCCACGGTTGACGGAGGAATATCGGTCCATACCGGTTCGCTGGCTGCCCGTTTGCCATTGCCTTGGGCGCGGGATAGGATGGATTAAAGCGGGTGGTGTGGGAATGCTGATTTCCACGCCATGACGCCCGATTTGTTATCGGCCGTACCTGGTTTAGGTTGTCGGAGACGGCCGGTTTGTGTGCTTCTGCAAAGGGTGGATCGGAGGGAAGGGAGCAATCGCAACTCGCATCTGCAAGTCCTGCGTCGGAGTCGACGGTTTGCGCGCGGCGTATGACGGGTGGGGCGGGTTTGGTCCGAAGGGCTTGGTCCGGTATGGGAATGCGTGAATACAGGTTGTTATTGTCGGAGAAGACTGAAGTGTTGAGCTATAAGGTGCTGAAGCGGGGACGGCTATGGTGGACCGGGGCGGTCGTTGCCCTTGTTCTCGTTGTGTATGGTCCGGGGTGGGCGATGGGGCAGACGTACACGGCCGGGCCGGGTCTGGGTGTGGTCATCGTCGACGACGCGTACGACGGCACGCTGGCGTCGATGGGCGCGAGCACAATTAGCGTGCCCAGCGACGGGACCGATCAGGTGGTGGGGGTGACGGTCCGGATGGCTGTGGACATTCTCTTCGTCGGCGATCTGGTGGTGAAGGTGCAGAGTCCTACGGGCACGGTGGTCACGTTGATGCATCGCGCGGGCGTGGCCGGGCTTCCGGACGACGGCACCGACCATCATGAGTATAGCTATGGCGACGGCTCGAACTTCAGCGCGCAGTTCCCGGTTACGTTTGATGACGCCGCGCCGAGCGGCGTGTTGGCGGAGATGGTGGGGTCGATTCCCGGGGTGGGCACGGATGATGCTGTAGGGGATCCGGCCAACGTCTCGCCCGACAACTACATTCCCGATGCCGACGACTTGAGCACGGACGTAAGCGGTCCGCTTGTCGATCACCTCAGTGCCTTCATCGGCGAGAGTGCCGTGGGCGACTGGACGCTGTACCTGGGTGACGGTGCAGTCGAATACGAAGGTGAGTTGGATGGGTGGACGCTGGTGTTGGAGACCACGTACGCCGGGGATGACGTGGACGCCGACGGGATCCTCAACGACGACGACAACTGTCCGACGGTGTACAACCCGGACCAGGCCGATTTCGACGGTGACGGCGAGGGCGATGCATGCGATCCGGATATCGACAACGACGGCGTGCCGAACGAAGAGGACGTGTGTGACAGCACGCCGCTGGGCGCCAACGTTCAGCCAAACGGCGGCTTGCTGGGCGATCTCGACGGGGATTGTGACTGCGACATGGAGGACTTCGTGCTGTTCAGCGCCGACTGGACGGGGCCGCAGGTGTTGAGCTCGCCGGGCGGGGCGGTGGCCGTTGGTACTCAGGCTTTGACCACCGTCGAGCCGACGCCGCCATACCGGGTTGGCCCACGCTTGCCGGTGCCTTCTGTGCAGCACCGGCGGGACGGTGCACACGGGCACCGGGGCTCGGCCGGCCGCGGGCGGGCAGGGGGTTGACGCGGGCGACGCGGGTTCTGTACAGTAGTCGCACAGGGCGCTTAGCTCAGTTGGCTAGAGCGTACGGATCACACCCGTAAGGTCACAGGTTCGAGTCCTGTAGCGCCCATCAGACGACGCCCCCTGCATTGCGTAGGGGGTTGTCTTTTTTGGCAAAGTGTCGAAATCATCAGAAGTTATATTTTCTTCCCCCGCGATGTCAGGTTTCGGCTTCGCATCATTTCCACTGGTTTCGCGCGGCTTCTGCGCCGCATTTTGCGCCGCCTTTTTGAAGTGGTCTTCGGTCACTTGCAGGTAGTGCTTTGCTGCGACGGGCACGCTGTTACCGATCCAGGCTGATGCAACGTGCGTGGGGAACTGGTCGGCCAGTTCTGTTTCACGAGTGCTGCGAAGGTTCTGCCAGAGCTTCGGCCACGGTTCCAGTCCTGGTGGGGGTTGACTCAAGCGGTTGGCCACGCTAGGGTAGTGTTGTTCGACTGTCCGATGACTGCTGCTGGGGTCATTCTGATGGTGATGTCACCACACCTCCGTTAGCCTTCGAATCAGTCAACACTGATAGGAGTTTGTCAAATGGCAAACATTTACGTAGGGAATCTCTCGTACGAAGCCACCGAAGAGGAAGTTAGACAACTCTTCGCGGAGTTCGGCGAGGTGACCAGCGTCAACCTCATCACCGACCGTGACACGGGCCGGTTGCGGGGCTTCGGCTTCGTCGAGATGTCCGATGCCTCGGCCGCCAAAGCCGCTATCGACGGCCTCAACGGCAAGGACATGTCGGGTCGGGCGCTGACCGTCAACGAAGCTCGGCCGAAGGCGAGTGGTGGTGGCGGCGGTTACGGTGGTGGCGGCCGTGGTCGCGGCGATGGCGGACGCGGCCGGCGCTGGTAGTTGCAAAGAGAAACCAGCCATTGGGGCCGTCCATCTTTGGGCGGCTCCATTTTCTTGCGCTACTGGGTAAGGAATCGTAACCGGTGACCAGCCCGACAGGTAACTTGGCCTGGCCTTCGACGCCGCCTATCACTCCTCGATCGCTTGGGCCAGTTGCCGCAGGTATATCTCGCGTCCCTGCTCGTGTGTGACGAAATCCTTTGGCGGAAACACGGCTTCGATGCCCCAGTTGTCGCCGGTGAGACGCATGTGATCGCCAAGCATGTTGTCGAACTCGGCGACGCTGGCGGCGTGCGACGACGAGTCGACAAGATTGTGCATCTCCAGCGGGTCGCGAGTCAGATCAAAAAGTGCGAGCGGCTGCTCCTGGTTGCGCACGTAGAGGCACTCATGCGTTCTCACGCCCCGTTCAGGTATGGGGAAGCGTTCCGGTCCCTCCCTTTCCATCAGCACTTCGTAGAAGACCGCCTCGCGCGTGGGGTGGTTCGCTCCTTGCAGCAACGGGGCAAAGCTCGCGCCCTGGACTTCGCCGGGAATTGTGAGGCCGCACAACCCGAGCAGCGTCGGCATCGAATCCACAGCCGGGTCTACCAGATGCTGCACGGAGCGGTCGCCGCGCAGCCTCTGCGGCCATCGGACGATCAGCGGTACGCGCATCGAGGCTTCGTAATAGGTTCGCTTGCCGATGTGCCCGTGTTCGTCGGCCATCTCGCCGTGATCGCTGACGAAGTAGACAATCGTATTGTCGGCCAGGCCGGCCTGGTCAAGCCAATGCAGAAGTCGCCCCACATTGTCGTCGATCGATGATACCAGCCCGTAGTACTTCGCCAGAAAGTCGCGGCCCCGCCTGATTGCCCCCGGGTCGTCGGGAGTGTTGGCCCGCACGGGCACCTGCCCCGGCTCGTACAGTCGCGCATAGTGATCCGGGAGATTCATCGGCGGATGCGGCGGCCCGTAGGCGATCATTGCCAGGAACGGCTGATTGGGTCGTTCGTCTCGGCATCGCTGGAGGAACTCGATCAGGTGGTCGGTCTGAACGTCGGGCTCGAAGCGTCCGCTGGTTCGCGGCCGGGGATCGTCGCCTCGATAGAAGAGCGGATGAAAGTATTCGTGTCCGCGATTGAAGCCGACGAACCACTCGAAGCCCAGGCGGCGCTCGGGCGGGATGAAGCTGTGTTTCTGCCCGCCGTCGAGGTGCCATTTACCAACGTAACCGGTCTGGTATCCATGTTGCCGGTAGATGTCCGCTAGAAAGCACTGGTCGAGAGGTATCGGATAGTGGTTGGCGTACATGCCGTTGGCGTGTGCGTATTTGCCCGTCATCAGCGAGGCGCGGAATGGCGAGCATAGGGGGTACGAGGTATAAGCTTGGTCGAAACGCACCCCTTCGCGAGCCAGGCGATCGATGTTGGGCGTGCGTACGCACGGATTGCCGGCGCAACCCATCACGTCGGCGCGCATCTGGTCGGGGTAAATGATCAAAATGTTGGGTCGTTCACACATGGTCTGCTGCCAAGTCTCATGCTACCTTGCACCTGCGGTGCTCTGCAAGGATCGCTTGCCGCGTCGCTGGTCCGAAACCCGTTCACGATTTCCTGAAGTGCCGTCCTCGCGGCTGAGGATGCCGGTGCGGGCTTCTGGAACCGCTACTCGCGTGCCCGGGCGGGAGGTGTGTCGATTCCGGGTGCGTCTTGCGGGCCGGTTACGTTGGCGGCAAGTATCCTCATGTCGGCTAGATCACAGTCGCCGTCACTGGTAAAGCTACGGGCGTCGTGCCCAGATAGGTATCCTCTCTGAGCACGACGCCCTCGCGTCGGTATACGCGGATTGTCCGCGAACTACGGCTTGGCCGGCGCGCTGTCACCGTTATACGACCACGCCGCGTCCAGGTCGTCGGTGTCTTCACCGGCAGCCTCGACTACGCCGTCACCGTCAATATCGTAACGGAGACAGTCGCCCGTCTCGCCATCGTGCGCGTGAATCAGACCCAAGTCCAGCGCCAAGACCCAACCATCATTGTTGGCATCGCCAAAGAGCTCACAGAGGTCCAATGTAAAGCTCTGTGCTAACAGGTCAGCCGTCGGTGTTATGCGATACCAGGTCTTGGTCGACAGCACAGCTCCGTCCTCAACGATCTTGAGCGTGTCATTGGTCGTGGTCGTGGTCGTCCGCGTGAACGTGAAGTCGTCTGCCAAGTCATTTGGATCACCGATCTTGATGATCGTCACCGGATTGCTGGAACTCGGCAGCGCGATCGCATGGTCGAACACGATCTCGATGCAGTTGTTCTGCTCCTTGGGGAGCGTCTCGTTCGGATCGGGCGTGCTGCTCTGCATACTCGGGTAGTATTCGTACGCACCCATGTCACAGCCATCACCGGCCGGGCGCGCGTTACCGAGCTTATCCTCGGGCACGTCGCAGTTGGGATCGCCGACGTCAATACACACCGACCCGGAGATCAGCGTGTAGTCGCCATTGGTGGCGTTAGTGAACAACAGATCGTTCGGATCGTAATCGATGTTGCCCGTCCCACCGCTGGTCCAGTTCTCAATGCAGCTATAGGTCGCATCAGCATCACTGGGTACCTGTGTGGTTCCCGAGTTGCCGACCACAATGCAGTCAACGAGCACACCCTCGTCGAAATCAACGATTCCACCACCGCTACTGTCGGCCGAGTTGTCGGTGATGGTGCAGTGGATAAACGTCGAGTCGGATCGGTAGGCCGCTCCGCCAACCGACCCGGCCGAATTGCCTGAGATCAAGACGTTTATGAACGAGCCATACGAATCACGAATGGCGCCTCCACCGTTTGCCGCTTCGTTGCCCGTAATCGAGCCGTTGACCATAAGACCCGCGAACTCGGAGAACGCGCCGCCAATGCCGCTATTACCATATGAGTCGCTGGCAGTGTTGCCGCGGATCGTACAGTCGACGAACGTTGCCGCCGACGAACAGACTGCCCCGCCTTCTTCTGGGGCGGTGTTATCGTGAATGTCGCAGTCGCGGTACACGCCATGGGCATAGGCAATGGCGCCGCCGTAGGCAGTCGAGTCGTTGTAGTAAATGTCGCAGTTCTCAACCAATCCATCGAAATAAGCGATGGCTCCGCCATCATCACCAGCATGGTTGTGGTCGATGATACACTTCCTGACGACGGCATGCGATATTGTGCTCTGTTCCGCTTGGCCGTCCTGGTTTGCGCGACATCCGACCAGCCCTCCCCCGGACGCGACGGTATAACCATTGGTAATCCTGAACCCGGTTACCACCACGCCTGGGCCCTCGGTTCCGTAGAACCGGACGGCTGGAGAGCCGCTGCTGCCTCGAAT
>Ga0272442_10008076_pt1 | contig 13442 bp, 8 predicted proteins | sample SSMForm2O_FD_200262 | JGI IMG/M metagenome (GOLD analysis project Ga0272442, IMG submission 200262) | Marine sediment archaeal communities from Little Sippewissett salt marsh, Falmouth, MA, United States - SSM-Form-2O | ecosystem: Environmental > Aquatic > Marine > Wetlands > Sediment ...
AGCCCGCACGGACTCAGGGCATCGAGAATGCTGGAGCATGGGGTTGCCTACCTCGAGTTCGACGGGTTCCCCGGCGACGAGGCGTCGCTGAAGGCAGTCAAGGAGGCGATGGACGAACTGCCGGAGGTGCGGGCCATCGTGTTCGACATCCGCGACAACAATGGCGGCTCCGGCGACATGGTGGTGCTCCTGTGCAATCAGCTCCTCGAGGAGAACTCGCTTCTATACTCAGTCTCCGGCCGTTCCGGCGACCCGCGGGAGGTGCGGGCTTCCGCGCCCGAGAGGCACTTCGGCTCGGAGGTTCCGGTGTACATCCTGACGAGCGGGAGCACGCTCTCGGCCGCGGAGGCGTTCGCAAACATCCTGCAGGACCATGGCCGTGCCACCGTGGTCGGCGAGCGAACAGCCGGCATGGCGAACCCGTCGCGAACGTTCTTGATCGATGATGCGTACGAGTTGACGGTCCCGTTCCTGCTCATGCGCTATGGCAGGAGCGGCAGAACGCACGCCGGAGTCGGCATCGAGCCGGACATCGCCGTGCCCGCCGGCTCGGCGCTGGAGGCCGCGCTGAAGGAAGCGAAGAAAACGCTTGGTGCCGAGGAGCAGTGAGTCCGCGGGCAAACCTCATCTCCTTTGTCCAATCAGAAGCTGGTGCAACGAAATGCCCCGGAGCGCATGCCGCTCCGGGGCTCTTGCCGTACGAACGCGTGCCGCGCTTATCGGCCAGTCGTGGTAAGCGGTGCCCAGATGGGTGATCAGTTTCTCCCCCATCAGGTGGCGCAGGATGTTCTCGAGCTTACGAGGCGGCCGACTAGGGCAGGGCGCGCACCTGGTCGCCGTCGATCTCCAGCACCTGGACGCGGTTGCCGTAGTGGGCGGCGATCCCCGTGTCGATGCACCACACCCGTTCGCCGCAGTAGGCGGTGATCCCCTCTTCCTGGACCGTGTGCCCGACCACCATCCGCTCGGCGCCCAGCTCTTCGAGCACCGCGGCCAGCTGGCGGCAGTCATCCTCGTCGACCTCGTCCGAGTAGGCGCGGATCCACGTGGGGCTGGAGCCCTCGTGGATGAAGGGCGGCGGATCGCCCCGGCCCAGCAGCCAGTCCCCGACCTCCTTGTTGATGCGCTCGACGCCGTACTCCAGGTGGTCGGGCAGGAGCCCGCCGTGCACGAACACGGTGCCCTCCAGGATCAGGACCACGGGCCGCTCGGCCAGCAGCCGCGCGCAGGGCCCGCCGGGGCGGAAGGCCGCCACCCGGCCCCGGTGGGCGGGTTCGTGGGCCAGCAGCAGGGAATCCGGCTCGGCGTCGGCCGCCAGGTCCGCGAAATCCGCGAACCCGCCCTCCGTCACGTAGCGCAGATCCAGCCGAGCGTTCATCAGTTCGTGATTGCCGTTGAGGATGTGCAGCGCCCCGCCGGCCTCGGCGGCCTCGTCCTGCAGGCGGTCCAGCAGGTGGAGGATGGCCCGCTCCTCGTCGCCCCGGTCGAGCTGGTCTCCCGTCTGGACCACGACCAGTTCCCCACCGATCCACCGGTCGTCGGCGTCGATGGCGCCGGCCAGGCGCAGGGCCTGACGGGTGGCGTCGAGATCGCCGTGCAGGTCGCCCACGGCGACGATGCGGCCGGCCCAGGCGGAGGACGCGGCCCACAGGGAAAGGGCGAGGAGAACGAGGAGGAAGCGGCGGGTCATCACGAATCTCCGATCTTGGCGAGCGGGAACGCTCGTGTCATCCGACTGCCTGTTACACGGCACCGATGATAACAGGAATACGACCCATGAAATGGGTAGGAAAGTCCTGCCAACACGCTTGCCGCCGTTCGGACCGCGCCGGCGACCCACTCGCGGCGGGCGGCGAACCCCGGGATCCGCCAGTGTGCCAGACCCCGGGACGCCGCCCACCCGTCATGCCCGTGTCGAGGAGGAAGTGCAGGGGCCGCGACTCCCCGCCATGACCGGCAGGATCACCTCGCCATCACGGAGGGCGAAGGAACCGCCGGGGGTGCCGACCGCCAGCGCAGGGTGACGTCGCGGTCGGGCAGGAAGTCCGTCGCCTCGTAGCGGTAGAAGCCCGTCTCGCCCTCGCTGGCCGCAAAGGGGAAGCTGAACTCGACGGGCTCGACGCCGGCCGGCAGGCGGATCTCGAAGGCCGCGTGTCGGAGCGGGCGCTCCCAGGCCCGCGTGGAGGTCACGATGTAGCGCGCGTAGCCGCCGTGCAGGGCCTGGCGGTAGACCGCCTCCGCGATCAGGGTGTCGCTCGCGCAGGGCGGCAGCCACCAGCGCACGGCCGCCCGGCCGGGCAGCGAGTCCCAGCGCGCGGGCTTCGCGGCGCCGGCCAGACCCGGCCGCACCTCAAGCGAGACGAACCGCCAGCCGCCGAGCAGGGAGTCCTGGGGGAAGGGATAGACCAGCGGAATGCTCGCGTCGCCGCGCCCCTGGCAGCGGAGGAGGTAGCGGCCGCGCACCTCGAGGCTGTCGCCCAGGATCTCCAGCGTGATGCGCTCTGAGTCGAAGACCAGCGGGAGGCTCCGCGCAAAGGGGCCACGCGGCTGGCCGCCCGGCCGATCGTTCGCCCGCGCCGGGCCGAGCCCGAGCAGGCCCACTGCCAGCAGGGCGCGCAGCGCGAGGACGATTGCCGCGCGCGCGGTCCTCAAGCGCGGGTCCCCCGGCCGGTCATCGGTACCGCGCCTTGACCTGGCTCCAGCTCGTCCCCTGCGTCATGGTCGGATCCCCGACCGTAAGGGACACCGGCAGGCAGCGTCCCATGTGGGGAAGCAGGACCCGGATCCAGGATCCGTGCTCGCCCACCGGCAGATCCGCCGCGTCGGCGGAGACGAGCAGGCGGTAGTGGTCGTTCTCGATCTCGGTGATCGAGACCGCGAGCCAGTCGGCCAGCGTCTCCACCGAGAACCAGGCGCAGAGGTCGCCCACCCAGAGCTCGGTCTCCGCCTGGGCGCTGCCCCCGGGCGGGGCGCCGAACAGCAGCAGCGAGTCGGCGAAGGTGGCGTTGCAGAGCGGGATATAGCCCTGGCAGTCGATCTGCGTGAACTCGCACGCGAGCCCCACCTCGGCCCAGCAGACGGCAGGGTAGACCGTGAAGTTGTTCGGGGGGCATCCGAACTCCGCCGTCGCGGAGTTCCAGTAGCTGGTCCCGCCGATGCGTCCCGGGACGTCGGCCTCGAAGACCAGCCGCACGACGGGAAACACTCCGTTCGGGTCGACAGGCAGGTCCGGACAGGGCCACCACTCCATGTCCAGGGTATGGGGCCCCGGTCCTTGCCAGTCGAAGCTGCCCGTGCCCGTGCAGTACTCGCCGTCGACGAACTGCCAGCTCTCCGGCCAGGCCAGATCGCAGTGCAGCGCGTGGATCTCGACCGGCTCGGAGCCCCACTGCCAGGCGTTCGGCTGCAGGTACAGGAAGACCTCGATCGGGCCCAGGTGGTCGATGATGTTCACGACGTCATGGCAGTCCGTGACCGCCGTGGCGCAGGAGCCGCTGACCTCCTGCACGTGGAGGATGAGCGCCGCATCCGGCGCGACATTGGCGGCACAGGGAACGGCCGCCGCGAGGATCAGGGCGGCCGGGATCGCGGGAGCGATCAGACCCCTCGGAAAGCGCGGCATGATCCCACCTCCTGCGCAGTTCCATATCCGCCACATCGCTCGAAAACGGCCGTAGTATAGACTCGTTTGCCGGGGCCGTCGAGAGGAGCGGCGGCCGACAACGTCGAGGAACATGGCCAGGTCAAGAACGACGGGCACCGCCAGGATGGGGCCGCGGCGGGTATATGCCCTGGTGGTGCCAGCTGATCTCGGCAAGAAACCGCTGCCCTGGCAGCGTCGCGTCCGTCATTCGAGCGGCCGGAGAGCTCTGGCGAGATCGATCATCGTGTCGATGCCGTAGCTGTTCGCATCGGTGAACCGGAAGGTCGCGATGCCGTTGGGGAGAAGGACCCAGTGATTGCCGCCGAATCCCGTGCTGAAAGGAATCCGGTGGGTGAGCCCGTCTTCGCCGCGGTAGGGCAGTCCGTCGAAGGCCAGGTGATAGGTCAGGTCGCCGAACTCGTTCCTCGATCCTATCGGCAATCCGACCACCTCGGTCCGGAACATCGCCTCCTTCAGCCGGCCGGCGTGAAGGATCTGCTGTCCTCGGTGTCGGCCGCCGTTCTGGAACAGGATCGACAGCTTCGCCAGGTCATCGATGCTGGGATACAGGCCGTATCCGAAGGGGGGCAATCCCACGCTCCCATCCGGCTCGACGGTCCGCATGATCGGCGCGTGCGCGATGCCGATGGGCCCGTAGACCTCCGCGAGGACCATCCGCCAGATGTCGGCATCGGGTCCCTCCTTGCTCTTCAGGAGGCTGTCCATGGCCGCTGACAGGATGAAGGTGTTGATCGAGTTGTAGCGGGCGACTTCGCCGGGCCCCCACGGATAGTCGGCGTAGGAGAAGGCGACGTCCATCTTCTCCCGCCTGCTTCTCGCGCTCAGGAAGCTCAGGAACTTCGGCTGGTCCTCGTCCCCTTGCATGACATTGGGCACCACACGCTCCGGCGCATGGTCCCCAACGCCGGTGGCCATGTTCAGCGCGTCGGCGAAGGTGACGGATCTCCAGCCGTCGTGGGAGGCCGTGATCGCGACATAATCGGCGACCTCGAGATCGAAGACGTCCTCGCCGTACTTTTCGGCCAGGCGCAGGAGCGCGACCAGGGCCCCCATCGCCTTGGTCAGCGAGTACGCGGCGTGCCGCATGTGCCGGCGGCAGGGATACTCGCCGTGGCGCGTGTGGCACGGCTGCACGTACAGCGTGTCGTTCCAGATCAGGCCGGTGGCGCTCATCTCCTCGCGCGGAATCCCTCCGTTGAACGCCCTCAGCAGCGTGGTATCCGCCCGCTCCCCGAGCGCGGAGAAGGGAAGGATGGGAATCCGGTCGCGCTCCTCCTCGACGAATCGAGCCACCAGGGCGTCCTTGTCTTCGAGCGAGCGGGGCATGTAGGCCGCGGGAGCGATCCCCCAGTAATCGTTCTTGAACACGGGAGAGGTCTCCTGCGTGACCTGCAGGAAGAGAGACGTCGTCCGCGTTTCGTCGTAGGCGAATGTCGCTAGCCCGTTGTGTATGTCATTGAAGGAATCGTTCACCAGTGCGAAGGGGAAGGATGCGCGCGACATGCCGCCGTCATCCGATTCGCGCCAGACGGAGCCCGGGGACAGGATGATGCGCCAGTAGCTCTTGTCGCTGAAGGCGAGGATGGTGTCGCGCAACACGGGCACGAGGTGGCCCTCGCAGGTGAAGAAATCCGCCGAGAAGCCCGGGAAGTAGTCCCACGGCTGGGCGGACTCACCCTCCGCGCCCGGACTGTGCATGATGAAGGCGGGCACGACGAGCGTGCCCTCGAACGCCTGTCTCGCGGCATCCCAATCCCCGAGTGGCGTGAAGTAGCGGTTGTGGAGGGACACCGTGTCCCGGCATGCGGAGGACGCGAGCTCCGTCAGCGTCAGCCTGTCCCGCGGCTTCGCGGGGGCGTGGCCATCCCGTTCCAATCCCCTGCATCCTTGCACCACCAGGGCGAGCACCGCCATCGTCGTCAGGGAACCCTTCATCATCGCCTGCATCGGCTTCATCCCCCTTCACGGGATGCGGCACCCTTCACGCGGGTATGAAGTACGTCACAGTCTCGACCTCGTTTCACGCCCGCCGCCCGGGAGGGGTGCCTCCCCCATGCACCGGCAATACGTTCGGCGAAGCACATCGCCGGGCCTGAACGCAGATGGGTCGGTCACGCACACCTTCGACTTCTTCGAGTTGATGGAGCAGGCAGAACCGCTCAGTATCCGGGTCGGCCTCGTGCGACGACGGCGAATTCGGTGGCATCCGCGTCATAGGCGGCGCCGGCGACATCGCCGAGAACCTCTTCCATCACGAATCCGCCAGCCTCGAGCTCCCTCTTCAAGGACTCCGGATCGAAGTACTGCAGCCAGTTGTAGACGACGCGCATCCGCGCCTCCTCGACGATGGTGTACTTGTCGAGAGACGCTTTCTCGTCGTCGTACTTGAAGACGTTCAAGAACCCGAAATAGGGATCGGCAGACCAGAAGCCATCGAGCAGATTCCGGGCGCAAGTGGAGGTCTCCTCCTTGGCGGCGAAGGCGGCCAGCGAGTAGACGTCGAGCAGCAGCGCTCCGCCTGGCTGGAGATGTCTCCGAAACCTGTCGAGCATGCTCGACCGTTGACGGGGGCCGAGCGCGCAGAGATCGCACATGATCATCGTGATCAGATCGAAGCGCTTCTCCGACTCGAATTCCAGGTAGCTCCCGAGGACGTAGTCGACGGACAGGCCCTGTCGCCGCGACAGGTCGCGCGCATGCCGTATCGAGCGCTCGGAGAAGTCGATGCCGGTGACGTGGGCTCCCGAGGCGGCGAGCCGCGAGGTGTACAAGCCGGGGCCACAGCCGAAGTCGGCGACGCTCTTTCCCGGGGAGAGCTCGAAATGGTCGGCCATCCAGGCGGCGGACCGGTCGATGAAATCCGTCCTTCGCGAGGCCACATCGATCGATCCGTCGAGGTGGTATTCCAGCATCTTCCGGGAGGTGTGCTCGTCCGTCCAGAGATCCCCGGTCGTGTAACGCGAGAAGGGCGCGGGACGACTGTAGATCTCTTCCAGTTCTCGGTACATGTCGTTCGGACCGGACCTTGTCGTGTTACTCGGTGCTCAGATGGGTGATCAGGTCCTCGCCCATCAGGTGCCGCAGGTTGTTCTTCCGTTCAAGATAGCCGCGGCATCGTCTACCTGTCCCGCACGCGTGACCGGCCGATTGATGAACTGCGGATAGCCGATCTTGTACTCCTGCTCCGCGGTCACCAGCTGGTCGATGGCCCTCAGCAAAGCCACCTTATCCTACATCACGGCATCTTCCTTCCGTTGCCCCAACCTTCCTGCCGAGATGGCCGTGAACCGGTCGCCGCGATCACGAAGAGGATCACTCCCACAAGGGGAGTGATCCTGGCGTGATCAGAAGACCCTCCGGATCTCCGGTGGCCTGCCAAGCTTCTATTACCGCAGCAGGATCATCTTCCTGGTCTCCGCGAACTCCTGTGTCGTGAGCCGGCAGAAGTACACGCCGCTGGCGGCGACGGTTCCGCCACGGCCCTTGCCGTCCCAGGTGGCAGTGTAACGCCCCGCTTTCCGCGATTCGTCGATCAGAACCGCGACGAGTTGCCCCGCAGCATCGTAGACACGGAGATTCACGAATCCGCTTTCCTCGAGACCGAACGCGATCGTCGTGTTCGGATTGAACGGGTTGGGATAGTTGCGCGCGAGAAACGTCACGTCCGGTACCGCCTCTTGGCCCTCGCCTGTGACCTCCTCCGCGTAGAGCGTGGCGTGATCACTCTCGTTGCCGTGAACGTCCACGGCGGTGACGAGGTACCAGTATCCCACGTCCCAGGACCACGAAGCATCGAAGTACTCGCTCGTCTGGGGTGTGTCCAGGAGGTCCGCCGTGGCCGGGTCGGGGGTGCCGTCCGTGCCACGGTAGACCGCGTAATGCCCGAGGTCGTTCTCGGTGTTGGGATCCCATGTGAGCTGCAAGCCCGCGGGCGCATAGGATTGCTCACCCGCCAGGCCGAGCGGCGGTGCCGGAGCGAGGTTGTCGACCGAGTAGCCGCTGCCCTGCGCGCCGACGAACCACACCGCCGGATCCTCCGTGTGTGCCGATACGACGTAGGTCTGCATCTCCGTACCGGCAGCGGTGGAATCGGCGAGGGTCGACGCTCGGAAGTAGTATGTGCTGTCATGGACCGCGGCGAAGCTGCCGATGAACTCCCACGTGCCGACCGGGAACGCCCCTCTCGCGGAGGATGAGAGGACTTTCCTGGTCCCGATCTCGAAAGCTCTGAAATCAGGAACACCACGCTCGTCGAGCCGGCCAATGGAACCGCTGTCGCTGGGGTCGGCACCTTCAGGCAGCCCGCCGGTGTATCCGCTGGCGACAGGATCGTCGATCCGCTGCCAGACGTTGTAGTGACCCACCGGCACGAGAGGCGACGTCGGCGCGTCCCGGTCCGAAGCCGCGAGCGTCAGCCGCACCTTGCCTCCCTGATCATCGGGGATGTCCATGACCGAGATTATGTCGGGCGCCGGCGCCGCCACGGTACCGAAGTTGTTGATGGCAATCGCGAATATCTCCGTATCTGCGGCGGGCAAGTACTTCGAGGTCGCCGCAAAGACGCTCCCTGACGGATCCGCCATGACGTCGTAGCCTAGTGACGTCACATCGCCGTCGAGGACCGTCACCCCGTTGTCCGCCCAGAGCGGGGAGCCGCCGAAGTCCAGCTTCTGCGCGCACACGAGCCCCGTTTCGCGTTCGTCCGACCATCCGACGAGAAGGTGCGCGTCGTACAATCCGAGGAACTCCGGATCCGCCGGAGCATTGTCCGGATCCATCAGCACCGGCACGCCGTCGTCGGTCCAGAGCGTCACCCCCCAGGCGTCGATCCGCTGTGCCCATATGTCCAGCCCGAACGAGGCTCGTTCGTCCAGCCAGACGACATAGGCCCCGCCCATCCCGTCGCACATGACATCAGGCGCGCACTGCCGCGATGGATCGTCGCAGACCGCCAGCGACCACGGTACCATACCGGAGACGAAGCGCGGATTCCCGGCGGGATCGATCTTCTGGACGACGATGTCCGTGTCGGAAATCGTGCCGTCCGTGTAGGCCACCCAGGCGTTTCCATACGCGTCGGTATCGATGGAGATCTCGAGCAGCTCGGGATATGTCTCGTCGATCATGGTGCCGCTGGCGGACCATGTCGTACCAGATGAACCGTAAACGCGCTGTACATACAGACCACCGGGAAGGACTTCCTCCGTCGAGTAACAGACCACGGCGCCGCACGCCCGGTCCGGTGCGATGGCCATCGCCGCAAGCGGACCTGCAGTGCCGACCAGCACGCCTCCCGCGGTCCAGTTGACGCTACCCGAGCCGTCGATCCTCTGCGCGTAGATGTCCTGATTGCCGTCGTCGTTCCAGGCGACGATGACGCCGCCCGTACCGTCGGATACGGCTTCGGCCAAGGTGTACACGGATGCCTGCAAATCGCTATCCGCCGCGATCCACAGGATCGACCCGGAATGATCCACCCGCGCCGCCCACAGGTCGCCTGATTCCAGCCAGACGATGATCACGCCGCAGTCGCCGTCCGGCAACATCTCGATGATATCTCCGGTATTGGGCAGCGCGATGCCGTTCTCCGCCCACATGGGATTGCCCGCGCCGTCGACCCGCTGCAGATACAGATGACGGTCGTCGATCCTGCGGTCCAGCCAGCCGATGATCGCGCCGCCGGCGCCGTCGGACACGAGATGGGCGCCTTCCTGCCCACCGGGCACGCTGGTTATCGGCTCGCCACCGGCCGGCCAGTTGGCCAGTGCGGCGTCGAAAGCAAGCGTCAGCGTCGCGAGGCAGGCGATGGTCAAAGCCGGCCGCAATGCTGCTGTCAGAAGTCGATCCATGGCATTTCGCATCGGACCCTCCCCAGGAAAAGGGCTTAACGGGGGACAGGCAGGCGGCCCGCAAGATGATCGATCAGGCCGGGCCAGACAAGTCGCGATAACAAGTTAATGTTATCACAGTTACGGGGTGGAATTCCACGAGGCGCGACGTCCGCTGGTCGCGCTGCGCAGCTCCGGAGCCAAGAAACAGAAAGACCCCGGGACGCTCGGCGCCCCGGGGCCCTTGCCGCACGGGCCTCCGCTCCGCTCGCCGGACCTGGTCGTAGTACCCGGTGCCCAGGTTGGTGATCAGGTCCTCCCCCATCAGGTGCCGCAGGTTGTTCCTGAGCCCCAGCCGCGCATCGTAACCGTGAACGGAGGGGCCGGGCGCCCGTGGGCGCCCGGCCCTCGTTTCGTCCCGACGGGCTCCGCCCGTCTACTTCATCATGACCATCTTCCTCGTCGCCGAGAAGTCGCTGGCCACGAGGGCGCAGAAGAGGCTTCTACCGCGATGGGGATGAGGGATCAAGGACAGCGGCAGGGTTCGACATCTCCGCCCGTCGGCGAGAGTCCGCTCGAGCGATTCCCTGCCTCGCGGCCTTGAAATGAGCGAACCAGACCCTAAATCCGTGGATCGGCGTCTCCGGCTTAGCTATAATATTTCGAGATAGCAAGCTCAATGACCGCGATGGGAGGAGGCAGGGTATGCGCTTTCATCATCTCGGGGAAGATTCCCACGGTGTTCACAATCGTCACTTCATCGCCTCGGCAGGTCTGCTCCTGGCCGTGCTCGTAGGGATGGCATCGCCGGCCCTGGCCGTCGATCCCTGGGTCGATACCGGGTTCACGGAGACGACGTCCAGGCCCGATCCGGATCTCGTGATCGTGCGGGAAGCGTTCTACGGCGAAGAGGGAGTCGATCTGAGCGCGTTCGGGATCCCCGACGGTCCTCATACCTTCGTGCAGTCCATCTACTTTCGTCTGTTCGTGGACAACGATGCCGAGACCGTGGACTCGTTCACGGGCCTGGTGATCTTGCCGCCGGAGTTGGTCATCCTCGGCTTTGTCGTCGATGAAACCCTGCTCGGCGGTGCGGACGATGACGGTCTCTGGACGGCGTCGGATCTGACCTTCGGCATTGGCGGCGATCCCGATCGCTACTCCGAGTTCGCGCGGGGCTTCGAGATCGGTGGCGGGGTGAGCAGCTCGGAGTTCATCGGCAGCATCGACCACCACACCTTCGTTTTCGGCCTCAACGTCACGGACGGCGTGGATGACTTCCGCGTCATCGTCGATTACGGGGACGCTTTTACGGAAGGGCTGGCCTTCGACCTGCTGGCCTACGACATCGGCGTTCTGGGCGGCGCCATTCCCACCGATGGCATCCGGGTCGGGGACGACGCGGATCCGGTTGTGTTCGGCAGCGGTGACTACGGTGAGACTCCGAGTCTGCTCGATATCCCCCTGACCTCCACCACGCCGCCGGTGCCCGCCGACGCACTGTCCTATGATCCCCTGGCCGCGGTATTCATCCTGAGGGACACATCGGGCTCGACCTGGGTGGACGGCTACGACACGGTCTACGACGTGCCGCTGCCCAATCTCGTCGAGATCGCGACCAACCTGGACAACCCCGTGGGAATCAGTGACGGCGAGGACGGCTTTCTCTACGCGGTCGGCCTCGGCGGTGGCTTCGCCACCATCAATCCCGCCAACCGGAGCGTCGTTACCCAGAGCCTTGGCGATCTGGCGGGGAGCAACGTCGATGTCACGAATCTCGCCGGCACCGATTCACTCTTCGTCATCCGGGACACCTCGGGCGACAGCGAGATCGATGTCATCGATCCCGCAATCCCCGACTTCGTGGACGCCTTTCCGATCGTCGGCCCCACCAATCCAGTGGGGATCACCGATGGATTCGACTCGAGACTGTACGTGCTTGGCGCCGGAGGTACGCTGGCCTGGATCTACGCGGACGGTTCGGGGGGCGACGCGATCATCCTGAGTCCGCCGGCTGGCACCTACGTCGATCTCACCAGCCTCGATGAATCGACTTTGCTCTATCTTCTGCGAGATACGAGCGGAGATTCTGAAGTCGATGTGTACGACACGGTTTCCCAGAGCATCAGCTACGGATTTTCGACCTTCTATCCGCCCGGCACTCCCATCGGGATCACGGACGGGCCGAGCGGCGATCTACATGTCATCGGAGTTGGGGGAGTAGATCCCGCCCATTACGTGATGATCGACGCGCTGAACGGAGACGTCCTCGTCTCTCACAACATCATGGATTTCCCGGGAAGCAACATCAGGATCACCAACCTTGATGTTCTCACGACTGTCGATGTGGCCGACCATGAACCAGCGGCGGCCTCGCTGCGGCACTGCGCCGTCCCCAATCCCTCCCATGGCGGTGTATCGATTCGCTTCGAGCTGCCCGTTCCGCTTTCCGTGACGGTGACGATCTTTGACGTCCAGGGTCGGAGGATTCGGCAGCTGAGGATGGGGACGAGGGGACCCGGCTGGCAGTCGAGCTTCTGGGACGGCCGCGACCAGTCCGGTCGCCCCCAGCCGTCCGGCACATATTTTTACAGAGTGCAGGCCGCTCAGCGACTTGCTTCCGGGAAGCTCCAGCTGCTCCGATGACGGAGTGCGCTGAGCCGTTCCAGAGCGGCTGGCGCATAGTCGCCCTTGCTCTCGGGATGCCAGGCGATGGACTCGGCGGAAAGGTCGCGATCCCATTGGGGAGGAGAACCCAGTGATTGCCGCCGAATCCCGTACTGAAAGGGACCCGACGGGTGAGGCCGCCTTCGCCGCGGTAGGGCAGTCCGTCAAAGGCCAACTGGCAGGTCAGGTCGCCGAATTCGTTCCCGATCCAATCGGCAATCCTGCTACGCCGGTCAAGAACGGCGAGGTCTCTAGCCGGCGTGGCTGCCCAGGGCGCACGGCTGCTGGCGGGCGGCATGCGCCGCCGCTTCGAACTCGCCCTTCAGGATGGCCATCAGCTTCTTGACGCTGGTCAGCTCGCGCACGCGGAATGCGTTGGCCCCCGCGAAAGCGAAACCCTCGCTGAGCTTGCCTTCCTTGGCCTGGTTAAGAGCCTGCGCGATGCAGTACGGCGCCGTACTGACGTCGCATGTCTGCAGGCAGCGCCAGGCGCAGTGGTAAGGCTTCTTGATGCCCTCGACCACATCTCGCAGGAACCGGTTCGCGATAGCCCGCCCCGGCAGCCCCACCGGGCTGTCGATGATCGTGAGGTCTTCCTCGCGGCAGCGGAGGTAGGCCTCCTTGAAGCGGTCGTGGGCGTCGCACTCGTAGGTGCCGACGAAACGCGTGCCCATCTTGACGCCGCTGGCGCCCAGCTCCAGGCAGTCGCGGATGTCCCCGCCGGTGTAGATCCCCCCTGCCGCGATCACGGGCAGGGCGCGGCCGTAGCGATCCTCGAAGGGAGCGACGGTCTCGACCATCTCCGGCAGCAGCCGTTCCAGGGAGTAGTCGGGATCGTCGATCTGTTCTCGACGGAAGCCCAGGTGCCCGCCCGCCTTCGGCCCTTCGATCACCAAGGCGTCGGGCAGATGGCGGAAGTGCCGGTCCCAGTGCCGGCAGATGAGGCGCGCGGCGCGAGCCGAGGAGACCTTGGGCACGAAGCGGGTGGCGCAGCTGCGCATCCGCTCGATCGTCAGCATGGAGGGGAGCTTCAGGGGGAGGCCCGCTCCCATGAAGACCAGGTCGGCGCCCTCCTCGACGGCCACGGCGACCATGTCGGCGTAGTCGGAGAGGGCCACCATGATGTTCACGCCGATGATGCCGTTCGTCGCCTCGCGCGCGCGGCGGATCTCCTTGGCCAGGGCCCGCCGGTTGGCCGCCCTCAGGTCGCGGCGGAAGTCGGGCTCCAGGCGGCCGATGCCCGCGGTGGCGATCACGCCGACGCCGCCCTCCTCGGCCACGCT
>Ga0272442_10008078_pt1 | contig 13440 bp, 13 predicted proteins | sample SSMForm2O_FD_200262 | JGI IMG/M metagenome (GOLD analysis project Ga0272442, IMG submission 200262) | Marine sediment archaeal communities from Little Sippewissett salt marsh, Falmouth, MA, United States - SSM-Form-2O | ecosystem: Environmental > Aquatic > Marine > Wetlands > Sediment ...
CCTATTCCTTCTGTAAAAGACCATCGCTTCGCCCCCAGGCTTCCCTCAGGACGTGCATGTTTTATAACAAATCTTCTGCCATGATGTCAACAGGCTTTTGCTGATTTGCTATAGAATTATGTGTACCGATCATTGTCAGATTTATTTGTCGAACATTGATTAGTCGGTGAAAGGTAATGTATAGATATTACCAAATAATGTCAACAGATTAAGAATCTTTTTTTCCCGACTCTTTCTTTAACGCGACCCTTTTTTCCCCAAGGAGCAGGATAACTTCGTTCAGTTCCTCCATGGTCTCCTTGACTCCGACGCTTCGGCTGGTGACGGACGACTGTCCCTGATCATGGAGCAAGTCATACACCCTTCCGCCGAGATCCAACAGTAAATCAGTTCGTTTGGATTCCAGCTGTTTGACCTCAAGGGAAAGAACACCTTGCTCACCTATTTTTTTTGCCTGTTCCTTGGCACCGTCAAGTATCTTTTTTGAAGTATCCAGGCTCTGGCTGAACCCTTTTTCAAGCTTTTCCTTCCAGTCCATACTTTCCTCCAGACATTTTCTTATCCTTAATGTAATTCTCTTTACAGCAAATGGCAATATAGACTGCACGGACAGCCTTGTTTTTTACTGATTGGGCCGAAAGGATACACCGGCCGGAGCTTATCCGGCCGGTATAAAACCCACAATCCCCGCGACCGCTGCCGCGGTCAGAGCATATGGGATCTGTGTACGGACATGCGAGATGTGATCGGCTCCCGGGGCCATGGAACTTACAGGGGCGGCGGTGGAAAGCAGTGTCGTTCGGGAAGACTGTGCTTTGTTTACTACCGCCTGAGCGATTGCTTTTATACCCCCGAGGTTGCCTGTCACGCCGACCATTCCGCCTATTACAAGGCAGAAGATGAAGAATGATTAAAACATTTCTGCTTGTTAATAATGGAGTATATTTGTCACTTCAAAGTACACACCTGACCCTGACTTCACGCTGAAATGGTCCGCGTTCCACGGAGAGTACCGAATACGAAGTACTAACTCATGACGATTTTGCAGGTGTACATTTCAACGGGCTGGTAATAGGAGGGGGGATACAGCGAGCGACGGGAATTGAACCCGCAATTGAAGCTTGGGAAGCTTCCGTGATACCACTTCACCACGCTCGCGTTATGTTAAAATTAGAGGAAATGTCCGGCAGTGTCAATAACAGTATCATTATCCAGGTGAAGAAATTGTTTTACAAACAGGCAGTTCTCATAACAGCCCGCAGACCTTCCGTTATAAAGCCCCTGCGGACTGGCTGATTAAAAAAGCGCCCGTTATAATGCCTGTTTTGCCACTCTGAGCCTGACGACATCCTCGTTATCAATTCTCACTACGATGGTCGTTCCGGTCTCCTCCACGTACGGTATCGTGAGCAGACCACCTTTGTGATTAAAGAGCAGTATCGTTTCAACTTCACCTCGCGGTGTAATTCTCTCCACCTCTATGGGTACAGGCACGGGATATTCCGGGAGGTCACGCTCAATGATTCCGAATTGAAAATTATCATCCAGATCATCGGGAGCACGTACCAGAAGCTGATGCAGTGTGTCGGTGGGGACCTCTCTTTCAGGCTGGGGAGTTTGAGAAACGACGGTACCGGCATCTCCCTCATCTTCCCGGGTTATGGTAAATATAAACGGACTTCCGGAGGAGGTAATACTGGTAAGAGCTTCTCTCCATCCCATACCGGTATAATCCCGAACGACAATGATCTGTCCTTCAGGCCCCCTGCTTACGACGAGCTCCAGTTCCGTCAGGACGGTAAGCTCCGTTCCCGGGGCCGGTTTCTGTTCGAGGATCGAACCTGGAGGCGCGCTGTTATAAATACGTATATAAGGTTCCTTCAAAGTAAGAATCGGGCCCAGCACTGATTCGAGGCTTTTCAGGTGTCTTTCGAGCTCGACAATGTTCCAGCCGACGTAATTATCCAGTTTTTCCACTGCGGCGCCTTTGCTGACCCGCAAAAGGACCTCACTTTTTGCCTTTACCGCTGCTCCGGCTTCCGGGTCCTGTCCGACCACAGTGCCTTTATCCGACAATTTATCTGAATACCTCAGCTGTACGGCGGCATACAAACCCTTATCCTGAAGCTCAATGATAGCGTTGGCGAGCTCCATCCCCCTGACATCGGGAATCATGGTTTCTTCCTCACCTTCGAGGGTAAGCACGAAAGTCAGTAACGCCGCGAGCAGCGCAAGGCCGATTGTTCCTAAAGAGAAATATATTATAGTGCGAAAAAATTTCGATTCAGGATCTCTTGGCCGTAAACGGCTGAACTTGAAATCCTGGTTCTTGGTCTGCTCACTTTTCCCATATCCGTAATTTTCACTCATCAGTCGTCTCCAAGTTGTGATCCTATCAGATCTCTGTTTCCATTGAGAAAATCTTTCCAGAAAAGGACCTTCTTTCCCTGCAGCTGAAGTTGTTCTGCACAGAGAAGCCCTTCCCCTGTTTGTATCAGAATTCCATTTTTCCTGTCTACACCAAGCACCTCTCCGGGCCTGCTTTTTGCCGTATCAATCCCGGGATCCCCGATATCGTTCCCGGTCAGGCGGACACATGATTTCAGGATTGAAAGCTGTGTACCATTCCAATAACTGTATGCTTTCGGCCAGGGATTATAAGCCCGGACCATCCTCTCAATCATGGCAGCAGGAAGTCTCCAGTTGATGTGCCCGTCCTCTTTCCGCATCCGGCGGCAGTAGGTGGCCATATCCGGGTCCTGAGGTTTTGATTGTACCTTTCCCTGTTCGATTTTAGCAAGGACTTTTCTTATCATTTCGGCACCCATCAGGGCTGACCGTTCCGCGAGGTCATCCGCGGACTCATGCTGAGTAAGCGGAAATGATTCCTGGAGAAGGATATCCCCCGAATCAAGTTCAAGCGCGATCCTCTGCACACTGACCCCGGTTTTCAAATCTCCGTTTAACAGAGGCGCCACGAGAGGGACGCTTCCACGATAGAGAGGCAGCAGCGAAGGATGAATATTTATCCCGCCAAAAGGAAAGAGGGCCAGGAATTTCGGTCCGAATATACGTCCATAGGCAAACACAACCATGATATCCGCCCCGAGCTTGCCTATACACTCCCTCGCCTCGCTTTTTAGAGATGCGAACTGGAATACCGGAAGATTCAGCTCCTGAGCTTTTATTTTTACCGGTGGAGGAGCCGTCTTGCGGCCCCTTCCCCGGATACGATCGGGATTGGTCAGAACCCCCACCACTTCATGGTTTTGCGCGACTATCTCAAGGGACGGCACTGCAATCTGAGGGGTGCCGGCAAAAAGCACTTTCATGGGACTCATTCCTCCGGAATCATGTGCGAAAAGATGTGAAAAGGCTTCTGCTTCGTACAGTTTTATGTACGATGCTTTCTTTCGTAAATTTTTATCAGTTTATTTCTTGCCGTTTCATTCAGGTGATCTATAAAAAGTACGCCCTTGAGATGGTCCATTTCATGCTGGATGACCCTCGCGAGTAAACCTTCCGCGTCCAGCCGGAATAATTTACCTTTTTCATTTACCGCCTGAACGGTAATCGTTGCCGGACGAATTACATCGCCCCATACGCCGGGAATGCTCAGACATCCCTCCTCGTAAGGGATTTGCTCCTGGCTGGTGGCGATGAGCTGCGGGTTGATAAAGACCCGGGGTTCATCATTCTGGGCATGACATACGAAAATCTGTCTGGCCACGCCAACCTGGGGTCCGGCCAAACCAATCCCGTCACCGTTATACATAGAATTAAGCATCGCCTGTGATAACTGGGCGATCTCGCCATTTATATTGAGGATCTCCTCGGCATCCTGTCGGAGAATATCATCTCCGAGAGTGACTATATCTAACATGTTTTAATAGTACTAAAAAGGCACTTTACAGTCAATTGAACAACAGCTACAACAGGCTGACCGGATCAACATCAATTTCTATATACACACCCTGGGGCTTTTCAGACCTTCGGTACCAGCGGTAAAGGTTTGAATGCGCCTGGTTAAACTCTTTGGTCCTGATTAAAAGCTGCTGCCGGTAATTCCCCGCGATAACTTCGATAGGACATGGTGAAGGGCCGAGCACTTCAGAACCCCGCCAATTCTCGACGGACAGGTCCTGCATGATCCCGCGGACTACCTGCTCCACTCGTTTAATTCCTCTTCCTCTGACTACCACCCGAAAAAGTCTGTAGTATGGAGGAAATTGGAGCTGCTGCCTCATCCGGAGTTCATCCTCATAGAATCCGTGTATATCTCCCTCAACCGCCAGACGGATGGCCGGTACCATGGCTTTATACGTTTGTACAATCACCCGTCCGTCATCCATGAACCTGCCGGCACGACCGGAAACCTGCAGAATCAGAGAAAAGGTCCTCTCTGCTGCACGAAAATCCGGAACATTGAGGGAACTGTCCGCCAGAACTATGCCTACCAGTCTGACTCCGGGAAAATTCAGACCCTTGGCAACCATCTGAGTGCCGAGCAGAATATCATATTTACCCTCCCGGAAATCTTTCAGAACACGCTGCAGCTCCCCCTTTTTCCGGGTGGTATCGGTATCTACGCGGGTAATTTTCAAGTGAGGGAACAGCCTGGCCACATCCTCTTCTATCTTCTCGGTTCCAAAACCGGAATATCCCACATCGAGGGACCCGCATTCCGGGCATACTTTTACAGGGGTCCTGGTGTAGCCGCAGTAGTGACATATCATCTTTCCACTCCCCTTGTGATAGGTGAGACTCACCGAACAATGCCTGCACTTCATTTCATATCCGCAGCTGCGGCAGTGGAAAAAATAGCTGAAACCCCTCCTGTTGAGAAACAGAATCGTCTGTTTTCCCATTGAGGCAGTCTTGTGTATCTCCTCGATTAATTCCGGGGAGATGGAACCGGACACACCATTCATGGACACTACTTCAACGGAGGGGAGATTCCCTCCGGACACCCTTTCGGGAAGATCGAGCCGTAAGATACGTCCGGTTTTCATCAGATGATATGCTTCGATGGAAGGCGTAGCACTGCCCATCACCAATTTCGCGCCGGATGTGGAGCTTCGTCTCATCGCCATCTGCCTGGCATGATACCGGGGCGTTTGAGAGGATTTGTAACTGTTTTCATGTTCTTCGTCGACTATTATCAGACCGATGCCGGACATCGGGCTGAATACGGCGCTGCGGGCGCCGATCACCATTCGGGCCTCCCCGGTACGCATTCGTCTCCATTCTTTCAGCTTCTGCGAGGGGGTAAGTTTCGAGTGCCATACCGCAACGGTATCCCCGAAACGAGCCTGTACCTGATGAATAAGCTGATGGGTCAGGGAAATTTCGGGCACGAGATATATGACCCCCCGGCCCTTATCGATTTCATCCCTGGCGAGACGGAGGTAGACTTCAGTCTTTCCCGAACCGGTCACCCCGAACAGATAAAAAATCCCCTCCCGCTCCGTCCGTATCCTCCGCAGAGCCTCTTCCTGGGCCGCGGACAAGGTTTCGGGTATCTGAAATCCGTATTCTTCGGTCGGCAGAAATCCCGTATCCCTCTCCCTTTTCGCGCCGGGAACAATTGAAGAGAGGGCTTCTCCTAATGTGCAGAAGTACATCCTTGAAATCCACCGGGCCAAATCTATCTGGCTTTGATCAAAAATCGGCTCATTGTCCAGGCTGTTCTTAACCGGCAGGATTTTAAAACCGCCCTCGGGAGGAACATCCCCTGTCTCAATCACATATCCCCGGAGCTTCCGGCCCCGGAAAGGGGCTTCCACCCTCATGCCCTTTTCCGCATATCCTTTTTCGGGCTGAGTATAGGTGAATGGTCCGTCAACAGGCAGGTTAAACACCACCTGTAAAAACCGGTCGGGCATGGCGGTGCCTATCCTTCCCGTTCCCGTGCTTCGATTGTCCGTTTCAGTTTACGGAGGTCATCCCATACAGGCTGCCTATATACGGGATTCCGCAGCACTCCGCTGGGATGATAGGTCGGGATGAGCGGTACTCCCTCGAATTGAAGCACCCTGCCGTGAAGTTTTCCGATACCCTCGGTTGTACCGGTAAGCAGATGGGTGGAAATACGGCCGAGAGTGAGAATCACCCTGGGATTGATTAATGCAATCTGACGCTTCAGGTAGGGCATGCAGGCCGCCGATTCGTCGGGAAGAGGGTCCCGGTTTTTCGGCGGACGGCACTTTATGATATTTCCAATAAATACGTCTCTCTCCCTGTCGAGTCCGATAGCATGTAACCATTTGTCGAGATACTGACCGGCCCGTCCTACGAAGGGATGACCGCAGGCGTCCTCCTGTGCTCCCGGGGCCTCACCGATGATCATCACCTTCGGATTGAGTACGCCTTCGCCGGGAACAGGATTTTTCCTCTCCGATCCGAGCCTGCACTTTCCGCAGGCCTTTACTTCCGCCGCGATTGCCTCCAGGGTATCGGAGACCCCGGAACCGGTTCTGTCTCTATCACTGGTTCTGCCTATAGCACCGGTTCGGCCTCTATCACCGGTTCCGCCGGCTGCAATCTCCCCTGAGAGACTCAGTTTCAGGTCTCCAGCGTTTCCGTGTCCGGAGGACCATCCCCCCTCTACATAATCTTCAGCAGAGTCAAGGAGATCCAGATATTTCTTAAGAATATCTTGCATCGTATACCACCTTATGAAGAAATAAACCTTTTGCGGGAGCGGTAGGCCCTGCCATCGAGCGGTCCCGTGCTTCTATCAGATCTCTCAATCTCTCTGCCGGCGCGTCGAGGCGCCCAAGCTCCATAATCGTACCTGTTATTGAACGAACCATGCGCCAGAGGAAAGCGTTTCCTACAATACGGAATACTATACGGTCCTTTTCCGGAAAAAACGATGCCGCATATACGTGTCTTGTTTTTGACTCGCTTACATCACCGGCGGCGGAGAAGGTGGTGAAATCGTGCTGTCCGATCAGGACCGAGGCATACTCGTCCAGCCGCGGCAGTGGAGGTATCCGGCTGTGCGCGTATACGAAGGGCCCGGCAAAGGGATCGGAAATCCTGGCGCACATCAGATAGTACCGGTATTCACGGCTGATGGCGCTGTAACGGGCGTGAAACGACATATCCGTCTCCCCGCTTTCCAGTATCCTGATATCCCCGGGAAGAAAGCGGTTCAGGGCCAGTGAAAATTTTTCAGGAGGAATGCTGCCGGAGGATATATCAAAATGACAGACCTGACCACGGGCGTGTACACCGGAATCGGTGCGCCCTGAGGCTGTTACCGCGATGTTCTCTCCGGTGACCTTCCGCAGGGCAAGCTCAACGGACTGCTGTACCGTTGGCTGGTTCGGCTGGATTTGCCATCCGCAGTAGCGGGTCCCGTCATACGCGAGCAGCAGCTTGATTCTAAATCCCATATCAGGGGGCGCCCTTCAACTCCACATTGATGGAAGAAAAGAGCTCCCGCGCCCTTTCAAGAAGTGTGCTTGGTTTTTCCTTGGATGCCTTTCCCAGGCCGAACAGCCTTCCTACCATTGTCTTTGCCCGCTCAAGAGACTCGGTTCTGGCCTGTTCATTTTTCCTCGGCCCATGGTGGACCTCCAGCCATGCCGCTACATAGAGGACTCCGTCATAACCGTAATTCTGGTCCATATCGGGTCCCAGGTGCTTCGCCTCGGCGATACGCTCCGAGCCGTCCTCTTCCCGTTTCAGCGCCTCGGTATAAAAAAACCAGGCCTTGTGATAATAGATCGAGGCCAGATAGTCAAAATGCTCCCCTGGATACTTTCTGTGCAGGTCATTGCAGAGCCATGCCGCCCGGAGGGCCGATAAGCCGCTCTTTATTGTCGGGGAATGCTCCCTGGGAAAATACTGCATACATTGAATGGCGTAATGATACGAGGCGATTCCGCTTTGCAGGGTCCTTGGTTCATGAAAGTTCAAACCCGGCAATACGTCCTGCAGGCTTTGTTCCCGCATCGTGGTCTCCGCCTTCAGCGAGCCCACCGACTGTGACGGAAGAGCGTTGAAATCGAGGGGAAAAGCGGCATAAAAACACTGCGGACAGACTGTGACCGTGTATACGAGCGGATATACTTCTCCAAACTTTTCGGTGGGTTCATAGAGTCTCCGCAGTTCGTCCGTGAGGGAACCCGCAATCAGACGGCCTCTGCCGGTCCGAAGGTCCTCCCTTTGAAAATCCGCACCGCATACTGGACAGTAAATGCTTTCCTTGGAAAAAAATGTAATTGAATCTCCGGCTTTTGCCTGCATCTAATCCCCCTCTATTATTACCATAGCTACCGCCGATTCTCTTTCATGGGTCAGTGAAAGATGCACTGAGCTTCCCTTGTGGGCGCGCAGGGCCCGCAAAGCGGAACCATGCAGCTTTATACTCGGTTTGCCGTTGTATGAGTTCACGACCTGGATGTCCTTGAGTACCAGCTTGCGCATGCCGGTCCCGAGGGCCTTTCCAAACGCTTCTTTAGCGGCAAAACGCGCGGCCAGAGAAAGAACAGATCCGCTTCTGAGCCGTCTTACCTTTTTCAGTTCATCTTCATGGAAATATCGTTCCAGCAGTTTTTTATTGTTCCACCAGTGTTCCATCCGCTCGACACTTACGATATCCACTCCTATTCCGATTATCATTCTCGCTGCTCCTCGGCAGATCCCTGTTCCTCTCCGTCGGGCTTTGGAAAGATTTCCCCGTCCCGGGTCCGCAATTCACTTACAATGATCCGCACCCTGGCAGGATTGTACTTCAACACAAGCACACCTCTGGGCACATCCGGGTTGACCGGCAGATCATATACACCGGGGCTGGTGATCTCTGAACAGTCTATGGTTAGGATAAAATCCTGTTTGTTCAGTTTTTCGAGCAAAAGCTGAGTCCCCTGGGCCATTATCACCGCGTCCTGAGGCAGACCGCTCACTTCAAGATCGCTCGACAAATCCAGGGCGATCAAATCCACGTTTTCGACGGTCTGCAGAATAGTTTTTTCCTGGACTATTCCAAAAAATTCCACTGTATCACCGCCAGGATAAGCGCTGAATTGATTGGGCTTTTTTAGTCTCAGCCGGAGGGTGAAATCTTCCCTCCGTCCGGAAAGATCGATGGATTCAGTTTCCACGGTCTCAAGATTTCTGACGGTGCTTTCGAGCCCCTCGATCTGAACACTGGATGGGGTCAGAAAATACTGTGTAAGCTCATATCCCTTGGCCGGGTATCCCGCAAGGGAGGGCTCGATGCTGACGCTCTTCGATATCTTCTTCTCAATCTTCAGGCTGAGCTGTTTCGGCTCTACATGGAGCTCCAGAGGATCGATATGAGAGAGGTTTCCTTCCCTGATCACACGTATGGGGACGGTATATGTCCCCTCGCTCGTATAACTGCTGAAATCGGCATGGACTTCAATATCGTCCTCGAGTACGAGATTTATCTCTTCCCCCTGTCCGCGCAGAGTAACCCGCACCGTTTTCGGATACGTTTCGGCGGGAATGAACTGTTCCGCCATTTCGATCCGCAGGGGAACACTCAGAAACCGTTCCTCCAGGTTCGCCATCTGATTGAAGAGGAACAGCAGGACAGCAGCTGCCACCGACAAAATCTTTACCGGCCAGTTTCTTATCAATCTATGAACAATTTTATTAAGACGCAACTGAAATATCCTCACTCTCTTCGGCAGATTCTCCGCTCACACCGAGCAGATTGCGCAGGGTACGGCTTACTTCCTTTGAAGACAGATCATAGTAGAGATTCGCGTCATATGCCAGACTGAGCGCCCCGGTTTCCTCTGACAGAACCAGGATCACCGCGTCGGTTTCCTCAGCCATTCCCAGGGCTGCCCGGTGCCGTGTCCCGAAGCTGCGCCGGATATCAACCTGCTCACTCAGAGGTAAAAAACAGGCCGCCGATACCAGCTTACCCGATTGCACAACCGCCGCTCCGTCATGCAGGGGAGTATCATAACCGAAAACCGTTATCAAAAGGCTCGAAGAAAGATCGGCGTTCAGCCGTGTCCCGTTATCGATCAAGTTCTTCAAACCAACCTGACGGGGAAAAACTATCAAAGCCCCTCTCTTTCTCCCCGCCAGGACCTCAAGCGCGTTGATTACCGTCTCGATATGCTCAGGATTTGCCCTGGAAGAAAAGCGGAAAAGCTCCCCCCTGCCGATCCGGGTAAACATGGCACGCAGTTCGGGTTGAAAAACTATCGCGATCACGATAACAAGAACCGTTGCCAGGCCGTTTATTATCCAGAGCAGAGTTTGCAGATGAAAGAAAAACGCCACCGCGTATATAAACAGCAGGAAAAGGGCCCCCTTGAACAGTTGTACAGCCCGGGTTTGGGCGATCAATTTGTATATCTGGTAAAAGAGAAACGAAAGGATCGCTATGTCGAGAAAGGGGCGGACTACTTTTTCTATTACCCATACATCGCTAAAAAGATCCATTGCTGTCTTCTCCTAGAGCTTCTGCGGCCGGACGGGGCCGCTGCCGCACGATTCATGCACCGCCGCGTTCAAGTTTATGACCTGACCGTTTACCATATAATACTTATTGCTATTGTTCCACAGAGTATACCCGCAGCCGCCAGCGTTCAGAATACCTTCGAGCTGCCTGTTCAGGTACTGCTCATACTCTTCTTCCTCCATCGAGAGCTCCCGTCCAATCAGAAAGGCCTGTACATACGGACGTATAAGGCTGTTGCCGCCGGCAATACGCCGCGCCCGTTCCGTACCCCGCCTGTACAGTTCAAAAGCCCTGTCCAGATAATTGTCGCTCTGCAGAAAGCCGCCGGGAAAATGCGAAGGATAGTACATGGGACAGATCACATCCACATAACGGGAGAGCATCGTGATATCCTGTCCAATCCAGTTGCCCATACGGTACCACGAATTAAAGCCGTATAAATCCGTGGATATCGGCAGTTTCAGCTCAAGCCTGGCCTTTTTTATAAAAGACTCAATAGCCTCGGTCTTCAGCATCCCCGGCTCACGGTAGCGGTAATAAGCCGGACGCAGATCGCCGTCGGATGGAAACCTTATATAATCAAACTGGATCTCGTCCATTCCTCTCCGTTCAAGTTCCTTCGCGATTTCAATATTGTAGTCCCATACAAACTCTGAAAACGGATCGGTCCAGTACTCTCTCTGCACATATACCGTTTCCTTCTCTGCCTCTCCCTCTTTCTCCCTCTCCTCAGGCACCTTGTGCCGCCAGGGACTATCGGTCTCACCGTTCCAGATGGCATAGGCATAATCATCCATATGGTAAAGACGTTTATCCTTGAATACCACCATCCGGCCAATCACATAAATCCCTGCCGCGTGGGCCTGTTCAATAAGCTCTTCCAGGTCGAAAACCGGATGGACCGCGTCTATTCTGGCGGGCAGTTCCAGTCCGGAATTGTAGGTAAGCCGTCCCCAGTCGTCCTTCATATCCACCACTATGGCGTTAAAACCATGGTCACGAAGAAAGTCCAGGTGCTCACCCAGTTTCTGACCCGCTGCATTGTATGCGTTCAGGTAGAGTCCCCTGATGTTGTCGTATACCTCTTCGTTTTCCGTGTCTTTTTCGAGCCCCGCCGCGGCCGCGTTCTTGAGCAGAGACGGTACGGACAGCCATTGCCCGGAGCTGAGATCATAGATATAACGGCGGTTTTCACAGTGGATTTCCAGCGCGGGGGCACTGGTATAGGCACCGTTATAACTGTTGATGGATGTCAGGCTGCCCGCGTCCCCGGGCAGTTCAATGGAAGTCAGTTTTTTTCTGTCCGTATGATATCTGTAAATCAGGTTGTCAAAGGAAACCGCGATAAACAGCTCGTTCCCGGCACTCGGGACCATGGCGAGATCAGTGATCTCCTCGTAAAATCCCGCCCCCCTGTAAAGAGGATCAAGATGTTCTGAAATCTTTTCCCAGCTCCGCCCCATATCTTCACTCACAAACAGACCGTTGAAAGATGAACCGAGGTACATCCTGCGAGGAAAAGAGGGATCGAAACTCACGGCGGTCAGATAATTTGAAGACTTCACGGGATACTGTAAATCCACCTCGTTCCATTCCGCGCCGCCGTTTTCGCTCACATAAAGCGAAGTACTGGTTGTCGCGGCAATTCTCAGGGGATCGTTGACATCCACCGTAAGCGAAGTAAAACTGCGGTATGTTTCTCCGCTGAACGGCCAGACTTGTTTTATGGGAAGACCTTTATTGATGTCCTTCCAATGTTCTCCCCTGTCCAGGGAAAGAAGCGCTCCGCTCTCCGTGGTGAGAGCGTACATTCTTCCGTTCTCCGCCCTTACGATATGGCTGAGCTGTTTTGCCGGCGGAGGACCCTGATTCTGGGCAGGGAGCGGGAGACTTTGAAAGGAAAGAAAGATTATCCACATAGCTGTAAGAAAAGTGCTCAAAGGTGCTCTATTCACCATTCAAATTCTCCCTGGGGTACAGATGATTTCTGCCTACAATAACGGCGCGATTATACGAAACATAGAATTTCTGAAGCGTTTCCACAACTGCAGCGCGTGGACATCCTTGTATGTGATCTGACTGCATTCTGCAATATCCTTGTTGAATTGTGCAATAAGCTCCAGGGTAATTTCCGGATTATAGAAGAAGGCATTCACCTCATAATCGATAACAAAACTCCTGACATCCATATTACAGCTGCCGACCGAAGCTACCGAATCATCCACAATCACGACTTTCGCGTGCAGAAAGCCGGATATATACTGATAGATATTGACCCCGGCGTTTAAGAGGTCCTCGAAATACGTACATGCAACCCAGAAAGGAATGCGTTTATCAGGTACACCCGTCATCATAAGGTTGACTTCCACCCCGCTCAAAGCTGCGGTTTCAAGCGCGTTGGTAAGCGCCTGGTCAGGAATAAAGTAAGGACTCTGAATATATACCTTTTCATTCGCGTTGCTGATGAGATGAAGTATCATCTTTTTTAAAGAGTGCCAGTCTGAATCCGGGCCGCTGACCACAATCTGCATCGGCAGATTTTCATGAACAGCATCTGTGATGGGAAAGAACCGCGCGTCCTGAATAGCATCCCCGCCGCTGTTGTACCAGTCGGAGAGAAAGACACCCTGAAGCAGTTGGACAGCCTCTCCTTCGATCCTCGTCTGGGTATCTCTCCACTTTTGAAAGTGGGCGCCCCCCGTGATGTACTCACTGCCGATGTTCATGCCGCCGGTATATCCGGTCTTACCATCTATGACAACTATCTTTCGATGGTTGCAGTAGTTCAGCAATCTCCCGGTCAGAACATTCATCGGATCCAGAAAATAACGGGCATCTATCATCGATCGTTTTAAGGTGTGCTTGAAACCCCAGCTCATCTTGTTAAAACATCCGACACCGTCGAACAGCATCCTGACCTTCACTCCCTGGCTGGATTTACGATCCAGAATATCGTAGATCTTCCTGCCCAGTTCATCCGA
>Ga0272442_10008080_pt1 | contig 13437 bp, 10 predicted proteins | sample SSMForm2O_FD_200262 | JGI IMG/M metagenome (GOLD analysis project Ga0272442, IMG submission 200262) | Marine sediment archaeal communities from Little Sippewissett salt marsh, Falmouth, MA, United States - SSM-Form-2O | ecosystem: Environmental > Aquatic > Marine > Wetlands > Sediment ...
CCAGGAATCCCGACTGGAGCATGAATACCAGGATAAAAATGATGCAGCCGATGTTGCCGGCGATTACTCCCCGCTTGATCATGTTTTCCTTGCGGGCGAAGTCGGGCAGGGGATAGGTAGCGCGCAGGCCCTTAAGCTCGGCAGCGAATCCTTCAAGCCTCGGGTCTATTTTTCCGGGAATGTGCTCGCCCGTCTCATCGGCGGTCATCAGATACTTAAGGAGCCTGTAGCATACATCAACGGTTTTCTGTCCGAACTGTATTTCTTTCGAGAGCGCCTGTCTGCCCTTATCATTTTCGGGAGGCATGATGCCTGCGAGGATAATGTAGAAGTCGGTGATCTTGTCGAAAGCGCGCTCGGCGGAAGGTGTCAGACGTTCAAGTGTCTGTCCGGTGGCAGTCAGATCGAACTGGAGGATTCGCGCCTGGTCGTGCATCCGGTTAACAGCAGGCGCTACGACTGCAAGTGGCCGCTTCGCCTGGGATACAGGAAGCGCGCGCTCGTGGAGATTGTTGAAGACAGTCGTGATGTCGGGATTTTCGATCCCGGTTGCAGTTGTTATTGATGCCAGTGTCGCCATTGGTTTTCCGTACCCGCCGGATGCTAATACTATCACGAATAGTGGTGCATTCTCTTGACTGGAGAGCTCTGCGGGATTAAACTCGCGACATTGTTCCGGGGTTACGGGGAAGTGGAATAAACCCGCTGCCCCCGCAACTGTAACGGGTGACGTCACCCCGACAATGGCCACTGGCGCTGATAACGCCGGGAAGGCCGGGGAGGACGGATGACCCCGCAGCCAGGATACCCGAACCCCGGTTACAGCCGTCGACGCTTTCGGTGGGAAGGCGGTCCGGTCGCCGATTACAGGCAGCCCGACATCCCGTCCTTCCCCGGACGGTTTTTTCATTCCATCCGGGGTACGCCCCTGAATACGAGGTGCGTTGTGCGCAGATTCTTTTTCGTCTCACTATTTTTTCTTTCACTGCTGATTCTCTTTACTTCATGCCGGGGAGCCGATCCGATCATGTTCGGTCCCGACACTCCCGGGGTGTCGCAGATTCCTTTTCTGACAAGGCTGGTTGCTCGATATAATCCGGGGACCAGCCAGGTATGGATCGGTGCTCCATCAGGCTGGGCGAAATCATCGAGCGAAGTTTTAATCACTGTTACGAATGATCTGCCACGGAGAGTGCAGGTGTATCAGGACGGGAGTTTTATTTATAAATTTCCGGGCGATGAAAATTCGACAGCGGAAGTCGAATGGACTGATACGGCAGGGACTGGTCATTCAGAGATTGTAATGGTTACAAATGCTTCGGAAGGCCTTGAATTGTTCGAAGGTGAAGCCGGGCTTTATCCGAATCGAATGATTATGAAGGACGAAATGCTGTGGGTGGTTAATTCCGGCGACGATGCGCTTACCAGTTATGATCTTGCCACCGAGACCGAGCAGAGTTCTATCACGACGCCGTTGTTTTCCAATCCATGGGAGGTGGATTTCATAGATGGATCGTCGATGGGATTCCTGACGACGCTGTTTGCCGGGGTCTATTGTTTCGATTCAGTAACGGGTTTAACAAGCGAGGTTGCGTTGAACGGATTCAGGGATTTCGCGAGTCCGAACGGAGTGGTGACGATTCGGACTGGTGGGACTGATGAATCCCCGTCGGGAACGTGCTGGGTGGCGAATCCGAATCCTGTCGGATACTTCCCTACGACCTTCGGGCAGGGATTTATCAGCAGGATTGAATTCGGGGAGACCGCGAATGTGAGTAGCGAGATAAACACGCTATGGCTTAATCCGCAGCATGTTATAACCGACGGAGATCTGGTCTACGTCTCCTGTTCCGGGACGATTGATTTCATGCCGCCTGACTATAAGGCAGTCGCGCTGGATCGGGGGGGAGTGCATGTTATCGATCCGGACACCAGTCAGATTATTAAAAGCTACGATCTTGGCATATGCGGGCCGGGAGCGATGGCGCTCAGTCCCGATGGGCGATATTTATACATAGGCAGCGGAGTGGAAGGGTCGATTTTCCGGATCGATCTCGAGGAAGAAGTCGTTCTTAATAACGCATCGAATCCGATAGTCATCTCCGATTTTCCAGGAACGTACATCCCGTTTATCGAGGTATCGGATAATGGTCTGCTTGCGTGTGCGAGTTTCAACACCGATACGATTCGTTTCATGGATTCAAGGACGGGAGAGCTCGACCCGTTCCCGTTCTTCGGAGAAATCGAGCTTCATCCTGATGAGCTGGAACTGCTATGGGGACCACAGGACGCGGTGTTCGCGACCCGTAATGGACGCGAAGGATTGATTCTGCTTACCACAGTGGAAAGTGCGTTTCACTGGATCGAATTCTGATGCGAAAAGTCGGCTTGGTGTATTACCAGTCCGACGGGGCGTCGCCAACATGAAAATAGCCGGGTGGTGGTACGCCGAAGTTGTAGTAAATACTGATAATGCGACCGCCGTTGATGTCGTCGAGGCACATGCTCGAAAAAGCCATCGCGCGATCCTTCCCGAAAATATCGTCAACGTAGGGATGGGAGTACGCGATTGTGCTCGTGGCCAGTGAATCGAGATGGACGTCCAGTTTTGCAAGCGATAGGGTTCGCTGAGTAGTGGAACCGACATCGCCCTGCTGCATGGCGAGTAAACGGCAGCCGGCGAGGATGCTGTCGGAGCGGTCGACTTCCATGTCCACGAAGCGCTGGTGCGCATCGGGCCTGTTATTCGTATAGAGAGGGCTGTTAGTGGTCAGGTCGACATAGCCCAGGTATACAGCATCACCGGTTGAGAAGTCCCAGCCTTGTACACGCTGAGCCTCCGGCCATGAGCCTTTCGAGGATGAAATATAAAATCTGCGATATCGCTGAAGAGCGACAATGTCGCTGATTACCATCTCACCGTTCAGCCATGTCGAGAGATCCCACGTGGCAACCTTCACGAAATGCGGTGACGGCTCGTCAGGATCGTAATCCCATCGCTGCACCGAGTAGGACATATTTGACCAGTCGGTGTCGGTATAGACAACCCAGAGATTTCCGTATTCATCGAAGTCAATCTGAGCGACAGTCCGTCCCGCATCGACATTGATCCATCCGACGTAGCTGCCGTCATCCTGCGAGCAGAGCTTCACGTATTCATAGGGTTCGCCGTCGTCCCAGATTCCGCCCTCGGGATCGTCCATCGACGCGTACGCGAACAAGCCGTTGACCGGATCGGTCTCGATTGCCCATGCCCAGTTGTTATTGACCATGAAGTAGTGCTTTGTTCCGAAATACTCAAACTCAGTGCCGTCATGCGGATTCTCGTCAATTGCGATGCGTCCCCAGTCGTAAAGGCCATCGTTGGTTACCAGGTGACCTGCATAATCACCGGTGCGAAGGATTGCAGCGGCGAATCCGGGATTGTATTCGATGTCGGTCGAGTATTCGTCGAGTGAATCATGGATTCCGCAAGGGCACTCGATAACCTCGAAGCCATCTTCAAGGATCCCGTCGCCATTGACCGGGTCGGTGGCGATTACATCGTAGAAACCGAGCGGGAGAGTATCGAGATCGAGCTCGAATATAAGGTTCTCATCGTCGATGATTTCGAGGTTCAGCGCGGATGTTTCTTCCGTATCCCCGACCAGCCTCAGCATTGTCACGCCGGAGAGGTTTTCGCCTGTCGCGGTTACATCATAAATGTGTGTGTCACTGACCCCGTGGGCGGGATCGATTGAGTCGATAACCGGCTGGTCGCCTTGTGGAATCAGAGATGAGACAGAAAGAGTATGCATGAAGTACGCGGTAAGTGGCTCATCGGGATAATTCGTACCTGCGCCATAGTTGTCATATGTTTCGGTGGCGTGCTCAATCGCAATCAGGACTTCCTGTCCTTCAGTATCGTCCGGAAGGCAGTCGGAGATTTCGATCGAGACGATGCTTGAAGCATCGGTAGTACCGGGAGCGGCATTGGCATTGATGTATACCGGATCGAACTCGATCCAGGGTTCGGGGAGAATTCCCTGGGGACTTTCTATGATGATTCTGCGGATCTCGGAAGGCACCGAATCACCTGCGCCAAGGAACGGAGACCAGTCGAAGATTTCAAGATCGAGGATGAGGTCGCCGCCCGCTTCTTCTTCGGTATAGTAAAGAGTTCCGGTATCAGCGGCATGGAGCATAAATGCCTCTTCGGTATTCGCTTCAGGAGGGAATGAGCCCGGAAGGTTGCCGGGATCGAGGTCGTCCGGAGGAGCCCATGATGCGAGCACGGCATACTGGAAATTCAGGATCGGTGTTCCGCCTGGGCCATCGAGCGGGAAATACAAATCGTAGCGACGCGTATTAAGGACGGATGGTTTGAACTGACCGCGATTCGTCAGGTTATCTGGGTCGCCGAAGAACTCGTAGACAACATCAGCAGGCTCAAGGCCGTCGCAGAAAAATTTATACGGGTTCAGAGTGGAGTTGTAACCGCTGCCGATACCATATGTGCCGGGTGTGTAAGTCCAGAGAGTGCCATCAGTTCGGAACTCCACTGGATTCATCCAGCGTGTAAACCCGTCGGGATTGGCAAGATATGGATTGGTAAAGTTATCGGAGGTTATAAGCGCCGGATTCTGCTCGAATGCGCGATTGCCGGTCGAGATGAAAACGCCGCGGACATCACAGCCAGTGTATTGATACATTCCGGGGAACGGATGTCGCAGGCTGACATCAATAAGCATGCGTCCATCGGTGAACCACAGGGAGTCGTCCACAATGCTGATACTGACTCCCCCTACCGGACCGACGGGTGGCTGGAGGAACTTAACGACATTCACAGTCCACTGGGAAGATCGGATGGGAACAATTTCGATCGAACCGGATCCGGGATCTATCGTCACGTTCCACATTCCCCAAAGGGCAGTTCCCCCTGGGGAATCGATCGCTGAAATCCCATATTCAGCGGGATTGTCGATCGATGGTGCTATTGCAGATCTGTCTTCGGTGCTGCATCCTGCGATAGCTATCATCACCAGGATGGCAAGTATCAGGGGGACTGAGAAGCGCATGTTGAAACCTCCGGGATTCTCTGATATGCCCATTTAATATTGGGGTCATACGGGAATCGCTCGCATGTTATAGTAAAGCATTTTATATCATTTTTCAATGAGAAATGCAGCAATCTTACGGGCCAGAAAGGATAAGAATAGCGCTGATCCGGATGAATAACAAGATGCTTGATCAGGAATCGACAGGTTTGGGTAATCGAAGGATATAGCCGTATAGATCGCAGCAATCAATGATCGCTTCGGGCACAAGACCGATATCATCCGCAATCTCGATCAGTTCAAGCTGGTTTACCAGGCACCAGGCGAAATCCTCGCTGTACGAGTCATATTCGATCCTCAGGATGATTTCGACTGGATGGTTCCCTGCTTTGCGGTTATCTTCCTGGAATTTCAGGTGCTCCGGTTTAGTAGTTCTTTCCCAGTTCACCTGAGTGCCGATAATCCGTCCGCCGGGCGCCAGCATGGACGCAAGTGTTTTAAGAAACGAGCCGAAGTTCGCGTGTTTTCCGGCAATGCCGAGGTTTTGACCGAGCAGGACGATAGTGTCGAATATTTCGCCGTCGAGTGAGCCATCCAGTATATTGTGCTCTCTTACATCGCGAACGCCGATCGCTCTCGCTGCTTCCACCGCGGAGGGAGAAATATCGATACCGACAACATCGTGGCCATTCTCCTGCATATGAAGCGCAAGACGTCCTGCGCCGGTGCCGACGTCGAGGATCCTGCCTGTCATCCACTGGACAAGTGCACGATCAAGAGCTGACCATTCCTCAAAGGGTTGGAAGTAGAAAGAGGCGGGAAGCTCATCAACGTATCCGTCCTCGAGCCTGATAACTTTCATTATGTTTTCTTGACCCGTCTTCTGGAAATCCAGTAAGGATTTTCCGAATGCGTCCCTGTTGTGGATGTTGTTCGACACGTCTTTCACCAACCAGTGTTTTACCTGCACTTCCGGGAATCAGGTCTGTAAGACACTGTAATACTATCGAAGGGGAGCAAGTTTTGGAAACTCCTCCGCCTCGGCAAGCTCAATAAGGTGTTCTCCGATGGAGTTGATACGTGCGCGACCGAATATCACTGCGGCGATCGACATGCCAGTAATAAGGAGCGCCAGAGCGCGTCCGGGGATGCTCGATCCGAGGACCTGGGTCATCAGGGGAACCGGAAAAAGAAATATCATTCCGATAAGGACGAGCCTGAGACTTGCGTTGCGATATGCAAAGTAGGTCTCCGCGTGGATTACGCTGGCGGCGTGGAAGAATCCTGCCGCGATGACGCAGGCAATAAGGTTCCATGCACCGAGAACCAGCGCGGTGAGAATCGAAAGCACTACGGGAGCCTCGGTTCCCGTGAAGAGGTTTGCGGGGGATGTGAACCACCCCAGGACCCAGACAATCGCGAGCAGCACCATGACGATGCCCGCCGTAAGGCGAAAGGGAAGAATTGCTCTTTTTGGAAATTCAGTCACGATATGCAATATCCGGGATTTAGAGATTGATCTGACAGATAATCCGGAATTCCAGAGCGGGCAGTATAGCAAAAAAAGAAGTATTGAGTCACTCTGGTGTTTCTTCCTCTACGATTGACGCGCGAGCTTCTTCAAGCAGACGTTTTAAAATGTTAAGACTGAACATCATCTGACGTGTGCCGGGAACGAATCTCGGGTCGACGACAACCGAAGTAACTTCCCTTGTGATGATGCTGTCGGGAGTGCTGGCGTCATCATAGGACGTGTACTGATCCCAGTATCTTGCCTGGCCATGTGTTACACCGTCAGGCATAGTGACGGACCAGTAGATTATTTTCCCCTCTATCAGCCCGCCTTCGCAATTAACTCCCAACCTCTGATTCTGCTCGAATGGCCAGGCGCAGGCGGGATTCGGCGCCAGCCCGATCCCATCGAGAAGGTCGTCGAGATTGTCCGGTGGTTTCTGGTAAAGCTGGATGTATGAAGCAGCGGCAGTCTCCCAGACCTGCGCGAGGAAACTAACGTATTGCTCGGGAAGCTCGGGATTCTCCGGAAGGAATTGCCCGTGGATGGAGATATCGCTGTCGGAATTGATAGTGATCCTGCTATCTGTGGAGAAATTCCAGGTATCGCCGAGAATGTTAGTGCTAATTTCTGTTTTTCTGCTGAGGAAGCTCGCGCTGGTACCGGTGGGTGTGAGCAGAGTGAAAAGGAAAGTCGAAGGATTCGAGGCGGGATCGACCGAGATGTCCAGTATGCTTATTTCGTTGTCCCCCTGGTCGATAAAAAGGAACGGTCTGAAGCCATTCTGATCAAGTTCGTTTACGCCGCCGGGGATATCGAGGGTGACATGATGGTACCAGGCGATATCCACAGCCATCTGGTCCTCGTGAGCATCGTGAAGGAACCAGCGCGCGCGGGAGAAATCGAGAATTCTGTCCCGGGACGGTGGCGGCGCATACGCTCCATCTAAAGAGCTCTTAACGGGAAGACCGCGGACTGCGGCGAGTCCTGCGATAACAACCAGTGCCAGGATAAGAATGACGATGCAGCCCTTGCGGAATTTTAATCCTGCCGCTGCACGGTCGGCTTTCTTCTGCTTGTCATTCCTGGTCAGCCCGACATATTGTTTAAATCTTGGTTGAGCCATAACAAAATTTTCTCAGCTTCCTGTGAGCAGAATCCTTTACCTCTTTAATATCGATTTTTACGGGGGGAATTAGTTCTAAAATGCGAGTTCTTATTCTGTCGCGGGAATCAGCCCTGTGATGAATATTCCGTTTTTCTCTGCTTTGTAGATTTCCCACCATTCCATTAATGAGCCGCGCGAGTTCGGGAACGCCGCGTACAGGTGCGAGCGCGCCTGGTTGCGGACATACAGATCATCGCTGTTCAGTGCCCTGATGAATCGCTGTTGTTCCTCGCGCGTCTCCAGCCGCATGAGGATTTCGACGATGAAGTCGTCCGGTACCAGCATCAGCGGATCGGAAGGTCCGTAGATGTACTCGGCGGGAAGCCCAAAGAGGTTAGTACGCGTGAAGCCTCCCATGTATTCCCAGTGATGCTCGTGCGGGCCAAGCTCATGTTGATCGTAGAATCGGTTTATCGGCGTGTTCGTCTCGAATGTCCAGCGCCTGCCCCCGAACAGCGGAGTGTATTTTTCATACACACTTTTTCCGCAGATGGTGCATCGTCCCTGACGGTCCTCAAACGGGACGAAATATCCGCCGATCAGGACGGCAAGGATCGAAATTATTGCCAGTACTCCAAAGATTCGGAGAATGCGTCGCATTGTGGTTACCTGGAATTACGATATATTCCCATTCCAGCGAGCCTATAATTCCTCTGTCTGGGACGCGACCTCCTCGAACGTGGTGATCCGCTCGAGCACCTTCCTGAGACCGTCGCGATAGATCGGGATCATCCCGCCCCTGACAGCGGCTTCTTCAATCTTGACCGTATGAGCACGATTCACAACCAGTGATCTGATATCGTCATCGGTTTCCAGGAATTCGCCGATTGCGGTACGGCCGTAGTAGCCGGTATTGAAGCAGTGGTCGCAGCCTTTACCGTACGCCAGCTTGGGCGGGACATCCGCGAAGTCCCGAATGTCCGCCAGGGCAAGCTCGATATCATTGAAGACGCCCTCATCGGGGACGTACTCGGTATAACACTTTCGGCAGATGGTTCGGACCAGCCTCTGTGATAATACACATCGAAGGGTGCTGGCGAGAAGGTACGGCTCCGTGCCCATATCGAGGAGCCTGGTAATCGCGCCTGCGGCATCGTTTGTGTGAAGGGTGGCGAAAACGAGGTGACCGGTAAGCGACGCGCGTATAGCGATTTCGGTCGTTTCGAGGTCTCGTATCTCGCCTATCAGAATGATGTCGGGATCCTGCCGGAGAATGGATCTCAGGCTGTGGGCGAAGGTGAGACCGATCTCGGGATGGACCTGTATCTGGGTGATGTCGTCCATTCGGTACTCGATCGGATTCTCGACGGTCGTGATGTTTTTCTCTTTGGCGTTAAGGATTTTCAAAGCGGAGTAAAGAGTGGTCGTTTTGCCCGATCCGGTAGGGCCGGTCATGATGATAATTCCGTGGGGTTTGGTGAGGTGCTTGCGGAATTTCTGGATCATGGGCGATGCGAACCCGAGATGGCGCATGTCGAGGATGGTCGCGGAGCGATCGAGCACTCGCATGACCACTTTCTCGCCGTGGATGGTGGGGGATGTCACGACGCGGAAGTCGATTTCCTGACCTTCGAGAACGATGCGGAAGTGTCCGTCCTGGGGCATACGTCTCTCCGTGATATCGAGGTCGCAGAGAATTTTAATGCGGTTGGCGACCTGTTCCGCGCGGTCGAGAGGAATGGGATCAACAAGTTCCTGGAGAACACCGTCCACTCTGAAACGCACGTGCGTTGAATCCTGCGCGGGCATCAGGTGGATATCCGATGCGTGTACCTGCAATGCCTGGAGGATCAGAAGATTAACAAGACGGATGGTTTCTGTCTGCTCGGGGAGTTTCTTGAGGTCCTCGATTTCAATCCCGAGCTCGCGCGTGAGACGTACGCCCTGGTCTTTACCGACTGATTTGAGAAGCGTATCGATGATTTTTTTCCGGTAGTAAGGGCGGTACTGGAAAATCTTCTTTTTAATCCCGCCCTTGCTGGAAAGATATGCTTTAACCGATAGACCGGTCATATTTCTTACATGATCCCTCAGGCCGATGTTCTTGGGGTCGGCCATGGCGAGATGCATATAGGAACCGTCGATCTTGATGGGGAAGACGTCGTTCTTCTCGCAGAAATCCTGTTCGAGCATGGTGACCACATCGGGATTCGGCTCGACTTCATCGAGAACGATGTAAGGGATGTTCTGTTTCGCGGAGAGGAATTTCAGGACAGCTTCTTCGTTGACAAGTCCGCTTTCGAGGAGTTCTTCACCGACGAAGACGCCTCTTTCGAGGGCCTGCGACTGGATACGGCGAAGGGTGGTGCGGTCGATAGCGCCAGTGTCCAGAAGGTGACGCTCAAGGGATGTGAGTGGAAAACGTGAATCGATTGTATCCAGGGGATATTCGTCCAGTTTACGTGACATTCAGGCCTCCTAAGGTCATCGCAATCAGGATTTTACCATATTGCGCGCCAAATCAGGTTGTGGAGGGCGGACAATGCCGACCAGGATTATAAAATTAATAATCTACGCATCTAAGCAACTGGACGATATTATTGATGCAAGGGCAGGGAGTATTGCCGTTTAGTGCGAATATGATACACTTATGAAAGATGGGATAACACGGAGGTGCTTCCCATGACGATACCGCCTATTGGACCTGTACCGGGTTCACCAGCCCAGCCGGAAGAGAGAGCGAACGGAACCGAGCGACCGGAGAGCCGCCGGGTCGAGAGTATGGAGCGCGAGAGTGAAGCTGCGCGCGCGCAAGGGGCTGAGCGGGTTGAGTTTTCTGCCGATGCGGAAAAGATACGCGAACGACAGACCGAGATCACCCGTATGCAGATAGCCGAAAGGACCGCGCGAGCGATCGAGCGGGACATGCGCGAGATCGATGAGATGGTGGCTCGTCGTGCGGAAGCGGCGAGGTCGGGGGGGCGTATCGACACGCCGGATGCTGAAGAATATATCGAGCGTCTTCGTTCCCGCGCGGACGAGGCGCGTTACGGGGATGAAAATCTTCTGGACGGGCGCGAGATGAAGTTCAGGGTTCGGGAGCAGGAGCGGACCGTCCGTACTCCCGACGCGGGCAAGCTGATCGAGAAGCACATTAAAGAGGCAAGGCAGGCGGTGCGTGAGAGAAGGGAAATCCGGGATACCGAGAGCAACGAGAGGATACGAAGGTATATCGAGGAAGTAAGGGACGCGAGGCTGGGTCTGGAAAGGGAAGTGCGGGAGTCGGTGGAGAAGGCGATGCGGGAATCGTCGACGTCGCGTCCGAGGGATGTCAATGATGCAGAGCGCTTATTGAGGAAGGCGCGAAGTAATTATGGCGACTCGCAGCGTACTTCAGCTCACGACCAGCTCACCGGAAAAACCGTAAATCTGCTGCAATAGGATCGACGTTTGTGCCATACACTTCCAGTGGATGGGAAAACGTGCCGTTAGCTTCCAGCTATCGGAATTTATTAGAAGCAACAAACATCCCCATTTCCCACACATCCATTTTTACCCATTTTTTTTTCGGAAATATATTGACAATTGCATAAAGTAGAGTAAAATCTAAGCGTAGGTACGGATTCACTCTGGAGATATGGGCGAGGGAAAATATGAAAGTGCGGTTGGGCATCCTCGAACGTAACGGGAGGTGGGTCCGATGAGATCCATAGGGACACTTATAGCTATCGCGCTGATCGTCTGCGGCTGCGCGGGTAATCCGACCATTCCATCAATTGATGATGGAAGCAGCGAGGATTTATTAGTCGCCGGGATGAGCTCTCAGGACGGTAATCATAGGCTATGGGGTGAATGGAAAATTCTCATCGATGCGGATCACACGCACGCAGAAGCAATCCCCATCCGATCCGGACGATTCCACCTCAACGCCCTTAAATTTCTCGAAGAATATTGCACCGACTGTTTAAAAATCCTCGGACTCCACAATAACGGCGACGGGACGATCGATATGATGGTGCAGATCACGCATCCCTTCGACAATCATCCGGAATATACCGGATTCGATGTGAAGGGGATCATCATGTTCAACGGCTCGTGGGAGAATGAGGGCTACAAATATTATCTGCCGTATCCCGAGCCGTTCCGGATTTCGTGGAGAAAACTCGGCGACCCGCAGGTTCTGAACGCGGACGGTTTCACGATCCGATGGAGTCCGTGGTACGACTCGGGCATGTCGCAGCCGATTTTCAATTACTGGGAAGGAAGATTCGCGAGGGGAACCCCGACAGCGAATGTGAATGCATACAAGAATTTCTATACAGACGAAGACAGGCATATGTTTCGGGTGAATCATTCGGTTACGCGGACCTATCGAATCGCGCTTCCGTCGGGACCGGTTGTGGCGGGGTATGCGGTGGAAGCGTGCTGGGAGCCGCCGACAACCACGCCGGTCACGAATCCGGCGGAGGACTTTCCGCTGACCGCCAATCAGCCGGAGCCATATGAGTTTTATTACAACCTGAACAACGGAGAAGTGATCGATCACCCTGATTGCTGCGGAGACTCCTGGGATCCGTCAGAGGGATACATGGTGGTAAGGGAATGGATTGAGGAGCCATGGTGCGAATGCTTTGCAATATTCACAGATTACTATCGCAGACGCTCTGGAGAGATGGGACTATGTGGCGATGAGTGGCCGGATTGGTATTGCGGACCCGGCGTAAACGCCGAGATTCATCCCGATGGCGATTACATAGGCGTGGCAATCAATTGGGGGGCGGGTATCGGTGATGAATGGCCTTATACGGAAGATACGGCATACACCGTTTTTGAATTTACGATAGACCTTGAATAACTCCTGTAAGGAGACATGGAGGAACAATCAATGAGAGCAGGAATGATCAGTTGCATACTGTTGCTTGGTGTCATTTTCATGTCGATTATTTGCGGATGCGGCGGTTCAGGCCATTCCGGCGAAAATCCGGTAATCCCCGGCGATGAGTCAATCTTGCGCGGGGGAATGGATTTTTATAACTACTACGACAAGACAATTTTCGGCGCCGATGATCCCGCAAGTGATGTAGATCTAGCGTCAGTCGTCTGGGGTCAGATGAGCGCCGGGTATAGATGAACTGGGTTCAATCGTTGTGTTTACGGATGACGATCCTGATTCAAGCTGGGTTGTGGCGGCAGGTATTGAGGATCCAGAAGAAGATGATAACTATCCAGTGGTTAGATTTATTAAGAACGACGGCTCAACGATGTCAGATGTTTTTCCAGTTCCAATAGGAGAGGTACTTGATGAGCGTGAATGTAGTTTTCCCAGGGTAGATTGTACTTATTTGGACGATGGCTGTCGAAAGGTCGAGGTTGATGTTGTGTATCGATACGCGAATAACGATTATAACTGGCGCGATATAGAGAATGAATGGGATATACAGGTAATTCAGATGATATTTAAATATAATTTAAACGATGACTGGGAGTTAATGTCTTCAGCATATCTGTATGACTATCATATGTCACGCCCTCTCACTGGGCAAACCACCCCTGACATAGCCATTAACCAAAAGAATGGTGATATTTACTGTGCATGGTCGGATTTGAGCGAGGAAATCTGTTTCGTTTTTTACAAGCGCTACGATGGAAACAGTTGGTCATTATCTCCATACCAACTCCAGTCGAATTATCGGAGGCATAGCCCTTGGTTTTTAAGCCTGGATGTTGGACTGGTTTCAGGACTTCCCGGAACAATGGCACCTGTTCGTGTTGTTGGCTTT
>Ga0272442_10008081_pt1 | contig 13437 bp, 10 predicted proteins | sample SSMForm2O_FD_200262 | JGI IMG/M metagenome (GOLD analysis project Ga0272442, IMG submission 200262) | Marine sediment archaeal communities from Little Sippewissett salt marsh, Falmouth, MA, United States - SSM-Form-2O | ecosystem: Environmental > Aquatic > Marine > Wetlands > Sediment ...
TGAATCCAGTTGAAAAGAACTCATATAAATAACCTCGTCAGATGTGCTAAACAGTTACAGAGTTTATGTAAGTTGTTTATATATTAAAAGTTAAACTTAAATTATGGTTGCAAAATCCGAAAGCCTTAGAACATAGGATTTCAGTATTTTGAATAACCAAGTTGGTAAAGAAGTTGATGAACGAAGAACAAACGAAATCAAAGTGGAATCACCTATTTACTATAGTTTTGATTATACTTATCGTAAACACGGGGGTGTTCATTGCAGGTTTTTGGAGTAGTCAAAACCAAATAAAAACAATGGAAAACACCATTTCAGAACAAAACAACAAAATTCAGGATTTAGAAAATCAACTTGAAGTTTTTGACGTAATTGATGAAACAGGTTTGATACCGTGGCCAACAATTTATGCTCAACTAAAAAATTCTGTTGTTCTTATCGAAACTGACTTGGGATTAGGTTCAGGTTTTGTTTATGACAATAACGGTCATATTGTAACTAATTATCATGTAATTGAAGGGGCAGAATCCATAGAAGTTACCTTCTTAGATGGAAACATCACTTCTGCCGAAATAATTGGTCTAGACATCTACAGCGATTTAGCAGTAATTAAAGTTGACCCGAAAACCACGTCATTAAAACCTATAGTGTTGGGTGACTCTTCAGAATTATTGGTTGGAGAGTCCGTAGCAGCCATGGGCAGCCCGTATGGACTAAGCGATACATTAACAGTAGGCATTGTATCTTCTTTGGAAAGAAGTTTAGAAGCTACAGGAAATTACTTGATTATCGACATAATCCAAATTGATGCTGCAGTTAATCCAGGTAACTCTGGAGGTCCTTTGGTTAACTTGCATGGCCAAGTAGTTGGAGTTAACACCGCCATACAATCGGAAACAGGGGCATTCACAGGTATAGGATTTGCCATACCCTCAGACACAGTTAAACGAGAAATTAATGATTTGATAGAAACAGGTAATTACAAACATCCATGGTTAGGAATTTCAGGGTTAGGATTAAACTTGGAATTAGCAGATGCCATCGGGTTAGATAAACCTCAGGGAATTCTTGTAATTGATATTACTACCAATGGTCCCGCAGACTTAGCAGGAATAAGGGGTTCAACAGAAACAGCTTTTATTGATGGACAAGAGGTTCAGATAGGAGGCGATGTGATAACTGCAATTAATGATGTTCCAGTAATTACAATGAACGACTTAGCAGTTTACATGGAACGAAACACCAGTCCAGGCGATTCAATTGATTTAAGCATAATCAGAGAAGAACAAGAAACCAGCATAACTGTAAAGTTGGGAGAAAGACCCCAACCATAAAACAGCTAGAACTTATTTCATTTTTGTGAGAATTGCTTTAGTTTTTCGTTTTTTCCCGCCTGCCAGAAACTCTACCATCTCGTCATCAAATTCAAACCAGTTGGCTAATCCGGCAGCCATTTCAGGATTGTTTTGGAAAATGACTTTCAAATAAGGAAGAACATCTTTTTGGCTTTGGATAGCTCCGACGTGACATTTTTTGCGTATCTTTATACCAATATTGAACTTGAGGGCTCGTTCTCGCTTGGTGCTTGAAAGCATACGAATCTTACTAGGAAAACGGAAAGGAACCCATCCAGAAGATTTACTGTTTTGACGAGCTGCAGCAACGCCTGAAGTTGTGAAATCAAAAACGTACTTTAGAAAACCCCAATTTTGGGTATCTCGGATTCGTTGACGGTAAATGTCGGCCAAAGCTATAGAGTCCATGGCTTTAACTAGGTCGTGGGGGTCGTTTAGGTGATACGGAGCGTTTTCATAAACCCAATGAAACAGCATGTCAGGGTCCACATCAGCGTTTCCTGCTGCTTTTTTGGCTTCCCACCCGTCTCGAGAATAAAATATTGTTTGCATAACTTTGAAGATTACTTCTTTTCGGTCACGACTAGACAACCAAGTTACATCTTCTTTTGTTAGGCGCGTTTTTCCTTGGGCTAAAGCCTGAAGGTCGTTAACTGCAGACCTTACATCCCGACCAGCGCGTTCAACAATTAATTTCAAAGTCTCTTCGTCTGCGTTTATTCCTTCTTTTTTGCAGATTCGTTTCAGATTTGCAACACCTTCACGGATTGTAGGGTTCTTAAACTCAATAATTTCAGAGTACTTTCGAATAGTAGCAAAACGACTCTTGTAAGCATCATTTGCCGTCAAAACAATCGGGCTTCGGCTTTCTTTCAATATTTTTGCGAGTTCTCTAACTCCACCACGGTCCACTTGACCAGCTATTCCATCCACTTCATCTAACAAAATTAATCGTTTTCCCCCAAACAAAGTGCGATATTGAGAAGCTAAACCCGCAAACCGCTTTATTGCATCTGCACTTCGGTAGTCACTAGCGTTTTTTTCAACTAGCTCCATGTTTAGTTCTTTGGCCATGGTTTCAACAGTTATTGTTTTACCCACTCCTGCAGACCCATACAAAAGCACAGCTCGTTTCTTGGGAATTGCGTTATCCCAAGATTTCAACCAATCATAAAACTGCTTTTTTGCCTTCTTGTTCCCCACTATTTCGTCAAGAGTTTGGGGCTTGTGTTTTTGGGTCCAAGTAGTGGACAAACGGTTATGCTCCTCGTTTGAGTTCTTGGCCAGCTTCAGTCATACGAGCAAGCAAAGCACTTAATTGAACTTCAATATCTGCCCCTTGAACCATACGAAAGTCTGCTTCACCGATGGCTTCGCTAAGGGTTACTTTCCATGAATCCGGAAGCTGAGACCGAAAAACTGCGCCATGAATCTGTTTGATAATGTCACTTCCAGCAACACCATATTTCATTATCATTTCGCGAAGCTGTTTTCTTGCAGCTAAGAAGTCACCCTTCATTGCTGTTTTTAGCATATCGTTGACGTCTTCAGGGTTCGCGTGACCAATAACTGAATAAACAGTTTCAGCATCAATCACCTTGCCCATAGAAGCCGCAGCCTGAATAGCATTAGTTGCCCGACGAAGGTCGCCTTGGCTAACTTCAAAGATTGCATCATAACCTTCATCCAAGATTTTGATGTCCTCCTTGTCAATGATGTTTTGCAAGTAACGATTTTGGTCTTGCTGGGACAAATAACTAAACCTAAATGGAGCACATCGCGATTGCAAAGGATCAATTATTTTGCCGCTGTAGTTGGCAATCATAATAAAACGGCAAGTTTCGGTGAAGCGCTCCATGGTTCGCCTCAAGGCTTGTTGAGCATCTGAAGTCATGTTGTCTGCTTCGTCAAGAATCAGGATTTTGAAAGGAATCTCACCAATAGAGCGAGTCCGGGCAAAAGTTTTTACCGTTTCTCGAACCATTTTGATTCCACGCTCATCACTGGCGTTCAGTTCCATCATGTGCTCTCTGTAACTATCACCATACAGGTCGCGAGCCAAACACAACGCCGCCGTTGTTTTTCCAGTTCCTGGGGGACCGGCAAAAATGCAGTGGGGAACGTTTTTGGCTTTTGCAAAGCTTTTCAGGCGGTCCACAATTTCTGTTTGGTTAATAATGTTGTTTAAGGACTTTGGACGGTACTTTTCAGCCCACATCTCGTAACTCAAAGCTTATCCTCCGTGACGAATAATAGAAAAAGCAAGTTATAAACTAACTCATGCTCAATTTTTTAGTTTGAATCATCTATTACCGTTTTGAAAACCCGTAGGTTCCTATTTTTTTCTTTAAGCTCCAATAGTCACCAACATTAAAAACGAAGGGATCAGCTTTTGTGAAGTCGATTTTTCCTTTTTCATCCAAAACGTTTTCGTCAACATGAACTTGAACAATTTCTCCAAGAAACAGATCATGGGCACCCAACGGAATTGTATCTTTTAGAAGACATTCCAGATTAACAGGACATTCTTGAATCATTGGAACATTTACTTTGTCAGCTTTTTCTTGGGTAAATTTTGTTTCAGAAAATTTGTCTACATCTTTTCCTGAGGTTACTCCACAGCAGTCTGTTTCTTGTATGTATTTGGTTGATGGTATGTTTACAACAAACTCTTTGGTGTCTTTAATTAATTGGTAAGAATAACGGGTTGGCCTGATGCTAACTCCTACAATTGGGGGTTCAGAACATACGGTTCCCGCCCACGCTATTGTGATAATGTTAGGTGCACCAGTGGAGTCCACACAGGTAACAAGAACCACAGGACATGGAAACAAAGCAGTAAAAGCACTTTTTTTAATTTTCATAAAATAGAGTATAGTTACTAAGGATATTAAGATTTTTTAACCGAAAAAGAAAGAAAAAATCTAAATCATCTCTGCCAATTTTTGATGCAGAAAATTGAATTTACCTTTTATATCTGGGAGTTACATTGTTTGTTAGGCAAATTTTTGCCTATGGGGAAGTCGAATTGCCAACAGATGCAAAAAAAACCATTAAAGACGCAGATTTCGTGTTTGAAAACACGCCCGTTAAGATAGTGGCAAACAGGAACAACAAGGCAATTGAGCTTCCAGGTATGACTGTTGGTCCCTTTACTGAAGGAAAAGAATACGAAGTCAAGTTTTGGGTAGCAGAAGAACTAAACAAAGCAGGAATTGCTCGAATCCGAATGGATGAACCCATTGATTCAAAAGCTCTTAACAAGATTCACTGGAAAGAAAGGATGCAAACTTCCCAAAAAGTTATGTCATTGCCTGAAAACTTTTATCCAAAACTGCGACGTTTTCTTGAAGATTTAAGTAAACATGCAATCAAGAAACTAGAAAAAAGAAACGAATATGAAAAAGCAAACAACCTCGCTGAAGACATAACAAGAATGAGACTCAAAAAAATTGTTTCGTTAGCCTCGTCTGGAAGAATCGACCAGACAGGCCCTATACTTCGGAATTTGACAAAAGAAGAAAAGTTTGTGTATACCTGTTTACACAAGGTTCTAAAAGACTGGAAAGAAGAAATCCTAAGACCACAAGGAAACAACAAACATGACTGAAGAAACCATAACAATAGACCCAGAAGCTTTGTTTTTGGATTTCTTTAAGATTGACAAATACCGTGAACGCATCTCCAGCATGGCAGTTTCTGGAAACAAATCATTTGTAGTAGAATTTGACGAACTCTTAGCTTCTGAACCAAAACTAGCCCAACTATTGATGGACAAACCTGACAACTATTTCGAATACGCCAATCGAGCAGCTAAAGCTCAGTTGCAAATTGAAGAACCCGAATACGCCGAAGAAATAAAAAAACTCACGGTAAGGTTTCACGGACTTCCCGAAGCTACACCGTTACGTGTTCTAGGCTCCAAACACATCGGAAAACTGGTAATGCTAGAAGGCATCGTTGTCCGTGCCAGCCCAGCCCGACCCATTGTAATGGAAGCAGCCTTCAGATGCAAATGGTGTGGAGCAATGTCAGTGATAAGCCAGTCAGGACCCTTTTTGACTGCCCCTTCAGCGTGTAGTGCACCTGAATGTAGAAGAAAAAGCTCCTTTGAGTTTGTTCAAGAAGAATCCACATTTATTGACTCTCAAGACGTTCGCATTCAAGAGCGCCCAGAGGATTTGCCTCCAGGTCAGCTTCCAAGATGGTTGGACATTAAACTTTTAGAACGCGACCTTGTTGACGCAGCCCGTCCAGGAGACCACGTTTCTGTTGTGGGGGTTACCCGTGCTCATGCATCAAGGCTTCCAAAAGTAGGGCAGTTAAGGTCATTCACTTTGCATCTGGACACAAATCACATAGACGTTGAAAGTAAAGAACCTGAAAAACTTCTAATTAGTCCAGAAGAAGAAGAAAAGATCCTAGAACTATCCAAAGACCCAGAAGTCCATAACAAAATTTTGCATTCTTTAGCGCCTTCAATTTACGGTAACGAGCACCTCAAAGAAGCAGTCATGTATCTGCTCTTTGGAGGAACAGCCAAACATTTCCCAGACATCACCATCCGTGGGGACATGAATGTTCTAATCGTAGGTGACCCGGGTACCGCCAAATCTCAGCTTTTGCAGTACACATCAAAGATTGCCCCTCGTGGTTTGTATACTTCAGGTCGTGGAACTACTGCAGCAGGTTTGACAGCCGCAGTTTTGCGAGACAAAACAGGAGGAATGACCCTAGAAGCCGGAGCCCTTGTTTTGGCAGATAAAGGTGTGGCAGCTATCGACGAGATGGACAAAATGCGCACAGAAGACCGCGTTGCCATCCACGAAGTCATGGAACAGCACACAGTTTCAGTAGCGAAGGGGGGTATTGTTGCAACTTTGAACGCACGAACCTCAGTTTTAGCAGCTGCAAACCCCACCTTGGGTCGATATGACCCTTACAGGACAGTAAGTGAGAACATTTCCTTGCCCGTTACTATCCTTTCACGTTTTGACCTTATTTTTGTTCTACGAGACGTGCCAGAAGAAGTAAAAGACGCCCTTACAACAGAGCACATACTTGATTTGCACAGACGAGGAACAATTCCCGCTGAAGCACCCATTGATTCTGATTTGTTCCGAAAGTATGTTAGTTACTCAAAAAATATTCATCCAATCCTCTCGCAGGAGGCTTTGGATTGTTTGAAGGATTTCTATTTGCGTATGCGTTCCGCCAGCGAAACAGAAGGAACACCAGTAGCCATTACTGCAAGGCAGTTGGAATCATTGGTTCGTGTTGCAGAAGCAAGAGCACGAATAGCTCTTAGAGACACAGTTACATTAGAAGATGCGGAGCGTGCAATTGAAATCATGAAGATTTCCCTTGAACAGGTTGGAATTGACATTTCTTCACAAAAGTTTGACATTGACATAATAATGACGGGAAAACCCAAGAGCCTGCGTGACAAACTCTCAATAATTCTAGGTTTGATCACGACAATGGAGAAGGAAACCGGAATGGTTGACAAAGAACGCCTTCTAGAGCGCTTGCAAACAGAATATGATGTTTTAGGTGGAGAAGCCGACCGTATGATTAAACAGATGCTAAAAGAAGGAACTTTATTTGAGCCCAAGAACGGTTTCTTGAAGAAGACTTAAACTAAGGTCAGCAACGTTGAAAATCGAAGAACTGCCCCTTCATGATCCTGCTAAACAGGTTTTAACCCAATTAGGTCTTACTGAGCTGTATCCTCCCCAAGAAGAAGCAGTCCACGCAGGTGTCTTAAATGGAAAAAATCTAGTGTTAGCAAGCCCTACTGCTTCAGGCAAAACCTTAGTTGCTGAATTATGCGCCCTAAAACACATTTTGGAAAACGATGGAAAAGTTCTGTATTTGTCTCCTTTGCGGGCGTTAGCTAGTGAAAAATATGAAGAATTCCAAAAATACACGAGCATACGAAAAACAAACGGACGAAAAATAAGCATAGGAATCAGCACAGGAGACTTTGATGGCAGTGACCCATGGATGGGAAAAAATGACGTCATAATAACTACAAACGAGAAGGCAGATTCCTTGCTTCGGCATCGAACAAAATGGGTAAATGACATCAGCCTTGTGGTTGCAGACGAGGTGCATCTTCTTAACGACGCTCACCGTGGACCAACTCTTGAGGTGGTATTGGCGCGTTTGATGCAAATAAATCCTGATGTTCAGTTGCTGGTTTTGAGTGCAACAATAAAAAATGTTGGAGAACTAGCAGACTGGCTCAAAGCTATTTCAGTTACCACAGAGTGGCGTCCCGTGACCCTGCGAGAAGGAGTGATAATCAATGATGAGATTCACTTCAAAGACGGTGGAGCACAAAAAATAGAAAATTGCACCAAAAATTCCACGTTAAACATGGTAGTTTACACAGTGAAATCAGGAAACCAAGCCTTAGCCTTTGCTGGAACCCGCAGAAATTCTATAAGTTTAGCAAAAAAAATTTCAAAAAAAATTAAGCCGTATTTATCTAAGCCTTTAAAACGTTCGTTGAATCAGTTGGCTGAACAGATTTTAGCAACTGGAGAGAGAACAAGACTTGGAGAACAATTAGCAGAAGTTGTCCGAAATGGCACAGCGTTTCATCATGCGGGATTAAGTGGTGGGCATCGAAGAATAATTGAAAAATCCTTTAAGGAAGGAAAAATCAAAGTTTTAACAGCAACTCCAACTTTGGCCATTGGAATGAACCTCCCAGCACGGGTAGTTATAATCAACGAATACAGACGTTATGAGCCCGGCTATGGGTATTATCCCATTCCAGTTCTTGAGTATAAGCAGATGGCAGGACGTGCTGGACGACCCCGATACGACAAGTTTGGAGATTCCATACTGGTGGCAAAAACTGAAGACGAACGAGACTACTTGATGGAAAATTACATTCTAGCTGAAACAGAAAAAATCTGGTCCAAACTAGCGGTAGAAAAGATATTGCGGTCTCACGTTTTGGCTACGATTGCTTCTGATTTTGCTCACAGTGAACAAGGAATCTACGAGTTTTTTGGGAAAACTTTCTACGCGCATCAGTATGATGCACGGGCAATTAAAGCGGTTATTCAGAAAAGTTTGGGGTTTTTGTTTACAGAAAAAATGATTGAACTAGACAAAAACAACATTCTAGCTACACCCTTTGGACGAAGAGTCTCTGAGCTCTATATTGACCCGTTAACTGGTGTTACAATTAGGGATGCTTTAACAAACCGTGCAGACCCCGTAACTGATGTTAGTTTTTTGCACATGGTTTCCCGAACTCCCGACATGTACCCGAAAATGCGGCCCTACAACAACGAGATGGATAAGTTGCAGTTCTTTATTGAAGACCACCAAAGCGAGTTCATGTTTGATTTGCCGGACCCGTGGATTGACCGGATTGGATTTGAGGAGTTTTTAGGTGAGGCAAAGATGGCACTGGTTCTTAATTCGTGGATGAATGAAACCACGGAAGACCAAATGATAGAACAATTCAGGGTCCAACCCGGAGACCTCTACAGGCTCATTTCTAATGCTAAATGGCTAGTTCACGCATCTCACGAGTTAGCGTCTTTGTTCAAACACAAAGACCTACTACAAAAACTGTCCAGATTGACCGTAAGAATTGAAAAAGGAGTTAAACCCGAACTGCTTTCCTTGGTTTCCCTGCAAGGCATTGGACGAGCCCGCGCTCGAGTATTATTTAATTCAGGAATCAAAACAATCGACGATGTTAAAATAGCACCAATATCAAAACTGGTTGGCTTGCCCTTAATTGGAGCAAAAGTTGCCCAAAAACTAAAAAAACAAGTAGGAAGCTCCTTGGAAATCCACGAAATGCAGAACCTAAATTCTAAAAAAGCAAAAAAACAACAGTCATTAACTGACTTTTAGTCAAGTAAACCTCGGGCTTTGCGTTCATGTATTGTTTTTTTGATAACATTTTCAATTTGTTGTAGAACTGTTCCCAAGTAGTTCCGTGGATCCATTACTTTTTCTAGCTCTTCGGAGGTTAACAACTCTTTGATTGTACTGTTTTCTGACAAAACGTCTTTGAATTCCCGCTTTTCGTTGTGGCTTTTTACAGCAAGTTGTCGAACGAGTTCGTGAGCTTTTTGGCGCCCTAGACCTTTCTTTGCCAGTGTTAACATTACTGATTCGGACATCATTCTACCTTGGGTTATGTTCATGTTTTGGCGCATTCGTTTTTCATCAATTTGCAACCCCTTCAACACGCGTATCATCAAAATCAGCATGTAATCGATTAAGATGCATTCTTCAGGAATAACAAACCGTTCACAAGAAGACTGGGTCAAGTCCCGTTCATGCCATGTTCTAACGTTTTCTAAGGCAGGAGAAACAAGGCTTCTTAGGACTTTTGCCAAACCACAGATTCTCTCAGAAATCATAGGGTTGCGTTTGTGGGGCATAGTTGAGCTGCCTACTTGCTTTTTTTGCTCAAAGGCTTCAAAAACTTCTGCAATTTCTGGCCTTTGCAGTTGTCGTATCTCGTTTGCTATATTGTCCAAACTACAGGCAAGAATAGCCAATGTGCAAGTTAGTTCGGCATAGCGATCCCGTTGAACAATCTGGGTGGAAATGTCTGCAGCCTCAATTCCCAGCCGTTTCATAACTAGTTCTTGAATCTGTAGAGCTTTGGGTCCTAATCCGGCTTGGGTTCCTACTGCGCCACTGATTTTTCCTGCCAATAACCTTTTTTTGCAATCTTGAAGACGTGCAATGTCTCGGGCAATTTCTCTCGTCCAAACGCATGCCTTAAAACCAAAAGTAGTAGGCAAAGCATGCTGTCCATGGCTTCTGCCCATCATCATGCTTTTTTTGTGTTTTTCTGCCCGTTCTAATAACACTAATTCTAGCGCGTTTAGGCGGTTTTCGATAACTTTTACTGCTTCTTTAAGTTGTAAAGCAGTGGCTGTGTCAAGCATGTCAGAGCTTGTTGCTCCCAAGTGAACGTATTGTCCGCTTGAGCCGCACTGTTCAGATAGGGCTCGAACTAGGGCCATTACGTCGTGGCGGATTTCGGCTTCAATTGCTTTTACGCATTTAAGTTTGACATATTTTGTGGAGGCTTTTTTAACAATTGTTTTAGCATCTCTTTCGGGAATGTTTCCTACTTGGCTGTGAGCCCATGCTAGGGCGCCTTCTACTTGTAGCATTTTTTGGAGCCGGTTTTCTTCGTCAAAGATTTTTCTCATTTCAGGAGAACCATAACGGCCGGTGTCTATGGGAATTATGGGCAAATTAATTTCCTCCGTAAACGTAACATTAATGATTGAACTAACCTTTTACTAGTTTCGCCTAATAAGAATGTGTTAGAAGGGAAATAAATTGGGGGCAATTGTTGGAGTAGTAAATAAAAACCGAGAAAATGCCGCAAACACTGTAGTTGAAATGATGCATGAGTTAACCCATCGTGGAAATGGAGGATATGGAATTGGAGCATACAATTCAATAAAAACAGCCGTCACCTTTGAAGAAATAAAAAAAAATAACTGCAGCTCTGAAGTTGTTTTGGGACACAACCTTTCTTGCATAATGCCTAGAGATAAACCCCAACCAATTCAGGGAGATGGTTTTTCCATTGTTTTTGAGGGTCGATTGTTTCCTGCACCAACAATTCCCGGAGAGCATGAAGCAGAAAAAATTGCTAAAAAACTTGGATCTAAGCCTTTAAGAAATGCTGAAAAAATATTTGAAAAATGGGGATCATACGTTTTTGCCATTGCAGAAAAAAATCTAATTGTTGCAGGTAGAGACGTTTTTGGCACGGTTCCTTTGTATTTTGGAGAAAATGAAACAGTTTGTGCTGTTGCATCTGAGCGCAAAGCTTTATGGAAAATTGGAATCAAAGATGCCCAGTCATTTCCACCTGGAAAACTTGCAGTTATCAACAAACAAGGATTTGATTTCCATAAAATAAGCGAGTTGCATGTTCCGCCGAAAGAAAATATTGACATGGAAACTGCATCTCGTGCTTTGCATTTGCTTTTGATGGAAACGAACAGAAAACAGTTTTGTGACCTTGAATCTGTTGCAGTAGCTTTTTCTGGAGGGGTAGACAGCAGTGTTGTCGCAGCGTTAGCAAGGGATATCGGTTTAGATGTTCAGTTGATTTCTGTTGGGTTAGAAAATCAGCCAGAAGTGATGTTTACCAAACAAGCAGCAGAAGCCCTTGGTTTGCCTTTACACCTTCAAACGTACAGTGTTAAAGAACTTGAAGAAACTTTACCCAAGGTTTTGTGGTTAACTGAAGAAGTAAACCCAGTTAGCGCATGCATTGGGGTTCCCTTTTATTGGTTGGCTGAAACTGCAGCTAAACTTGAACGGCCCGTTCTGTTGGCAGGACAAGGAGCAGATGAAATTTTTGGTGGATACCAGCGCTACCTTACTGAATACAAAAATTCAGGAGAAAAAGCAGTAGATGAAAAACTGTTGTATGACGTGAAAAACGCTTATAGTGCAAACTTTCAGCGGGACAATCAGGTTTGCACATATCATGGGGTGGAGCTTAGGCTTCCTTTCATTAACATGGATGTTATTCAGTTTGGTTTGCGTTTACCGTTGCGCTTCAAGATTAAATCAGTTGAAGATAAACTGCGCAAGCACATTCTGAGAAAAGTAGCCCATGATAGATTTGAAATTCCCAAGTTATTGTCTGATAAACCAAAAAAAGCGGTTCAGTATACAACGGGTGTGACAAAAGCCCTTCAGCGTATAGCGAAACAAAACAACTTGAAACTTACTGAGTACGTTGAAGAGGTCTTCAAAAAAGTTCATGGTTAAAAAAAATAAATTGTTGAGGGAAAACCATTAGTTTCCCCTAACGGGGTTTTTTTCGAGTTTTTGGTTTACTCGATTACTTGAATTGCGCCTTCTGGGCATTGCATTTCGCATGCGCGACAGATTAAGCAGTCCTCAAGGGCTACTACGGCGGCTTTTCCGTCTTTCATTTCGTAGACGCCTACTGGACAGGTGTCAACACATGTTTCGCATCCACTGCATTTATCAAGATCGATTTTGATTTCAACCATTAGTCATTCAACTCCACTTTTAGTTTTTAACAAAAACAACAAATAAAATAAAAACGTTTCCAAAAAAGGAACTAATCGCGGAGCCGTAAAAGGACTCCGTCGATTTTGGATTCTGCTTCCTCAATTTGAGACTGGTACTCGTCGGCCAGTTTTTTGTATGCTCTTTTGGAGATTTCTTTGCGGTTATATCTCGCTTTTACGCGGTCCATGTCTTTTTCAACGTTCTCTAACCGGGTTTCAGCTACTTCAAGTTGATTGAGCAAATCTGCATAGTTAGAACCTGCATCACGGATAGATGGACAAAGACTGGAAATGCTCCTTTTTGCTTTGGTTAGTCTTCCTTCTAGCATTTTTTTTCTGACTTTGTATTTTCGGCGGGGAATCCTGCCTTTTTGAAGTCTTGTTTCCAGGGCGCTAAGTTCTGATTTGAGGGCTAGTTTTTCTTCGTAAGTCTCAACAAATGTTTTGAGGTCTTTTGTTGGAGTTACAACAATTGAAGGAGCGGAAACGGTTGTTGTTGTCATTCCACGAACAAAGAACAGAACTGCTGCAATTACAGCTATTATTGCTACCCATATGGTGGGGTAAAATGAGGCCCAGAAAACACTGTATTCGTAGTTGATTTGGAAGGTTAGATCATCTGAGGGTTCTACGTCTGAAAAAGTAAAGGTGATTGTTTCAGGACCGCTTTTTTCAACAGAGTCAGGGGTTTGTGTTGCTGTTTGATATATTGCTCCGTCAGGCAATATTATGGAAACGGTTAAGGTTCCGATGGTTGAGTTGAATTCTTCATAAAAAGTTGAAGACAATGTGTAATCGTTCCCGTTTTCCATGGTGACATAGTCACTCCATGGAAGATGATAAATAAGAAACAAGCTTTCTGTTTCGTCAGTTTCTAGGGCATTTCGAAGGGTTACGGTCATCATTTTGTCTTCTACGGTGTTTTCTAAAGTTCCCATTGCGTCTCGGATTTCAAAATCGTAAGCATCTTCAGGGACGCCAATAAGTAGGTTTTCGGTCCAGTATTCATCGTTGAA
>Ga0272442_10008083_pt1 | contig 13437 bp, 8 predicted proteins | sample SSMForm2O_FD_200262 | JGI IMG/M metagenome (GOLD analysis project Ga0272442, IMG submission 200262) | Marine sediment archaeal communities from Little Sippewissett salt marsh, Falmouth, MA, United States - SSM-Form-2O | ecosystem: Environmental > Aquatic > Marine > Wetlands > Sediment ...
AACAGAGGATCAGCGCAGTCACGGTCGAGCTGCTGCGTCCGGGCGAGCCGGATTTCGATCTGGACGGCGACGGCAGAACTGGTGTTTTCGACCTTCTCGCGCTGCTCAGAGCGCTCTCCTCGGGAGTGCCTGCCGGTGAAGATGTATCGAAATACGATCTGACCGGAGACGGCCGGCTGAATGTTTTCGACCTTCTGGCGCTGCTGAGAAAGCTTTCAGATCTTCACCGCCACAATTAGCGGAATTGAAAATATGTTCTATTTTTGATTAATTTATTATTTTAAAAGATTATACAATGTTCTACGGGCTGGTACATTTCCCGGATATCGATACAACTGAAATCAACCGGTTCAGGGAAAATTGGAGTTAGATGAACAGGCGCATAACGCGGCCCTCGAAGAATCCGGAAGTTTGGAACTCGATTACAGGTGCGAGGTTAATAAACTTCATCTGGTTAAAATAAGCGGAGATTTCACAAGCGTCTCTCTTATCGGGGAATTTAAATTAAAAGGTGTGCCCGGCTATGGTCAGACATGAAAAAGTGGTAGTGCTCGATTTCGGCGCACAGTACAGCCAGTTGATAGCACGTGCCGTGCGCGAACAGCATGTTTATTGCGAGATTCTTCCTTATACGGTTTCTGTGGACTCCTTGCTCGAGATAGCGCCCAGGGCGATAATCCTTTCCGGGGGCCCGGCCAGTATTTACGACCGGGAAGCTCCGAAATGCGACCCGAAAATATTTTCCCTGGGCGTGCCGGTGCTCGGTATCTGCTATGGGATGCAGTTGATCGGCTCTTACGAGAACGCCACGATCAAGAAAGCCGGGAAACGTGAGTACGGCAAAGCGATACTCAAGATCGAGGATTTCTCCGACCTGTTCGCAGGCTTTGAGGATGAAAGCGAGATTCAGGTCTGGATGAGCCACGGCGACTCCCTGGCCGGGGTGCCGGTGGGCTACTGGCTGCTTGCTGCCACGGAGAACTGTCCGGTGGCCGCTATCGGCAGCAGGGAGAAAAAAATCTATGGGGTGCAGTTCCACCCCGAGGTGGCGCACACTCCGCTTGGACACAAGGTGATTGCCAATTTCCTATTCTCCGTGGCAGGCTGCACTCCCGACTGGACCCCTGGTTCGTTTATCGAGGAAGCCACCCGGGCGATCACGGAGAAAGTGGGGAAGGATAAAGTTATCTGCGCTCTCAGCGGGGGAGTGGATTCTTCGGTGGCCGCGCTGCTGGTTCACCGGGCGATCGGCGACAACCTCACCTGCATTTTCGTTGACCACGGCCTTCTGCGCCAGGATGAAGCCGCTGCTGTGGAAGAGACATTCAAGGTGCACTACAAGATGAACCTGGTCACGGTGGACGCAGCAGACCGGTTTATCAACGCCCTGGCCGGAGTGATCGACCCGGAGGGCAAGCGCAGGATCATCGGGGAGACTTTTATCCGCGTTTTCGAGAACGAGGCCCGCAAGCTGGGGGATGTTTCCTGGCTGGTTCAGGGCACGCTCTACCCGGACGTGATCGAGTCGGTTTCGGTAAAAGGACCTTCCGCTACGATCAAGACCCACCACAACGTGGGCGGCCTGCCGGATGAGATGGACCTGGCTCTGATCGAGCCTTTGCGCGAGCTGTTCAAGGACGAGGTCCGCGCGGTCGGGCGGGAGCTCGGCCTGGTCGAGGGGATAGTGAGCCGCCACCCGTTCCCCGGGCCGGGTCTGGCCGTTAGAGTGCTCGGCGAGGTGACTCGCCAGCGCATAGAAATCCTTCGCCGGTCGGATCACATTTTTATCTCTGAGATCAGGCAGGAAGGCCTTTACGATGAAATCTGGCAGGCATTGGCCGTGCTCCTTCCGGTACAGACCGTGGGAGTGATGGGAGATGAGCGCACCTATGACAACGTGATCGCCCTTCGCGCGGTAACCAGCCGCGACGGGATGACTGCCGACTGGTACCGCATGCCCCAGGAAACGCTGAGTCGTATATCCAACCGGATTATCAATGAGGTGGACGGAGTGAACCGCGTGGTTTACGATATCAGCAGCAAGCCTCCGGCGACTATCGAATGGGAGTAAGACAGGCTTGGGAGTAAGACAGGATTCGGAATAGTTGACAAAATTGTAACAAATTTGCCTTTTTCGCATTTCTATAAAGAAAGCCGCGAGTAATGAACTGTTTAATTCAGCGAAAGAGGAAAATCTTTGAAAGACAAGCAGAACGAGAACGGATTGGCAGAGCTGTTCTGGAGCCTGATGAACTCGATGAAATTTGCAGTGCACCTGCTGATAATTCTCACCGTTGTCAGCTTGCTGGGTGTGCTGCTTCCGCAGTTTCCTCCAAACGGTTTCACCGGCACTCTCCCGGAACTTTACCTGAGTAAATACGGCTCTGTGGTGGGCGGTCTTTTCGTCTTTCTAGGGCTGTATCATGTTTTCACGGTCTGGTGGTACTACCTGCTGCTGATGTTGCTCTGCCTTAATATTACTGTCTGCTCGGTCAAGCGCCTTGGAGCGATTTTCAGCACGGTGCGCAGGGTAGACTTTCTCAACGGCGAGGAAAAATACCGCAAGCAGAGCAACAACCGGGTTATCCGGCTCGGGCTCGCGGTTGAACAGGCTGCCGGAACAGTGGGGCAAATCCTCCGGAAATCCGGGTACGATGTCTCTTTCAGCAGCGATAAGAGTCAGGATGCCCGCCTGCTGTACGCCAGACGGGGCGCTTTCAGCCATTTCGGCCCGTTTCTGACACATATCAGCATGGTGATTATTATTATCGGTGCGGCTGTCTCCTATATGCTTTCTTTCGATCACTTTCAATGGCTTGCTCCCGGAGAGGTCATCGAGGTGCCGAATCTGAGCTATATGGCCAGCCCGACTTACCAACTGGAAGTTATGGCACAGCGGCTGGCCGGTGCTTTCGGCATCGAGAGAGAGCCTTCCTCGCTGACCATCGCAGACCGGGTCGTGCGCACGAGTGACTGGCGCAGACTGCCCCAGGACCTGTCTGTGGGAAGGAAGTTTCACGTGAAGCTTGAAAAGTTCGACGCTCTTTTTACGCCGCAGGGCAGACCGAAAGCCTATCTTTCCACAGTCACCGTGCTCGGCCCTGAGGCGGGCGGAGAAGAGTTATATTCTTATCTGATCAAGGTCAACGATCCCCTGGTTCACGACGGAGTGTATTTTTACCAGAGTTCCTATTCTCCTGGCGGTGGAGGGGCACAATGGGTCGATCTCAGCGTGACATCCAGCGACAGCCTCGATCCCCGGCAATACTCGCTGAAAGTCAAGCCTGGAGCAGGCAAGGTTCCACTCGACGCCTCGGGCGACTCAATCGGGATCGAGCGTTTTGTCGGCAATTTCAAGCTGGGCAGCAACGGCCAGGTGGCCAGCCAGCCCGGCGAAGACGCAAACCCGGCCGCACAGGTGGTGGTTACCCGGGGCGGAGAGGAGATTTCCCGAAACTGGATTTTCAAGAATTTTCCCAATTTCAGCCACGGCCGTCAGAGTCTGTACTCGGTCACCATGGGTGATTACGGGAAATCTTACATGACAGGCCTGACCATCCGCACTCACCGTTCCCAGATCGTGATCTGGATCGGTTTCGCCCTGATGGTGGCCGGTGTGCTGCTGTCTTTCTACGTGAATCACCGCCAGGTGTGGGTGATGATCACCCCTGAGGGCGCAGGCTCCAGGGTTTGCCTGGCCGGAACAAGCTATAAATGGAAACAGCCGTTCGGCTCGGAGTTCAAGAGCCTGGGAGAGAAGATCAAGGGAATCCCCCGGGCCTGAGTTTGCCGTCACTGGTCGGCTAAACAATAAATCCCCACACAGAAGGTTGGAATATGGAAGCGACACTGTTCAGGATCACGCTCTGGAGTTTTTTTGCCGGTATGATTGCACATTTTTTAAGCCTTTATCCCAAGCCGGCAAGCAGGGCCGGCGCAAGGCTGCTGGTTCTAGCCTATCTGTTTATCATTATCGGGTTTGCCAGCCTCACTACCACGATCGCTCTTCGCTGGATCAGCCAGGGACGAATCCCGATCAGCAGCTCCTACGAGTATCTCAGCGTGCTCGCCTGGTGCGTTGCCGTGCTTTATTTCATCGTAATGTACAAGATGCGCAGCATGTTTATCGGCGCCTGTGTCTCGCCGGGGCTTTTCCTGGCAGTGGTTTTTGCAGGCCTCTACCCCAGGCGTCTCGAGATGACGCTGGTTCCGGCGCTCCAGTCCTACTGGCTCAAAATCCACGTAACCATGACAATTATCGGAGAGGCTGCTTTCGCCCTGGCTTTCCTGGCCGGTATTCTTTACCTGATCAAGAATGTCCGCTGGGATAAGACATCCTCCGCAGTCAAGAGAAAAAGCTTTCTGTTTTTTCTAGCCGCCCTTGCCGGTGGACTGCTCCTGATGGCTGTGCTACGCTCGGCAGGGGTCGTGCTGACAGAGATCAGCGGGACGAAAGCTTTCATGGGAGTGCTCGGCGGCGCTTTCCTTGCATCGATCCCACTCTATCTTTTTTCCTGGCGCAAGTGGATCGTCCCCGGTACAGGCAATTTCGGCGGTCTGGTTTTCGCTCTGATGGTCCTTTCGCTGATGATCAGCGGCATGTCCCTGGCTTCCCTGGAGAACCGGAACAGGCAGCGCCTGGAGAGCTTTATGCTCAGTATCAAGGCTGCGGATGAATTGACCTCTGTTTTAAGCGCCGATGATGCCGGGCTGACAGCGGTGGCCTGGCAGGATTTTGTCGGAAACAAAAGAGAAAAACTCGACCTGCTTCTTTCGCTCGAAGCCCTTCAGGCCCGGACGAAACGAACGCTCACCCAGGCGGATGCAGCAGAGGTGCTGGAAGGCAGCCAGTTCGCCGGCGAATTCACTTTCCCCCTGAGCCTGGGCGAAATACGCGAAGAGCGCCATCATTTGTCCGGAAACATCGTACACCTCGAGCAGATAGTGGAAAGCGCCGGGCTGCCCGTGCAGGCTGCCGACCTGGGTGTTTTGCGCAACCGGCTCGTGAACGATTACAACGATATTTTCGCCAGCGACATTCTTCCGTTCGACAAAGGCCGCGAGTCTGCATTTATCGGCTATATGTTCCTGTTTGCGATCCCGCTGTTTATCCTCCTCTACTTTTTATCCAGGAGGATCCAGGGCCGCGTTCCCGGGCTGGAGACACTGGATTCGCTGGCATACCGCTCGGTGAGCCTGGGTTTCCCGATATTCACTTTCGGGGCCTTGATCGCCGGGGCGATCTGGGCGCATTACGCCTGGGGCAAGTGGTGGTCCAATGATCCGAAAGAGATGGGTAGCCTTATCGTCTGGCTTACCTTTCTGGTATACCTCCATGCCCGCCATGTAAGGCTCTGGAGCGGTAACCAGGCAGCAGTGGCCGCAATCCTGGGGTTCCTTTTCGCCGTGCTGAGCTTTGTGGGCAACTCGGTTCTGGGAGGCCTTCACTCCTACGGCTAGGCCAGGCTGTGCGCGGGCGGGCCGGGTTGTCTAAGAACGGGCGGCAACCGAGCCTGTTAAACGTATATTCATGCAGATCCCATGAAAACGACTCCTCTTTTACTGGAAAAACTTTCATTTTCCTACCCCTCTGACCCGGACAACCTGGTTTTCAAATCTCTCTCCGCCCGGATCTCCCTTGATTGCGAAACCCTGGTTCTGGGCGGTAATGCCTCAGGCAAAACCACTCTCGCCAGGCTTCTGGGTGGCCTTGACGAACCGGCAGAGGGCAGGATCCTCTGGCCGCCGCAGACCGGACAGAGCACGGATGATCACCGCTGGGTTCCGCTCAGGGCGGGAGTGGTATTCGAGAATCCCCGGTTCCAGTTCCAGTCTTTCACAGTGAAAGGGGAGCTTGAAGCCGGGTTGATCTACAGGGGTGCGGGCAGTAGCGAACGCAGGCGTGCGCTCGGCAGGGTAGCGGAAGAACTGGGACTGGAGCCTTATCTCGAAATGGAAGTGAATGATCTGGAGGCCCCGCTGCAGCTTGCAGTGCTGGTTGCCGGCTTCCTGCTTCTGGCGCCGCGCCTGCTCGTACTCGATTTTTCTCTCACTCTGCTGGAAAGAACCTTCCGCGAGAGTCTGCTCAGGCTATGCCGCGCGCCTTCCGGGCCCGCTCTCGTGGTGTTGAGCCGCCGCGCTGATGACCTGGCGCTGGTCGGCCCACAGGCCGGCGTTTTCGTTCTCGGGCAGGCACAACTGAAAGAACTGTCGGCATCCCGGGACAATCCCCGGGCCCTGGAAATACTCGAAAACGCGGACATCCTGCTGCCCTGGTATGCTTACCTCGCTGCCGGGTTTTTTGAACAGGGCCTGACCGGCGCCATATTCTACGAAAGCGAGAAGGAACTTGCACGGGAAATAACTGATGGGCTCAGGCGGCGGAAACGGGTATGATCCGGCAGACAGGGAATCGCGGTGATTTTTTTGTTGGAGAATTCCAGGCACGAATTTTAAATTTACCCAGCGGTCAACTCTTACACTCGCCTCCCCCCCGGAAACCCTGAATTCACTGGCCTTGACGCCGATAATCAGGTTACTGCTCCGCCTTGACACATAACGGCCTTTCCCCGGAACAAAGCCGCCTTTGATAAGTATTATAGGTATCCTTTCCGGTTTTTTTGGAGAGTATTCCGGTGGGATTCCGCACCGGGACAGCAGTCATGAGGCTCGAGACGATATTCGAAGGCGTTGCCTTTTATTGGGCAAATGATTAAAATCTGGTTAGAGGGCAGCTTATAGATATTGTGCAAATAAGGGGGATATGGAAGTGGCTCTATTCGACCCGGTCGGCTCTGGTCTCAGCCGCCGTTTCTGGTCCTGCGTTGTTGTCTTGATTGCAGTTTCTTTTCTTGCAGCAGGCGAGCTCCACGCTCAGTTTACCGGATTCGGCAAGAACAAGGTGCAGTACAGTGATTTCGACTGGAAAATCCTGAGTGGCAAGCATATAGACCTTTATTACTATCCTGAAGAGGAAGAGATCGCCTACCTGGCCCTGAAAGAGGCCGAAGATGCCTATGATAAACTGTCTTTTCGATTCAACCACCACGTTTTCCGCCGCATCCCGCTGATTATTTTCAGCGCGCACCATTATTTCCAGCAGACAAACACGACCGAGTCTTTTATTTCTGAAGGGGTAGGGGGATTTACCGAATTTCTCAAGGGCCGGGTCGTTTTACCGTTCAACGGCTCGTTCGAGGATTTCCGGCACGTGCTTTGGCACGAGATGGTGCACGTTTTCCAGATCAGCAAGTCAAACCAATCCTACAGGATCCGCCCGCGTGGCCAGAAAGCGCGCATGCCTCTGTGGTGGACCGAAGGCTTGGCTGAATATTTCAGCTCGGACTGGAACACCACGGCAGACATGTACATGCGTGACCTGGTGCTTAATAACAGGGTTCCGCCTATCGAAAGACTGGATATCTATAACTACTCAGGGATCATCTACAAGCTGGGCCAGTCTATTCACATGATGCTAGGTGAGCTCTACGGCGATGAGTTGATCGTGAGGATGTACGAAAATCTCTGGCAGTTCAGTGAATTCAAGGACCTGTTCGAATATGTCTACGGGATCGAGCTCGAGGATTTCGGCAAGCGGTGGGCGCATCATCTCAAAAAACGCTATTATCCGGACGTGCTGGATAAGGACGAGATGAGGATTGCCGATATCGTGGATGTGGCCACAAAAAGCTGGGTCAACATGCACCCCTCGGTATACACCTCTCCCAAGAGCGGAAAACAGCGCGTTGTTTTTGTCTCGGCGCGGACCGGTTATCTGGATATTTACAGTGTGCTTCTGGCAGAGGATGAAAAAGACCGGAAGAAACATATAAAGGGCGGTAGAAGCGCGGAGTTCGAATCGTTCCACCCGTTCCAGACCAGGATGGATATCAGCAATAACGGCACCCTCCTTTTCTCCAGTAAGTATCATGACAAGGATGCGCTTTTCCTCTGGGATCTGGACAAGAATAAAAAGATCGCACGCCACAGGTTCAAGGGCCTGGTGGGGATCAACTCTCCCGGATGGGGCCCGGACGAGAAAAAGATCGTTTTCAGCGGCCTGAGTGTCACCGGATTTTCGGACATCTATATGTTTGACCGGTTATCCGGGAAGCTTGCCAAACTGACCAGCGACAGGTACGCAGACGACTATCCGGATTTTTCTCCTGACGGCAGGTACGTGGTTTTCAGCTCGGACAGGACCGTTTACGGAGAACAGGGCTACCGCAATCTGTTCCTCTATGACCTGGAGACCCGGCAGATCAGATACCTGACCATGGGCAAATGGAACGACAGCCAGCCCCGTTTCAACTCGGACGGCACCAGGATCGCTTTCACATCCGACCGTCACGGACTGCCGAACCTTTACCTGGTAGACCTGGAAGGCAACGGTGCGCAACTGACCAATTTTTTCAACGGCATGTTCGGTTTCGACTGGGCGGCAGCGGACTCGGGTTTTGTTTTTACCGCGCTGAACACCCAGACCATGGGGATACACTTTCTGGCCATGCCCGATTCGGCGGTGGATTCGGTCAGCCTGGACCGTAAAACCCGGGTCCTTCAGTGGGACTGGGAGGATTACAGGGAACAGGTAGAGAATAAGGACACTGAAAAACAGCCCTACAAGCGGGACTTCACTCTCGATTTCGCCTACGCCCAGGTCGGCTATACGCCTTCTCCGTATTACGGTGGCACATACGGGCAGGGGTTGCTGATGTTTTCGGACCTGATGGGAGATGAGCTGATCCTGATTGCTGCAGGCAACTCCGCCACTTCCACCGCGGATTTCTGGGACAGTTTCAACGGCGCGGTGACTTATTATAACCGCAAGAACCGGGTGAAGTACGGCTACGGCGCTTTCCGCTTCGCAGGGCGCTTTGTGGACTTTATCAGGGACGAGCTTTTCTACGAGCGTACCCACGGGGCTTATGGGCTTTTCAGCTACCCGCTCTCGAAATATTACCGGATTGAGACCGGGATGAGCTTCATGAAAAGCTACCGGGAGGATTATTTCCTGAATTTTATCAGGAATTCCTACCTGGTGACAAACTCGATCTCTTTTATCAAGGATACCTCGATCTACCTGCCCTCTGGTCCGATCGACGGCGAGCGCTGGCATATCGGCATGGCCCTGACCACGGATATCAGCGAGGGGCGCACGGACAACATCTCTCTTTTGCTGGATTTAAGAAAGTACTTCAGATTGACCACTTACAGCGCCTATGCAGTACGGCTCCAGGGAAGGTACAGCGGGGGCAAAATCCCGTTTCGCTATATTATGGGCGGAAGCTGGTCCCTGCGGGGTTATCCGCGCTGGTCGATCATCGGTTCGCGCAGCGTGCTGCTGAACCAGGAGCTGCGTTTTCCTCTCTATCACCGCATCGACCTCTGGCTTGGCCTGGGCAGAATCCCGCTTCCCGGGGTGGAGGGAGCGCTGTTTTTCGACGTGGGCAATGCCTGGGACAAGTGGGAGGATTACCCCGGAATGCTGGCCAGCACCGGTTTCGGCCTCCGGATGAGCCTGGGCGGGCCGCTGATTCTCAGGCTCGACAGGGCGAGACGGATAAACTGGCTCAAAGGTGACGGTAGCCTGAGGCGTTTGGTAGGAAGCAAATATTACACTAACTTTTTTTTCGGTTTCAACTATTGATGAAAATTCGCTGCCCTCAGTGTAAACAACATTTCGATTATGACCCCGACAGCGGTCCGGCACGATGTCCACACGAGGGCTGCGGATGGGTCTTCGAAAACAGCTCCGGAAAAGAACCGGCTGAATCCCCGGTCGGCGCGGACCAGCAGGTGGATGAGCCTGAAACGCTCAGTGTCCTGCCTGTCAAACCTGACAGCATTTCCCTGCCCGGGCGTACCGGGGCTGGTTTTCCCGCTTCCCGCGAGAGACCGCTGGAAAGCCCCCAAATTAATCTGGTTCGCTGCCCTGGATGCAGCACGCCCGTGCCGGATGATACACTCAGGTGCCATGTTTGCGGCACGAATATTCAGAAAGCTTTTGGCGAATCCTCGGGAGTGAGGGCCGTATTCGACGTCTCAGGGGATATCACTTTCACCCCGACAATGGTGGTTTTTCTTTTCATCGCCACCCTCGGGGCTTTCCTTGCCTTTACCTGGATTCTCTCGAATAAGGACAGGGGCCCGGGGCACGTTCCTCTGGTTGTTTCCGATACAGGAGCGGTCGGGTCGGAAAAATTCAACCGGGCGCTTCAGGGAGTCTCTTTCCTCCAGTTGAAAAACGAGTTTCTCGACCCCACGATCACATCCTTGCGAAAGGATGTGATTACTGACAAATTTACCGGCCAGAGGGTTATCTGGTCCGGCCTGGTGAAAAAGGTCACTGCAGGCGAAAAGAACTACCAGCTCGAGATCGTGATGGAGGGTCCACGCTCGGATAGCTTTGTCACCCTTCAGGCCTTGAAAATGCCCAACAACGATAGGATGATCGCCAATATCAGCCGCGGCCAGACAGTGCTTTTCTCCGGTAAGATTGCCGCCTTCGATACCGGCGGCCCGGCCAGCGCTTACCATTATTTCAGGATCGTGCTCCAGGACGGAATCATTTTGAAATGATTTCTTGACATTCGTTTATAACTGTCCGGGGAAAAATGTGGTACTGCCGTAATATTATGTTGTACAAGGATTATCCGTTGTTAATAATGAACAGGAATAAGGAAATGATTGTCGATTCAAGTAAAGACCTAAGCTTTACAAGGGAGACAAAAGAACTGTTATTGGCGAAAGACCAGACAAGAGGAGCGTCTTAGCTGCCTCGTAATTTCCATTGAGGTTTTGTAATAGAACAAGGGGGCAGGCCATTCCGCGGCTGGTCGGCGGCAGTGGGGGGACAGGGCCGCGGAGGCGACCGAGGGGGGAGCGGAGAAAAAGCTCGAGAAAGTCAGGATTAACTTTCGGTTCCTTTGGTTACAAAGGAACTGGTTTTTTGTTCTTTTTGCCACCAAAAAGAACACATTAAAACTCATGGGAAAGAGAAGCAAAATTTACCGGACAGTAGAGACATTCGTTTATATTCAAATTGAAACCTTTATGGTAACACTGTTCTCTCACGAGCAATAAAATCAGAAGGGCAAAGCCTGATATGTCAAAGACCGATAAAACAAAAAAAAATATCCCGCACAAAGATAAAATTCTTCCCCTGGAAAAATTGCTCCCAAGGCTCGAGGTGGAGCGCGCCGCAGGAAAGAGGGTCGTTTTCACCAACGGCTGTTTCGATATCCTCCATCCGGGGCATATCGCCTATCTGGAGGATGCCGCAGCCTGCGGGGACGTGCTGGTGCTCGGGCTGAACTCGGATGCCTCTGTCAGGCGGCTAAAGGGAGCTGAGCGGCCGATCAATTCCGAGCACGACCGCGCCGTGATGCTGGCCGGGCTGGCGAGCATTGACTATGTCACTTTCTTTGAAGAAGACACTCCGATCGAGCTGATCAGGGCCGTGGCGCCGGACGTGCTGGTCAAGGGCGGAGACTGGACGATCGAGAATATCGTGGGCGCGGATTTCGTGCAGGGCCGCGGGGGAGAGGTCTTTTCGCTGCCGTTCAGGCAGGGCTACTCCACCACCTCGCTGATCGAAAAAATAAAGGCCCTGAGGGAAAAGCCCGCCGACGGCCGGGACGCCTGAACCGGGAAATTATATAGGCTGCCGGAAAAAATAAAAAGGGAGGATTGATCCTCCCTTTTTTAGCAAATTTTTAAATATTTTGGATTGGTTATGTTTGTTTGTTAGGGAATACAAGGCCCGTTTTTTGCTTGCAAATAAACAGATACCTGGTGATATTATTGTGATTATTTTCTTGAGATCGACAGGAAAATGGGAAAAATGTCGAAAAGTAAGATCATATTGCTGCTGTCATGGGCTGTCTTGTCGTTTTTTTCCTTTTTAAAAGCTCAGGGCATAGAGCCTGCCCTCGAGCTCATCCTTCAGCAGGCTCCCCCAGATTCAGTGATCACAGTGCTGGTGCGCCCGGCCCTGGATGTTGAAATCTCCGCAGTGGAAAGCGACCTGATACGCAGCAGAGCCTCCCGCTCAGAGCGTCACCGAAAGATAATCAACGCGCTGAAGGCAAAAAGCGAAACGGCCCAGTTCGGTCTTAGAGCATTCCTCAGCAATGAGCGCAGGGCAGGCGGGATAGTGGAATTCCGTGCTTACTGGATCGCCAACCTTGTTGCTGTTACAGGCACACCGAGCGCGGTCCGCGCAGTCGCCGCCAGAGGCGACGTGGCAGAGGTGCTCGAAAACAGGGTGATAAAGCTCCAGGCGGATAAAAAGAAACGCGCCCCGGGATTGTCCTCGGAAAGCGACTTGCCCGTCCTGGCTTCCGACGGCAGCTATTTCAACTGGGCCCTGGAGCGCCTCCATGCGCGGCAAGCCTGGCAGAGAGGACTTACAGGGCGCGGGATCCTGGTCGGCAATATCGACACGGGCGTGGACTGCACACATCCGGCGCTTGATGAAAAGTGGCGCGGCAACAACGGGGCTACTTCCACTGAAAGCTGGTTCGATGCAATCAATGTGCTGCCCACTCCTTATGACGATGATCAGGCTGCGGGGCCCACGCACGGTACGCGCGCCATGGGCTGTATCCTGGGCCAGGACGGAGCCGATACTGTGGGTGTGGCGCCGGACGCCCAGTGGATCGCAGCCAAGGCGTTCGACGCTTTCGGACATACAAGTTCCGATAAGATTCTAAGTTGTTTCGAATGGATGGCAGACCCGGACGGTGATGCGAACACGGTGGATGACGTGCCTGATATACTCAGCCTTTCCTGGGCGGATGATGCCAAATTCGGCTGTGTGACAACCTACTGGGAGCCGATATACAATCTCGAGGCCCTGGGCGTGGCCACGATTATAGCCACAGGAAACAAGGATGCAAATCCCAAGGTCGGCTCTCCGGGCAGCAACCCTGATTTTTTTACAGTGGGCAGTGTTGATTCGTTGAACAGCTTTTCCTCTTTCTCCCTGATGGGCCCCTCGATCTGCGACACTACGGCAATCAAGCCGGATGTGGTGGCTCCGGGCGAGCAATATTATTCAACCGTCGGATCGGTCAAGGGCGGAGGTTACGGCTCCGTGAGAGGAACTTCATTTGCTACGCCCCTGGTAGCCGGGGTGGTAGCCCTGCTCAAGCAGTACAACCCTGAGCTTCTTCCGGATGAGATATATAACATTCTGCGCAATTCGGCGACCAATCTGGGTATTACAGGCCCGGATACTCTCTACGGCTGGGGCCTGGTCAATGCCGATTCCGCGCTGAAAATGCTCGATCCTCCCTCCAGGCCCGATTTCGCCATTTACAGTATCGTATACGATGCCGGAGCTGACGAGTTGATCTCGCCCGGAGAAGATATCCCGGTGACCCTGTCCGTGGTCAACAACGGCGCCGGAGCGTTTTCTGTCAGTGGAAGCCT
>Ga0272442_10008085_pt1 | contig 13436 bp, 12 predicted proteins | sample SSMForm2O_FD_200262 | JGI IMG/M metagenome (GOLD analysis project Ga0272442, IMG submission 200262) | Marine sediment archaeal communities from Little Sippewissett salt marsh, Falmouth, MA, United States - SSM-Form-2O | ecosystem: Environmental > Aquatic > Marine > Wetlands > Sediment ...
ATGATCCGGGAGCGATCAATTTGAAGATGGTTCTCTCTCCTCCTTCAAAAAGCCATCTCCTGGGTACTGATCAACTCGGACGGGATGTCCTGAGCCGTATGATCTGGGGTTCACGTATATCTCTGAAGGTTGGTTTTGTCGCAACGGGAATTGCAATATTTATCGGAACAATTCTCGGTGCTCTGGCCGGTTTTTACGGCAGATGGGCGGATGGTCTCATTATGCGATTTGTTGATATAATGCTCTGTTTTCCATCGTTTTTCCTCATTCTTGCGGTTATTGCATTTCTGGAACCTTCAATATGGAATATCATGGTAGTTATAGGGCTGACAGGTTGGATGGGAATTACCCGATTGGTCCGGGCTGATTTTATTACGTTGCGGGAGAGAGAATTTGTCCAGGCTGCGAGGGCTATCGGTGCGAGTGATTTTCGGATAATATTCATTCATGTTTTACCGAATGCGATGGCTTCCGTTCTTGTTGCGGCAACACTCGGAGTAGCTGGCGCGATCCTGACGGAATCGGCTCTCAGTTTTCTCGGAATCGGTGTACAGCCGCCTACTCCCAGCTGGGGTAATATTCTCACTGCCGGCAAGGATAATATCGACATTGCATGGTGGCTTTCACTCTACCCCGGATTGGCAATCCTGATAACGGTACTTGGGTTCAATTTACTGGGAGAAGGTATTCGGGATTCTCTCGACCCACGGTTGAGAGCATAAGAGAGTCTTTATTCACAACAACTGCGTTTTTTGTGCAGCTGTTGGTCCCTGATAAATGATAACGGCAAAAGACTGAGGGCCAAGGGCTCAAGGCGATATCGAATATTAGATTTGGGAAATCGGGAACCTGGTACCTGAAACCTGATTCCTGTTGCCGTGTGCAACCCTTCAGGAGGGAGATGGATTAAAACTTATGGTAATGACAGTATGTGAAAAGCTTTACCGGTAAACGTATGAGATTTTGAGCATGGCTATTGACTGCGCGTTGATTTTAGAGTAACAGGAACAATCGTTTGGAGTCTCAGTAAAAAGGAGGTTGGATTTGGTCGAGAAAAAGATAATGATGGATGATAAGACAATGGATAAAAGAATTATTGAACAAATGATACAAACAGGAAAAATTACAGCAGAAGAAATAAATACATACCTTGAGAAACTGCCCGATGTGTCTGAGAATGCAGAAGAAATAATCGTCGATATGGAAAGAAAACGAAAATAACAGGTACGGTAACATCATGCTCATAGATTCACATTCACATATAGAGATGAAGGCCTTTGACAGGGACAGGGATCAGGTAATAGCGAGGGCCAAAGATGTGGGTGTTGATTACATCATCGCAGTCGGCATCAGCCTTGAAGACTGCAAACGGGTCGTGTCCGTAACAAAAAACTATGAAACGGTATACGGTGTTATCGGCATTCATCCCCACCATGCAAAAGATATTGACAATAAAACCTATGATTCCCTTCGACAGATGGTAAATAATGACAAAATTGTTGCCTACGGAGAAATAGGACTCGATTTCTTTCGGAATCTTTCGCCGAGAGACATTCAGATTAAAAAATTCGGAGAGCAACTTGAACTGGCGAGCGAACTAGGGCTTCCCGTTGTTATTCATGATCGGGAGGCTCATATACAGACAACGAATATGTTGGAACAATGGGACGGTGATAAAAGGGGGATCATTCATTGTTTTTCTGGTGACTACGGGATGGCAAGAAAATGTCTCGATATGGGCTTTTACATTTCTATCCCCGGAACAATTACCTTTCGGAATTCTGGTCAGCTTCGAGACGTTGTAAAAAAGGTACCGATGGATCGACTTCTCGTCGAGACTGATTCGCCGTTCCTGACACCTCAGCCAAAGAGGGGGGGAAGAAACGAACCTGCGTACGTGATATACACAGCCCTTAGAATTGCTGAGATCAAAGGTATACCTGTTGAGGAGGTGGAAAAAATAACATATAAAAACACTTTGGATGTCTTTGGAATTAACCTGGTGTGATTTCTGACCATAACAATGTTGTTCAGTGCTGAAACATCAGAAAAAGTTACTCTATCCTGTAAATATTACTTGTCCGCCAATGTCATTACCCTGATGAATTCACCTTTTGCTTCCCCCCTTTTTGTAACCCCGATAAGCGGAATAAATCCCACTAAAGGGGGATACCGGTGGATTTTTAAGATAGTATAAAAACTGGTTCCTTATAAAATAAGAAAATGTACAGTCTGTAGTGATAACATTGTTATGTATATTGAAAGCTGATCGCGCCGAAGGTTCACAAGAATTTTTCTTGATTATACGGGCGGATTAGGATAGTAATACAAGAAAGTACATAAAGATTCAGGGGTGCCGTTTCGGCTGAGAAAATACCCTTAGAACCTGATCTGGGTAATGCCAGCGTAGGGAGTTGCTGAATAGTTGTTTCAGGGGCATAGCCGGAGAAGGTATGCCCCTTTTTGTTTTTTTAATGGTGTACGTTGAACATTTGGAGATGTAACGATTCATATGGGACGAACTGTCTTTATTATTTCCGGCGGTACCATCAACGATCCGGAGTTTTTACGGCATAAAATCGTTGAAGCGCAGAATCCGGTCATCATCTGTGCCGATGGTGCAGCCCGATACCTGCGTGTTCTTGATATTCTTCCCGCATTTATTATAGGTGATATGGATTCTATTGATACGGATACGCTTGAGTATTTTTATCGGAAAGGAAGCACCATATTACGACATCCCGGCGAAAAGGACGAGACAGATACTGAGCTGGCTCTCGAATATGCCATCAAACTGAGGCCACGGGACATATATATATTTGGGGCGCTGGGAGGAAGGATAGACCATACCCTTGCGAATATATCTCTGTTAATCATGGGTGACAAAGCGGGAGTTCGGACCATAATTATTGATGAAACCTGTGAACTTTTTATCGTATCCCGCTCCATTATCATTGAGGGACAAACGGGGCAGACTGTTTCTCTTCTTCCTTTGTCTTCAGAAGTTACCGGTATTACCCTGGAAGGGTTCGAATATCCTCTGTCGGATGCTGTCATGGAATGTGGTAAACCATATGGCATCAGCAACAAAATGATGTCAGAAAAAGGAATGATTTCGATACAATCGGGGTATCTTCTCGTCATCAGGAATTTCGCAATTTGAAAATCGAATATCGGAAACCGATTTACGTTTTGCGACTTTCGATTTCCGAATTGTCCGGATGAGGGCGTATAAGAAAGAACTGCTTCCACAGAAAGAGGAGTAAACCATTTCGCTCCCTCTCTTTTAAAGGGGAATTTTTCTAAAGTGGAGGATACTGCGGCTTAATTCAACGGCATTATGTCGTAAATAACAGGAGAAAAAATATGAATCTGAAAAAGGTACTTACCATAGCCGGTTCCGACTCGGGCGGAGGGGCGGGTATCCAGGCGGATCTGAAAACAATTACCGCGCTCGGTAGTTTCGGCATGAGTGTTATTACTGCCCTGACCGCTCAGAATACTCTGGGGGTGCATGGAATTCATGAAATTCCCATCGATTTTGTGGAAAAGCAATTTGATTCAGTCGCAGGTGATATCGGAATCGATGCTGCCAAGACGGGGATGCTTTCCAGTTCTGAAATAATGAGATCCGTCGCGAAAAAAATCAGAGAATACGGGATTGAAAAACTTGTCGTTGACCCTGTTATGGTTGCCAAGGGCGGGGCCATGTTAATTCGGGAAGAAGCCAAGAAAACGCTGATTGAAAAACTGTTACCACTTTCTTTTGTTGTTACGCCCAACGTTCCTGAAGCGGAAGAACTGACGGGGATCAAGATTTCGAGTGTTGAAGAGATGAAAAAGGCGGCCGAATTAATCAACCAAAAAGGATCTGCGAATGTCTTTGTCAAAGGAGGGCATATGTCAGGCGAGGCCCTGGATATTCTCTATGACGGAAAAGAATTTCATGAATTCATATCCGAGAGGATAGAAACAACAGACACCCACGGGACAGGATGCACCCTGTCCGCTGCCATTGCAACCGGTCTTGCTCAGGGAATGAGCGTATATGATGCCGTGAAGAGGGCAAAAGAATATATCACCACGGCGATACGTTTTTCCCTCCACATCGGTGGGGGACATGGGCCGACCAATCATATGGCGTCCGTATTCCGGGAATGCGATCGATACCGGTGCATTCAAGAGCTCAAAACAGCTATTCAGCAATTAAAAGATAACAAATGCGGCAATATCATACCGGAAATCCAGTCAAACTTTGTTTATGCCCTTCCCTATGCGGTGACTGTGAGTGATGTCGCTGCCATACCGGGAAGAATGATTCGTATCGGTAATGATGCTGAAACTCTCCACGATCCTGAATTTGGTGCATCAAGCCATGTTGCCGGAATTATCTTGACGGTCATGCGGTACAATGGAGATTATCGATCCGCAATGGATATCAGATTTTCGGAGGAGATCGTTACCCTGTGCAGGGATTCAGGGTATGCCGTTGATTCTTTCAGCCGATCCGATGAGCCCGATGCTATTAAGCAGAAAGAGGGTTCTTCTCTGGAATGGGGTACGAATTATGTGCTCTCACGGCGGGATACCGTTCCCGATATTATTTTTGATCGGGGTGATGTGGGGAAGGAGCCGATCATTCGAGTATTAGGAAACAATCCTGTCGATGTAGCACATAAGGTCATCAATATTTCGACTGAACTGAAGTCTCTGAAAAAGTGAATCGTTTTACGGGAGAGCTATTGTTGTGCTTAAAGTTTCATGCTTAAAAAAAAGTTTTGATAACCTTACCGTGTTTGACAGTTTCAGTCTAACCGTACCGAGAGGCGGATTTACAGCCCTTGTCGGACCGTCGGGCTGTGGCAAAAGTACGTTCTTTGATGTGTTAACAGGTGTGGTTTCCATGGACAACGGAGAAATCTCGTGGCTTGGAGAGACCGTACCGCACGTTGGTCAAAAAGCAGCGTACATGCAGCAGAAAGACCTTCTTTTGCCGTGGCTTTCCCTCATTGACAATGCACTTCTTCCCACGAAGGTATCGAAAGGGAATCATAATTCGAGAGAGAAAGCACTTTTTCTTTTCGAACGATTAGGACTCCGCGGATTCGAACAGTATACGCCGCACAAGGTGTCGGGGGGCATGAGACAGCGATGTGCCCTTGTCCGTACCTTGATGTTTGAACACGAACTGGTCCTCCTTGACGAACCACTTTCAGCGCTTGATGCGATTACCCGGAGAAGCCTTCAATCGGTGCTCCTGTTGCTTCAAAGTGAGTTTAAAAAAACCATTTTGATGATAACTCATGACGTGGAAGAGGCCCTTCTCCTGGCCGACGAAGTGCTGGTTTTAACCACATTTCCCATGCACGTCAAGGAACAGTTTGCCCTGGAGTGGCCGAAACCAAGGAGAAGCGACGAGACGGAACTTATGAAGATCAAGGAACACGTTCTCGAAGAACTTCAAGGGGAGAGTAGTAATGAATATATTCCGTTAAGTTTCTCACCCTTTCCGGGAGGAGTGGAAGAGACATCATAATGAAACGATCCGGTTTTTTTGCACTGACGGCTGTTATTCTTATCCTTGCGATCTGGGAGATTGCGTGCAGGGGTCTTTCCGTACCCGACTTTATCCTGCCGGCACCAAGCAGGATATTCTTCGTGGCAATTATTCAGGCCCCGATTTTGTTACCCCACGCAGGCATAACGGCCCTTGAAATACTGTTGGGAATTACGCTGTCTCTGCTGTTTGCTGTCCCGCTGGCGACGATCATGTTTGCTCATAGATCGATAGAACAGGCCCTGTCACCATTTCTCGTTGTCTCGCAGGCAATCCCTGTTTTTGCCCTTGCTCCGCTGCTTGTCATATGGCTCGGCTATGGGATTGCAAGTAAAGTCCTCATGGCGGCGATTATTATTTTCTTTCCCATAACCGTGAGTCTTCTTGAAGGGTATAAAAACTGTGGAACGGAATATGTGATTCTCTTTCGTTTGATGGGTGCCGGGTTCTGGGAGACGCTGCGACTCCTGTACTGGCCGTGGGCGCTTCCTTTCTTTTTTGCGGGGCTGAAAGTGGGGGTTACCGTTGCCACGATTGGCGCCGTTATCGGAGAATGGGTCGGAGCGCAGCAGGGGCTCGGATATTTAATGATACAGGCCAATGCGAGATTAAACGTTGATCTTGTTTTTGCCGCCATTTTATGGCTTTCCGTGATGGGACTGTCCATGTGGGTATTTGTTGGTTTTCTGGAACGGCGGATTATTCACTGGAAATAAACAGTTCCCTCATTTGGATAAAGGAGGACATGATAATGATAAAAAGGTTTACACCAAAGGTACTAGGAGTTGCTATAATTATTCTGATATTTTCGGCTTTCCCTGTTGGTGCCGCTCAAAAGCTGACGATCATGCTTGACTGGTTTCCCAATATTGACCATCTGCCGCTCTATGTGGCGCAGCAGGAAGGTTTCTTTGCTGATGAGGGGCTGAATGTGAAAATTCTCAGTCCATCGGCAACCACGGATGCCCTGAAACTCGCCGCTGCCGGCAAGGTTGATCTCGCCATTTCATATGCACCCCAGTCAATTATGGGAGCTTCGGAAGGCCTGCCGATGAAAGTGGTTGGCAGACTCGTCGAGCATCCCCTCAGCGTTCTTCTCTTTTTGAAGGGTAAAGGCATTGAAAAGCCCGAAGACTTGGAAGGAAAGATAATCGGTTATACTGTCCCGGGTATGATGGATATTTTGACCGAGGCTTTTGCGAAGATAAACGGGATTAAAACATACGACCCGATCAACGTTGGATTTGCCATCGTTCAATCACTGGTTTCGGGGAAAGTTGATGCCATCATGGGTCCCTATAAAAATTATGAGACAGTGGCACTTGAAGAAAAGGGCTATAAAGCCGACTATTTTGAACTGGGAGAGTGGGGTATCCCCGATTACGACGAACTGGTATTTATCAGCGGGGCCGGGATGCTGGAGAAAAAGCGGAGGCCGATTCAGAGTTTTGTTCGTGCCGTGGAACGCGCTATTGTAAAGACGAGGGAAGATCCCGATGCGGCCCTTGAAGTGTATTTCAAAGCTGTTCCCGAGGCTCCCCGCAGTATGGAGACAAAGGCATTTAAGATAACGCTTCCTCTCTATGCTTCCGATCAGTGCCATGATGTAAAGCGATGGCAGAAATTTGCCGATTTTGCCTTTACCCATGGTCTTATTACAAAAAGGGTTGATGCCGGTGTGCTTCTTCAGAATTGGGGCAAGTAGAAAAATCGGGTTCGCAATGAGGTACAAGTATGACACCGGTATCAGGTATGCTCTCTGTGGGAGGTACGAATACAACCGGTTGAGAACAGTGAGGTGAAATGTGTTCAATCGATGGGGTACATATCTAAAGGGAATGGGGCCGGCCTGGATCATTGCTGCCGATGCAAGTGGTCCTGCAACACTGGCAAGTCTATGCATTGCCGGCGCCGCCTATTCTTACAACATGTTGTGGGTTGTCCTGTTGAGTGTTCTTTTCGGTGCAACCGTTCAGTATCTTGCAGCCAGGATCGGTATCATAGAAGGCCGGGGAATCATCACGACAGTTGAGGATCGTCTCGGACCCGTCTGGGGTTGGATTCTTGCAATCGATGCCCTGCTCGTGACATGGCTGGCCGCTCTCGTATTGATGAATGCCCTCGTCGGTGTTACTTCCATCGCAACAGGGATTCAGACGCGACTCTGGGGAATTCCCTTTGCCGTCATAATCGGTGTGATTCTCATACGGGGTGGATATCACTGGTTTGAACTTATGTGCAAAGGACTGGTTGTATTCATTCTTGCATGCTTCGTCATTACCCTCGGCATGGTCGACCTTTCCTGGCGGGAAATCGGCAGGGGCCTGATCCCCAACATTCCGGGAGGGATGGACTCGGCCCTCATGATGGCGGCCATTATGGGAGGGGCCGTTCATATTACCATTATCGGTCTTCATACCTATAATACAAATGCAAAGAAATGGACCAGATCAGACCTGAAAATGGCCAGATTCGATAATGCCGTTTCCATGGGACTTGCCTTCGGCCTGTACAGTGTCATCATATTTTTTGTGGCGGCAGCGGTACTGCACCCGAATCATATAAAAGTCGTTACAGCGACGGATGCCGCTCTGAGCCTGGAACCTCTTCTCGGTAAAAGTGCAATGCATATCTTCATGCTGGGAATCTGGGGCGCCGCATTTTCAACGCTCTCTCCAACAGTCTTGGCGGCAACATACTTTTTTGCCGATAAAATGAAGTGGCCCCTCTACGAAAGAGATAAACGGTTTACCTGGACCGTGGTGGTTGGATGCGTGATCGTTGCCTTCGGCCCGTTTCTAAAGGGTGGCTTTTTCCTCCTGCTACCGCTCATGCTCGCCCTCGGACTCTGCGGTACTCCCCTGATTATTGCCATCTTACTGTACCTCCTGAATAAAAAGGAAATCGCTGGTGACGACACGAATTCCATAATGTTGAATATCCTTGCCGCTATTGCCTTGCTTGTGTCCACGTTTCTGGCTGTCCGGTTCATTGCTTTGAAAGTGGGGATGCTGTTCTAGTTTCAAACCACCTTCATTGATTGATGGAATTCCTCTTTATTAGAGGGATGCACAGGGTTATCGTTGGTAGTATTCCGTTTAATCTCCCTTTTCTAATTCGACAAAGCCGCAAAGGAGAAGGGCCAAAGGCTAATGGCTAAAGGTCGGGAATGAAGGCTCAAAAGTGATAAAGCTATTCTTTTTAATTCCCTTTTGTAACCCCGCTAAAGGGGATAAGTGCGTTAACAAAATTATTTTCTGCCAGAAAAACGCAGAAAATAATTTCTAACTTACTAAAGGGGGACACAGGGGGAATGTAAAATGGGACAATCAAGACTTTTATTATGATCGCTGATTACTGAAAGTTGTTACAATGATTGATATCAAGAATTTTCTCAATAAAAGAACCGTCATTATCGGGGATGTCAATTCGGGAAAGACAAACTACACCCTCGACATTATACAGGAATTCTTGACCTCCGGTATCAAGGACATTGCCATACTGGATCTTGCACCGGAAAATATTAGGGGGATCGGAGGGAAATTGATTCTCCCCGAAAATCTTGAGGTCTTCTATATGACGACAGATATCGTGGCCCCCCGTCTGATGGGAAAAAATGATGTTGAAATCCAGATGCTGGCCCGGGGAAATAAGCAGGCTATTGAAAAACTCTTTGATACGTATCTTCAGAATCCCCGGGATATCATATTTGTCAACGATATAACACTGTATCTCCATGCCGGTTCGATAGATCGCCTCACTGAAGTCATGTCGACGGCTTCCACACAGGTGGCCAATGCATACTATGGTACAACATTTCAAGAATCTTCACTATCTCGAAAGGAAAAGAAACAGGTTAATGCGTTGCTCAAACAAGCTGATATTATAATAGAATTATGAGCAGAATTTTCATGCCATCAGTACTTTTTCCCTGAAGGAACTTTTTCCTTGGCACATGATAGATTGATCATCATCTGTATTGACAGGAGCGGTTTAACCGACTTTTTGCCCTGAAAAAGAGACAGATTGTACGATGAACTCATCACAAAGATAACGTCGATTATTGAAGAATTTGTGGCCCCAGATAATTGTTGAACTGATTGAACAGTCTTCTATGATTCACCGCCGCGAACCGGGTACAATAGAGCCTCAAGTCAATGGTATTAACTGAAGGAATTCCTCACCATTGGAGGGGGACACAGAGGGCTATAATCAATTTCTCTTATTCCCCCTTTTTCTAACCCCGATAAACGGGATAAATGCTTTCACGAACTTGCTTTCTATCAGAACGCAAGTTCTAACTTATTAAAGGGGGATACAGGGGGATTGTTTTAAAAAGGGGTATTAGGGCCTAAGGTAACAACAAGAAGTTTCAGCATGTAGTAAGCAGCTACTTGAAATTCAAGGTTAAAGCCTTAGTGTTCCGAACTGTCTGTAGGAAAGCGGTTATCGCGTTTGAGGCCGTTATAATAGCTCATCACTTTTTTTACGAATTCTCTTGTTTCCGGAATTCTCGGGACGCCATTGAAAGAATCAACACTGGTCGGGCCTGCATTATATGCCGCAAGTGCAAACCTGAGATTACCATTGAAACGATTCAGGAGTTGCTTCATATAGCGGGTGCCACCCATAATGTTTTCCCAGGGATCAAAAGGATTTCTTATGCTTAGTGCCCGAAAATTTTCAGGCATGATCTGCATAAGTCCCTTTGCCCCAGCCTTTGAGACTGCCTGCGGGTTGAAATTTGACTCGACTTTCATAATAGCCTTTACCAACCGAAAATCCACACCATGCCTTCGAGCGGCTTCTCTCGCAATAGTATCGTATTTATTAACAGCCGTAGATCGCGGCGGCGTTTTCTTTCGTTCCTTGATGTAAAGTCGATATTTGGGAGATGTGGGTGTGTCGGTAAAATAATAGTGACCGTCTTTATCGATATACATATAGATGTCGGCGCAAACGGATAGAACGGTTAACCACAACAGAGATACCGCACATACTATTCCGATTACTGCGTACTTACGACCGTCATGTTCCATATGTAATGAGAGAATTTCCGTGGTATATATTTTGTTGATGCATCTTAAAACATTAACGGAAAAACGTCCAGATTTCTTTAGTAAGTTAGATATTGCTTTCTTATAGAAAGCAAGTTCGTGAAAACACTTATTCCGTTTATCGGGGTTAGAAACAAAGGATCAAAGGTAACAGGCTAATGGCTAAAGGCCAAAGGCACAAGGCAACAGCTACCCGATTCCCCAAATCCGATATTCGATACCGCCTTGCGCCTTTTGCCCTCGGCCTTTCACCATTATCATTTATCCGGCACCAACATCTGCGAAAAAAAGTAGTTGATGAGGATAAAGACACTAAAGAGTAAGGCCCGTTTGGACGAATATTATAGTATACGTATTTGCCCCGTGGTCTCTATAACTGCAGAGAGTGACCCAAAGAAGTCATCCAAAAAGTGCTAAGCATTTCAGAGCTGTAGAAAACAGGTGGTACGGTTACCATTCCTGTGACAAAAATAATATTAGCTTGACATCTGACAGGCTTTCTTCTATTTTCCAGATGGTTAAGGGGTTTTTTTAGTCTTGGTTGCCGGATATGCTCCGAATATATAATGGCAATCGTGGAGAAGCCATGATTGATGAAAATCAGACAGAATTTAGCGTGGGTCTTTCCGATGAGGAAAAAGAAGACCTTGAAAATCTGATTAAGACGTATCGTGATGAACAATTTCTTCTCTCACCGGATGCTGATCTTGAAGATATACAGAGGCAATTTGAAATCTTAACAGAACACATTACCCAAGTTTCTGAAATAATGCTGCGGTTCGATAAAAGAATGAAATCATTCTATGAGATATTTCGTCTTTCCGCCCAGAAGAGTGAGAGTACGAACGAGCGAATAGACACAATCGTGAAATATATTAAGAGTAAAACCAACCTATAGCCGGGAGTTACCATTGAACGGTCAAAAAGAGAACCAGGTAAACGTTGTCAACAGCATTATTGACGGGTCGACGTCGATAGATTCAATTGATGAGTTTAAAAACATTCTTCAAACCGCTCACGATGATCCGGCACTCCTCAAAATTTATGCCGATTTGCTCATACAAAAGAAAATGTACGATGATGCAGCAAATATCTATCGAGAGGCCGCCGAGCGTTTTGTCGATTCGGGTATGATGTTGCCCGCCATCTTCTGTAAAATCCAGGAATGGAGTAACATTAGATCGTCTGATCGTGAATGCCGGGTAATATATGCAGGTTTACGGGATATCGAATCTGATGAGATAGCCGTTTATAATTTTTTTGCGAGGATGACGTATTCCGAACTATTTGCTGTTATAGATGAATTGGAGCCGGATCATTTGCACGTGGGGGCTTTGATTAAAAAGCCGGAAGATCCGGAGAACGATATCTGTTTCGTCGTTTCGGGAGTACTAAGTGAAACAACCTATAAAGATTCTGAGGAAGAAGAAGGTGGATTTAAAAAAGTAACGGAGAATCTGACAGAAAATCATTTTCTGGGTGATATTTACCCATTTGAGGAAGAGAGAACATCCTCGTCGGTCGTTGAGGCGATTACCGATGTTGAGGCACTTACAATTTCAAAATCGGATCTGGTGCGAGTATGCAGAAAATATCCGAATATTGAATTTCTAACAATGGAATTGTGTGATACTCGTTCGGCATCGGGAGGAAGAAGAACATATCAACAGATACGGGCATCAACGAGGTATCAACTTCAGACAAAAGTAACCTTGAAGATTTTTCCGGATGAAGAGGGTACGAGTGCATTGGTTCTCAATGGTTTCACGGAAGACATTTCATTGGGTGGATCATGTATTCGCCTAGGGGAGAAATACTGGACAGGATCTCTGACCGAGATGGTGGGGAAAGATGTCAAGATACTGATCAGTGTACCGAAAGTATCGGCAGGAATTGACGCGTTAGGGACGATTGCCTGGAAGAGGGAAGTATCGTACGAAGGGAGAAAAACCGTATTAATCGGTGTCCAGTTTAAAGAAATGACGAAAGATAACTTTGAATTCTTGAAAAGACACAGCTACGTGGGTGACGGTGAACAGGATATGATCTATAGCCTGTGGGAGTCATTTGTTAAAAGTTAGCGATGGATATGGTTTCACACGAACGAAAACAGGAGACTGAAGTGGAGACGACCCCTCAAATATGGGCTGTGGGAGGAGGGAAGGGCGGAGTTGGTAAAAGTACCGTCAGCACGCTCCTTGCTTTTTGGCTGGCCCGGATGGGTAACCAAACAATTCTTATGGATGTCGATCTCGGTGGAGCGAACATTCACACCTTCATGGGAATCAAAAGTCCGCCTCGGACCTTGAACGACTTTATTGCCAAGAGATATGATTCATTGGAAGATATCTCTATAGAAACGGAAGTCGAAAATCTTCGTGTCATCTGCGGAGCCTGTGACATTCTTACCTTAGCGAATCCTCATGTTGCGCAAAAGGCAAAAATTATTCAGAATCTTCCCAAACTCAATGCAAAATATGTTGTTCTTGATCTTGGAGCTGGTACATCCTTTAACGTGCTCGATTTTTTTCTTGTGGCCCATCGAAAAATTATTGTTCTGACACCGCAACCTATTTCAATTCAGAATGCATATGCATTCGTTAGAAATGCAGTATACAGACGTCTCAGCCGTCTTTCAAGTCAACGGCCATATCTTCAAGCCCTTGTCAAAACGGCTATGGATACGAATAATGAGCTCAGGGTGAAAACCATCAGAGACCTTTATCAGGTCATCGAAGATTCACAGGGAAAGGATGTGATGGATGATCTTGAGCATGAGATTGACAAGATTCAGCCACAGGTAATCACCAATATGATTACAA
>Ga0272442_10008086_pt1 | contig 13434 bp, 10 predicted proteins | sample SSMForm2O_FD_200262 | JGI IMG/M metagenome (GOLD analysis project Ga0272442, IMG submission 200262) | Marine sediment archaeal communities from Little Sippewissett salt marsh, Falmouth, MA, United States - SSM-Form-2O | ecosystem: Environmental > Aquatic > Marine > Wetlands > Sediment ...
TGGGTCCATGCACGGATAACGTTCTTTTCCCTTGAAGGCTCCAGGTCGTCAAATTCAAGGGTCGGAATGCTGGTATAGAGGTTGTGCAGCCACATTTCCTCCCGGTCATAGAGGTGTTTCAACTGTTCCCCTCTCAGCAGGATAGGCATCATCAAATCGGTATTTGTCAGCCCGGCATGGTTGGCAGGGTAAGGAAAATTGACAGGTATTTTTGGAGGATTAATCACCATAACAATGTCACCAGCGTTCTCATTGGCAAGCAGACGATAGACATTGGGAGGAACGCCGGGATATTTACTTTGTTTGGTAAAAGAAAGCCATTCCAGATCAGTGAACCATTCTCCCCTGTAGCCGGTGTCATAGTAACGAAATACATCCTCTCCCTCATACAGGTACCTGATCTTCCCTTCTTTTTCTTCGAAAATCATCTTTCCCTCGTCCCAGTAACCTGTGACACGGTGGGAATCTTCCCGGTAAAAGGTAAAGTCAATTTCACTTTCCAGGACAATCTTCCTGGCCAATTCATCCTTTTTGGCCGGGTCCTTTAAGTAGATATTGGGATGAATCAATATTTTAAGCTCATCTCCTACGATTCTCTCAACTTCTCCTCCCTGTTCTGCATTGATAAACCGTCCGAAGGACATGCCATGGTCACAATAAAGGATGATGTTCAGATCATCCAGGTCCAATCGCTTGGTCAGACTGCCAAAATAACGGTCAAAACGGCGAATGCTGGCTTCGTATAATTCCGGTCCCATCAGATGTCCCAGGGAATCGGTGGTAAACCAATAGAATTCAATCACACCGTAAGTCTCCAGAAGTTCGGGAATATTAAGCAGGGGGAGAAATAAAAAGGTATCGAGTCCGGGGATACCATAGATAAAACAGGTTTTAGCCCGTCGGGGAACGTGGGAAAGTAATTCAAGGAAAGTCGTTGATTTAGATGTGGCTTCTTCCTTTTCCCGGTCATAATAGCCCCAACCCACGCCTCCTTCAGAATTATCGATTCCTTCTTTTAGGTGAGGAATGGCCATCTCCGTGCCTCCGGGAAACAGGCTAAGGCCATGACGGATCATGTGTCCCTCTTCGAAAACTGCCTTCAAGTTCGGTAAATCCCCTTCCTCCATATACCGGAAAAAATTCTGTGATGATACGGCATCAAGATGAATGATGAGAAATTTTGGAGATGCTTCACCTGGCATTGAGAAAATGAGTAAAAACGAAATAATAAGAAGTACAAATAATCCAGTCAAAAGTCCAGATACTTTTTCTTTTTGATAGTGCGATAGAATTGTTAATGAAACCATTTTCAAACCTTCTTTCTTTTAATAGAATGCAAAATATTTTTAGATTTATCTTATATATTGATTTCTTTGCCTTTTATCAGCTTCAACAGTGAACAAGAAAAAATATATTTTTAAAAAAACATTTCATTTTTGTTATTATAAATATTTAAAAAACCATTTTCAATAAGAATCCATGAGCTTCTTCAGGTCTGGCATTATTTTTTGGGTTGCTTCTTCTCCAAGTTTAATTAACTGTATTTTTTTTGTTTTCTCCATGTTGGTAGAAAGCGTGCCCCTATAATAGGGATCAATGACAACATCTGCTTTACTGACCGAAATCCGGTTTAACTCTTCAAGCATAATATATATTGACCGATATAAAATTGATATTACATTGTTGATTACAGGAGATTCATCATTCTGGATATTCCGCAAGTTTACACCAATAACAATATCTGCTCCCATCTCCCTAACCACATCCACAGGAACCGGTTCAATCAAACCACCGTCTACCAGCAATTTATCCTCAAACTCAAAGGGCATTGATAATCCGGGTACAGACATAGAGGCTGCTATCGCATTTGAAAGTCTGCCTTTTTCAATAACATATTTTTCCCCGGAGATCAAATCCGTCGTTACTACCTTAAAAGGGATTTTAAGATCATATTCAAAATTTGCCCGATTTGTTATTCTATCTATTTCATCTCTCAGATTTTTCCCATTTGCAAGGCCTTTCAATAAATCAATATCTATTTTGCCTTTTGATCTGCCGGCATAAAATAGAATAAACGGAATTTCATCTATTTTTTTTAGTTTTACATCTTCTCTTGGAGCCATATAATAATCAATAAAATCCAAATCGAGAGCCATTTTTTCAATTTTATCTATATCTTCCCAGAGAGCATAAAGCCCCCCAACAAAAGAACCAATGCTGGTCCCTGCAATATAATCCAACTTTATCCCTTCATCTCTCAAGGCTTTTAAAACACCAATATGAATATAAAATCTTCTTCCGCCTTCTCCCAATGCCAATCCAATTTTGGGAGAAGCATAAGAGGAAGAAAAAACAGATAAACAGATTAATATGGATATAATAGTAATTTGTAATCCCTTTTTTAAATTTTTCATGACACCTAAATTTTGGATTGTTTTCAACCCGAAATTTTATTTGTTTTTTTCTTTTTCTTCTTTTTTCATTTTTTTCCATACTGCCAAAGCTTCCTCTGAATTGGATACCTTGATATTTCCAAAAACATGAGGATGTCTTCTGGTAAATTTTTCAATAGCACCGGCAAGTACATCAGAATATGTAAATAAACCTTTTTCCTTTGCGATTTCAATTTTCATCAGAATAACCATTAAAAGGTCGCCTAATTCTTCACATAAATTTTCCATGTCTTCCGCTTTAACAGCATCAGATACCTCTCTTGCTTCTTCGATAATATTTGGAGCTAAGCTTTTCAAAGTTTGTTTTCTATCCCAAAGACAACCCTCAGGCCCTCTTAATTTAGATATAATAGAAATCATTTCTGCAAATTGTTCCATTTCTTTTCTGTACATTATTTCCTCCATCTTTAAGTAATTAACCGGTATCATTTATCATTGATTAAAGTCAAATTCGAAATAGCCCATTTTATTAGTTGATGAGTAGAGTTTTTCAGTTTTCAGCCATTAATTTTCGTTCACGAAAAGAGGCAAGTCATCCGGATTTATCCATCTAGCGATATAGGTATAAAAAAACTGGTATTTAGTTTTTTGTTATCGTCTTGCAATAGCGAGAGTCATAAGCTGGGACCTATTCTCAGTCACAGTTATTACACTACTCAGTTTTCATTTTGCTTTTTAAAAATAATAAAATAATAAAGTTGAATCTTAGAATAATTTTGAACGAATTATGCCATGATAAATGGCTTGCCAAAATAAAAAGTGTCTATTTGTGCTTTTTAACTAATTCACCAGTCAATTAACTTACTATTTTGTTTTTTTTAATTCTATCATAAATTCTTTTAAAAACTTTAATATTTCTGAATTTTTTATATCAGAAATATTCATTTCGAATATACCCTTATTTGTACTATGTTCATCGTCTATCCTTTTTTTATACATAAAGGGTAATCCTGATATTTTTTTATCCATTTCAGAACTATTCTTGTAGCGAAAAATTAATTTATTCTCATCAACCGTCATGGAATGGATGGATAATTGTTGAAGATATATTTTTAACCATATCGTTCCCAATAAATTTTCTACTTCATGGGAAAATATACCATATCTGTCTCTTAATTCATCCTTGACCTCTTCCAATTCCTCTATTTGATCAATTCGAGCTAATTTCTGATAAATCATTACCCTCTGTTCCAAGCTCGGAATATATTTTTCGGGAATATAAGCATCCATTTTGATTTCTATCGAAGAGGAGTCACTCACCTTTTTCGTCTTACTTACTTGTTCGAGGGTATCCATTTCCTTTAAATCATTAATCGCTTCTTCCAGTAAACTACAATAGAGATTAAATCCAATCTCAGCCACAAATCCATGCTGTTCCTTTCCCAACAAATTACCGGCTCCCCGAATCTCTAAATCTCTCATAGCCAATTTAAACCCGGAACCTAAATCGTTAAACTCCTTAATAGCTTGCAATCTTTTTCTGGCTGTTTCAGAAATAGTACCTAACTCAGGGTAAAGAAAATAGGCATAAGCCCTTCGGTCTGTTCTTCCGACTCTTCCCCTTAATTGATAAAGTTGTGAAAGGCCAAATCTATGGGCATTATCAATAATAATCGTATTAACATTCGGAATATCCAATCCAATCTCAATGATAGTCGTACAAACAAGTATGTCATATCTTTTTTCTAAAAAATCAATCATAACATCTTCAAGCTCTTCTTCGGCCATTTGTCCATGGGCAATGCCGATTTTTGCCGACGGAATCATTCGGTTTAATTCCCGGGCAATTTTATAAATACTCATTACCCGGTTATGCACGAAATATATTTGACCTTCTCTATCCAATTCCCTTCTTACTGCGTCAATAATAACACGATTATCTCTTTTGGAAATATAAGTGGCAACCGGAAATCTATTTTCAGGTGGCGTACTAATGACACTCAAATCTCTTGCTCCGATAAGCGACATATGCAAAGTGCGGGGAATAGGTGTTGCAGTTAGGGTAAGAGAATCGATATTTTCTTTCATCTTTTTAATTCGTTCTTTGTGTAAGACACCAAAACGTTGTTCTTCATCAACAATAAGCAATCCCAAGTCTTTAAATTCAACATCCTTTTGAACCAAGCGGTGAGTTCCAATAATAATATCAACCTTTCCTTTTTGTAGTTTTTGCAATATATTTTTTTGTTCTTTTTTGCTCCTAAAACGGGAAAGCATATCTATATTGACAGGAAATGCATTCATTCTTTCACTAAATGTATCATGATGCTGTTGAACCAGTATCGTCGTTGGTGCTAAAATTGCTACCTGTTTTCCGTCCATCACTGCTTTAAAGGCTGCTCTCATGGCAATTTCCGTCTTTCCATAGCCCACATCCCCACAAACCAGTCTCTCCATTGGCCTTGCAATTTCCATATCGGATTTAACCTCTGAAAGAGCCTTTAACTGGTCAACCGTTTCTTCAAAAGGAAAGGACATTTCCAGTTCTTGTTGCCAGTTGTTATCAATAGAAAAAGCAAAACCTTTTACTTTTTTTCTTGCAACGTATAATAGATAAAGTTCTTGGGCCATTTTTTTAATAGACCTCTTAACTCTTTTTTTTGTATTTCCCCAGGACACACCTCCCAAGCGGTGTACTTTTGGGGTTTTGTCTTTCATCCCAACATATTTATGCACTAAATTGAATTGATCGACCGGCACAAAAAGCTTATCACCTGACGCATATTCTATAAAAAGATAATCCTGTTTGATGCCTTTAATATTCTTGTTGATTACACCACGATAAATTCCCACCCCATGATCAACGTGAACAACATAATCATCGGCCGAAATATCCATGATCGTCTTCAGTGCCAAACTTTTATGCGTTGCTAATCGGACTCTTTTTTTTCTTTCTTTTCCAAATATTTCGTTATCTGTAATTAAAAATACTTCTGGACTGAACAATCTAAATCCACGACTGAAATATCCAAAAGTTATGAAAATATTACGCTCTCCAATGTCATATTTTTCCATATTATTCAGTACATATTTTTTTACTCCTCTTTCTTCAAGGATCTCTGCAAGCCGTTTGGCCCGACCTTCATTCTTTGCAAAAATAATAATATTTTTTTTATTTCCCTGCCATTCTCGAATATCTTTAGTCAGCAAATCCAGATTTCCAAAATAAGAATTGATCTCTTGAGTTTTAAAAAAAAATGTTTTCTTCTTCCCCAGCTTACTATTTTTATTTTTTATATTTTTTTCTGGGAAATAACTAAAATTCAAGGCATTATTCTTCTTTAAATATTGAGATACTTCCGGCCAGAAAATAAAATAAGTAGCAGGAGGGAGTAATGAATCACCTAAATCCTTTTTCTTTTCAAAATAGATACCATCCATCTCTTCCTGGAATTCCTCAATTTTTTCTTTTATTTTTCTCTTTTCCATGGAAATGATGGTAGCATCGAGAGGAAGATAATTAAAAAGAGTACTGTAATGATCGTTGGAAACTGCCTCATTCGCCAATTTTTGAAAAGGGAAAAGTTCATAGCTACCCATTTTTTCCAGCGACCTCTGGGTAGACGGACTAAAATATCGAAGTGATTCTATTTGGTCACCAAATAATTCCAATCTAATCGGATTTTCACTGGCAATTGGAAAAAAATCAACAATCCCTCCGCGAGAACTAAATTCGCCAATCTCTTCTACAATTTCTACAGAACGATATTTCTGCTCAACAAGCATTTGTATCAAATCGTCTTTCTTGAGAAGGCTTCCTACCTGTAATGTCCAGCTAGATTTCTTAAAGGATTTCGGAGAGGCTAATTTGGGCAACAAAGCTTTAATGTCCGCAATCAGCACTTTATTCCTGTTATTCTTTGCTTTTGAATACAAAGCAAGTTCTTTTAATGTATTGATTCTTTTCTGGACAATCTGGGGATCCGGGGCAATATCTTCATAGGGAAGAACATCAAAAGATGGAAAAAGCAAAACATCTGTCCTGTTAGCAGAGGAAGCACCTAAGAAGGTATGCATGTCCTGGTAGGTTCTTAAGGCGTGCTCCTGGGTGTCCGTCACGATTAAAAACATTTTTTCTGACTTATGATTCAATGCAGAAATAAGCATGGAAGTTGCACTTTCATTTAAGCCTAAAATGTCTATATCAAATTGATTGTCTTTTTTTATTATTTTTATTATCTCTTTGAATGGTTCAGATTGATTCCACAAAGATAATATTCCAGATAAACGCATCTTGCTGCCCTTCTATTCGGATAGTGAGTCAGTTTAAATAAGATAGAAATCAAATGATTCGGCCTGTTATATAAACTATGCTCATTCATCACCAAATCGATAGATCAACTAAGCAAAATTTACTAACGTGCCAATATTTTAGCCAAATTATAAATATTTGGATTAATCTGCTTCTTTTTGCTTAATACTTTTTTTAATTCAATTGCTTCAATATTATTTCCATTCAATCCTACCATTTTAGAATGTTCATCTTTGAGAATGTATTCTACCGAAGCAGCACCCAACCGACTAGCCAATAATCTGTCGAAAACACTGGGAGATCCTCCTCTTTGAAGGTAGCCCAAGATGGTAACACGGGTTTCAAAACCAATTTTATCCTTTAGATAATGGGCAATTTCATAAGTCTTGTCCACGCCTTCTGCTACCACGATAATACAATGTGCTTTTCCCCTTTGATACCCCTTTTTCAATTTTAAGCTTATATCCTGTAAATTGTAATCTGTTTCGGGAATAATAATTTCTTCAACACCGCCGGCTATGCCACTGATCAAAGAAAGATATCCGGAATTTCTACCCATGACTTCAATAATGAAAGCCCTTCGATGCGAAGAAGCTGTATCCTTTATTCTGTCTATTGCTTCCACTATAGTATTCAAAGCGGTATCAACCCCTATTGACATATCCGTCCCACATAAATCATTATCAATTGTCGCAGGTATCCCTATGGTCTTCACGCCTAACAGACTCAAGTCAAGTGCACCCCTTAGCGTGCCATCGCCTCCAATGGTTACAAGTCCATCGATTTCATTTTCTTTCAATTTTTTCAAAGCAATCTCAAGACCCTCTTTTGATTTAAACTTTTCAGAACGTGAGGTTTTTAAGAAAGTACCTCCTCTTTGAATAATTCCTCCCACAGAACTAAGATCCATCGGAACGAATTTACCCTCCATTAATCCTCTATAACCATTTTCAATTCCCCAAACATCCAACCTATAAGATATTCCTGTCCTCACAACAGCACGGATTGCTGCGTTCATTCCCGGACAATCGCCTCCGCTACTAAGAACCGCTATTCTTTTCATTTTTGGCACCTCTCTATTAACTGATCGTAAATAGTGTATTCGTAAAAATGAAAGATGATAAAATTCATCAACTCATCGGTGAATCATAAAACCAGCCAACCAAACAAGTCACTACATCAACATTGTATCGAATTGACTTGGTTTTGTCCAAAAAAAGAGGCATGCTGCAAAGCATGCCTCTTTCCTCCTGGTTTCAGGACTAAATACTATTTAATTTTTCAATTTTTAATCCGTTTATATAGGATCAAACTAACTCTTGCTATTGCACTCAATTTTTTTATTATATTCTCGCATCGCTTCATCAAAACCATTTATAAGAATTGACTTGATTGCATCCGAAGAGAATGCAACAATCTTATCCAACTTTTCCCTCTCATCTTTTTTAAAGCGGGAAAGAACATAGGCAGATTGTTCAATTCCGGATTCGACTGGAATTTTACCAATTCCAAGTCTTAATCGTGGAATATCTTCAGCGCCCATATACTGAATAATGGATTCGATGCCATTGTGCCCTCCCGAGCTTCCTTTGGTGCGAATCCTCATTTGTCCAAGGTTTAAGGATAGATCATCGTATACTACAAGCAAGTCACTATGCGGTATCTTGTAATAAGATGTTATTTTTTTTACTGCCTTGCCACTCAAATTCATATAGGTCTGTGGTTGAACAATGAGAATTTTTTGATGATTAAAAGTACCCCGGGCTATCATTGAATGGTACGATTTGATTCTTTTAAATCCTATTCCTAAAACATTAGCAAAATATTCTACTGCCATAAAACCGATATTATGTCGGGTAAATTGGTATCTTACGCCCGGATTTCCTAACCCAATGACAACTTTCAAATAACCACACCTTTTTAATTTTACTTATCTTCTTTGGTTTCAGAGGGTACTTTATCAGCCTCTAGCCCCTCAGCTTCTTCACTTTCAGCTTCTTCAGCAGTGACTTCTTCCTTTGATGGATGCATCACTGCAACAATATTTTTGTCTTTATCGGTAAGCATTTTAACTCCTTTTGGAACCTCAATATCTCCGACACTAATATGATCACCGACTTCCAGATTGGTAATGTCCAGACGAAATGCATTTGGTACCGCCGAAGGCAAGCATTCCACTTCGACTTCACGTGTATCGAAATCCATGATCCCACCATCTTTTACACCCTTTGATTCACCAACCAATTCTATGTTTACCCGTATGGTTAGCTTTTCCTTTAGCGTGACACCATAAAAGTCAACATGAACAATCTGTTTCTTTAAAGAATTGTATTGAAAATCCTTAATCATGGCTAACCGCTTATTTTTTTCTTTTCCCTCAATAATTTCTAAGTTAATTAGGGAATGCCTTTGATGGGTCAACAGTTTATTCAGTTCTTCTCTTTTTATTTTGAGCAGTAAATTCTCTTTATCGTGGGGAGAATATAATACTCCGGGAACCATTCCTTCTTTCCTTGTTTTTCTGTTGGCTCCTTTCCCGGCTGTATTTCTTAATTCTACTTGTAACTTTGCTTTATCCATTTTATAGACCTCCGTCCTTATATCTTATTATTTTATTTTATTTTCAGATGAGCGCAAAATCAATGATGAGTTATTTTCATTTTGATTAATGATACTCAAAAGATCTTTTTCCACGTTGTCTTTTGGTTCTTCATTTATTTGTCAAAATCGAGTGATTCTAAAAAAAATATCATGCATCCCTAAACAATGTACTAACCGATCTATTAGTGTGTATCCTGTCAATCGCCTCGGCAAATATTTTTGCTACAGACAAAACTGTAATACCGTTTAAATTGCTATCGTTATAAACCGGAATAGTATTCGTTACGATTATTTCCTTAAATAGGCCTTCTTTTAACGATGATTCAATCCTTTGTTTGGCAGGACCGGCAAATACCGGATGAGTTGCGCAAACATAAATTTCTTTTGCACCGGCTCTCATTAGGGCTTGACCCCCTTTGATGATGGAACCCGCGGTATCAATAAGGTCATCGATTAAAATAACTATCTTATTTTTTACATTTCCAACAATATGCATCACTTCTACATTATCCGAAGATGGCCTATATTTATCTATAATAGCAATGGGCTTGGAGAGATGGCCGGAAAATTCTCTTGCTCTCGCTGTCCCGCCAACGTCAGGTGAAACAACCACAACATTATCCAAATCTTTTTGCTTGATATAATCCGATAAAATAGACACTGCTTCTAATTGGTCAACCGGGATATCAAAAAAACCTTGAATCTGACCGGCATGCAGGTCCATCGTTAATACACGGTTCGTTCCCGCAGAAACCAATAAATTTGCAATCAACTTCGCGGTAATAGGTTCTCGAGGCTGAGTTTTCCTTTCCTGGCGTGCATATCCGTAATAAGGAATCACTGAAGTAATTCTCCCCGCAGAAGCTCTTCTTAATGCATCTACTATAATTAGCAGCTCCATAATATTTTCATTACAGGGAGAACAGGTAGGTTGTACAATAAATATATCTTGCCCACGCACACTTTCTTTTATTTTCACTTTAATTTCATTATCCGCAAATCTTGAAACAGTTGCTTGCCCCAAGGGCATTTTTAGGTGACCACAAATCTCTTGTGCTAATTTCTTATTGGCATTTCCCGCAAAAATCTTTATTTTTCTTTCTTCGTCAGGCACCAAAGTCTATCATCTCCTCTTTTTGAATAATTTCATTGCTCACTTTTTGTATTTTTATTTTTTTTCCAATTTAATATATTTTTCTGCCGTGAACGCGCTATCGCCAAACTGTCTTCAGGAATATCTTCAGTTATGGTCGACCCAGCTCCCGTATAAGACCCTTTTCCCAATTTTACAGGAGCTACCAGGGCATTATTGCTTCCAATAAATACATTATCTTCTATAATTGTTGCATGCTTATTTCTACCATCGTAATTACAGGTTATCGTACCAGCGCCAATATTTACATTTTTTCCTAATTGAGCATCTCCTAAATACGTTAAATGTGATGCTTTGCTCCCTTTGCCTATGATGCTTTTTTTAACTTCTACAAAATTTCCAATCTTCACATTCTGCTGAACAATTGTTCCTGGTCGAAGATGAGAATAAGGACCAATTTTTACATGATCTTTTATTTCGCATTCCTCGATTACCGAAGACCAAACTTTTACTTCATTTCCAAGCCGTGAATTAATAATGTGTGAATTGGGTCCTATTTCACAATGGCTTCCGATTTTTGAATGATCCTGAACAATCGTAAAAGGATAAACCGTTGTATCTCTTTTTATTTGAACTGTTTCTTCAATAAAAGTGCTTGCCGGATCAATGATGGTTACGCCTTTCATCATGAGACGATGCAATATTTGTTGGTTCTTTCTTTGCGCTGCGCTGGCCAAATCTACGCGGGTATTAATTCCCAACATTTCTGAATAATCTTCAAGGATAATATTTCCGATCTCAATACCTTCCTCCATTAGAATCCTTATTGCATCAGTTAAATAATACTCTTTTTGTTTATTGTTCGGAGTAATTTTTTCCAATATCTGAAAAAGCGTATTTTTTTCAAAACAGTAGATGCCTGCATTGACTTCATTAATTTCCTTTTGACCATTGCACAAATCTGCTTCTTCAACTATTTTTGTTATTTTACCCTTGTCATTTCTAATAATTCTTCCATAACCAGCGGGATGTTCTAGGATGGCTGAAATAATACTGCAGGAATGCTGATGTCCTCGATGATAATTTAAAAATTTTTTCAAGGTATGGTTAGTTAAAAAAGGTACATCCCCTGACAAAATTAATACATTTCCATTGAAGGATGTTAGCAATTCTTTGCTCTGGAGAACTGCATGACCGGTTCCTAATTGCACCGACTGTACGGCATATTCCATGTCATTGCCTATTAATGACTTCACGCTGTCTGCGCCATGACCGACAATGACAATCTTTTTATTTAGGGTAAGCTCACTTAGTGTCTCTAACACATAGTTAAGGATAGGTTTGCCGGCAATTTTATGAAGAACTTTGGGTAAGTCGGAATTCATCCTTTTACCTTTGCCACCTGCCATAATGACCACAGCAGTATTTTTCATTATCTTACCTCCAATCAAACCATATATCCTGAGAAATAGTATAAATTTGCTTTATTTGCTTTCATATCATAACATATTTTGGAAAAATCACCAATATCTCAAAATCATAATTCATTTATCTCTATAAGATTAAATCTTTTCAAGGTTCAACAAGCATTATTATCGATTTATTATCTTTATTACTGTTTTCTTTAGGAAAGTTGTTTGCGCTGAAATAAAAATTCAAGCCAGACTTTTGGTCTGACTTTTTTAAATGTCTATTTTTATTATAATTAAAAAATGGCTGGGGCGGAAGGGTTCGAACCTTCGAATGCGGGATCCAAATTCCCGTGCCTTACCACTTGGCTACGCCCCAAACCTGATTCTTTTTAGAAATTAATAAAATATCTTATAATGCAGTTTCATCCGATGATGTTTCTATTTTCTCATTAGAGGCTTCTTCCATTTCTTTATGGTATACTTCTAAAACTGCTTTTTGAATCATATCCCTAACTTCGGTATTAATCGGATGTGCAATATCCTTATGATCGCCATTTGGGAGTCGCTTGCTCGGCATCGCTACAAACATACCCTTATTGCCATCAATGACACGTAAATCATGAACAACGAAGGAGTCATCAAAAGTAATGGATACATATGCTCTTAATTTTCCCTCAGTTTCTATTCTTCTAAGTCTAACATCTGTGATATTCACTTAATACACCGCCTTTTTGTTTTTTTATAAAACTTGTTTATTTGTAATTGAATTAGATTGCTTATATGTTTTTAATAGGTCATGCAACTAAAAGTTGTCCAAAAATACACTTTAACTTTATTCAACAACCTCCTAACAATTTGATTTTATTATCTCTTCCAGATTTTTACATTCTCTCTACCTCCCTGTTTGGTAGATTCATAATATAAACAAAAAATAAACACAGCTAATTAAAAGCTGTGTTCTGGAATAGATTATTTACATATCGAAAGAGATTTTCTATAAAAAAACAATTTTCTGTTTGTAAGACCAATAATGTTAATAATTGTCACGATCCGATTCCTACTTATTGATGTTATTTCGCTACAAAATTATAACATGAAGATTTTTTCTTGTCAAAATAATCTTATATTGCTCATTATTTCTTTTAGAGCATTATATTTCTCTTATTTCTACCCAAAACCATATCAATTATTTTGTTTTTATTGCAGAAAATGGTAAGGCACGAGGTGTAAATTGCTATTAGTTTGCCATCTGTCCATTAAATCGAAACTATCTAAAAATTTACCATTTCTTTATTTATTGCTTTTATGGATTTCCAACAAAGTTAGATTTATTTATTTTCCCCTTCAATGCACGACTCAACTGACCGAATTCTTCTATAGAGAGGGTTTCAGCTCTACGATCCTTGCCTATTCCATTTCTCTTTAAGCTTTCTTCTATTATGATTTTATCAATTTTTCCATCAAAATAATTTCCCAGTGAATTGAGAATTTTTTTTCTTCTTTGTTGAAAAGAAGCTCGAACAATTTCAAAAAATAATTTTTCATCCTCCACATTTATTTGTGGATTTTCTAAAATTTGCATTTTTATAATCATGGAATTCACCTTTGGTTTAGGATAAAAAA
>Ga0272442_10008087_pt1 | contig 13434 bp, 10 predicted proteins | sample SSMForm2O_FD_200262 | JGI IMG/M metagenome (GOLD analysis project Ga0272442, IMG submission 200262) | Marine sediment archaeal communities from Little Sippewissett salt marsh, Falmouth, MA, United States - SSM-Form-2O | ecosystem: Environmental > Aquatic > Marine > Wetlands > Sediment ...
CCATTGTTGGTAAAGGCGATTCAACTTCAACACATTCCAATGATGCAAGTGTCACATTAACTATTGCGGCAGAGGATGCAACCAGTGGTTTATACCAGATGATGATAGCTAACTCAATAACGTTTAGTGGAAGAAGTTGGGAAACCTATGACACCTCAAAAGAATGGACACTTACTTCAGGAGATGGAGTTAAAACAGTGTATCTAAAAGTCAAAGATAACGCAGGATTAATTGCAACAGTTGTGTCTGACAATATAACCCTTGATACTACTGCTCCAACTAGCTTAACAATTGCAATAAACTCAGATCAACAATACACAAACTCAACAAATGTAACACTTACTCTGTCTGCTACAAACGCCTCAAAAATGCAGTTTAGCAACAATGGATCATCGTATTCATCATGGGAATCCTATACAACATCAAAAAGCTGGGCTTTAAATTCTGGAGATGCTACAAAAACGGTTTACTTTAGAGCAAAAGACACTGCTGGAAACAGAGCATCAAACGAAACAGATACAATAACTTTAGATACAACAGATCCAACCATATCACTTACAACTGCAAGTGGAATATCACAAACATCAGCAACAATAACCTGGACAACAAATGAAGCAACAACAACACAAGTTGAATACGGAACGACAACCTCATATGGTTCAAATACAACATTAAATTCAACAAAAATTACTAGTCATTCCCAAACAATTACTAGCCTTACAGGAGGAACAACCTACCATTATAGAGTTAAATCAAGAGACAGTGCAGGAAATCTAAAAACAGGATCAGATAAAACCTTTACCACACAATCAGGTGCAGACACAACAGCTCCAGCTGCAATTCAAGGATTAACAGTTTCAGAAGTAGCAGATGCTGAGGAAACACTGCTTTTAAGTTGGAATGAATCATCAGAAGATGACTGGTCAGCATACAAAGTATATCGAAGAACATCTTCTTTTACAAACGTAACCGCATCAGGAGTTTCACTTCTCTCCACAATTACATCAAGCAAATCTACAACAACATATGAAGATGAAACAGCAACCGATGATACAACATTTTACTATGCAGTAACTGCAATTGACACAGCAACACCTCCAAATGAAAACCTAACAGTTACAAGCCAATCAGGTCTCTCCTATGATAATAAAGCACCAACTACAACCGACAATATAAACCCAAGTTGGTACACAACTGAAAAAACCATAATTTTAACAGCTACAGATGGCGGAAAAGGTGTTAACAAAACATATTACACTACAGATGGAAGTAATCCAACTAACTCATCAAATATCAACCGAACTCAATATACTGTACCATTTTCTTTAACCGATGGAAGCTATACAATAAAATATTACTCATACGATCTTAATTCAACACCAAATGTGGAAAGTACCACAACAGTAACTTTCAAACAAGATATTGAAACGCCAGAAACAGATAATGATGCACCATCTGGATGGCAAAACACCTCTGTATCGGTAACATTAAGTTCAACTGACAATACAAGTGGTGTGAGTGCAATTTATTATACAAAAGATGGAAGTGATCCTACAACTGCTTCAACACAATACACAACAGCTATTCTATTATCTACGGATGGAACAAAAACACTTAAATATAGAGCAAAAGACGTAGCTACAAATCTAGAATCTATAGAAACCGCGACAATTTATATTGATGCAACACCACCTACATCAAGTATACAAGCACTTTCAACATATAGTACTTCACCGATAAACGTTTCATGGTCAAGCTCTGATGTAACTAGCGGAGTAAAAAACGTTACAATCCAATATAAAAATGGTACTGAAGAATGGACAAATTGGCTGACAAATCAAAGTGGTTCAGGATACTCCTCTTTCACCGGATCAACTGGTTACACATACTACTTTAGATCTATAGCATATGACAATGCAAACAACCAAGAAACAGCTGGATCTGCAGACACATATTCAACAATTCTATCAAGTACTCTTTCAGTTCAAATTACCTCTCCCTCAGATGATGATGGTGACGATTGGATTTATGTAAAAGAAAATGTTACTTTTGCAGGAACCGCCTCTGGACCTAATTTTCACAAATACTGGTTAAACTATACAGCAGATAATGAAAACTGGACAAATATCGCTAATTCAACCACGCCCGTAGGTCGTAACACCCTAGGCACTCTTAATACACTAGCTCTAGATGATGGCAACTACACAATCCTTCTTATTGCTTATAATACAACAGGAGTAAACAACTCAGTTAATATCACAATAACCGTGGATAATACTGCACCAATAATTGAAACCGAACTATCAGCAAGTGTGACCTCCAACTCAGCAATCATTACTTGGACAACAAATGAATCTGCAAATAGCACAGTTGAATATGGTTCAAATACATCATACGGAACCAACTCAACCAGCGACACATTTACTACATCTCATTCAATAACGCTAACAAGTCTAACGGCGAGTACGACATATCATTATCGTGTACTCTCCCATGACAAAGCAGGAAATAGAGTGAACTCATCAGATGCTACATTCACTACTTCTGCATCAACATCAGGTGGTGACGGAGATGGCGATGGAGACGGAGACGGCGATGGAGATTACGGTGGCGGATTAACTCTAGTCACAGACGAAGACCCTGAAATTTCAGAAATATATCACGAACCAACTACAGTGACCAGTAGTGATTATGTATCGGTGTATGCAACTGTAACTGATGACAACATCGTATCTTCTGTAACATTGCATTGGAACGATGAATCCTCTCATTCAAAATCAATGAGTCGAACTACAAATGATATATACACAGCAAAAATTGGGCCATTTGCAGGAGATTCTACAGTTACTTATTACATAGCAGCAACAGATAATGCATCACAAACAATAAACTCTGACGAATATTCATTTTCAGTTTCAGACACACAAGGGCCAACAATAACAGTTAACAATCCTAAATCTGGTACAACAGTTTATGACAACACCCCAACAATCAAAGTAAGCTACCGTGATCCCAGTGGAATAGATACAACAAGTATTATATTAACAGTTGACGAAGTTACCGTATCACCATCAGCCTCAACCTCATCAGTAAGCTACACCCCAACAACACCATTAAGCTATTCAACTCACATCACAACAATACAAGTTTCAGACACCCTTGGTAATTCTGCATCAGAACAGTGGTCATTTACCATTGAAAAACCAGAGTCAATAGCTGAAGAAACTGTAGGTGACATTGAAGAAGACGAAGAAGTCGACGTTGAGCCAGAAAACAAAGAAGAAACGGGAATCGACGAAATCAAATTTACTGCAACATCTACACTTACAGGGGTAACAGTTACCGTGGCAAAACTTGAAAAGCAACCAGCAACAATTACAAAAACACCCACAACAAAAACAGAAGAAAAAGTATACAAATATCTTGATATAGTAGTAACTGCAGAAGAAGAAGATGTCAAAGAAAAACTCCAAGATATAACAGTGTCATTTAAAGTAGAACTAGCATGGATTGTAGAAAATAACTTGGATAAAGAACTCATTAAACTTAGAAGATATAACGATGAACTAAGTGAATGGGAAACAATGGAAACAACATATACCCAAGAAGACGAAACCTATGCATACTACCAAGCAGTATTACCTGGATTTTCAACGTTTGCAGTTGTTGGAAGTGAAGTAGTAGAAATCGAAGAAGCACCTACAAAAAATCTTGGTATACCTTGGATTGGAATTATCATCGGAGTTATCGCAGCTATAATCATAATCGTAGTAATACTCATTAAAACAGGATATATCTACTTCGAAAAAGAACAAATATACGAAGACGACAAAGAAAAATAAAAATTCTTTTCTCTTTTTTTTTATTTTTTTTATCCTTTGAGCGAAAGATTTATAAAAAGAAAATAATAACAGGGTTAATACGGGGTAGGCTAATTTATGCAAAAAAATCCAAGGAATTTGTCCCATGCCAGAATATTGATTTGTTTTTTAGTTAGTTTTATATTTATAATTTCAACTATTTCAGCTCAAATCGGGAATCAAAATCAGTATTCAAATGTTCTTAATACCACAGTTGTAAATATATCCCCACCGAGTCAAGTTGTATATCCTAATCAAGCTTTTATTGTAGAAGTTTATGTGACGCCACATGTTCCAATTAATGCGGTTTCTTTTGATTTGTTTTCTTTTAACCCAACATTAGTTCAAGCTCAGTTAGTAAGTGAGGGAACGTTATTTGAAGATGCTCAAAGCTCATTTTTTAATCCTGGTGATATTGATAATGTAGTAGGTGAAATAACAAATGTTTATGGCCTGTCGGTTCCAGCAACCTTTACAACGATTGAGGCTGGGATTTTTTGTACAGTGGAATTTACTGCACTTCAAGAGTTAGGACTTTCTGATTTAATGTTAGACGTTGTAAAAGTTTCTGATGAATCTGGTGGTGCTGTTGAAATTTCTGTTTTTGATGGTATAGTCACAGTTAATTTAACGAAAAATGATCCACCTACAGTGATAGATGAGTATCCGTTGAATGGGGCTTTAGATGTTCCTTTGGATTTATCAGAGGTAAGTATTGTTGTTGAGGATATTGAGGGAGATATTTTTGATTGGAGTATTGAAACCAGTCCTAATGTTGGAAGTGTTTATGGTTCTAATGATGTTAATGGCACAAAAGTCTGTAGTATATCTGGTTTAGATTTTGAAACTACCTATACATGGTTTGTAAATGCAACAGACGCTGAGAGTGATCAGTGGAGTCGTAAAGTTTTTACGTTTACCACGCGAGATACATCTAATTATCCGCCATTGAAACCTGTGATTTCTGGCCCTTCTATGGTTAAACCTGGAAAAAAGCAAGTTTTTTTTGCTGAAACTTCTGATCCTGAAGGTGATGATCTTTCTTATTGGTTTGATTGGGGTGATGGAAGTGATAGTGGCTGGACTGAATATATTTCCTCTGGATTTGAGGTTAATCGATCTCATTTGTGGGAAGTCGATGGATCATATGATGTTCGTGTCAAAACAAGGGATGTGTATGGTGCTGAAAGTGACTGGTCAGATCCATTAACTGTTAATGTTTCAAAGCTTGTTTTGATCAACAATATTCAGACAGGGTATTTTTATTTTTTTAATATTTCTTGGGCGTATATGTATCTGTTAGATATTCTTGATATTTCTATGGTTATTGATGTTGAATTGACTATTGATGCATCTGTTTTAGGTTCTGTGTCCCACGTTGAATTTCAAGCATATAATATTCTTTTTGATGAGGTAACAATTGAGTATGATTATAATATGTCTGATGGATGTATGTGTGGTTTTAATACAAGTAATGTATCACGTGGTCTTTATGAGATTCAACTGACCGCTTTTGATTCTGAGAATAATGAGATTGATTATGATTCGTTGCCTTTGGTGTTGTTTTTTGATTTTAAACAAGGATATTAAAATATTTGGTTTTTAGAAGTATCCTTTTTTGTAGAAAAACACTATGGCACTAATTATAATCAGAGCATTTATAATTATTATGATTAATGTCCAAGGTATATCTATTGATGTCATGTTGGATTGTTCATAGTCTATTGCTGCAATACTTTCCGTTGTTGGATCATATTGATAGTCCCAATTTCCATCTCCATCAAGGTCTATGAAATAATGTTCTTTAGTATCTTGTTGAACTTGTGTTTCTTCACCTAAAGTTTCATCATAAAATAAATCATAAATTCCATCACCGTCTGCATCAATGAGATATCCTGTGATTTCATCTTTTATTAGATGAGAATCAATGTAAATTGTGGTGGTATTTTGTGTTGTTTCGTTGTTTGCATCCATTACAGTTACTATGATGTCATATCGTCCTGCTTGAGTCCATGAATGGTTTTGTATGGATGATGTACCATTACGTAAAAAATCTGTAATTGTTAACTCTGTTCTATCATCCCAGTCAAATGTATACGATATGGTATCATTGTCTGAGTCGGTTGTTAATGCAGTAAAAGTATAAGATGTATTAGTAGTTCCCTGAGCGGGTCCTGTTATTTTTGGTGAATTTGGTGGTTGATTTGCAGCACAATTAGCTATCAATAGTAAACCGATACAGAAGCAAAACATCAATATAAAAATTGGAAAAAATTTATTTCGTTTCATTTCATCCATCGTCACCTAAATCTTTAAATAAAATAACAATAATTTGTTTATAAATACTCTCTTTTGATTGTTAAAAAAGTTATACTACATTATTTTCCTTATTATTTATATACCAATTAAATATTCTAGAAAAATAAAGAAATAAGATGGGGGAGAAATATCGATGGAAGATGTAAAAATAATACCTATTGAGATAGAAAAATCAGAGGAAATAAATTTTATTTTAGGACAAACTCATTTTATTAAATCTGTTGAAGATATTTATGAGGCAATGGTAAGCTCAGTTCCTAGCGGAAAGTTTGGTGTTGCTTTTTGTGAAGCAAGTGGTGCATGTAAAATAAGAATTGAAGGAAACGATGATGATTTAAAGAAAATGGCTGAAAAAAACGCGGAAAAAATTGGTGCAGGACATACATTTATAGTTTTTATGAAAGATTGTTTTCCATTAAATGTGTTAAATTCTATTCAGAATATTCCTGAAGTCTGCAATATTTTTTGTGCAACGGCAAATCCAACAAAAGTTGTAGTAGCTGAATCCAATCTTGGAAAAGAGGTTGGTAGAGGAATTCTTGGCGTAATTGATGGATTTAAACCAAAAGGTGTGGAAAACAAAGAAGATTTAAATTGGCGTAAGGATTTTCTTAGAAAAATTGGTTACAAACTTTAAAGTGTTTTAGTGCCCGTATTTTCCTATAAGCGGTACGAAAACACAGCCGCCTAAATCATTTGTTTTTATTGTTTTTGTATTTTTTTTTAAAAGTATTAGTGAGCAAGTCATTTCACCTATGGGTACCAATAGTTTACCGGGGTCTTTTAATTGTTCTATCAGAGGAGGTGGAATATCTGGTGCTGCACAAGTGACGTATATCCTATCATATGGTGCAAAATCTTCAAGTCCCTTTGATCCATCTCCTATGTGGACGGTAACATTGTTTATGTTTGCATTTTTTAGGTTTTTTTCTGCAAAATGAGCAAGCTGTGTGTGTCGTTCCACAGTGTAAACATGGCCTTTTTCACCGATTATATGGGAGACAACTGCTGCATGGTAGCCGGATCCCCCTCCTATTTCTAAGACGGTTTGATCTCTGTGTAAATCGAGGGCTTCTACCATTATTGCTACCATATGCGGTGCAGAGATTGTTTGGCTACATCCTATGTGAAGAGGAGTGTCAATATAGGCTTGTATTTTGATTTCGTTTGGTACAAAAAGTTCTCGAGGGGTGTTGAGAAATGCTTGTTCAACGGTTTTTGTTTTTATATATTGTCTGTTTTTTAGTTGTTTTACGAGGTTTTCTCTTTCTTGGTTTTGCATGTAATAAATAGGTGAATGTTATATTTTTTATATATAGAATTGGTTTCCCTCGTCTACTATGAGTAAAAGAGCTGTTGTAGCACTTGGTGGTAATGCGTTAATTAAAAAAGATCAAGTGGGAACTATTTATGAGCAGTTTGCAAACACACGTGAGATTTCTCAATCTATTGTTAAGATGATAAAAGCTGGTTGGGAGATTGTGGTAACTCATGGTAATGGACCGCAGGTTGGTGCAATTTTACTTCAAAATAATCTTTCTCGTGATGTAACCCCTCCTATGCCTCTTGGGGTTTGTGTTGCTGAAAGTGAAGGGCTTATTGGGTATATGATTCAGCAGGTCCTTTCTAATAGTTTGAAAAGAGCAGGTGTTGAAAAACAAGTTGTTGCTTTAATTACTCAGGTTTTAGTTGATCATGATGACCCATCAATTCTTAATCCTACAAAGCCTATTGGTCCGTTTTTTTCTAAAGAGGAAGCAGAAAAACTTAAATCCGATGGTTATAAGGTTACCGAGCAGTCTAGAGGTTGGCGTATTGTTGTTCCGTCTCCTGATCCAAAGGCTGTGGTTGAAGGGGAGGTTATCAGAAATCTTTTAGAGGATGGAGTACTTGTTATTTCATCTGGCGGTGGTGGTATGCCTGTTTTTGAAAAAGAAGATTGGGGGCTTGATGGACTTGAAGCAGTAGTTGATAAAGACCTTTCATCGGAGCGGGTTGCAGAGGCTGTTGATGCTGATCTTCTGTTAATTTTAACTAATGTTGAAAAAGTTTATTTGAATTATAATACCGTTAAAGAAAAAGCGTTAGATAAGTTGTCGTTAAAGGAAGCTAAAGAGTTGTATGAGTCGGGAGTTTTCCCTGCAGGTAGTATGGGGCCTAAGGTTCTTTCGGCTATTCGTTTTTTAGAGTTTGGTGGTAAAAAAGTGATTATTTCTAGTGTTGAGAAAGGATGGGATGCGTTGCAGGGTAAAACTGGGACGGTTATTGTAAAATAATGATATGTGAGTTATTGGTTTGAAGTATGGATAAGTCAATTGAGGATCAGATTAAAGCAATTGAAGATGAAATTTTCAATACACAGAAAAATAAGGCTACTGAGCACCATATTGGTAAGCTAAAAGCAAAGATTGCTCGTCTGAAAATTCAATCTGAAAAAAGAAAATCTGGTGCGGGTAAAGGTAAGGGTTTTTCTATAAGGAAAACTGGTGATGCAACTGTTGGTCTTGTTGGTTTTCCCAGTATCGGTAAAAGTACGTTGTTAAACCAGTTGACTGGTGCGGATAGTAAAATTGGCGAGTATGATTTTACCACGCTTGATGCTATTCCTGGGATGCTTAAATTGAAGGGTGCTGAGATTCAGCTTTTAGATCTTCCTGGTTTGATTACTGGTGCTGCTGAGGGTAAGGGTCGTGGTCATGAGATTCTTTCTGCTGTGAGAACTGTTGATATGCTTCTGTTGATGGTTGATGTGTTAAATGTTAATCAACTTGATATAATGAAACAGGAGTTGTATGCTGCTGGTCTTCGGTTGAATCAACATAAACCTGATGTGGTGGTTTCTAAGAAAAAGCGCGGTGGTATTTCAGTTAAATCAACTTTAAAGCTTACAAAGCTTGATGAAGATCTGGTAAAAGTTATTGCCTCTGAGTTTGTAATTAGCGCAGATATTACATTGCGTGAGGATTTATCAGAGGAGCAACTGATTGATGCGTTTGCAAAAAATAGAGTGTATATCCCTGCTATGGTTGTGGTAAATAAACAAGAGCTTGTTTCTTCTGATAAGCTGAAAAAAGCTTTAACTAAGCTTAGAGAAAAAGGATGGAAAGTTGTATCAATTTCTGCAAAAGATGGAACAGGTTTAGATGAATTAAAAGAGTCGTTGTTTTCTTATCTACAGTTGATTAGAGTGTTTATGAAGCCTGTAGGAAAAAAAGCAGATTTTGAAGTTCCATTAATTTTAAAGAAGGACAATACAGTTGAGGATGCATGTAAAAAGTTACATCGTGATTTTAAAGATAAATTTCGTTATGCAACAGTCTCTGGTCCTTCTGCAAAACATCGTATACAAAAGGTTGGACTTGATCATATTCTTGCGGATGAAGATATTTTAACTATTGTACTTTGGAAATAAAAAATTTAGTTATTTTAGTAGGTTTTCGACAAGTGTTGCTATGTGTTTATCGTTCATCTTATATTTTTCAAATAAATCCTTTGGGTCTCCGGATTCGCAGAATATATCTTGAATTCCAATTCTTTTAAATTTTGTTGATATTCTGTTATCTGCCAGTGTTTCTGCAACAGCGCTTCCAAGGCCTCCTATTATTGAGTGTTCCTCAGCTGTAATAATTGCATTGGTTTCTTTTGCACATCGTAAAATGAGTTTGGTATCAAGTGGTTTTATGGTGTGCATATCTATTACTCTTGCTTTTATTCCTTTTTTATATAGTAGTTTTTGTGCATCAAGAATTGGATCTATCATTGTGCCACAAGAAATTAGTGTTACATCATCACCGTCTTTTACACCAATTGCTTTTCCGATTTGAATGTCTTTTAGGTCGTTATCTGTGTAAAGTATTGGTGCATCTGCGCGTCCTATACGGGCGTACATAGGTCCATATTTTTGTGCCATAAGTTCTACTAGTTTTCGTGTTTGTGTTGCGTCACTTGGTGCAAGAACGGTCATATTTGGAAGGACTCGCATTAGTGATATGTCTTCTATCATTTGATGACTTGCACCGTCTTTTCCAACGCTGATTCCTCCGTGGGTTGCAAAGATTTTTACATTTGCGTTGGAGTATGCAACGTCCATGCGTATTTGATCATAAACACGGCCTGTTGCAAATACTGCGAATGTGCTAACAAAAGGGGTTTTTCCACATGAGGCAAAACCAGCTGCTGTCGAAACCATGTTTGCTTCAGCTATGCCCATCTCAAAAAATCGTTCAGGAAATTTTTTTGCAAAAAGTATGGTTTTTGTTGATTTGGAAAGATCTGCGTCAAGGACTACTATGTTTTCATTTTTTAATCCAAGTTTTACGAGTGTTTCTCCATAAGCGTTTCTTGGATTGTACATTTCTTTAATCATTGTTGTCCCTTCAAGTTTTTTTCGATTAGGTTGAGTTCTTGCATTGCTTGTTTGTATTCAACTTCGTTTGGTGGTACTCCATGGAAGTCTACGTTATTTTCCATAAAGGAAACGCCTTTTCCTTTGACGGTATTTAAAATGATCATGGTTGGTTGGTTTTTATGTGTATCTGCTTCATGTAGGGCATCTAATAGTTCTTTGTAATCATGTCCGTTTATTTCTAGTATATACCAGCCAAATGCACTCCATCGGTCTCGTACGGATTCTAATCGCATTACGTCTTCTGTATGTCCATCAATTTGTAGGTAGTTTCTATCTATCATTGCTGTTAAATTATCTAGTTTATAGTGTGATGATGCAGCAGCGGCTTCCCATATTTGCCCTTCGTTAGTCTCTCCATCTCCAAGCATTGCGTAGACGTTATAGTGTTTTTTATCTAGTTTTCCTGCAAGTGCTACACCATTTGCAAATGAAAGGCCATGGCCTAGTGATCCAGTTGATGCTTCTATTCCATCTATGTTGTGACATACTGGGTGGCCTTGGAGAGTTGAGTTTACCTGTCTGAGTTTTTTTAACTCGTTTAGATCAAAATATCCACATTCTCCTAAGGCTGCATAAAGAGTTGGTGCGGCATGGCCTTTGCTGAGTATGAATCTATCTCGATCGGGATCGTTTGGTTTTTTTGGGTTGTGGTTCATATGGTGAAAATAGAGGGCTACAACTGCATCTGTTGCAGATAGCGATCCACCTGGGTGTCCTGATTTTGCTAGGAATAACATTTCAATTATGTGTTTTCTGAGTTTAACTGCTTGTAGTTTTAGTGTGTGAATAAGTTTTTCATCGTGTTTGTGCAACTTTTGTTTTCGCCTCCCAGGAAAATGTGTTGAAGTAGATTTTCGGTATGTTTTTTATGTGTAAAATACCTTTCGAAATAACAAAATGTTAAATGTGTTTTTTTTGTTTTTTGTTATATCTAGCTATGTGATATAGATCGTGAAATATTTCTGGTCTGACGTCTCGTATCACTGGTCTGGCTGCTCGTGCTTGTTGTATTTTTGTAAAGTCTATGTCTATGGTTATTAGGCTTTGTTTGTAGTATGGTGCTTTTTTTATTTGTTTTCCAAGAGGGTTATATGCTTGTGCTCCTCCCCAGAATACTAAATCGTCTTGGGTTCCTACTATGTTTACGTATATGACGTATGTTGTATTTTCTACGGCTCGTGCGGGTATGAGTGTTTCGAAGTATTTTCTGTTGACTGATGGTGTTGCTGAAAGATAGATTATGAGTTCTGCTCCTTGTAATGTTAAGGATTTGGCAAGTTCTGGGAAAAATAGGTCGTAGCATACAAGAAGTCCTATGGTTCCATGTTTTGTTTTGAATACCGGCAGGTTTTCACCTTCGTTAAAAAAGAGTTTTTCTTCGAATGGTCCAAATGTTGGTAGGAACCATTTGTTGTATGCTCCTACTTTGCCGTTTGGTTGGATGAGTACTGCTGAGTTATGTATGAGCCCGGTTATTTTATGGGTGGTTGGCATTCCAAAGACGATTGAGGCGTTTTTGTTTTCTGAGATTTTTTTTAGTTGTTTTATTGCTGGGCCGTTTAATGGTTCTGCTAGGTTTCTGAGTTCATCTTTGCATCTGTAGCCAGTGAGCATGAGTTCGGGGAATATGTAGAGATCTGCTTTTGTTTTATTTATGTACTGTTCCATGGTTTTGATGTTTGCTTGTTTGTCTGCTATTTTTGGTCTGACTGTTGCTAATGCTACTTTCATGTTTTTGTCGGTTTTTTGGTATGGTTTTTTGTTTTATAATGTTTGTTTTTAGGTGGGTGTATACTGTTAATTTTTATATTGTTTTTAAAATAAAAACAGTAATTTTATGGAAAAGTTTATATAGTATTAATGACAAAAATTACATAGCGACTTATACTTAGGGGGATTCTTATGAAACTAATCACACTTTCCGATTTAACAAATAGTATTTATAAAAAACTGGGTGTAGATGCTGAACTGGCACGAAAATATGCTGCAATTGTTATGGACTATTTTGGCTATGAAGAGCGTGTTATTGATAATATCTTAGACTGTGAAGAAAGAAGATTGTTCTATGAATTACAAAAGCATGATATTTTATGTGCTGAAAGTGAAGAGCTGATTTTATATAATGGTAGAGCTTGGCGATCGCATTATTGGCGCATCAACAAGAATACAATTTTTGAAAAAGATATAGATGTTGGAAAAGAGGAGAGTGAACCAATATCCGATGAAGAGGATTCTCCATTCACCGAAGCAGAAAGTATATACAAATATATATCTGATGACGCCTGGGCTATTCTAAAAAAACACCACATATAAACAAATAACATACTAACTCTGCCAGAGCAAATTTTTAAGTACACACGACAGTATCAGGCTTACAAATCCTATGAAATCAGATATAGAAATCGCACGCTCAACACCACTTCAACCAATTACAGATATTGCAAAAAAAGCAGGGATACAAGAAAACGAACTAATTTTATGTGGAAACAATAAAGCAAAAGTCTCCCTCAACATATTAAAAAGAATCACAGACAACTCAAATGGAAAACTCATTTTAGTAACTACAATAAATCCAACACAAGCAGGAGAAGGAAAAACAACAATAACCATAGGTCTTGCACAAGCTCTTGCAAAACTTGGAAAAAAAACCATGCTAGGAATCAGAGAACCATCACTCGGCCCTATGATGGGTATGAAAGGAGGAGCCACCGGTGGAGGATACTCTCAAGTTGTACCCATGGAGGATATTAATCTACATTTTACAGGGGACATGCATGCAATCACCAGCGCACATAACCTCCTTGCAAGCTTACTTGACAATCATATCCACCATGGAGACGAATTTCA
>Ga0272442_10008088_pt1 | contig 13433 bp, 10 predicted proteins | sample SSMForm2O_FD_200262 | JGI IMG/M metagenome (GOLD analysis project Ga0272442, IMG submission 200262) | Marine sediment archaeal communities from Little Sippewissett salt marsh, Falmouth, MA, United States - SSM-Form-2O | ecosystem: Environmental > Aquatic > Marine > Wetlands > Sediment ...
CGGCCCGGAACACGCCGACGGGATTCCTTCCCCGCTCTGCGGCAGCCTTCTTCCCTGGCTTGCGTTGATGCCCATTCTAGCGCGCGCCCCGCGCGATGTCCAGAGCAACCGCCCACACCAGCACGCGCGGTGTGGAGGGGGATACGCCGCCGCCGGCCTACAGGCCGGCGGCGGTGGGGAATCCGTGGCGGGAAGGGGTTAGAGGCGCGCGGAGCGCAGATAGCTGTCGCTGTAGATCATCTTGTCGAGCAGCATGTCGGCCGTGATCGCGGCGTCCATGATCTCGGTGTCGAGCACGTCGATGATCGCGGCGTCGAGGCCATAGGCCTGGAGCATGACGAGGCAGATGCGGTTGATGAGCGGCCTCTCGGTCGTGCTCTGAGAGATATTCGAGAGGCCCACGATGGTGCTGGGGGCAGGGTCGCTGAGGATCTTGAGCTGCGCGATGACGTCGCACATGAACTTCGGCTGCTTCTGGTCGACGGTGACGGGGAGGGTGATGGGGTCGATGAAGACTTTCGGGAGGTCCATGCCATGCTCCATCGCCTTCGAGACGATGGTCATGGCGATCTCGACGCGGGTGTCGACGTTCTGCGGCACGCCGTCGACGTTCATGGTGAGGGCAACGAGTGCGGCGTTCTTCTCGACGGCCAGGGGCATGTAGACGTCGAGCTTGTCGGGGTCTCCGCTCACGGAGTTGATCATGAGGGCGCGGCCGTCGCAGACTTCGAGTCCGGCCTGGATGACGGGGAGCTTCTGGCTGTCGAGGGCGATGGGGGTCTTGCAGGCTCCCTGGACGGTTTCGACGAGCCAGCGCATGGCGGCAAGCTGGTCTTCAGCGGCCGTGCCGACGTTGATGTCCAGATAGGCCGCTCCCTCGGCGGTCTGGCGCTGGGCGAGGTCGACGATGGGGGCGGGGTCCTTCTTCTGGATGGCCTTGCGTACGTCCTTGAACATGCCGTTGATGCGTTCGCCGACTGCTTTCATCCGCGTTCTCCTCTCCTTGGGGGTGCCGCCGATTGCGGAGGCTGGGTTCCGGGTGGCGCTCCGTCGGGGCGTGCGGCGGAGCGGTCTCGAACACGTGGGTCGGGGCTCGGCTCAGCCCTGGAGGCCTTCGAGGGCCTTCCTGACGGCGGCGACGGCGCGGGGGTGGCGCATGCGCACGATGTCGCAGCCGGCGTGGATGAGGATCATGGCGGTGGTGGCTTCCCACAGGGGGCCGCGCTGGGCCTGTTCGCCCCATTCGGGAGCCTCGGACTCGTGGGTCTTGGCCTCCTTGGCCCGCCAGGCTTCGTGGCCGGCGTCGCAGATGACGGGCATCTGCATCATCTTGTCGCCGCCGAGGCCTGCCAGGCGCTGGCGCTCCTGGATGGAATAGGAGTACTCGATGCCGTAGCCGAGTCCGCCGGAGGTCTGGAACATGACGATGCGGTCGGCGGGGAGTTCCATCTCGGTGGCGAGGGTGTTCACCTGCTTGGCGATATTGATGTCGAGGGGGGCGAGGCAGATGAGGCGGTGGCCGTCCGCGATGCACGAGGCGGTGAGGCGCTTGTAGTTCTCCTGTTTGGCGCAGCCGAGGAGGCAGCGTTCACCGCGGGCGGCGGCGCTCACGGTGGGCATCACCACGTTGTCCTTCTCATCGATGCCGCAGCCCCAGATGATGAGGGGGCAGCCGACGGCGTCGAGCACCTCGCGGGCGGTCTGGGCGGCATCCTGGGGCGAGCGGTTGGCCCCGTCGGGGTCGGTGCCGTCGAGCTTGAGGCAGATCAGGTCGGCGCCGAACTCGTCAACGCATTTCTTCGCCCAGGCGCCGGGGGTGTCGAGGACGTCGGCGAAGGGCTCGGCGAGCACGTCGGGCCAGTTGGCCGGCGGGGCGTCGAGCACGTCCATAGCGATGAGCACCTTGCCACCGATATCGCCGTCGCCGTCCATGAAGGGCAGGGTGCCTGCCCCCCCGATGGTGTAGGTGATCGAGCGCGTGCCTCCGTCGGCGGGCAAGGCGCCGAGGGTGACCACATTGATGCTCGCCGAATAGGTTTCCTCGAGCACGGGGAGCGCCATCTGGGGTCCTCCTTCAGGTAGCAGTGGGGCGTAAGGGTGCGGCCGCGGGGTCGGCGAGGCCGAGCTCGCGGGCGAGGGTCTGGCTCACGATGGCCAGCACGGGGGAATCGTCGGGCAGGTCGAGCAGCGAGGCTCCCGATGCCGCGGCTTCCATGATGCTGAGGTCGAGCGGGATCTCGCCCACTACGTCGAGCCCGGTGGCCGCCAGGGCCTGAGCGACGGCGGGGGAGACGCCGGCCGGCGGGATGCGGTTGAGCACGATGGCGGTGCGGCGCACCGCGATGGGCAGCGTGCCCGCGAGCTCGGCGATCCGCCGCACCGTGTCCACCCCGATCACCGTGGGCTCGGTGACGACGAGGAGCAGGTCGATGCTGCTGTTGGTCCGCCGGGAGAGGTGCTCCATGCCGGCCTCGTTGTCGATGACCACGTAGGCGTAGTCGTCGCTGACGCGTTCGAGGTAGCGGCGCAGGAGGTTGTTGACGTAGCAGTAGCACCCGGGTCCCTCGGGGCGTCCCATGGTGAGCAGGTCGAAGCCGGTGTGTTCGACGATGGCCTGCTGGATGCGCAGCTCGATGAACCGGTCCTTGGACATGCCGGCGGGGATGGCGTCCTTCTTCTCGAGCGTCTCCTCGCGGAGGTCGGCGACGGAGTTGCCGGGGTCGAGGCCGAGCATGGGTGCGAGGGTGGCGTTGGGGTCGGCATCCACGGCCAGGACCGCGCGTCCGAGCGTGGAACTCAGCAAGCGCACGGTAAGAGCGGCCACGGTGGACTTGCCGACGCCGCCCTTCCCGGAGATTGCGATGCGGACAGGCGTGCGGCTCATTCCTCCCCCCCTTCGCCTGTAGCCCCGGCCTCGGCCGGCACGGGCACGGAGGGGAACCGCTCGACGTGGGTGTGGGGAATGAAGTTGGCCGCCACGAATTCCTCCATGTAGCCGGGGTTGGCCATCAGATCGATGTAGGTCATCGAGCTGGCGACGGACTCGATGCGTCGCATGGCCTCGATGGACAGCAGGGCGAGCCGGGCGCCGGCGATGGCGGTGTTGCCGACGAACTCGATGCGCTCGGGCGGCACATCGGGCAGCATGCCCAGGGTGATGGCGTTGCGGACGTTGAGGTAGTTGCCGAATCCGCCGGCCAGGTAGATGTGCTGGATGTCCTGGACGCTCACGCCGACGCTCTTGCACAGGGTGGCGATGGCCGCGTAGATGGCGGCCTTCGAGCGCAGAAGGTTGCTCACGTCCGCCTGGGTGAGGACGATATCGGCGTCGACGGCGCTCTGGTCCCTGGGGACGAGGATGAACTCGGTGCCGCCGTCGTCGGCCTCGACCAGGTGCCGCTCGGCGCACGGGCCGTGGAACTTGCCGTTGCGGCTGAGGACGCCGGCTCGGAACATCTCGGCGAGCACGTCGAGGAGGCCGGAGCCGCAGACGCCTCGCGGGGCGCGGCCGCCGATGGTCTCGATCTCGATCTGGCAGTCGGCGGTCAAGCGGATGCGCTCGATGGCTCCGCGTGTGGCCCGCATGCCGTATTCGACGCCGACGCCCTCGAAGGCGGGTCCGGCGGAGGCGGAGCAGCAGACCATCCACTCGCGGTTGCCGAGGACGACCTCGCCGTTGGTGCCGACGTCGACGAAGAGGGCGAGGTCGTCGTGCTCGTCGAGGCGGATGGCGGCCGCGCCGCCCGTGATGTCGCCCCCCACGTAGGCGGCCACGCTGGGGAGGGTGTAGAGCAGGCCGCGGGGGTTGATGCGCAGGCCGACCTGAACCGCCCGGAGCGCGGGGACGAAGTTGGCCACAGGCACGTAGGGCTCCTTGCGGATCCCGCCGGGGTCGAGCCCGATGAAGAAGTGGAGCATCGGGGTGTTGCCCGCGCACACGGCGCACGTGATGGCGTGCACGTCGATGTGGTTGCGGCGGACGAGGATCTCGATGAGGCCGTTGAGGTCGCCCACGATCAGGCGCTGCATCTCGTCGAGAGCGTTGCTCTCGACGGCGTACATGATCCGGCGGATGTAGTCCTCGCCGTACTTCATCTGGGAGTTGTACTTCGCCTCGCTGTCGATGATGCGGCCGCGGGACATGTCGACGAGCTGGACGACGACGGTGGTGGTGCCGATGTCGATCGCCAGGCCCAGGTTGTCGGCCGCGGCGTCGCCAGGCTCCACCTGGACGACCTCGGTGGTGGCGCCGCGCCGGCCGACGGTGGCGGTGACGTCGTAGTCGCTCTGTTCGAGGGTCTTGTCGAGGGAACGGAGCACGGCGAAGCCGGTCTGGAGGCTGGCGTCGGGCTCGTGGGCTCGGATGGCCTGGTAGAGGCGCTCGTGGGCGGCGAGTGCGGAGTCCATCGAGGGGCGTTCGAGCTGGAGGTGGTATTTGCGCACGGGGGGATCGTGGGGGAAGCGCTTGCCTCGGACAAACGAGAGGCGGCCGAAGCGCTCGGCATCCTCGTCGCCGAGGATCTGGCCTTCCTCGAGGCGGGTCTCGGGCGGGATCTCGATGAGCAGGTCGCCCTGGACGGTGGACTGGCAGGCAAGGATGTAGTTCTCGCGGATCTCCTCGCGGTCGAGCAGCACGGTGGGCTTGCTCTGGATTTGCCCCTCGCGGAGGATCACGCGGCACTTCCCGCAGATGCCGTCGCCGCCGCAGAGGCTGGAAACGTAGATGCCCGCCTTCTGCGCGGCAGCGAGCACCGTCTCCCCGCGCTCGACGTCCACGCTGCGGTCGTCGGGCAGGAATCGAACGTGGCAGATGCGTTGTGGCTCCGTCATTAGAAACAGTCCCGACCTCGGGGTGTCGATGCCCGCAGCCTAGCTCCAGACCTGCTGGAGGTACTTGGGGATGAACGAGGCTTCCTTGGGCCCGACGAGCACTTCCCAGCCCGTGGCCTCCTCGAGCTTGCCCGAGAGCACGGCCACGTAGCCGGGGATGATGAGCTTGCGGTGGGACACGAGGTTCTCGACGCCCGACTTGTCGAGGGCGTCCTTGACGATCTTCTCGTTGAGCTTGTCGCCGCTGTAGGCGGTGAGGACGGACGTGCCCTCGGTGTCGACGGCCAGGATGTAGCTCGGCACGCGGCTGGCCTCGACCTCGCCTTCCACGCTGTAGTAGGTCAGCGAGAAGTTGGTGGTGAACATCACGGGGGAGTTTTCGCCGGGCTCGCCGACCGGGTAGAGCTTCGGCTCGACCTGGATGGGCTTCTGGGGGTCGGTGTAGATGTTCATCCTGGCGGTGAGCAGCGGGAGGATCTCCCAGGGCTCGCAGCCGCGGATGACCACGATGGCGGCGTACTTGAGCAGGAAGGTGGTGGCGAGCATCATCTCGTCGAACGGGTCGTCGGCCTCGACGACGGCGATGGGTGGATGGCCAAGGGGCCGGAACTGGCGCTTGAGGGCGGCACGCCGCGAGTGGGTGAGTGCGTGGAGGCCCCCCTTCATGGCCCGCTGGCCGGGGTCGATGACGATCTGCTCCACGCCTGCCTTCTTGACCTTCTCGGTGAGGTCGGCGAGGGGTTCGAGGCCGTCGGCCACCACGGCGAGCGGGCACGCCAGCTCCTTGGCCACGGCGGCCATGGCCTCGGCGTTGTCGGCGTCGGCGGCATACAGGAGCGGCTTGTGGGCGGCGATGGGTGCTGCGGCGGCTTTCATGGCCTCGGGCGAGCGGGTCATGAGGATGAGGGCGAAGCGGCTCTTGGCGGCCACGCTGGCAGCGGCCTTGGCGAACGTCTCGGCGTTGCCGCTCTCGTTGTCGACCGCGATGAGGTCGATGGCGATCTGGAGGCCCACGCGGGTGAACTCCAGGGCGTTGGTCTTCTCGATGGCGGCGTCGAGCGCCGCGGCGTCCAGGGTGTCGGACAGGCGGATGGCGATGCCGCAGGGGTGGTGGAACTTCTCGTCGTGGCGGAAGAGCTGGGTCTCATTGCCCACCTCGAGCTTCTTGTCGCCCGTGCCGATGGTGACGAGAGCGATGGGCGGCGCGGCGGCGGCTCCGAGGGCGGCCTTCGCCTCGTCGCTCACGTGGGGGCAGTCCTCCAGCTTCGCCTTCTTCTGGGCGATCTGCATGGCGAACGCCAGGCACGTGGCCTGCCCGCAGTCGCGGCAGTTCGTGCGCGGCAGCAGCTTGAAAATGTCCATCGCCGTCAGGGCCATCGGCAGCTCCTCTCACAGAATGATGTGCCTGAGGCGCGCGCAGCGTGTGCGCCGCCGCGGTCGCCCGGCCAGTGTATCCTCGTGGCCGGCAGGGTGCGCCGGCTCAGAACATCGGGTCCATGGCCACAGCAGGGTGCTCGGCCTTCTGGATGAATTCGAGGACTTCTTCCTCCGTCTGGGCCACGGTCTCGTCGGCGATCTTGTCCAGGAGACCTGGCTCACCATCCTCGTTGGCTCGGGCCTCGAGGCGCCCGCGGATCTCCTCCTTGAGCTTCCTGGGCATCCACACGATGCGTCGGAAGCCGCCATCGGCCCGCATGAACTTCTTGGAGCTGATGTACATCTTCGAGTGGCCGAAGAAGCCCGGCGTCTGCTGCCCCCCGCCGACCGAGCCCGCGAGCGTGGAGAACTTCATACCGCACGGCGTCATGTCCGGGTAGTCGCGGTCGACGATCATGAAGCCGTTGGCCATCGGGAGAATGGCCGAGATGCACTCGAAGCATCCGCAGCTCGTCATCGGGTCGATCAGCATGCTGTAGGCGCTGAAGCGCTCGAGCGTGCGGTTGGACTTCTCGTAGACGAACTTGTTCACGCCTTCCCACTGCCCGAGGTTCTCGTCGATGGACGCGCCCTTCTCGACCGGCTGGTTCGGGCCGGTGGGCATGATCTCGTAGGCGGCGCGCCCGTCGAGCCAGTTGTAGGCCCCGCACAGGCCCGGGTGCTCGGGCGTGATGATGCAGATGTGGTTCGGCGCGAAGCTCTGGCACAGGGCGCACGAGTAGAACGTGTCCACCGCCTCGTCGGTCATCCCTGCCATGCGGGCGTCGCGCTCGGCATACGCCGCGCGGGCTTCGGCCAGCACCCGCTCGACGTCCTCGACCTTCGTGAACACGGTGACCTGGCACTTGTCCACGATGGCGCTGTATTCCTCGCGGAGCTTGGCGTGGAGGATCGAGCCGATGTGGGAGAAGCGCAGGCCTTCCTCGAAGCCCTCCTTGCTGTAGCGGAGCCAGGCGATGTCGCGCTGCCCCATGTGGAAGATGCCCTGGGCGCAATTCAGATAGGTGTGAATCTGGCGCTCGAGGATCGGCTCGAAATCGGTCTGCATCCGCGCGCCCGAGACCTCGACCACGATGCCGAGCGGCACGCACGAGGCCTCCTCGAGCTCGTCGATCTCAGGCCCGATGACCTCGATCTTGCCGTCCTCGATCTCGTTGGTGGGCAGGGTGCGGCAGAACTCGAAGCAGGGGGTGGCGAACTTCGGGTTCCCCGCCTCGATCTGCATGTCGCCCTTGCGCACCCGCTCGCCCTCGAACGCCGGGCCAAAGCGGGTCGGGATGTCGACCGACGAGGGGATCACCTTCAGGCCGCGCACGTAGAAGGCGCGCTCGACCATCTCCTCGTGCTTCACGTTCGGCACCACGTGCTCGTACAGGCACACGCCGGTGGGCAGGATGGGCGGGATGTCGGTATCAGCGATCGTCGGGAAGCCGTAGTTGATCGCCCCGGCGGCGGTAGCATACTTCTCCTCGTCGACGGGTCCGAGTGCGAGGACGAAGGCGAAGACGCGGAACTTGTTGTAAAGGAGCATCCGGCGGAAGTCGCCGGGCTGCACACCGCCGAAGGAGAGTGCTGCGCGTGCGGCGAATCCGAGTGCGAAGGCCGCGGCGGAGATCTCGGGGCCGAAGGGCACCAGGCGCGTCTCCCAGCCCATCTGCACCCCCTCCTCGGCAAGCTGCTGGGCGAAGCACTTGCCCTCGGAGTCGGCGGCCATGAAGACGTAGATGCAGCTCTCCTGGAGCTGGCGGGCGATGCTCACAGCGGTCTTGTTGTCGGGTGCGGCGCCCACGATGGCCGCAAAGCCGGGGGCCGTGCCGTCGACGAACTCGATGCCGCGCTCGCGCAGGACCACGTCGTCCGCCGCGCCGAGCCACAGGTTGCCGTCCGTGGGGGCGGGCGTCTTCGTGTAGGGACAGGGGTCCTGGAGGTACTTGAGGGCCTCGTAGATCTCCTCAGCCCACAGCGTGGCCATGCCCGCATCGAGCGTGTGGCCCAGGTAGGGGACAAAATGGGCGTCCCTGACCTTCGGCGGCAGCAGCTCCCTGGCCATGCCCAGCACCTTGCGGCAGCCCGCCAGGGTGGTCACCTCCTCGCCCGTGGTGCCGTAGATGATGGGCAGGTAGTAGCCCGTGTTGGGGAGCTCCACGGCCGTGCTCTCACTGTGCGAGCCGAGGGTCTCTTCGAGCGACTGCTCGGCTTTCTCGACGAGTGAGTAGGCTCCCTTGATTGCCGAACTGGCGATAATCCGCGACATGTGGCAAAGCCTCCTGTTGCGCTATGCTGGAACGGCTGGCGCCGAACGTCGTGCCTCCTGTGCGCTCGAAGTCAGAACTTGAGCTGTCGGCGGGCCTCCATGTCGTAGAGCACGCGCTCCTGCTTCTTGTCGATGCCCAGAGCGGCCCGCTTGGTGTTGATGTGGTCGACCATCGCAGCGGCCATCTGACTGGCGCTCAGGTCAAACGCCCACTTGCCGCCGACCTCCTGCTCGATCTCCTCGGTGAGGTACTTCGTGACGTTCGGGCTCCCGAAGACCGGCAGGGTGATGCCGAACGCCGTGAAGACGCCCGAGGAGACGAAGTACTGCCCGATGGAGATGGCCTTCTCGTGCATCCACTCGAAGCAGGCGCCGGCCACGGGCAGCGTGCTGATGTCGTCGCCCAGGCCGCCCTCGGCGACCATCTCGGCCAGCGCGATGAGGATCCGCGAGTTGTCCACGCACGAGCCCGCGTGGAGCACGGGCGGCATCCCCACCGTCTCGCACACCTCGCGCAGACCCGGGCCGGCTGCGTCCATGAACTCGGGGAGCATGAGGCCGCTCCGCCCGCAATCGAGTGCCGCGCAGCCCGTCTGGACCACCAGCACGTCGTTGGCCACGAGCTCCTTGACGAGCTCCACGTAGGGAATCTCGCCCTTCTCCACCTTCGGCTGCACACACCCGACCACGCCCGCCACACCCCGGATCCGCCCGTTGATGATGTTGTCGTTGAGCGGACGGTACGAGGCGCGGAAGCGCCCGCCGAGCATATACTTGATGGCCTCGTGGCTGAAGCCCACGACGGCGGCCGACTTGGCGTCGGGGATCTTCACACGCGCCGGGTCGCGCTTCGGAAACGCCTGAATCGCCTCGCGCACCACCTGCTTGGCCGTCTCCAGCGCGTTGTGCTCATCGAACTCGATGTGTGTCGCGCCCCGAATCTTCGCCTTCGGCGACGTGGTGATGCACCGCGTGTGGAACTTGGCCGCCAGGGCCACGTCGCCCTGCATGATGCACTGGAGGTCCACCACCATGGCGTCCACGGCGCCCGTGGCAATGGCCAGCTCCTGCATCTTCATGTTCCCGGCCACGGGGATGCCGTGGCGCAGGAGCAGCTCGTTCGCCGTGCAGCAGATGCCCGCCACCACGATGCCCTTGGCCCCCGCCGCCTTGGCTTCCTCGATCATCCCGGGGTCCTGAGCCGCCAGCGCCACCATCTCCGAGAGGATGGGCTCGTGGCCGTGGACGATCACGTTCACCTGGTCCTTCTTGAGCACGCCGAGGTTGATCTCGCCCAGGCAGGGGTCGGGCGTGCCAAACAGGATGTCCTGGAGCTCCGTGGCGAGCATCGAGCCGCCCCACCCGTCGGCGAGGGCCATGCGCTGGCCGTGGAGGAGCAGGTGGTGGTAGTCCTGGTCCACGCCCATCGACGTGCGGTGCATCGCCTCGACGATCTCGCGGTCGATCGCTCGGGGCGTGATGCCGGCCTTCGCCCACACCTCCTGGCGGCGCGCGGGGGCGCGGGCGGCCTGGAGCAGCGTGCCGGAGGGCCTGCCGAACTCGCCCAGCGCCGCCTCGCCCACGGCGATCGCAAGGTCCTCCTTGCTCTTGCCCTCGGCCTCGATGCCCATGCTCTGGGCGATGAAGTGCAGCTTCTCCTCGTCCTTGATCTGGTAGCCGGGCGCCTCGCCGCGCCCGGTGGCCAGGAGCAACTCGCACACGCCGCGGCCGTGGTCCGAGTGGGCCGCGGCCCCGCCCGCGATCGTCCGCAGGAACCCGCGGGCCACAATCGTGTCCGCGTCCGCTCCACACACGCCCGTCTGCGGGCCGTCGCCGAACGGATCGATGTTGCACGGGCCCATGTTGCAGTGGCGGCAGCACAGCCCGCTCTTGCCAAAGCCGCACTGCGGCACCTGAGCTTCATACCGGTCCCACGTCGTCTCGAGCCCGCACGACGCCATGTCGGCGAGCACGTTCAGCGAAAGATCGTCGCGGGGCTTCTGAGCGTCGTCGGCCATCAAACGTCTCCTTCTCGTCTCGGGTGCCGCCCAATCCCCCTAGAGCGCCTGGACGGCGTCGACGGGGCAGTTCACGTAGCAGGCGCCGCACTTGACGCAGCGTTCCTCGATGATCTTGTGTGGCGTTTTCTTCGCGCTTTCGATGGCGTCTGCGGGACAGACCCGCGCACACTTCATGCACGCGATGCACGCGTCGGGGTCGATCCGGTAGACGATCTCTTCCTTGCGCACCAGGGCGGCCCCGGGGCTGCCGCTACAGGAGGCGCGCTCCTCGTCCGTGAGTTCCTCGGGCCGCTTGTAGGTGATCGCACCCGTGGGGCAGGCCGCGGCACAGGCGGGGATCTCGCCCCGCTCGAGCCGCTCGGAGCACAGGTCGCACTTGACCGCATGCGTGCCGTCCACGGACTTCACGACGCCGAGGAACGGGCATTTCTTCACGCACGCGCCCACGCCCTCGCACGACTCCAGGTCGAGCACCACGGGCATGCCAGGCCCCTCCTTGCTCAGCGCGTCCTTCGGACACGCCGGCACGCAGGGCGGCTCCTCGCAATGCCGACACTGGTAGGGAGCGGAGAACTCGCCGAGGGGCTTGACGCGGATGCGCGGCTCCGGGCGAGGCGTCTCCTGCATCGCGCCCACGAGTTCCCTGGACTGCGAGTGTGCCACCGCACACTCGATCATGCAGCGTTTGCACGCGATGCAGCGTTTCACGCGGATAACCAGCATGCCGGGCTGAGTCATGCAGTGCTTCCTTCTTCTAAGTGACGCATCAGCTCCTGCTGGATTGCCTCGACCTGTGCGGCGAGAGCGGGCACGTCGTCCACCGCCCGCCCCTCGAGGTCGGCCGTCATCAGCTCCGGGTCGAACGCGAGCGCCCCGAGGACCGGGATGCCCTCGGGCAGACTCCCGCGGAGCACCTCGAGGTCGCGCTCGGAGCGAATCTTGTTGGCGACGATGAACACGCGGCGGATGCCGATATCGGCGGCCATCTGGCGCACGGTCTCGGCCGTCTGCGCGCTCCGCCGCCCAGGCTCCACCACCACGATCAAAGCGTCCATGCTCCCACACGTGGCGCGCCCGAGATGCTCGATCCCCGCCTCCATGTCCAGGATCAGCGTCTCCTCGCGCTGGAGCACCAGGTGGTTCACAAGCGTGCGCAGGAAAACGTTCTCCGGGCAGGCACAGCCCTCGCCGCCCCGCTTGCCAGCACCCAACACCATCAGACGCACGCCCTTGTGGACGATGCTGTGGCGCTCGGGGATATCGGAGACCGTGGGATTGAGCTTGAAAAACTTGCCGTAGCCGTCAGGCCCCGAGTCGGTCCGCTCCGCGATCAGCTCTTTCATCCGGGCAATCGGCACGATCCGCTCGGCATCGGGCACGCCGAGCGCTGCAGCGAGGTTGGAATCCAGATCGGCATCGATGGCAACCACGCTGTGCCCCTCGCGTGCGAGCTCGAGGGCCAGCGCGGCCGCGAGCGTGGTCTTGCCCACACCACCTTTGCCGCTGATAGCGAGCTTCATGCGCTGCCTCTCAAGGGTTCCGACCCCATGCGAGCTCAGCAGGTTCCGTGTGCTCCGTGCCGGACTGCCCAGCGCAGACCGAAGCGTCGCCGCCCTTGTGATTTTTTTCACATAGGACGAGACGCAAAATATACCCCCGTCCCGGTCCTCGACCCTGCAACCAATTCACACCCCACGGCGACGCCGATGATAATACATTCTCCATATCCGATCAAGCCCTTCCGCGAAATTTCCACCACACTCCGAACGCAGTCCGCCCGCACACCACGCTAAGTGCTTATCCCGCAAAAGAATACGGCGTGAGGCCCTGCCCCAACGCCGCACACTCACCCCAGATCCACCCCCATGCGCAATGCCACCCGACGCACCTCATCGGCCGCAAGCTTGTACTCATCCGCACCACCCAGGTGCTCGAGCATCAGCGGCACGTCGCGGCCCAGCGAATCCAGGCACTCCAGATACGTCGCGTAGTCCAGGTTCCCCGTCCCGATCCGAGTCTCGCTCAGGTGCACGATGGCCTGCTCGGTCTCCAGCACCGCGTCCTTGGCGTGGCACGAGGCGATGTAGGGGCCGAGCATCTCCACGCACTCGCGGATCACCGCCCCCGTGTCGTAGTAGCGGCGGGGCGAGTTGATCAGGTTCGTCGGGTCCAGGTGCACGCCGAACGCCTCGCGGTCCACCGCCTTGATGAGCTCGAGATACGAGCTCGGGCTGTCCGGCAGCGTCCACTGCATCATCTCGAACGTGAACTTCGCTCGCACGGGCTTCACCGAGTCGATGATCGTGCGGGCCACCACCACGGCCGCCTCGAACATCTCCTCGCTCACGTTGCTTGGGTGGGCGCCGTGCCAGCTTGTCGGGTGGAACGAGCCCGCGATGTCCACGCAGCACTGCGCCCCCGTCAGCTCCGCCACCCGCATGCGGCGGATGGCCTTCTCCACGTTCGTCTTCACCTCATCGGCGTCGGGACCCACCAGGCGCACCCACACGCCCGCCTCGGCCACCATGAGGCCGCGCGCGCGGATCGCATCGCCGTAGTCGATGCACGCCTTCTCGTCGTCGGGATCCAGGTTCGGGCAGTAGATCGCCCTGTAGCCCAGGCTCTTGCATGCGGCGGCCACCGCATCGGGATCCATCATGTCCACGTCGAAGAGCGGGCCTCCGAACCGAATCATGGCTTGTCCCTTTCCCAGGATGCCTCCCCCCTGTGAATGCCGAGCAGTGTAGACACCGCGGCGCCCCCTGTCAACCACGGCTCACGTCTGTTCTCCGCGCTCCGCTGACACGACGGGATGGATGGAAGATTGGATGGCTGGATGGAGGAGGAGCAGAACGCACGGCCTCCGCACCCAAGCACCCGTTCTCCCATTC